>ERZ724526.1623-NODE-1623-length-11426-cov-3.177909_pt1 | contig 11426 bp, 14 predicted proteins | sample MGYA00376059_ERZ724526 | MGnify/ENA primary metagenome ERZ724526 (study PRJEB28724, sample SAMN07190883) | activated sludge metagenome | isolation source: activated sludge of sewage treatment plant in Hong Hong | place: Hong Kong | collected 2016-03-17 ... | reverse complement strand
ATGCAAGCGAGATCAGAGGCTCCCACGGTCGCTCGTAATGTTTGTGCCTCCGCCCCAACTGTTCAGTTGCAGGTCGTTGGCATACCCTTGGGTGATGCGCTGATCGAGCCTTTCCCTAACCCGCAAATGGTTACAGCGCCGCCCGGATCCGGGTCTAATGCCTATGCACTGCGCATGTGTCGTGCGTCACTGGGCGCAGCGATACCGGGCAATGCGGTACTGATAGTCGATCCCGATCGCACTCCAGTTCAGGGCGGGCTTGTTGTATTGAAAGAGGGCGATGGGCTGCGCGTGCTGGCGCTATCTTCGGATAAGGACGGCACTCTGATCGGCCACAGCACTAATCCCGAAAAGCAGATCGTGCTGGATACAGTCTCACCAGACGATCTAGCGATGGTGACGGCGGTTCTGTTTCCCTGAGGCGCCAGAACAGAAGACTATATCCCGCCGATTATTGCGGGCCAGCCACCTACTTCCAGGCCTGCCGCCAACTCTGTCATACACGCGTCGAGCACCTCCTGCCGGGTCGAGCGAATCACGAAATTGCAGCCCACGCGTCCCTCGCGGAAGAAGGGATAACTGCCAATCTGGCTACCCGCATGCGCGCGCTCAGTAGAGAGCAACAGCTCGGCGATCTCGCTTTCCGCCACCCAGCATCCGATCTGGGCCGAAAGCACCGGGTCGCCGCCTTCCAGCGTGCCGGTCAGCGCATCGAGCATCCCTGCTGTGATATGCGGCACCCCCGCCATGATGAACAGGTTGCCTATGCGAATTCCCGGCGCGCCGGAATAGCGGTTGGGGATGAGGTCCGCGCCCTCCGGCACACGCGCCATCCGCAAGCGCCCTTCGTTAAGGCCGCCGCGGCTTTCATAGTAACGCTCCAACACCGCGCGCGCATCAGGGTGGACGACAACCGCCACTCCCAACGCTTTGGAGATGGCGTCGACGGTGATGTCGTCATGCGTCGGGCCAATACCACCAGTGGTGAAGACATAATCATAGCGGGTTTGAAGCGCGTGCAGCGCGGCGATGATGTCCTCCTCAACATCGGCCACCACGCGAGCTTCCCTGAGCCGGATTCCCTGCACATTGAGCCAGGTGGCGATCTGTGCGACATTTTTGTCCTGTGTTCGTCCGGAGAGGATTTCGTCGCCGATGACGAGCACGGCTGCGGTCCAGATACGCTCGGTCATGCGGGCCGCGCCTTCGCCGCCAGCGCCTTCAACCGCGCAAACCTCTCCGGCGGGAGCAACTCAGCGGGGTTGTATTGGGTCTCGAACGCAGGAATCCCCTCCGGCAACGCCATCCATTCCATCTTCTCGACGGTGTAGATTACAGCATCCGGCTTGATACCGCTTGAATCATCAAGCGTGCCCGCACGAATACCTGCGCCATACTCGCCAAGCCGCGGATAGTGGCTCCATAATGCCGTGCCGCAAAACGCGCAGCGGACGATAACATGATCTCCGCCGCTGCCCGCCTTCACCACATTACGGCTGGTTTCACCAGAACGCAGTGTAAGGCGCTCGGTTTCGTAGAACATGTTGACGACGGAAGTGGAGCCGGTCTGTTGCTGGCATTGCTTACAGTGACAATTGTTAATGAAGATCGGCTCGCCCTGCACCTCATATCGCGCTGCCCCGCATGCGCACCCGCCTTGCCTCACCACATCGTCCATACCCAAACTCCTGATCGCTAGAGACCTTGCGCCGATCGAGGTGCGCGATCAACCCCTCGTCATCAGGATTTATCCTGTCTATAGTAGAGAGATGACCGATTATATGACCATGACTGCGGATAGCCCGCCGACCCGCTCCACTGCAATCAAGCTCTACGATGAAAGCGGCTTTGCCGGGATGCGCAAAGCCGGGCGGCTGGCGGCTGAGATATTGGATGCACTGGTGCCTTATGTTGTGCCGGGCGTCACGACGGGCGAACTGGACGATATCGTGCGACGCATGTCGATCGATGGCGGCGGCGTGCCCGCAACGATGGGCTATCGCGGCTATCAGCACAGTTGCTGCACCTCGATAAACAATGTGATCTGCCACGGCATCCCCGGAGATCGCAAGCTGGTAGAGGGTGACATCGTCAATATCGACGTGACACCACTGGTCGATGGCTGGCATGGTGACAGCAGCCGGATGTATATCGCGGGCGAGGCGCCAATCAAGGCGAGGCGGTTGGTCGAAGTGACCTATGAATGCCTGATGCTCGGTATTGAGCAAGCGAAGCCGGGCAATCACCTCGGCGACATCGGCCACGCAATCCAGCGCCATGCCGAAAAACATCGCTATGGTGTAGTACGCGATTTTTGCGGGCACGGGCTGGGACGAGTGTTCCATGACAGCCCCGAAGTGGTGCATGTCGGATCGCCCGGCACCGGACCTGAGCTTAAGCCCGGCATGTTCTTCACTATCGAACCGATGATCAACATCGGCAAACCAGGCATTCGCATGATGGAGGATGGCTGGACTGCGGTGACCCGGGACCGCACGCTCTCCGCCCAGTTCGAGCACAGCATCGGCATTACGGAAACAGGCTGCGAGATCTTTACGCTCAGCCCCGCGGGGCTGCACTGCCCGCCGTACGCCTGAAAGAAAAATGGGAGCTTTTGCCCCCATCTAACTGCTTATGATTTCATCCGGTCCGCGAGTGACTGGAGCGTAATCTCAGGGATCACCTCTGTCGGGTCAGGCGCTCGCACCAATGCTGCGAGCCAATTGCTGCGCTGCCCCATCTCATCAAGGCGCTGGAGGTGCGACATGCAGCGCAGCATTACCTCTTCATCGAGGCAAAGCTGCACGCCAATCTCTTCCATATCTTCACGCAGCTGATCCAACTCTGCAGCGATTTTGACGCGCAGCGTTTCCAGCGCAATCAAGGGCGAGCAGGTTACACCGTTAGAGAGGGGACACGGATCAGGCAGCAAGATCCCGCTCCTCACACCGGGCGAGTATGGCCTTTGCCAGTTCTGGCAGCGCGAGCTGAGCCTCGACCGCACCCTTGGCGATTGCCGCCGCCGATGCCTCGAACACCATCGCGCTTTCCCTGTTCTGGCACAAAGTGAGGCCGCCCAATTGCTTCACCGCGCTCATACCGGCTGCGCCGTCTGTGCCGGCACCGGAGAGGATAACACCAACCGCCTTATCCCGCGCAGCTTTCGCGACAGTAGTCAGCAGCAAATCAGCTGAAGGGCGCATCCCGTTTACAGGGTCGCGCGCCATAAGGCGGATAGCACCGCCCGGCCAACGATCGACAATGCCGTGCTTGTCCGGCGCGGAGAGCACATAGACATGCCCCGGCTGGAGCATCATGCCATCCTCGGCAATTTTGACTTCCGGCGCAATCGCATCACTCAGCCGCGCAGCGAACGGTGCGGCCAAGCCCTCTTCCAACTGCTGCAACACGATAGTCGGCGGACAGTTGGCAGGCCAGTTCGAGAGCAGCTCCATCACGGCGGGTCCGCCGCCAGTGGAGGCGCAAAGCGCGACGATTGACCCGTTCCACTTGTAAGGCTTGGCGGTGTTCAAGGTCGCCTGCGCCTCTGCAGCCTTGGCCGCGGCGGCGGCAGCAGCCTCAGGGTCATATTTCTTGACCTTGCTCTTCGCGGCGGTCGCGACAAGTTTGCACAGTTTGCCCGAAATCTTGGCGAATTCGTCCGGTGTCGCTTTGGTCGGCTTGGGAAAGCAATCAACCGCACCCAACTCCAACGCCTTCAACGTAACCTCTGCACCTTTTTGCGTAAGGGTTGATAGCATCACGATGGGCATTGGCTTAGTGGTCATGATCTCTTCGAGGAAATCAATGCCGTTCATGCCGGGCATTTCGATGTCGAGCGTCACGACGTCGGGCCGCATATCCGCGATCATCTCGCGCGCTTCATCCGCGTTGGCCGCCGCGCCGATCACGACGAGATCGCTCGAACGTTCAAGGGCGCTGGAAAAAAGCGCGCGCATGGTGATCGAGTCGTCAACAACCAAAACCTTGATAGCAGACATTATTTTCTTACCTTCCCCACTTCCAGTTCGTTTCGGTTCTCATCGGCGTTCTTGTTACTGGCTTAATCTCAGGCAGCTTCGGGAAGTTCCGCGTCAGCTGTGAGACCAGGAAGATCGAGCACCATGACCATCCTGTCCTCGAGCGCTACCAGCCCTTCGAGATAGGGAACGACCGCATCGGAACCGGTGGACGGCGGCGGCTGAATATCTTCATCCTGCGCTGTTACGATGTCGCTCACGGCGTCAACAATCAGTCCGCGTAGTTGCCCAGCGATCTGGGCTACAATGATGACGTGGCGATCAGTCGGGGACGTTGCTTCCCAGCCCAGCCGTGCTGCAAGATCGATAACAGGCAACACAGTACCGCGCAGGTTTACAACACCTGCCACATAATGCGGCACATGCGGCAAGCGCGTGGTCGGCGACCAAGCGCGAATTTCGCGGATAGCCATGATATCCAGGCCGAAGCTCTGGGTACCAAGGTGAAAGGTGATCAGTTGTCGTGCCATGATTTCCTCCTGTCCCCCTAAAATCTCAATGTGTTACGCGGCGTAGAGCAGTATCAAGCTTTTCTGCATCGAAAGGCTTGACGATCCAGCCAGTTGCTCCGGCAGAGCGGGCGCGCGCCTTCTTCTCGTCCGAGCTTTCCGTCGAGAGCACCAGAATAGGGCAATCGCGGAAGCGAGACTGGCCGCGCAGAGCCTCGATGAGGCCAAAGCCATCCATGCGAGGCATATTGATGTCGGTCACGATCACGTCGATGTCGCTACCGTTATCGGCCAGCCACTCCAGAGCGGCGACTCCGTCCTCGGCTTGCGAGACCTGATAGCCGCGCGAGGAAAGGGCAGACCGCAGCAGCGCACGCATACTTGCGCTGTCGTCCACGGTCAGAACACGAATAGTCTCAGACATAGAACAGGCCTTCTCTTCCTTCAAAACAGTTCCAGATCGCCACCATGTGCGGCGGGCTGGGATATGGGTTTCGCGGCAGGTGCCGCCATTTTCTCAACATGACGGCACCGGGTCCGCCCCAAAACCGGATCGAAATCGACGCGGCGCGCCGATTCGCCACCAACATCCTGACGCACGACCGGGATGCCTTCCTCTGCGAGGAAATTCAGCGCAAACCGCGCATTCGCATCTCCGATTCGGGTCATCCCCGCGTGCATGTTACCTCCGCCGTAAATATGTGCCTTCATCCGGGACTTTACACCGCCACGTGTCATCATCTGGTTAATGAGCAGCTCCATCAGAAAAATTCCGTAATTCTGATCGGCGACAGTGCCACTACCTGGTGTTGGTTCGGCGAGAAGAAAGTGATTCATGCCACCCACGCGGGCGACAGGATCATACAAACAGCAAGCGATGCAGCTGCCGAGCACGGTCGTCAGAACCTCTGGCGCTCCTGTGCCGACATAGACTTGCCCCTGCATCACCGTGATGCGAGCCGGACTATTGATTGCAAGTTCGGGATTGTGGCGCATTACTTACAATCCAGCCACCGCAAGTGCCCGCTCAGCGATACGCGGTAACGGCAGGATATTTTCGGCAGCGCCCATATCTGCGGCCGCGCGCGGCATACCGTAAACAGTACTGGTCGCCTCATCCTGCGCGATGGTGCGTCCACCTGCGCGGCGCATGGCGAGTAGGCCTCGAGCACCATCCTGCCCCATACCTGTCAGCAATATGCCGATTGCCGCCGGACCAAGCCGTTGAGCTACCGATTCGAACATAATATCGATACTGGGACGATGGCCGGAAATCTTTTCTCCCGGCATCATCTTGCCGATGATGGTGTCGACACCCCCGATCGACGCATGCTTATCATTGCCTGGCGCGACATAAATAATACCTGGTTTCAAAACTTCACCAGACTCGAGCAACTTCACAGTCGCCTGACACTGTTTGTCTAGGCGTTCCGCCATCGCAGGCGCAAACGCCGCGCTAATATGCTGAACGATGAGAGTGGGTGGGCAGGTCTTCGGAAAAGCTGGCAGAAGATTGTGCAACGCCTCCACACCACCTGTGGACGCCCCAATCGCGATGAGCTTTGTGACCGATGGGACAGAACGCGAGGCAACACTAGTCTGCTGGGCGACCGGGCTGACAGGTACGGTAGGCTTAGTTTGCACACGAACGAAACGCACGCGCGCCGCGTCACGGACCATCTGAGCCAATGTGCCGCCATCATTCTCCAGTAGTGCGTTCACAGAACCATCGGGCTTGGCATAGCAATCGACCGCGCCTAGCTCCAACGCACGGATTGTGGTGTCTGCGCCCTTGCGGGTGATGCCTGATACAACCACAACCGGCATGGGCCGCAGGCTCATGATCTTTTCGAGGAAATCAAGGCCGTTCATGCCGGGCATTTCGATGTCTAGCGTCACTACATCGGGATTCAACTCGCGGATCATGCCACGCGCTTCCATCGCATCCTTGGCGGCACCGATCACATCAATGTCAGGCTCGCTACCCAACAGGCGCGTCAAAATCGCCCGCATGGTGGCTGAATCGTCGACTATCAGAACCCGTGTATTCACATTCGCCCCTTTCGATAGATCGTGCTTCCCACCAGGGTGAGAACGGTCTGCGCCGGGCCTGCAACCCGCTCGCTATGACCGATATAGAGATGCCCACCCGGCAAAAGCTGGTCCGCAAGGCGCGCCACCAGCCTGTCCTTGGTCGGCTGATCGAAATAAATCATCACGTTGCGGCAGAAGATTACGTCGAACTGCTTGTTCAGCGGCCATTCGCCGAGCAGGTTCAGGCGCTTGACATGCACCTTCCGGCATAGCTCCGGTGCGATGATCGCCTGATCACCGTCCCGTTTAACCCACGTATTGGTGAGCTCGGAAGGTACATCTTTCAGCGCTTCAAACGGATAGGTCGCTGCCTTCGCTCCCGCGACAGCATGATCGGCAAGATCGGTCGCGAGGATTGCGAGGTCACCATCCAGAAATGGACGTGCACCCGCCTTGTCAGGCCCCATCAATGTCATTGCAAGTGAGTAAAGTTCCTCGCCCGTCGAGCATGCCGAGGACCAGATGCGTACCGGCTTTCTCGCGCGAATTTTGTCGAGCAGCATGGGCCGCACTTCGCTCGCCAGATGCTCAAAATGATGGCTTTCGCGATAAAAGAAGGTGTGATTGGTGGTCAGCGCGTTGATCGTCTTTCGACGGGCGTCGCTGTCTTTTTTTATGTGGTCAATATAGCGAGAAAAAGTCTGCTGCCCGCTATCCCGCACTAATGGCGCAAGACGCGAATAGACGAGTGTCGCCTTGCCGGGCGGCAGCACGATACCCGCAATCTCATAGACAATATCACGCACCGCCTCGAAGTCAGCGCGAGAGTAGACCTGCGCGCTGATGCCGGGAAAGGGCGTGAATTGATCTGCAGCGAGCTGGTTCATGCAGCAAGCGACGTCCCATGCTGCGCGAAATTGTCCGCTACCAGCGAGTCGACATCGAGGATCAATGCCACCTTGCCGTCTCCGAGAATGGTTGCGCCCGCAACACCAATAACCGGCTGATAATGCGCCTCGAGGCTCTTGATAACGAACTGGCGCTGGTCGACGATATTATCGACCATCAGCACGGCCTGACCATGGCTTTCCGTGTCGACGACAATCAGTACTGCATCCTGCGCGGTCTGCGCCGCTCCAAGCGCGCCGACCGAATGATCGAGCCGCACGATCGGCAGGAACTTGCCGCGATTGTTCAGCACCATCAGATCCTTGCCGATATGCTGGACATCCGCGTCTTCTGGGCGCAGGCTTTCAAGAACGTGCGTCAGCGGGATCACGACGGTCTGATCGCCCACGGTCACGATCATGCCATCTGCAATGGCGAGAGTGAGCGGTAGCGCGAGTGTGAACACGCAGCCCTGTCCAGGCTTAGACTCGATCGAGATACGACCGCCCAGATCCTTTACGTTCTGGCGCACCACATCCATGCCGACGCCGCGACCGGAAATGTTGGAGACTGTCTCCGCGGTCGAGAAACCGGGCGCGAAGATGAGATGATCGATGTCTTCGTTGGAAAGCTGAGCACCGGGAGCGACCAGCCCCTTGTCAATCGCCTTCTGAAGAACTTTCTCGCGATTGATGCCAGCGCCGTCGTCCGCGATCGAGATCACGATGCGGCCAGAGCGCTGCTCAGCGGAGAGGTGCAGCTTGCCCTCGGCGGGCTTGCCATTGGCAAGACGGACTTCAGGCTTTTCGATGCCGTGGTCGACCGCGTTACGGATAAGGTGAGTCAGCGGCTCACCGAGGCGCTCAACAACGGTCTTGTCTAGCTCCGTGCCTTCGCCGCTCATAGTGAGGACGACGCGCTTTCCGGTATCCGTCTCAAGTTCGCGTACGATACGCGGCACGCGGGAGAAGACTGAACCGATAGGCTGTGCACGGATCGACATCGTGCTTTCCTGGATGTCACGCGTCAGCAGATCGAGCATACCCATCTCGTCGATCGAGTTGAGGCCGTGGCTTGCGAGGCGCTGCGCCATCATTGCTTGCGCGATTACCAGTTCGCCAACTGTATCAATGAGCTTGTCAAGCTTGGCGAGATCGACGCGCACTGTCTGACCAGGCGTGCTGACCGCGCGGGCTTGAGCTGGCGTAGCTGCGGCAACCGTTGACGGCAGCTCGACAACAGGAGCGGCTGGCAATGTAGCAATTATATTTGCAGTCGGCTCATTCTTGACGGTCTCCGCTTCCGGAACGACTGCAATCGCGGCCTCGAGTTGGGCCTTCGCGCTGGCAATTTGCACAGGCACTTCAGGCATCTCCACCTTGATTTCACCGCGAACCATCGGTGCTGTGAGCGCCTCAATGGTAAGCTCACACTCATCACCAATGAAATCGAACACATCCTCGATGGAGCTCTTTTCAATATGTGCGGGTACGAAAAAGCTCCATGAGAGATAAGCCTTTTCAACATCTAGCGCATCGAGCATCGGGATTTCGCTAGCGTATGTGGAAAGGCACAATGCACCCAATTCTTCCAGCTCGCGAAGCATCAATAACGGCTCGCTGCCACTGGCGAGCGCACTATAGAGAAACTTGACGGAGACCAGCCAGCTATGTTGCTATTTCGAGGCGGGTGCAGCATCATCAACCACAGACGAGTCGGAGCGCTCTTCATCTGACCCGGCAGTGACTTCCACCGCAGAAGCCTCTTGCGCTTCCATCGTGCGTTCGATTTCAGCAGCAGCAGCCTCCATGGCAGCGGCTTCGTCTTCGCCAACAACGAGATCTCCCATCATCGCATCGAGATCGAAATCGAGGCCGAGATCATCGGCTGGCGTCGCCACCTCTTCAGCCGAAACTTCAGCAGCCGTCTCGGCTTCTGCGCTTTCTTCAAAGGCAGGAGCCCCAGCGGCAGCTTTCTCCGCTACGTCTTCAAGTTGCGCGCTGATCGCTGCATCGTCTGGCGTATCGCCATCACCACGCACGGCAGCGACATGGTCGGCAAGAATATCAAAGGCGCGCAACATAAGAGTGTTGAGCCCCTCGCTCAGACCCAGATCTCCATCGCGGACATAGGAGAGCACAGTCTCGAATTTGTGCGTAAACTGTTGAAGCAGTGTGATGCTGAAAGCACCGGCGCCGCCCTTGATCGAGTGCACTGCGCGGAAAATGCCATTCACCGTTTCGGCGTCCGCCGTGCCGGATCGGCACGCCATCAGACCTTCCTCGGCTTGTCCGAGCGCTTCCTCGCACTCGAGGAAGAAGATATTCATGATCTCGTCATTGGTCATGGCGATGCCCCGTCCAGTTGAAGGCGTTGGTCAGTCCTGCGATTTGCGCCGCACCGAACATGGCAGGCGAAGCTTGGACCAGCATTGTTACCCCGCGCACTGCGGCAGTGTGCTGCGCACTCAGCATCAGTTGAAGACCGGATTGACCGATACGCGTCACATCCCGCCCCTCGACCACTACCTCCGCACCAGGCCGAAGGGCCTGATCAAGATGAGAAACGAGGGCGCTCGCAGTGGTTCTGTCTATAACTGCCGGAAGTGTGATCATGCCTGTGCTCGTCCGTTTCCAGTGCTGCTAGTTAAAATTCCGACCAGTCATCCGCATCCGCAGAGAGGGCTAGATTACCACTGATGCGTGGTGCGGGGCGGGAGATCGATGTGCTTACGATGTTATGCGGCTTGCTCATTGTTGGCATGCCACCGCCTAGCTTGAAGCGAGTAATGAGCTGGGTAAGTTCTTCTGCTTCACCAGCAAGGCTGCGCGCAGCGGCGGTCGATTCTTCAACCATCGCGGCGTTCTGCTGGGTCATCTTGTCCATGTCACTAACCGAGGCATTGACCTGCTGAAGACCTGCCGACTGGGTTTCCGTCGATGCCGAAATCGAGGAAATCAGAGCGCTGATTTCACCAACGCGGGAAACAATGCGGCCCAGCATGGTGCCGGCCTCACCGACCAGGCTGACGCCTTCACCAACTTGGCTTGCGCTCGTGGTGATGAGATCCTTGATATCGCGTGCAGCTTCAGCGCTGCGTTGCGCAAGTGCACGGACCTCATTGGCGACGACCGCGAAGCCCTTGCCCGCATCGCCTGCCCGAGCTGCCTCAACGCCCGCATTAAGGGCAAGCAGGTTGGTCTGGAAGGCAATGCCGTCGATCACGGTGATGATCTGGCTGATTTCCTGAGAGCTTTTCTCGATTGCGCCCATCGCGCTCACGGCCTTGTCGACGACGAGGCCACCTTCGCTTGCTTCACGATGCGCATCGCTGATCGCGCTGGTCACCTGGGCAGCACTGTGGGCGGTATCCTTCACCATGCCGGTAATCTCGTTCATTGAAGTAGCGGATTCAGCGAGCGAAGCCGCCTGCTGCTCAGTACGCTGGGAGAGATCGTTGGTTGCTGAGCGAATTTCTCCCGCGCCAGCATGTATAGAGCGTGACGCCTGCGTCACCGAACCCAATACTTCCGACAAACTACTCATTGCACTGTTGAAGTTATCACGCAGCAACTCGTACTGCTTCGGTACACTGCTGGTGATGCGATAGCTCAGATCACCATCAGCCAGCTTGTGAAGGCCATTTCCGAGTACTTCGACCAGTTCATGAGAAACCTTTGAGCTCTCTGCTACAACCTGCGCATTATCTCGGAAAGTGCCCATGGCAGCAACCATACGGCCTACACAATCGCTATGGTCCGAATATGCGATATGGCTGTCCAGATCGCCAGCGGCCAGCCCTTCCATCCGCACTACGGTATCGACATAGGGATCGCAGATGAGCTTGCCCGCGACAATGACTGTTGTCGCAGCACCAACAAGAGCAAGTACTGCGATCGTAAGACCAAGCGGCATCATTCCCATCCCGGCAAGTGCGGTGGCTGCAACGCCACAGATACCTCAAAGGACATGCACTACGAGCAATGCCTTGAACTTCACACGGATTGGCGCCTGT
>ERZ724526.1619-NODE-1619-length-11439-cov-4.385278_pt1 | contig 11439 bp, 6 predicted proteins | sample MGYA00376059_ERZ724526 | MGnify/ENA primary metagenome ERZ724526 (study PRJEB28724, sample SAMN07190883) | activated sludge metagenome | isolation source: activated sludge of sewage treatment plant in Hong Hong | place: Hong Kong | collected 2016-03-17 ... | reverse complement strand
ACGAACAGAGACAGCCAGGCGGTAGAAAAGTACCTTCAGGAGATTTCTAAAATTCCAATGATTACGCCCGAGGAAGAAACCACACTTGCCCAGCGAATCAAAATGTTTAACAGGAATCCGGTAGATTCTCAAAGGGCACTTGACAAACTGGTTCAGGCTAACCTTCGTTTCGTAGTATCTGTGGCTAAGCAATACCAACATCAGGGTTTATCACTTAGTGATTTGATTAACGAGGGCAACCTCGGATTGATTAAAGCGGCACAACGCTTTGATGAAACCAAAGGTTTCAAATTTATTTCTTACGCCGTTTGGTGGATTCGCCAGTCCATCCTGCAGGCGTTGGCAGAGCAGGGTAGATTAGTCCGCTTGCCTCAAAACAAAATTGGCACTTACAACAAAGCCAACAAGGCTTACATGGCTTTTGAACAAGAACATGAAAGAGAACCATCTACCGAAGAACTAGCAGAACTGCTGGAGATGAGCGAAACAGAAATCAACAACATCTTTCAAAGTAACACCCGCCACACTTCGCTGGATGCTCCCGTGCATGAAGCAGAGGATGTAGCCATGGGCGATCTGCTGGAAGGCAGCGATGATACCGATGATGATGTTATGAAAGATTCACTTCGCAACGAAATCCGTCGTGTATTAAAATCATTATCACCTCGGGAAGCAGAAATCGTAAATGCTTATTTCGGACTAGATGGCGAACAAGGTACTACGATTGAGCAAATCGGACAAAAGTATGATCTTACAAAAGAACGTATTCGTCAGATTAAGGAAAGAGCCATTAAGCGTCTTCAAAAAGCAAGATATAGCAGCGCTTTAAAAGCCTATTTGGGTTAATGTAATTATTGATGGATTAGTAACCATATCCCGTTCTCAAAAAAGAACGGGATTTTTTTTTCTTTATTTCAGGAAAATCAAATAGCATGTAATTTTGTTTTGATATGATAAAGATTATCGGAATTTTCTTATTTACAGGATTAATGCTTTCCGGCTGCGAAAAAGCTGTTCATTTTGATTTAGAAAATGCTCCTCCCAAATTGGTTGTAGAAGCTACTATAGAAAACGGGCAACCTCCCATTGTGTATCTATCAAAAAGCATGAATTATTTTTCTTCTATTGATTTAGGACTGTTAGCTTCAGGGTTTGTACACAACGCTGAAGTATATGTTTCAAACGGAATACAAACGCATAAATTAAAAGAGTATAGCATTCCGGTTGTGGGCGGTTACAGCTTTTATTATTACTCAAACGATCCTGCAAGCCCGGCAACTGCTTTTAATGGTAGTTTAAATACACAATACAACCTGCGAATTGTTTCTGAAGGAAAAGAATACAATGCTTCAACAAAAATCCCCAGCATCACCCGTCGTATAGATTCAATATATTGGAAAAATGCTCCGGCCGGTAATGCGCCGGAAAAAGTGATGGTGATGCTTAAAGCATTTGATCCACCCGGTTTTGGCGATTATGTAAGATATTTTACAAAACGGAATAATGAGCCTTTTTATCCCGGCCTCAATTCGGTGTATGATGACCAGGTAATTGATGGAACCGGCTATGAAATTCAGGTTGAAAGAGGCGTAAACAGAAATGAAAGCCATGAAGAAGGTTATACTTTTTTTGAAAAGGGTGATACAGTTACACTCAAGCTTTCTAATATTGATAAAGCAACTTATGATTTTTGGCGCACTATGGAATATACTTATGCATCAGTTGGCAATCCTTTTGCTACTCCTACCAAAGTGATAAATAATATTACCGGTGGTGCATTAGGATATTTCGGGGGTTATGCTTCACAGTTTAGAACCCTCATCATTCCCCGTTAGCATTTCTACTATAGCGTATGATTGATAAGTAACTGATGTTGCCATACATCAAATGAATATGCATTAAATTTGACCCTTAATTGAAAAATTTTAAAACAGGATTAATGGAAAGAGTAAACTGTCTTATTATAGGCTCCGGCCCTGCGGGATATACAGCTGCAATTTATGCATCAAGAGCAAATCTAAAACCGGTTTTATATCAGGGTATTCAGCCAGGTGGGCAGTTAACCATTACAACAGAGGTAGAAAATTATCCCGGCTATGCCGATGGTGTACAAGGGCCGGAAATGATGGTAGATTTTGAAAAGCAGGCCAAAAGAATGGGAGCCGATATTCGCTTTGGATTAGCAACAAAAGTTGATTTTACAGTACAACCATATAAAGTACAGATTGATGATGGTGATTGGATAGAAGCTTACAGTATAATCATTGCAACCGGTGCTTCTGCAAAATGGTTGGGGCTTGAAAGTGAACAACGACTAAACGGATTTGGCGTAAGCGCCTGTGCGGTTTGTGATGGCTTTTTCTTTCGGGGCAAAGAAGTTGCAATAGTAGGCGCAGGCGATACAGCAGCTGAGGAGGCTCTTTATCTTTCTAAGCTTTGTACAAACGTTCACATGTTTATACGCAGAGATGCTATGCGTGCCAGCAAAGTAATGCAGGAAAGAGTTTTAAACACTCCCAATATAAAAGTGTATTGGAATACGGATACTGATGAAATACTGGGAGATAAGACGGTAACAGGCGTAAGAATAAAGAACAACAAGACCGGAGAAATAAGGACGATTCCGGTTAATGGATTTTTTGTTGCTATTGGGCATCAGCCCAATTCCGAGATATTTAAAGGCGTAATTGATATGGACGATGCGGGCTATATTAAGACCGTTCCAGGCACTTCTAAAACCAACGTAGAGGGCGTTTTCGCAGCAGGTGATGTACAGGATAAAATTTACCGTCAGGCTGTAACGGCCGCAGGAAGTGGATGTATGGCTGCGCTGGATGCAGAGCGTTATCTGGGCGCAAAAGGTTTACATTAATAAAATGCAAGGATTAATAACGATATCACTTACCGACCTGCGGTTTCATGCTTTTCATGGCTTGTTTCATGAAGAACAAAATGCAGGTAACGATTTCATTGTAAACCTAAAAGTAAGCTATAAACCGAAGTTGCCGGTAGTTGTTGCGCTCCATGATACATTGGATTATGGCGCGTTGTTTGATATGATAAAAACAGAAATGAAAAAGCCCCGTCATTTATTGGAAACCTACGTAATGGAAGTGGCAGATATTATTTATCACCGGTTTAATGAAATTATTGCAATTGAAATTTCTTTAGAAAAAACACAGGTACCCCTTACCGGTTTTACAGGAAGCGCAGTAGTGCGCTTTGCCAAAAACTATTCGGAAGAGTAAGTTATGCTGATGCTTTTACTTCAATTACCGGATTCATAATTATTACCGACTTTACTGAATTTGAAATAAGACAAGCCGCTTCCGACTTTAATAAAACTTTTTCTGCTTTTTCCCTGTCTGCTTCATTTGCAATTTCAATTTTTGGCTCCAGAAATACTTCAGTCATCAAAAATTTGCCATCCACTTTATCAAGCTTTCCTTTTGCCTGGCAATGAAAAGATAAAAAATCCAATTTGAAATTTTCGGCAATTGCTAAAAATGTGGTCATCAGGCAGCTGCTGATTGCTGCTGTATATAGATGCTCTGGTGACCAGATACCGGCAATGCCCTTTGGAAATTCGGGCGGTGTAGCCACTTCAATACAACCACAATCGTTATTTGTTTTTAAGTTTAGCTCGGGTGAGCACATCATACCTTTTCGATCTTGGCTCCAGGAAATATTTACATTGTAAAAATGTGGGGTCATACATTTTATTTTTAGGAGACAAAACTAAACTCCACACGGTAGTGAAACTATGATACAGGTCAACAGCTATTATGAAATTGCAACAAAAGAATATGGAGACTGGAGCCTGAATAATTAACTTTGCACACTTATGACAGAAGAAATTAAAAATGAAGAACAGCTCAATTTTTTGGAAGAAATAATTGAAGCAGATTTAAGGGTGGGTAAGTATAAACAAATCGTTACCCGTTTTCCACCCGAACCCAATGGCTATTTGCATATTGGCCATGCATCAAGTATTTGTCTCAACTTTGGACTAACTCAAAAATATCAAGGCTATACCAACCTTCGGTTTGATGATACAAATCCCGTTACTGAGGAAACAGAATATGTGGAAAGTATAAAGGAGGATATTAAATGGCTTGGCTTTATCTGGAAGCATGAATTGTATGCTTCTGATTATTTTGATCAGCTTTATGAATATGCCGTTATATTAATAAATAAAGGTTTGGCCTACGTTGATGATAGCACTAGCGAAGAAATAGCTGCTATGAAAGGCACACCTACGGAAGCCGGCAGTAATAGTAAATACAGAAACCGTAGCATTGCAGAAAATCTGGAATTATTTGAAAAAATGAAAGACGGCGCTTTCCCGGATGGAAGCAGAACCTTAAGGGCAAAAATTGATATGGCGCATATCAATATGCTGATGCGGGATCCTATTCTTTACAGAATTAAACATGCTAATCACCATCGTACCGGCAACAAATGGTGTATTTATCCTATGTATGATATGGCACATGGCCAAAGTGATTCAATTGAAAATATCACACATTCAATTTGTACACTCGAGTTTGTACCCCATCGTGAATTATATGATTGGCTGATCCGGCATCTGGAAATTTATCCCTCACATCAATATGAATTTGCAAGAAGAAACATCAATTATACCATCACCAGCAAAAGAAAACTTTTACAATTAGTAAATGAGGGTCATGTAACCGGATGGGACGATCCCCGAATGCCAACCATTAGCGGGATGAGAAGAAGAGGATATACGCCTGAAAGTATCAGGGAGTTTTGTGATCGTATTGGAATTGCAAAAAGAGAAAATATAGTGGATGTGGGCTTGCTTGAGTTTTGTGTAAGAGAGCATCTGAATAAAATCGCCTGGAGAAGAATGGTAGTATTTGATCCCGTGAAAATTGTAATTACAAATTATTCGGGAGCGGGGGAGTGGTTAGATGCTGAAAACAACCCTGAAGATGAAAATGCGGGTAGCCGGAAAATAAAATTTAGCCGTGAAGTATTGATAGAAAAAGAAGATTTTATGGAAAATCCGCCAAAGAAATATTTTAGGCTGGCTCCGGGGCAAATGGTGAGATTAAAAGGGGCTTACATAATCAAGTGCGAATCGGTAATAAAAGATAATGCCGGCAAAGTAACAGAAATTCATTGCACTTATATTCCCGAGAGCAGAAGTGGGAATGATACAAGCGGCATACATGTAAAGGGTACATTACATTGGGTAAGTGCTTTAGATTATGTTGAAGTTGAGTTGAGAGAATATGACCGTTTATTTAGTGTTGAAGACCCCGCCTCAGAAGCTGGTGATTTTAAAGAATACCTGAATCCCGATTCTTTAAACATAATTAAAGGGTTTGCAGAAGTTTCAATTTGTGAACAATCAGATGTAAAGCATTATCAATTTTTAAGAAAGGGTTATTATGCTATTGATAATGAATCCGATAGAAGTCACCTGATTTTTAATCGTACAGTTGGGTTAAAAGATGGCTGGAAGCCATAAAATCGCTGATTATCGGCTATATTTTTTGATAAAAGGACAAGGGGAATAATTTTTTTTGTTAAGGTTTATCTTAATTCTTACTTTTAGTAGGTCAACCAAATAAACTTTTATTATGAGAAAAATTTTTACCCGTTGCATTTTCGCAACACTTTCATTGTTATTGGTTGCCTCATTGGCAAATGCTCAGCTAAAACCTGAGACTGCGGCTGTTAAAGGTCATTTAGTAAGGACTACACCTCGACTAGCTGACATTGATAACACTACCATGTATGGGGCACCACTTTTAATAACCCGTACTGCTGAAGGCCCAATTATGAAAGGCCGACATCAGGAAGAAACAGAAGAAAGATTGGAGGAAGAAATGCGGGAAACGATATTAAGGCAATATAATGCTGCTATGCGAGGCCAAAACCCAACTCCGCCTCCCGTGCAGTCGCCTCTTCAAACACCTACTACTACATTGGGTGTTAATTTTGATGGGGATAATGCTCCGGGTTTACAGCCATCAGATAATAATATGGCGGCAGGCCCAAACCACGTAATTCAAATAGTAAATAATACTTCAGGTTCCCGATATAGAATTTGGAACAAAACGGGTACACCTCTTGCAACAGGAATTTTATCAGCACTTACAGGCTTTTCTGGTTCGGGTGACCCAATTGTTTTATACGATCAATTAGCCGACAGATGGTTTATGGCAGAATTTGGTCCATCTGCTTGTTGTAGCCAGTTGATCATTGCAGTTTCAACAACGCCTGACCCACTGGGTACATGGAAAATTTACGAATATACCGATGCCTCATTTTTTCCTGATTATCCAAAATTTGCAGTTTGGCATAATGCATATTACGCTTATACAAACGACTTCAACTCTGCAGGTACTGCATTCTTAGGTACTTCGGTTTGGGCATTTGACCGTGCGGCTATGCTGGCTGGTAATGCTACTGCTCAAATGGTGAGACAGCGAATTAACATCCCAAATATGATTGCAATGGGTGTGGTTACATTGGAAGGCATGACACCATCAACTCAAAATGGTTTGTTCCTTGTACCTTCCAGCTCTACTCAAATGGGAATTTTTGAAGTAACACCAAATTTTGCAGGACCATCTATTACAGTAGGTGCGGTTGCAAATATGACAGTAAATGCATGGTCAACAGCTGGTTCTATTCCTCAGCAAACGGGCTCTAACCTCGGTTCACTTTCTCCCCGTATGATGTTTAGAGTAAATTATAGAAATAATGGGGGAACAGAATCAATAGTTGCTGCTCATACTATTGCAAATGGTGCTTTAGGCCAGGTTCGTTGGTACGAGTTTAGAAAGGCGGGTCCAAACTGGACAGTATTTCAACAAGGAAATGTAGCAGGCGCTGATGGTAACAGCCGTTGGATGCCTGGTATTTCTATGGATGGTTGCGGTAATATAGCATTAATGTACGACGTCGCCGGTAAAGGCTCACCTATGACGCATCCTTCAATAAGATACACAGGACGCAATGCTTCTGATCCCATTAATACAATGACATTGCCCGAATCAGTAATCATTAATGCATCCACCGGATTTGGTGGTTTTAGATGGGGTGATTACAATACTGTTGTACAGGATTACTCATCTGCAGGCACGCCCAATAATGGTTCATTCTGGGCTACATCTCAATATGCCAATCAGTCAACACGTGTGGCTAACTTTACTTTAACCGGTGGTTGTGCTGCTGCTCCGTCAATAGATTTAGGTACTGTATCACTTACAGCAGAAAGTTGTGTGCCCAATAACAGTGCTATTGACCCTCAGGAGCAGGTTACTATTAGTGTGCAGCTCATCAATAATGGTACATCACCCACTGCAAACCTTGTTGCTACTTTACAAGCCAGTGGCGGTGTAATTCCTATAACCACAAGCCAGAATTATGGAGTACTTGCATCCGGTGGCGGTTCCGCTACTCGTTCTTTTACTTTTAATAACTCTGTAGCAACTTGCGGTGGTACAATTACTGTTTCATTGGCTTTACAAGATGGTGCAACCAATTTAGGTACGAAGACTATAACTTATACATTAGGCGCAACCAATAATGTTGTTTCAGAAAACTTTGATGCAGTAGTGGCTCCTGCTTTACCAGCAGGTTGGGTTGCTACAAATGCTTCAGGTTCTACAATGTGGGTTACTTCTACCACCTCTCCATTCTCAGCACCCAATGCTGCATTTATTGATAATCCTTCAACATTATCTGATAAGCGGTTAGAGACACCATCATTTGTACCTGGTACAGGGGCTAAGATTAATTTTAGAAACAACTATGCAACTGAAAATACTTTTGATGGAGCTGTACTTGAAATATCCATTAACGGTGGTGCCTATCAGGATATCATTGCTGCGGGTGGTTCATTTACAGCTGGTGGATATAATGGAACTGTAAGTTCCTCATTTGGAAATCCGTTGGGAGGCAGACAAGCATGGACAGGTAGTAGTGGCGGTTATATTGTTACAACTGCGAATCTTCCAGGTGCTGCAATAGGTCAACCATGTAAGTTGCGATTCAGAATTGGTACTGATGGAAGTGTAGGAGCTACCGGATGGAGAGTGGATGATTTTACAGTTAGTCAGCCTGCGTGTTGTGGTGCCGCTTGTGTTATCACATGCCCTGCAAATATGACGGTTAACTCAGCCCCCGGTCAATGCGGTGCTAATGTAACATTGCCAACACCTACCACTACCGGATTGTGTGGCCCTGTAACGCTTACTCCTGCTTCAGGCTCATTCTTCCCTGTAGGTACAACCACTGTAACTGCAACCACAGCAGCCGGACCAAGTTGTACGTTTACAGTAACCGTGGTTGATAATACGCCTCCTACAATTACTTGTCCGGCACCTATTACGGTGAACAATACACCGGGCCTGTGTAGCGCAGTAGTTAACTATCCAATGCCTACCGCTTCTGATAACTGTGCGCCACAAACGCCGGTTTCAATTCAGCAAACAGCATCTCAAGTGCCCGTAGCTGGTTCCGTTGCTTGTAACGCTGGCGGTATTCATACTGATAATAGTTATTGGAGAGCTTATAATTTGGCGCCTTTAGCACTCTCTGGCGCTATGAACGTGAATTCGATTCAAGTGGGTATCGAACAGGCAATAGCCGGTTCGGGTGGTGCTCAACCAGCAACAATTCGCTTATACACGCAAACTACCGGAACTTTCCCCGGTGGTACTCGTACGCTTGTTTATTCTCAGAATTTCTCAATACCCGATCAAAACTTGACAACCATGACAGTTCCAATGGCAGCACCACCATCTATACCTGCCAATGCTGTTTTAATTGTTGAATTGTTTACACCAGATGGTGGAGGTTCAAATAATAGTTTCTTTATAGGAAGTAATAATTCTGCACAAACTGGCCCAAGTTATATTTCTGCGGCGGATTGTGGAATCACTACCCCTACTGATTTAGCTACTATTGGATTCCCCAATATGCACATAATTCTGAATGTAAATGGTTCAGTTCCTGGAGCAATGACAGTAACACAAACCGCAGGATTGCCAAGTGGCAGTGTTTTCCCTGTAGGAACAACTACAAATACATTCCAGACAACTGATGGTGTCGGACTTACTTCAACCTGTTCATTTACAGTTACGGTTGTTGATAATCAAAATCCTGTAATTACTTGTCCTGCTAATATTACAGTAAACACACCACCGGGATCTTGTACTGCTGTGGTTAGTTATGTTGTTACAGCAACTGATAACTGCCCCGGTGTTACTACTGCTTTGACTGGAGGATTGGCAAGTGGGGCTTCATTCCCAATTGGCTTAACCACAGTAAGCTGGAGAGCTACGGATGCCGCAGGAAATATTTCGAACTGTTCATTTACAGTAAGAGTAAATGATGGACAGTTACCAACCATAACAGCTCAGCCGGTTAATCAATTTGGTTGTGTAGGCGGTAATGCAACATTTAACGTAACTGCTGTTACAGCTCCAAATGCCGGTGGGCCGTTGGCTTATCAATGGCAAGCATGGAATGGCTCTGCATGGGTAAACATTGCAGGTGCTACTACATCATCATTGTCATTCTCTAATCTTACATTGGCTATGAATACAAATAGTTACAGAGTTCAGATTACAGGTCTTTGTACAACTATCTTTAGTAACGTAGCTACCTTATATGTAAATTCTCTGCCAACTGTATCCATTTTGGCATCCAGAACAACAGCGTTGTTACCTCCTGAATCTGTAAACCTTACCGCAGTTGTAAATCCTGGTGGTGGTGTTTACCAATGGTTGAAGAATAACGTAGCCATAGCCGGAGCGACTGGCGCATCTTTGAATGGACTTACCGTTGATGACATAGGAACATATAGAGTGGTTTATACTGATCCTAATGGTTGTACTCAAACATCTGCCTCCATTGATGTTACGGGTCTTGCTTCCGATAACTTGTATGTTTATCCGAATCCGAACCGTGGTCAATTCCAGGTACGTTTCTTCAATCAGGCAAATGAAAATGTAACGGTACAGATCTTTGATGCAAAAGGAGCCAAGATAATGGTGAAAGCCGTTGTATCTTCTGGTATTACTTATTCAAGGATTGATATTGATATGTCTTCAAAACCAAGTGGTACTTATGTTTGCGAAGTAGTTAACTCCGCAGGCAAGATCATCGGTGCGAAGAAATTTGTGAAGCATAATTAATAAGAACTTGATTTTTCAAAAGCCATCCAGCAATGGGTGGCTTTTTTTTATTTTCTCAAATTTGAAGTACTATACACACAAATAACATTGCTTGTGTATGATGTCAAGAACCCTATTGAAAGATTAATTGCCTGCTTTTGAAAAGAAACGAACACTGGCAATGGAGCGAAGATGTTTTTATTATCATTCGCGTGGAGATAATGCAGCCCATGATATATGCACTTTAAGCCACGAAAATATTTGCCAAATAATAAATTCAATTAAAGAGGCATATAATTGAAAATGGAGTCTTCTCCATTTTGGAGGGAGCATTTGAATAATGAATTGTTCCCTAATAAAAATGATTTATCAATTGTGCTTATTAATGAAATAGCAGATGGTAAGGGAAGGTTAGTAATGATACCTTACAAATGCTTCCATTGCTGCATAATGAGTAAGCCCCAAGTCGGCATAAATATTTGCGGTATTGGCATTTCGTTCCTCGGCTCTTTGCCAGAATTCACGGGAATCACTTCCTTGAAATGGTACCATATCTTTTTGAGACTGATGTATAAAAATTCCAAAACGTTTTTTCAAAACCTGATCTGGACTCATGGGCACAGCCATTTCAATTTCTTCTATTGTCCATTCCTGCCATGCACCTTTATATAACCAAAGCCAGCAGTCATGTATCCATACATTATCTTTTGATTTGTTTACATTTTGCTTTATTCTTTTTAGTGCCTCCATTACAACCTGAAAGCAAACAATATGCGTACCATGCGGATCGGCAAAATCGCCTGCGCAATATACCTGATGAGGTCTTATTTCATTTAATAAGTCAATGGTAAGTTTTATATCTTTTTCGCTCATGGGCTTTTTTTCAATAGCCCCGGTTTCATAAAACGGTAAATTCTGAAAATGAATATGCTCATCCTTGATGCCTACATATCGGCAAGTAGCTTTTGCTTCACCACGTCTTATTAATCCTTTAATTGAGCGGATGACAGGTGTGTCCATCTGATTGGATTTTTTTCGGGAGATAAATTTCCTTGCATCTGCAAGAATTTTTCCTGATTTTCCAGAGTTGATTCCTGCTATATCTTCAAACCCAACCGCGAAGTCTAAAAAGCGAGTAACAAATTCATCTGTAACGGCAATATTGCCACTGGTTTGGTAGGCTACATGTACTTCATGTCCTTGATCATGTAATCGTTGAAATGTACCACCCATACTTATAATATCATCATCAGGATGGGGAGAAAAAATAACTACA
>ERZ724526.1614-NODE-1614-length-11455-cov-3.428596_pt1 | contig 11455 bp, 6 predicted proteins | sample MGYA00376059_ERZ724526 | MGnify/ENA primary metagenome ERZ724526 (study PRJEB28724, sample SAMN07190883) | activated sludge metagenome | isolation source: activated sludge of sewage treatment plant in Hong Hong | place: Hong Kong | collected 2016-03-17 ... | reverse complement strand
GACAGGTTTTGATACCTGGCGGCATGGGTATTGACGGACTTAAAATCCGTGAGCCATGTGGAGCAACAAAGTTCGCGCCCGCAGGTACCGATCCCTCCGATACGTGAGGATTCCTGGCGTGCACCAATCTGGCGCATTTCCACTTTGACCTGGAATTCCTTTGCATAGAGTCTGACCAGTTCACGAAAATCAACACGGCCTTCAGCGGTGTAGTAGAACGTGGCTTTACGGCCATCGCCCCGGTACTCCACGTCACATATTTTCATATCCAGACTGAGCGTATTGGTGATCGCCCTTCCGCGAACCATGGCTTGCTTTTCGAGCGCCCGGTATTCATTGAGACGTTCTATATCACGGTCATTGGCCACGCGCACAACAGGATTGGTGATAGACTGTTCCTTGACGCGCCTTTTTTTCATCTGCAACCGGACCAGTTCACCGGTCAGGGACACTCGGCCCACATCATAGCCGGTACCGGTGTCGACCACCACCATGTCCTTTGTCTGGGCGGGATGCAGATGATGATTGCGGAAAAATTCCTTGCGGGCTCCTTTCTTAAAACTGACTTCGATGATATCCGTACCCGTGGGGTCTTCATACTCATAGAGCGCCAACCAGTCGTAGGTGTTCATTTTATTGCAACCACCGGTAGCGCAATGGCCACTGTTCTGACATCCGTTGGGTGATCCGCTTTGACATGTGGCACAAGCCATACGCTTAGGAGTTTATATGTTGAAGGCGGTGAGCCGCCAAATGGTTCTTGATTTGAATCGACATCGACAGCCAGAGTAATTTGGTGTTGGCATTGCGGGCGATTTTCTCATGACTTTCCTGAAGGGCCTGCATGATACCATACCAGGCTTCAGGGCTGTAGTGCTGATGGAGATATTTGATCATTTCACTGCCTTCAACGGGATATTCCTGATGCTCCCTGCTGGAGAGGGCCCAGAGAATATGGCGTATGAAAGCAATGGTATACAATGCAAATTGTTTTTGTTCTTCTTTATCCTGGCTTCCCATAGTATTGGACCAGGTGGCCAGGTCATGCCCTTTGCGTGCGATCAGGGCTCTGAACCAATTGGCCATCGCTTCTTTAAAATTGATCACTTTATCATGGGCTACCGTAAGGGCTCGTCCCATGTTGTTGACAGACTGTCGGGCAATGACTGTGGCCGCATTGCGGTCTACATGATATTGCTCCGCCAGCAAGGTGGCGATTTCGCCCTCGTCCATTGGCGGGAAAAAGATCTGCATGCACCTGGACCGGATCGTGGGTAATACTTGTTCCCTCTGGTTGGTGACCAGAATAAAATAGGTGTTAGCTGGGGGTTCTTCTATCATTTTCAGTAACCGGTTGCCTTCGCGGGCCAGAAACTGAGCCATCCAGATCACGAGAACCTTATTGCCACCTTCATAAGCTTCCAGCGACAGGTCCCCGGTGACATGTTGGATATCTTCCTTGTGGATGTCCACTTGCTTTCCTTCGACCTCGCAGTATTGAGTCCACTGAAAAACATCCAGCCAGGGATTGGTGGCCAGGGCTTCACGCCAGGGTTCCAGGTATTCGTTGGTAAGGGATTTGGCGCCGGCGAGCGGCAAAAGGAAATGCAGGTCGGGGTGGATATATTTTGAAGCACGGTTGCAGGAGGCGCATGTGCGGCAGGCTTTTCCGGCAACAGGTGAGGTACAAAGTATGTCGTTGGCCAGGGATAGGGCTCCGGGCAATGTGCCGTAACCGGGATCGCCATACAGCAGGATCGCATGCGGCAATCGTCCATCTGCGAGGATGGTGTCCAATTGCTGCCGGATGGCCGGCTGACCGAAATGATCCAGTATGGTCATGCTACCTGATGTCAGGCGGCTTCAATCCATTCCAACACCTGTGCATCCAGCGGGGAAGATTCGGCAGAGAAGATATGCTGCAGGGAGCCATCAGCGCCCACCGCATATTTTTGAAAATTCCAGTCGACCTGACTGTCTGCTACGCCGTTCCGGGTTTTTAAGGTGAGCCACTCGTACAATGGATGTACAGGTGCCTTCCGGATATTTATCTTTTTACTCAATGGAAAAGTGACATCAAAGCTTGTGGTGCAAAACCGGAGAATCTCCTCCTCGCTCCCTTCTTCCTGACTTCCAAAATCATTGCATGGACATCCAAGGATGGCTAACCGGTCCTGAAATTGTCTGTACAATGCTTCAAGTTGTTCATATTGAAAGGTAAAACCACAAGCTGAAGCGACATTGACGACCAGCAGTTTTTTACCCTTAAACTGGCTTAATGCTATTTCCTTTCCATTGATGCCCTCGATGCTGATATTGTGGATCGATGCCACCAATTCAATAGTTTATGAATGGGTAAAAATAAGAATAAATGGGGAAAGGCAAAAGGGGCGGAAAGGTCTCCTTTGGTCGAAATGGCGCTTAGGCGACTGAAGTACAGGCCTCTGGGTATTGTTTGCGGATTGCGTACTTTGGGAGTTCTAAAGGACTGACTATCATGATCTACCGGTTTGAGGAGCATATTCCGGTCATTGACCCTTCCTCTTTTGTACATCCGATGGCCACTGTGACCGGTAGGGTCACGATAGGGCGGGATGTGTATATCGGACCCGGAGCCGCCATCCGCGGCGACTTTGGGGGTATTATCATCGAGGACGGCTGCAATGTCCAGGAAAACTGCACGATCCATATGTTTCCGGGTGTCACCGTCAGGCTCATGGCGGGAGCGCACATCGGGCATGGAGCCATTATCCACGGCGCCACCATCGGACGTAACGCCCTGGTAGGCATGAATGCCGTGATCATGGACGAAGTAGAAATCGGTGATGAATGCATCATCGGGGCCTTGACCTTTATCAAGGCAGGCGAGAAAATACCTGCCCGCAGCCTCGTAGCCGGCAATCCGGGGAAAATCATCCGGGAGGTTTCAGACGAGATGATCCAATGGAAAACAGAAGGCACCCGGATCTACCAGCAGTTACCCGCACGATGTTTTGAAGGCCTCAGACCTGTTCTCCCCCTGCAGCGATCTGAGGATTCTGAAGGCACGGACACAGCATCCGGTGAAACTTATGTTCCGTGGAAACGCACCGGAAATTCATAACCCTGGATGAATCTTCTGACGCAAAATTGATTTGTTTAATTTACAGCCGTTTTTCACTTTAACCCATAGCTTTTAGCATGAGAACATTCCCAGGTGGCCTGGTGGCCTCCATCCTTTTTTGTTTGCTGCCCCAATTGTCCAAAGCCCAACTCAACATGTCCCTTCAGGACAGTGTGACCTATACGGTTGGTGTCAATGATATCTGTGGCTGGGCTGCTCCGGATGGTAAAGAATACGCCCTCGTAGGTCTGCACACCGGCGTAGCTATTGTAGACGTCGACAGCACTCCGCTCAAGGAAGTGGCCTTCGTCCCTACGGTAAACAACCTCTGGAAAGATATCAATACCTATGGCCATTATGCCTATGTCTCATCCGAAGCCACAGTAGGACTGCTGATCATCGATCTGCAATACCTCCCGGATTCCGTGGAGACCTATATCTGGGAAGACTCACTCCCCACCGCAGACGGGCCTAAACCCTTCAAAAAAGCCCACACGCTTTGGACCGATGAAAATGGCATCCTGTATCTCAACGGAAGTAACCTCAACAATGGCGGTGTGATCATGGTGGATGTAGCCAGTCACCCTACAGATCCTGAGTTTCTTGGCTATGCTCCGGCTATCTATTCCCACGATTGCTATACCCGTGACAGTATCATCTACAGTGCCGAGATCTATGCCGGCGATCTGTCGATCTACGATGCACACGACCCGCAGAACATCACATTGTTAGGTCGTGTTAAAACACCCAATGAGTTTACCCACAATGCCTGGCTCTCGGATGACAGTAAGACCATGTTTACCACCGACGAAAGGGCCAATTCCTATGTGACCTCTTATGATATCACGGATCCTTCAAACATCGTAGAACTGGACAGATATCGTCAGGCTTCTACCGAAGGTTCAGGAAATATCGTGCACAATGTGTACAACTGGAAACAAGACTGGCTGGTGGTGGCGTATTATGCCAATGGAACCATCATCCTCGATGCTTCCCGCCCGGACAACATGGTGGAGGTAGGAAACTTTGATTCTTTCCTTGGTGCTGATGGCGGATTTCCGGGTGTATGGGGCAGTTATCCCTGGCTGCCATCCGGAAAAATTCTTTCTTCTGACCGAAATTCAGGTTTGTATGTATTCGTACCCAATTATGTAAGGGCTTGCTACCTGGAAGGCACTGTCCTGGATTCACTGACGGGCGCTCCACTGGACAATGCAACCGTTTCCATACTGAGTGACGAAGTCGTCTTACCCCAGGCGACCAATCTCAGTGGCGTGTTTAAAATGGGAAAAGCCGTTCCCGGCACGTTCAATGTCAAAGTAACTCGTGAAGGGTATTACCCTAAAACACTGACCTTTGATTTTATCAATGGCCAGGTGCTCGCACCTGTTGTCGAACTCAAACCTCTTGTTACACATACGGTCAATGGCGTTGTAGTATTTGAAGAGGGACCCGGTGTTCCATTTGCCAAAGTCACACTGACCGGGCAGGATTCTGTCTACCAACTCACCTGTAATGATCAGGGCCAGTTTTTACTTCCCGCTGTTCTTGAGGGCACCTACGATCTGCAGGCCGGAATATGGGGATATACATTTGAATCCCTTGTGGACATCAGCGACCCGAAAGATTATACCATTCAGGTACAGCCGGGATACAGGGACAACTTTGACATAGACCTCGGATGGATCGTCACAGGGCAAGTCACCAGTGGTACCTGGGGTCGTGGCATTCCTCAGCCCGCCAAATTGTTTGACAACTATACATGTAGTTCAAATGGTGATTCCCCCCTGGACAATGGCAGGTTTGCTTATACCACCGGCCTGTCCTCTTCCGATGATGTGCAGGATGATGAAGTCAGTCATGGCACTACCTGGCTGATATCGCCACCGATGTACCTTTCTGAGGCCATCGACCCGAAAATCACGTTTGACTACTGGCTGTGTGAATTTCCACCTAACCAATACACTGGTCTTCAGGTATGGATCACGGATGGTGTCGATACTTTGTTGCTGGATGAACTCCGAAATGATACGACCAGTGGTTCATGGCAGACGGTTACCTATACGGATTTGTTGCTCGATCAACCGCTCAACCAGGTGCAATTAATGATCAGTGCTACAGACACGACATCCGGCGAAAGTGATTACATCCTGAAAGCGCACATTGACAATTTCAAAGTGACAGAAAGTGGATTGTCCAGCCATGATCCTGCAGCAGCCTCTGCTCAGGTGTTGATGTTTCCTAATCCTGTTGAGGACGGAACGATATACCTGAAGTCAGCGTCTGATGACGGACTACACCTGACCTCTGCTGTGATTTATGATGTGCAAGCAAGACCAGTCCTGTATAAAACTTTGAATACCTCCGGGGCGGTCACACCTATTGACTTTTCCCTTGAGGATGGACTATACCTGCTGCAATGGAAGGCTGCAGATGGTCGGACAGGTGTGGTCAAGTTGCTGGTCCTGAAAAAATAAGTTTTAACCATACCCTCCGGGACATTTCCCGGTAGTTTCTCCCTAGAGGCGTTCCGCTTATCTTTGGGGCATGCAAGTATTGGAAAATTATGTAGCCGGCCGCTGGATCGCCGGTGAAGGCAAGGAGACTACGCTTCTCAACTCAATTCATGGCAACCCTGTGGCCCGTTCGTATTCAGGGGGTGTGGATTTTCAATCGATCCTGGAATACGGACGCCAGACCGGCGGGCCGGCTTTACGCAAACTGACATTTCATGAACGAGGCAGGATGCTCAAAGCCCTGGCTTTTTATTTGCTGGAGCGTAAAGACAAATATTATCCGATCAGCTACCAAACGGGTGCTACCAAAGCTGACAGCTGGGTCGATATTGAAGGAGGTATTGGCAATCTTTTTTCCAATGCGAGTTTGCGCCGCCGATTTCCGGACCTACCCTACCATGTAGATGGTGAAGCAATAAGCCTGGCCAAGAATGGAAAATTTATCGGCCATCACATTATGGTACCGAAACAGGGTATTGCCATTCATATCAATGCTTTCAATTTCCCGGTGTGGGGTATGCTGGAAAAAATTGCAGTCAACCTCCTTGCGGGAGTTCCTGCTCTTGTAAAACCTGCAACGGTCTCTTCGTATGTAGCTGAAGCGGTTTTCAGGGATATCATTGCATCAGGTATCCTGCCTGAAGGTGCAGTTCAACTCCTTGTCGGTTCAGCCCATGGCATTCTGGATCATGTTCAGACCCAGGATGTCGTCACCTTTACCGGTTCGGCTTCCACCGGCAGACAACTCAAAGGTCATCCCCGAATCATCCAGGAAGCTGTGCCTTTTAATCTCGAGGCGGACTCCCTCAACTCAAGTATACTTGGCGCTGATGCTGTCCCCGGAACGGAAGAGTTCGATCTCTTCATCAAAGAAGTCCGTAAAGAAATGACCCTTAAATGTGGGCAGCGATGCACTGGCATCAGACGCGCCCTGGTACCGGCGCATTTACTGGAGGACGTTCAAATCGCGTTGGGCAAAGCCCTTTCGCAAACCGTCATTGGCGATCCACAGGTGGAAGGTGTGCGGATGGGCGCTCTTGCAGGAAAAGCGCAAGTGGAAGAAGTACGGGCCCAGGTGACAAAGCTCCTGCAGGAAACTTCGATGGTATACGGTAGCCTGCATGATGTTGAACTTGTGGGTGCTGATGCCAGCAAGGGAGCATTTATGTCCCCTATGTTGCTCGTCAATGAAAGTCCAATGACGTCAACCCTGGTGCATGACATTGAAGCCTTTGGTCCTGTATGTACGCTGATGCCTTATGACAACCTCGAACAAGCCATTGAAATTTCCAAAATGGGTAAGGGCTCACTGTGCTCCTCCATCGTCACGCATGATGACCGGATTGCCAGGGAATTTGTTTTAGGTGCTGCATCCCATCATGGTCGTATCCTGGTGCTCAATCGTGAATGTGCTAAAGAAAATACGGGGCATGGTTCGCCATTGCCGTTACTGATCCATGGTGGTCCGGGCCGGGCCGGTGGAGGCGAAGAAATGGGAGGCATGCGCGGTGTTTTACATTATCTCCAGCGTTGTGCTGTTCAAGGATCTCCTACATCACTCACGGAGATCACTGGAGTGTATCAATACGGAGGGCAGTACAAGGATCCGGGTATCCACCCTTTCCGCAAATACTTTGAAGAATTGCAAATCGGAGATACGGTTGTCACCCATAAGCGGACAGTTACCGAATCCGATATCATCAATTTCGCCAATATCAGTTGGGATCATTTCTATGCCCATACGGATGTGACCTCACTCGAAGGCACCACCTTCACCCAACGTGTGGCGCATGGGTACTTTGTCTTGTCCATGGCCGCCGGATTGTTTGTGGATCCAGGCAAAGGACCGGTATTGCTGAACTACGGATTAGAAGAATGCAGATTTACCAAACCCGTCTATGCCGGCATGACCCTTGGGGTCAGACTGAGTGTAAAAGAAAAATTGCCTGTAGATCTGAAAGATGAGAATGACATTCCGAAAGGAATTGTCAAGTTCCTGGTGGATGTATATGATGAGACCGGAGAGACCGTGGCGATTGCGACGATATTGACAATGGTGCAACGCAAAGGGCAGAGCGCATAGGGCATAGGGTCTCCTTCGCGTGAAATGGCGCTTCGGCGACCGAAGGCAGAGGACGATGATCGTAGAGGCGCGATTCATCGCGCCTTGTATTTGGCAAATCAATTTGAAATAACCAATAAACCATTAGAATTGTAAAGTGGGGTTGGTGATTGATTTGTCGAACAATTAGAGCAGTACTTTTAAGATGCTTCTTCATCATTCTTGTACCAACGGAAGCGGAAGAAAATTGAAAAGAATACCCCCATGATTAAGCTTAAACCAAACGTGTCTGCCATAACAGTATTCGTTATTTCATCTTGGAACAGATAGTGCTTGAGGAGTATTGTGGCTCCGAAATAAAAAATGACCGCTAGTCCATAAAACCTTACTAAGTTTTTAAGCAATATCAGATTTACTTTTTTCATGATAAGGCTGGATGGAGGTATCTAAAGTTATGACTTTAAGGATAAACCTGCAACGTTTAATATATTTGACATTCAAACATTAGATCATTCACCCACGATTCTTTGATTATACATATGGAAGGCTCCATTACTTTATCTGTTGAAAAACGCATTGGTGTCATCACCTTTGCCCACCCTGTGCACAATTCTATGCCGGGCTATCTGCTGGCAGACCTGGCTTTGCATATCCGGAAGGCAGGAGAAAATCCCGATATCCGGATCATCGTCCTGAGTTCAGGCGGAGATCGTACGTTTTGTGCGGGAGCCAGCTTTGACGAACTGATGACCATCACCAATGCCGAGGATGGGAAAAAATTTTTCATGGGATTCGCACAGGTGATCAATGCCATTCGTAAATGCCCCAAGATTATCATCGGCCGGGTACAGGGCAAAGCCATTGGCGGTGGGGTCGGTATCGCCTCTGCGGTAGACTATTGTATGGCGACCAACTATGGCACGATCAAACTGAGTGAACTGGCTCTTGGTATTGGTCCTTTTGTCATAGGCCCCGCCGTGGAGCGTAAGGTCGGGCTCAGCGCTTTCAGCCAACTCGCTATCAACGCCACGGAGTGGCAGACCGCAGCCTGGGCTAAAGAAAAGGGACTGTATCACGAAGTATTTGATACCGTCGAACAAATGGATGCCTATATCGACAGTTTCACGCAGCGCCTGGCCAACTCCAGTCCCGCAGCCTTGACCGCCTTAAAACAAGTCCTCTGGAAGGATACCGATCATTGGGATCAACTCCTCGAAGAAAGGGCAGCCATCAGCGGCAAGCTTGTGACTACCGATGATGCCCAGATGGCTATCCGCGCTTCAAAAATTGTCTGATCAGAATCTCCTGAAGATCGAGTCAAAGTCTGTAGCCACCCCGATCCGGATGGCAAAATCCTGGTATTTGAAATCCTGCCATGAAGTCACAAACTCAAGGCGCAAGACTCTGAGGATATAGTTGATCCCATAGCCGATCTCCGCGTATTGATTGGATTCCGGGCTCAGCAGGGTATTGAAAATCACATTTTCCCGGATGCCCTGACGTCTGAAATAATCAAACTGAGTGAGTCCGAATCGCCTGAACTGGTAATTGAAAAGACCATAGGCATATTGATCCTGGGTACTGAACAAATAGTAATCAAGCATCCGGAACGCATTGACCGGGTTGTTGGGCGCGCCAATCATTTTACTGCCCGGGAAATGGGCAAAGTCATGGAAATAGCGTGGTGCATTGTCCCCGATAAATTTTCCAGCGGCCACACGCATACTCAGCACACTTCCTGCTCCAATATTTGCTTTGGCATCAAACTGAGCATCCACGAGGTCAAATGGATCATTTTCCTCCCCCCAACCTTTACGATAATGAAGGGTCAACATCGGTGACCGGCTGAAATCCTTCCTTTTCGTACCGCGCTCCACCTTGTAAGACCAGAAGGGCTTGATCCATACCGATACATCGGAAAGGATGGCCGTATGATCCAGAAATACATTTTCATCTCCTTCCAGATGAAGTGGGTCATTGCTGGTGTAGTAGAGATCCTTGTCATCAAAAAAGACCAGGTCACTGTGGTTTTGTAATTGACGCCGGTCCGCATATTCTCCGGAAACCGTAAACCCAAAAGCATCAGAAACCTTTTGGTTATAGGTAAGCCTTCCAAAAGTCTGCTCATAGATCTTCATATAGTTCCGGTTGACAAAAAGGGTATACAATGAGTTGGCCCAAGCCGCGATGGGATGATCATACCCAAATTGTCGAGTCATATCTCCCCCTTCTGCTAATACACTCCAGCCCTTGCCAAACAACTTAAGTTTGCCTTCGTAATTGAAAGCTTCCCGGGAGAAAGCATATCGGCCGAAAGCTGATGCCTCCCAGTTGACCGGCTTATCCGCCCGGTTGCCGATGCCCAGTTCATACCCAAAATGAAAACCATCGACGGTATTAAAGTTGATCGACTGAAGCGGGCCTTTCAACTGCAGAAACAAATGGTCACCCACATCATAGCGTCCCCCTGTGATGAGATGAGAAAATTTAAACTCACTTCTTCTTTTCACACTGGCTGTAAATCCATCATCCCCCAGGCCAATCGTCAATGAATCCTGACTCGCCTCAGTACCATCATCCTCTTTGGGTGCAGGAGGAATTGCAGCAATGCTATCCTGACGTTGATATCCTTTCACTTCATAATCCGTTAGAGGTAGCGGCCGTATCGATTGCCAATAGGCAGAATCATACTTGTACGCTGTACTGTCAATGAATTGTTGGCTGGATGCCACTGTTTCAACGGTATCAGCTTCGGGTAGCGATTCAATCTCCTGCTTTTCATACTCCTTCATCATTTTACGGAGTTGCTTGGCGCTCAATTCTTCATTGGTCTCGAGCCCTTCCAATCCATCAGCAAAAGAGGACTTGGCATGTTTCTTTTCTGCCGCCCTGGCCTCTTCTGTTTCTACCTTGGTATCAAGGACCACGACCGGTACTTCGAGATCCGGATTGAGCTTGATATCGTAGTCACTCAGCCTGGCGAAATAGCGATAGCTGAATGCAAATCCAAACACATCCCCACTGACATCATAAATCTCATGCACAGGCAACCAGACATCTGGTTTCAGCGGTTCGAATTGTTGTTGAATATCAAATTTGATTCCCCAGATGGATGTGGTCAGATCGAGACTATGGATACTCCACACATCATCGACAATATAGATGACCCCTTCAAAAATATTATCTCCCTTTGCTCTTGGAATCACTTTGATTTTGTTGACGGTATGATCTCCATCCGTAATGAATCCGAGATATTCAAACCGATAGTGGGCAAAGGCATCCGGGGCGAGCGGTGAAACGCCTCCGACGACATCTGGCTCATAAAAGCTGCTGTAAATAAAACCCATCGGACTGGTGTTATTGTCATTGCCGATCGTACGGATCGACACTACCGTGTCGCGGTATTGATCTGGACGGGTGTAATGCAATTTGCTGACCGATTCCTGTGTAAAAGCGACTGTGGAGTCTATCCCTTCTTCAGCCAGCGCCTTGTTGATCTTTTTTCTGAAGAGTGCCGGAACTTTGATCAGGCGTCCACTTCCCTTTACATACACCATTGCATCATATTCATCGACCTGCAGGGAGTGGTATTTGGCTTTGGCAATGGCCCGACGCATGATCGTGTAGGCAGGATCTTCGCCCTTACCAGATACAACGGCTTCGGGAAGAGCAATAGCTTCAGGTTGCATCTCGGCGGTATACTTGGTGTAGGATGAACCAATATCGAATACTACCTCGAGCGGACTGTACCCGAGGTACTGGACCCTGATCCTA
>ERZ724526.1612-NODE-1612-length-11473-cov-3.834472_pt1 | contig 11473 bp, 5 predicted proteins | sample MGYA00376059_ERZ724526 | MGnify/ENA primary metagenome ERZ724526 (study PRJEB28724, sample SAMN07190883) | activated sludge metagenome | isolation source: activated sludge of sewage treatment plant in Hong Hong | place: Hong Kong | collected 2016-03-17 ... | reverse complement strand
AAGGTTTTTTCCGCTTGCGCCGATCTCGCCGGTCATTGCGACCAAATCCAATCCGGGTTGCGGCACACCGGTAGTCAGTTACACCGACAGTATTGTTAATTACACTTGTCCCGGTTCAAAAATGATTTTTCGCAAATGGAAAGCAACCGATCCGAATGATTCGAATCTTGTGGCATACTGTGTACAATTAATCGAATTAAAAGATGTTACTCCGCCAGTATTTAATGCTTGCCCGGCGAACATCACCGTCAACACCAATACGACCGATTGTAAAGCGGTTGTGATTTGGACACCCCCTTCGGTTACGGACAATTGCGGACATGTTCAATTAACTTCCAATTTTGCACCGGGTTATGCTTTTCCGGTTGGCACAACGACTGTCAATTACACGGCACAGGACGATTGCGGCAATACGATCCAGCACATGTTCACTATCACTGTTGTGAATACCTGTTGCAATGCGAAGCCAAAAATTATTTGTCCTGCAGATTATAAAGGATGCCCAACAGAACAATGCGGCACCAATATCTCCGGTACAGCCACTGCTGAACCCGGTGCTCCGGGATGCCCTCAACCGATTTTGTCATTTAAGGATTCCCTGCTTAACATTTACTCCTATTGCCTCAATGCAAAAAAATTCATTCGAATCTGGCGCGCGACCGATCCGAATGATCCGAAAAACTTTGTGGAATGTAACCAGCTGATTGACCTGATCGACAAGACACCTCCGGTATGGAACTATTGTCCTCCGGATATCACCGTTCAGGCCAATGGTGAATGTGAAAAAGCCATAAACTGGATTCCGCCAACAGCGACCGACAATTGTGGTGGAATGGTGCAGATCACGAGTAATTATGTTCCGGGTCAGAAATTTCCAGCTGGAACGACTACAGTGGTTTACACTGCCAAAGATCCTTGCGGCAACTCCATTAACCACAGCTTCCGCATTACGGTACTCGGCGCCGGTCTCCAGATCGATTGCCCTCTGGATATTGTAGTGGACAGAACGGATCCGAGTTTGCCTGGTGCGTATGTCAACTGGTCACATCCAAAAGTCACCACTTGCGGTTCTTGTCAAGACTCACTCAAGGGATTTATTTATATGGGGACCTGGAACGGCAGCAAATACTATTGTTCCAAAACGACAGAAACCTGGTCCGCGGCACGCGCCATTTGCAGCAGTTTGGGCGGCTACTTGTGTGTCATCAATAGCGCGGATGAAAATGCGTTTGTAGCCAGCAAATTGATGGGAGGTACAGCATACATTGGGCTTCACGATTCCAATGTTGAAGGATTTTTTGAATGGGTGGATCAGTCACCTTTGAATTACACCAATTGGTATGCGGGTCAGCCCAACAACGCCAACGGTGATCAGGATTTTGTAGAGATGTTGCCGGACGGGACCTGGAATGATCAGTACGCCAACTCGTACCGCGAGTTTATTTGTGAAGTTCCTTGTTATACGATCAGCCAGATCGAAGGTCCGCCTTGTGGTTCTCTGTTTAAATGCGGAACAACAAGAGTCACTTATGTCGCAACGCAAGGTCAATACACCGATACCTGTAGTTTTAATGTGACCGTCAAATGCAACGATTCGAAGTATTGTGATTCGAGAGCTCAGAATTGCGGATTCATGTGGATTAAGAATGTGAGTCTTGCGAACATTAATAACACCACCGGATCTTCTGGAGGATATGCCTATTATCCAAGTCCATGCGGAGAATTAAAATGGGGTAAAACGTATGACCTGTGTCTTACGCCGGGATTCAGCAACAATGTCTATACGGTCTATTGGAAAGTCTGGATCGACTACAATGCAGATGGTGATTTTGCCGATGCCGATGAATTCGTAGCTTATGGTTATGGCAATGGAACTTTGTGTGGTACGATTACTTTGCCGTGGAACTGTCAGTGCACGATGACCAATACCAGAATGAGGGTTAGCATGGCATATGGTGGTTATCCCGGCAACTCGTGTTGTATTTTCAGCTATGGAGAAGTAGAAGACTATTGTATCAACATCAGTAAGAATACTTTGGTGGATGATGGGACCAAGCTGTTACGTATTCCTCTGGACGCAGTAAGTCTTAACGGTCACGCTGATCCCAATGTCTTGCTTGATCAAGACCCTTTCAACCGCATATTTTTAGAACCATCGATCGAACTCATCCCCAATCCTGCCAATGAAATCGTTCAAGTGAATGTGATCAGTGCAGAAAAGGCTATGCTCAGGATATATACTGCAGACGGACGACAAGTTTACCAAATACCAGTTACACAATCCACCTATTTACTCAATGTATCGGAATGGAAAAACGGATTGTATTTCGTCACACTCGAAGATACACACAACAGCAAATTGGTTAGTAAACTCAGTGTCATGCACTAAAATATAACGATTAAAGAACTAATACCTTAAGTCTTTTTGATGAACCGGGAGGCAGTGCCTTCCGGTTTTTTCTTATTAACGTTTTGTATTTTTCATTAAGCCCAATCTGTAGATCCTTTCAATGAAGTCGAAAATATTTTAATTCCTTGAAGAAAATGTAACTGTAAAAGCTCAATCTCAGTTCCATCTCTGACGCAAGTTATAATTGCATTTGGCACATAACGATGAATCGATTTTTTACCTGAAGGATTGATTTGAAGAGTTTAAAATCCTATATTTGTGCCTCAAATACAAAGCTATAACATGATGAAAATGTATACTTACCTTCTGGCTTCCCTACTAAGCTCTTTTTCACTAGTTGGTCAGAATCAATTCTGGCAAAAGGATATAGAAGTCAACAATGCGAATTTAAGAACACCGAAATCAGTAGTTCTAGGAGAACTGGAAGTGGATGCTCCCTCGGATGGATTCGTGATCGTCAAATTTGAAGGTAATGTCTGGAGTAGTGCTTTTGATAGAATCGTGCTGGCTGCCAGTGATGCCGAAAGTTGGTTTTCAAATGACGGAAACATAGGCGTAGAAGCATATGATTCAAACCATATCATTAATTACTTTTCACATTCAAGGCTGTATCCTATATCAAAAGGTTTAAAGAAATTTTATGCGGTCGGACAAAACTTTGTTGAGTTGGGAGGTAATGGAAGGGCTACAATCAAAGCTCGGCTTACGGTTGAATTTATTGCATCCTCCGCCAACAATCAGGTCGTCAAAGCAAAAGGAAGCATCATTTATCCGGTCCTCTTATCATCCAAAGAGAAAAGAATTGATTCATTATCTATCAAAAATAATGAAGAGGGAAAACTAATAGTCATGGTTGATGGCGCTTGCAATGGAGATACGAAAGAAGAATTATTACTTTCATCCAGTCTGGATGGTCAGTGGAATCAAGAAAATGAGAATATTACAATGATTCAAAATGTTTCCTACAATACACAGCTATTTGAATATTGTAAAATATACGATGTTGCTCCTGGAACACAAAACGTTTACCTGCTCTCCAAAAAGTTAAAAGGTGACAGTACTTATGACCGGAATGGTTATGTCTATAATTTTAATTTACAGTTTATTCCTAACGGACGTAAGGAGTTTACTGCTTATCATCAGGAAATATCCCATGAATTAAAGAAAAACGATGCCAACAAAACCTGTGGTGAATTAATCATAACATCCAAAGACAAAGGCAAAGCACTGGTTACATATATAGGTCATAGTCAAAGCGACATAAAAGATATTCTATCTTTAACACTCATTAATACAACAAAAGGGTTTTCAGACTCAACAAAAATATTTGCACAACCCAATGTAAGTCATAACAACTACGTATTCTATCAGATCAATTCCATTATGAATCTGCAAGAGGGTCAAAACTCTTTCAAGATTATTGGCAACTTTGAACCCAATTCAAGTGGCAATGGTGTCGCCAGCATTTATGGAAATCTCATCATCAAAATAGTATCTGACGATTCATCGACCGGTATTCATGAAAATACAGCTCAAAATGAAGCTGACATTCTATATCCAAATCCTACGACAGGATTCATTCATTTTGCTGGAAACAATCAACTTTCAAGTCAGCCAGTTTTAATCTTTGACCAATCAGGAAAGTTAGTGAGTTCAAATCAATACAAAGTGATCAACGACAATTCCATTGATATTCAGGGCTTGAAAAATGGAATTTACTTTATAAAAGTCAGTAACGATCATAGGATTTATAAGGTATTAAAAAATTCGAGAGGTTAGACAAATAATCAGAATGCTAAAATTTAATTAATAAAATAATTTAATGACTGTTTGCTTCAAGCTTGCTTTTTGAGGATGACCCAATTTCATTTATTTGCATTGATGCAATATTTAGTTCCAATTGATTTATTCTTTTTTCCAATAATTTCTGACTAGAAGACAAAATGCTATTTACTAATTCTAGCTCTTGAATTCGCTTTATCAATTCTTGAGTAGCAGATACATTAAGCATAGCGATCGCCTCGTAATCAACAATATGAAAATCATTGACTTCTTTACCATAAACTAATACTTTACCATTTCGCTTAGTGGTCACTTTTATTTCATCTAAATATACACTTAAAACTTCTGAATCCTCAAAACTGTCCTCAAAAATTAATCTTATCTTATCTCCCATTTGAAGTGAATTTTGTCGAAGATATATTATTTGATTTTTAACTTCTGCAAATTGCATGATATTTGGTATAAATTCTGAATTATTCCTCTTTACTGCCTGAAGATAAACCTCTGCAATTTGTTGACCTATTAATTTTTTCACAACTCCACTGCCATTTTTAACTGTGTCTTTATAAGTATAATTTGTAACTTCTATAGTTTTAAGTACTTCAAGATCATTTTTTGAATTTGAGCGCCCTATGATGTTTTTAATTCTAGCATCAGAAAAAACGTTTAGTTCATCACAAGCAATTCTAGATTCGGCATAAATTGAGTAGTTAGCTGGTCCAGCGCTATTCGCAACCCAAGCAGCACCATTAGGAACAAAGTTTGAATTAGTAAAAGCCAATTTTGGCTTGATTATAGCAGTATAGTTTTGGTTAAGAAAGTAATTAAAAGTGGATACCCTTGTAATTTCAAGTCTACCTCTTGTTGGAATACCTATTCCAATTCCAACATTACCATCAAAAGCTATATTGGGAGACTTAAGAGTTACTCTTCCTCCAGAATTATTATTCTGAATAGAAAGCACGTTCGCTGCTGGATCATTTAATATAAATGTATTTTTAGGGGCTGTTTCTGATTCTTCAAAAAAGATGTGAGATTTTGTACCACTTAACCAAATATCTGATGTATTTGAATTTACAATTGCTTCTATATGACCTCCTGGAAGCCCGTCAACTTTTAAATTATTAACAAAAAATACTGCACGTTGATCTGTTAAATTATTCTTTGCACTATAGGTAAAAAATGGGCGATTAGACTGTCCTGAGCTTACTCCACCTGAAGTTCTATCTCTTAAACTAAAATAATTATAATCAGGGAAACCAAATTTCGAACCATTTTCTGAATACATATCAAATTGATCCCCGAATCTTAAACTTGGATCTGAACCTCCATTTCTTTCAAGTATAATATTTGAATTCGATAATGCTGTATGATTAATCACAAGTGCTCCATCAGGCGAAGGGGATGTGTTATCAATACCTACCGTTCCACTACTAGATAAAGTTAAAGGATCCGATGAATCAATAAATTTAAAATCATCAGCTTTGGTCCATGAAAATAGTAACCGATCATGGGGTTCTCCTGTTATATCCCAAAATGATGGTATTCCACCAAGTCCAGGCTTAGGTTTAAATCGTATTAATCCGCCTAAAGGCGCACCTGATGTCTGCAATTCTAAAGTAGGAATTGAATTACTCTTTAATCGCATTGTTGGATTAGTTCCATTTGAGGAAACTTGTGTAAATTCCGCAACTGGTATATTACCAACAGTAGCAGCATTAATTGCTAATGCATTGCTAGTTAATATATCAATCCCTTGCACATTCTGAGATTGAGGATGAATACCAATTGCAGAAGTTCCACCAGTGGGATCTACATGTAATGCATTTCCTGTAACAGGACCCTCAATATAGACTCCATCAGTAGTATTTTTACCAGTTGAGTTTATATTTAAGAGCCCTAAGTTGTTTCCTGCAGTATTTCCCACTTGTACCTGCCCCAGATTTGTATTGTTAATTGAATTTCCAATGAGAGTCCATAAATTTGTTCCAAGAAGACCAGGAGCTAAATCTTCAGCTCTAATTGAACCATTTTGAATTTCAGTTGAACCTATTGAATTTGGATTTATTTCCAAATTGTTAAAGGTACCTGTAACATCGAAGCTATTGAACTCGTAGTAATGTCATCTACCGGATTGACATCACCTGAATTTGAAACTTGATTTCCAACAATTTGTATGCCTGAACCAGCCGTATACACTTGATTATTATCTATATCCGGTTTCCATTCATTTAAATTTGAATTCCACTTTAATACCTGTCCATTGCTCGGCGAAAGATTGGAAACTGGGTTATTCTGAATTCTGTTAACTGTTAAATTGGTAAAAATTCCTGAAATATCTCCTCCAGCCCCAGTGGTGTTCAGTATATCATCATTTGGATTAATATCACCGATATTTGTTATTTGATTACCATTTATCTGAATGCCCTGTCCCTCTGAATAAATTTGGTTATTGTCTGTATTTGGTTTCCAGGAGTTTTGTACTGCATCCCACTTAAGCACTTGTCCATTTAGAGGAGGTATATTGGATACAGGATTGTTTTGAATAGCTCGGACAGTTGGATTTGGATAACTGCCTTTCAGGTCTCCCCCAGCAAGACCGCTAGGAGATGATGATTTTGAACTCAATGAATATTTTGCATAAGGAACTGCTTGAAATTTTACAATACCCATAGGAATTAGATTTCCCGAAAAATTGACATTCACTTGCAAGAAGCGCTCACCAGCTCCCCAATCAATTTGATTAAAATCAATTAGATTATTACCAATAACAAGATTAAACAATCCTGTAGCATCGGTAGTAGCGCTTTGAGTCTCTTGATAAAGTATTTTGCCGCCAATAGCATCTAAAATAATGAATTCTACAATTATAGTTTGATTTTTAATCGCCTGGTTTTGATTATCCTTCAAAACAGCCTGATAATTAAATCCTTCTAAACCTGATTGCGCCTCTAAGTTAAAAGAAAATAAAAAGATGCAGATTAACGATAAGATAATATTTTTCATAAAGTAATAATTTAATATTTTTGAATTTTATAGATTTTTAATAATTTATCATTTGAATATATCTTCAATAAATAAGTCGCAGATGTTATACTCTCTAATTTTAAAATATGTCTTTTTGAATTCGTGGATTTTATATCCTCAATTATAATCTGCCCAAATTGATTAAATAATTTAAAATAGTATGTTTCATTATCGTCCTCACAATCAATTTCAATATTCAATTCATCAATAACAGGATTTGGGAATATTATGATATCAGTACTATCATAAGATTCAATGATACCTGTCGCCATGGTCGCTGATTGATGAAACCCCTGCCCTAAAGTTAATATTGGGTTTTGGAAAGTAGCTATTACAGATTCTCCCACAGTAAAATTCAATTGAATACTATTTGTCAAATTGCCACCGCTTGATCCTATTACGCTTTTACTTAGGCTTTGCGATTCAATATTAAATGATACTAAAAGCATTAAATACATAAAGCTAAATTTCTTAATCATAATTATATCTTGCAATTTATAAAACAAATTTTACAATTTTCAAATAATAGTTTGTAATACACTCAAATACTTGGTCCTAAAGTATCGGTCCCTAGTACTGGTCTAAATATCAAAATTAATTTGCTAAATCCAAAAACTAAATCACTAATTGGAACTATTTTAGAATATCTGTAGTTCGAAAGTATCCCCCATTTGGGGGAGGTAACCTTTGGCCTGGTCAAATAAAACCCTATTCCTCAACAATTGGTATTGTAATACTTATTTCACTTCCTTTCCCCAGGTTAGAATCTATTCTGACAAATCCATTCAATGATTTAATCCGATCTTGAATATTATTTAATCCATTACCTGACCCATCCGAATGAAGCTTATTTTTTTCATCAATTAAAAAGCCAATGCCGTTATCTCTAATTGTTAGGATAAATTCATCTTTTGAAAACTCATATACAATGTTGCATTGAGTAGCTCTAGAGTGTTTAATAACATTATTTATAATCTCTTTGAATGCAAGATAAATGTTTTTCTTTTTTTCATTCATGACTATTTCTGAAGGAAACGCTTCAGGCCTGTTTTCCAATAAATCGATATTAAGACTTTCTAATAAGGTTCTGGCATATTGACTTAAAAAATCAACAACCGATTCCCAATTAGCATTTCTATCATGTGTAACCCAGATTACTTCACGTATTTTATTTGCAAGATCACTACACATTTCGGCAAATTTGCCTATTTCGTTTCTTGTGGCTTGATTTGTAGCATTTAATTTAGTTAATTCAACCATTAATCGCAAAGCAGATACCTGCGAGCCTAAGTCATCATGCAAGTCTTTTGCCATTCGGTTTCTTTCATCGTTAATAGCCCGTTGCGTATTCAATTGATTCGTCAATGCAATATTTTTAATCAGAATATTCTTCTTTCTTACCTTGTAGATCATTTGAAATACAGACCCAAGGATAGAAATTATCATTATAATCATAAACCACTTTTTATTCCAAAAGTGCTCTGTAATTTCAAAATTAACGGAAGCAATTTTTACCATTCCTGGATCTTGTCCGGTTGCCCTTGTCGAGAACCTATAGGTACCATACGGTAAATTGTAAAAGCTGATACTTCTTTGATTCCCAATTCGGATCCAGTTTTCCGAAATTCCGGACAGTTGATATTCCAATTGTATATTTTTTGACAAAGATTCATCCAAGGGCGAAAAGTTAAACTGAAACTGCTTTTCATCAGGCGAAAATTTGATTTTCTCCTGCGTGTACGAATCTGAAAATAAAAATATCTCTCGTTTGTTGGTTACAATAGATTTAATATATGGATGAATTACATTATTTCTAATAAGTTTATCAGGCAATATCCTGTAAAGGTTATCACCAATGCCTGCTAGTATTTCTCCATTTTTTTGTTGCTTTAATCGATGTCCACCCCCAAGCTCAGGCCAATAATCTGATAAGATCTTACATTCCTCTGTTTGAATGTTGAATTGAACCAAACCAGCATTAGTCAGCAATAGAAAGCTTGGGTAAGATAAAGGAACGATAGCATCAACACTATTAAAGCAATTTCCGCCTAAGATCCCAAACTTAGATGTCACCTTACAGGAATCAATATCATAGATATATAGCCCCTCGCTTGTACCTATTAGATATTTTCTTTCTTTAATATGCTGAATATCATAAAAATCTTGATCTGCAATCTTTACATCCATTATATTGAGTTCATCGCTATAAGGATGATAGATATATATAGCATTGTTCAGGCAGAGATAGAGAATGCTATCACCTTCTGCTTTAATATTCCATAAAATTGGTTTACCTGGAATTAATATTTTGAAATTTTTACCAGTTTTGTAATTTAGAATCTGAACTGAATTTTTCCAGTAACCAATAATCATTTTACTACTGTCCAAAGGATAAATGCGGATCACCTTTCTCCCAATTAGTCCAAGGGAGTCTTTAGGGGGATACCACCGGTAATTCGAACCATTTGGATCTACGGATGATAATCCATTAAACGTACCTACATAAATTTGATTGTCAAAAGGATTATAGACAGATATCCAGCTTAAAAGACTGTTTTCGTTTTTTATATGATTGGGCAAGTAACGAAAGGTTTTTTTGATAGAATAATTACTATCTAATATCACCAAAGCAGGATCAGCGTCCGCGATGAAAAGATTTCCATTTTTTTGACGGTTATAATTTAATAATCCAGTAGGTGATTTATATACCAACTGAAAAGGAGGTGGGTACAGATCTATCTTATAAATACCATTTTCCTCACTGCATATCCACAAACTATTATTATCATGAATCAAATATCTAGCTGTTTGATTGAATATTAAGGGGCTATTTTCAATATTTGTATTGTCCACTTCCGCAAACTTGAATACGCCATGAGTAGTTGCGACATAAATATCCTGACCTCCCATTAAATTGGGTATTTCAATGACATCTAAAACAATATTAGTATATGAATTCAATTTTGTTTTGTGATCCCAAATCGATTTTATAAATTTCTTTTTATTAAAATTATACTGCAGCAATCCGTCACCCCAGGTTCCAAACCAAATATTTTTTTTGGTAACTAGGTTGATCCCTATTGTTCGGGGATCAGAAAGTAGTCCTCGAGGAAGAGTATCGATGAGCTTGATATCCTTAGAAATAGGATTATAATTAAATAATCCTTTAGGACCATACAAGTAGATATTTCCATCCGTATCAGCTGAAGCTGAAAAATTTGTACCTGTAACACCCTCATTAACCACGTTTTTGAATAATCTTTTTTTCTTATCGAATTTGAAAAGACCTCGATGAATACCACTTGCATAGAGATCATAACCCACATTAAAGAAATGGGCTTCAGTAAAATCCGTATCAATCCCACCGTTTTCTTTTGTGAAATTTTCAAACGAATTAGTAGTCGGATTATATCGGCTTACTCCATTTACAAAACTAATCCATATTACTCTGTCTTTATCTTCAAAAATATCCATAACTGCTCTACCTAATATTGAATTTGGATTCTCAGAGTCATGGGTAAAATATTCCTTTGATTGTCCATCAAATTTTACTAAATCAAATTTGGTCCCTATCCAAAGGAATCCTTTTGAATCCCTTAACAATGAAATAGGGCCTCTACTATATAGGTCAATTTTATTGTCTATTACTTTTAAAGCTGGAGATTGGCTGTAGGCTGATTTTGGAATTGATAAAAGAACAATAAGTGGAAAAAACCTAATTAAACCAACGATTTCCATATTTTGGACTTCCTAAAATTAACGATGTAATATTTTTGATAAAAATAACTAATAATTGAAGGGTGAAGCATAATAGCTTCACCCTTTTTATAAAATATACCAAATTTAACTGTTAAATTCTAAGGCCTTATCCAGGCTGGTCCACTACTGTTTAAAGTCTTATCCCTCATAAATAGTGTGCCATTATTTATAGTTGAAACCTCTAAATATAAATTAGGATTACCGGCAGTTTGTGAATTCCACAATGCTTTTCCGGCATTATCATATATAACTAGATTGCCATCGGTCTGCATTACACATCGTATACCACCAAAACTATAGGAAGCCCATCTAATAACAGATTTGTTGCTCCAATAGAGAACCAGGTTGCCATCACCCTGGAAATAAAGTCGCACTCTATTATCTGTTGACTGCAGATATTCTCCTTGCTTTATCTCCTGGCCGGGATACAAAAAAGATCCTTGTTTTGAACTCCACGCAGTCTGACCACTCTGATTAGTAACATAAAGATGACCT
>ERZ724526.1611-NODE-1611-length-11482-cov-4.814562_pt1 | contig 11482 bp, 23 predicted proteins | sample MGYA00376059_ERZ724526 | MGnify/ENA primary metagenome ERZ724526 (study PRJEB28724, sample SAMN07190883) | activated sludge metagenome | isolation source: activated sludge of sewage treatment plant in Hong Hong | place: Hong Kong | collected 2016-03-17 ... | reverse complement strand
CTGATAAAATGAAACGATACACATTCTTTTTTGAAATCGAGACCATCCGTGCGCTGAGGCGTGAGGCAAAACTGCTTGGGATGGCTTCTGTATCTGCTTTGATCAGGAAAATCGTTCACGACTATTTCTTCAACAAAAACAAACCGAAACTTTGAAGCCCAAGGACGACAATATTGTGGTGGTGAGTTACCGGGAGGCACCAAGCTACAAGAGTGACCGGCAGAGAAAGCGTGATTCATCTTTTATGAGTCACGAAACCCGTATGAAGTCAAGCCATGCGTTCTTTAAGCCTTCGACATGGTATGCCGTTTATTTGATGCCAGGGGGCTTTAAAGTAAGCATTCCGGGGATTGACGACAAGGTTTTGCGAAAGTCAACGAAAGTCGGCCATTTGTGTGTCACCGGTGCCGAACCCGGAACCTATGACATCGTGGAAGCCAATGAAGATTTTGTAATCTGTAAAAAACAATCAATATGAAAGAATTTTCAGAGCAGGAAATCTACGACACCGAAAAAGAGTTTAAGGATTTCGTTTACAAGCAGTACCGCAGGGAACGTGCGTTTTTCTTCAAATTGGTAGCCATAGTCCTCGGATTGTTGTCTGCCGGATTTCTGGCCTGCTTATTCCTGATAAAATGAAAGCAGGAGATTGTGTTTCAGGAGACCTTGTCAGGTATGACGGAGACAAACACACGGTCTTAAATGCTGCCGGCGATTCCGTGATTCTATTGAACCACAGAACCCAGCGAGAAGTCATACTCTCCAAATGGCATTTCGTGACCATGATCGAAAGAAAGCGCATGGAAACCCCCACGGGTCACGAATGGAGGGTTTACAGGGTCGAAATCGCCAATAGAATCAATCGCAGGCCAGTTAAAAAAGGAATGTGCTACAACGACGCCCAGGCGTTTATTAAAAACAACGAACCCAAGCCCGGATTTGAGTTTGTGGCATACTCAGGCAGGCCCAAGAGGGCGCAGATTATATGAAAACCATCGAAATAACCACCGATAAAGGCATCTACAAACGAAAAGCAGAAACCCTTGACAAAGCGGTAAGGGACTTCATGCGGGACCGCCACGAAGTCTTTGTATTCGCTGAGGACGTAAAATTCAAATCAATCACAAAACAATTTAAACATGGCAGCACGACGTTACCACCAAGGAGACGACCTGGATATTGACTTCCGGTTCTTCTTTGAAAATCTCACCACAAATGAGACATTCCAAACCAACAACGAAGCAATGGCCTGGTCCAAGTATAATGAGTGCCAGTTCCCATGTGAACTTTGGGACAATGGTGTAATCCTCGCAGATAAAGACTTTGAGGACGACATGATTAACGACCGGGTGACTCTGGCAGAAACCAACTACTCCGGCGAAGAATACGCTGACCTCGAAGAAGTGGAAGTATGACTGATCAAGTCGTAATTACTCCTGCCGAACTCAAGAAACTTGGATTCACTTACAACAGGTTTCCTGAATACTGGCATCACAAGGTGTCCAGGATTTCAGTTGAACGAATAGGCGATCACTTTATGATGTACCTCGGAATCCATACGCCTGAATTTACATATGTTCACGAACTCAAAGAACTCGTAAGGGTTGTAACAAAAATTGAATTATGAAATCTAAATCAGTAAAACTACTTCTTGCGCTCATACTCACGTTTGTCGTGTACCTTGTCGCATACTCACTTACTGGATGCACGGTAATCGAAGAAGCGGAGCCTGAATGTGATATGGTGGAGGCATTTTTCAACGGTGAAGATTTATCGCTGATCATTCACTCTGAATCGGACACGGTTCGTGTATGCCGGGATTTCTTTACAGGCGAAAGGTGCTTTACGTTCACAAGTCATTATTTCTCCTGTATAAACCTGAGCGCAAATCAAGGGGAAACAATTACCTTTGATGACGGTATTGATTTTTGTTCTATAAAAGTTAAGTAATGATTGACCCAAAAGAGGTTAGATATCTTGTCTATAAGATAAGAAATACGGTCAATGGGAAGTTATATTTTGGCATAACCAAATGCGGAATTTCAAAGAGATGGAACGAACATAAACATAACGCAATGAGAAATAAAAAGCACAACCACCTTTCTCTTGCTATTAGAAAATATGGAGTTGAATCTTTTGATATTAAATTGGTTTGTGAGTGTAGTAACGAAGAAGAGATGTATGCTATGGAGAAAAATCTTATAGCTAAGCACGAAACAACAAACAGATTATTTGGCTATAATAACTCTATTGGTGGGGAGGTATCTTCAATAGGCGCAAAGCACTCAGTCGAAACAAGAAAAAGGCTATCAGATATACAGATGGGCAAAAAAAGACGTCCGCATTCAGAATTGACAAAACAAAAACAACGAATTGCGGCCAAAAACAGAAAGATTTCAAGAGATGTTATAGAGGCAAGCGTTGCGGCACGCAAAGGTAAGCCTGCACACAACAGGAAAGCAGTTAGCCAATTTGATTTTGATGGTAATTTAGTTTCATCATTTAATTCACAAAGAGAGGCAGCGAAGGCAGTGGGCGGCACAACAACAGCCTTCCCACTCTTAAAAAAGGGAAGGCTAAAAACTTATAAAGGATATAAATGGACATTCGAGAACTAAGGATCGGGAATTTCGTCACATGGAGCGATGATAATGATATTTTGTCTGTTTTGACGATAACAGGGATAACATCACCTGATACGGTGTGGATTGATTGGGAGTGGAATGACGGAACTAAAGATTCCACAGATTCCGGCATAGATGATATTAACCCTATCCCCATCACCCCTGAATGGCTTGAACGGTTGGGGTTTGAAAAGATGCCTCCCAAGAATCATTGGGAAGAATATTGGGATAAAGGTATTCTTAGGCTTTACATAACGGACGGTAAAATATCCCCAATAGCTGTAATCCATTCAAAAAAGCCAAAATACGTCCACCAACTCCAAAACCTATTCTACGCACTCACAGGAGAAGAACTAACGATAAAATGAGCGATAGAAGTTTCTATACAATAATTTCGGCGATGCAACTAATAGGGGCAGGGCTTTTCTTTTTGGCATACCTGAACAGCGGGAAAGAACTATACCTTGTTGTTGTGCTTCTGATTTTGTTAAACGTAGCCAACTATGCAACGCTGGCAAAAAACTCCAAACCAAATGCGTAAACTGCTTTTCGTTTTAATCATAATCGGATGCTCAAGAGAGCCTGAACCACTACCCACTTGCGATTGGGTGTCCGCCAAATTCAACGGCAGCAAAATTGCTCTCCAAATCCATTCAGACAGCGACCAGGTACAATACTGCCGGGAATACATCTCAGGAATCCGTTGTTTTACAATCAGGAAGGAATACTTTTCCTGCATATCCATAGCCGCAGATTACGGAGACATCCTTACCTTTGTAGATAACGGCATTGAGTGTACTATTCAAGCCGAATAAAGATTGACCCAAACGTGGGACGTATTTCCATAGTTGATTTTTGTTTTGTGGGGCCGCCATTTGTAGAGGATGGCGGCTTCTTTTAAATCTCAATCATGCCTAATTGGATAAACTTTAGCACCGAAGAAAAATGGGCGAAAGAAAACCCAGGATCCACGGATTGCTCAACCAAGTGTAGAAAATGCGATAAGACATGGCACCAAATAGCGCTGGAAGGCCGTGGAGACGAGGCCGTTCACATGATCGAACTCAGGCCGGAGGAAAAGACACCTTGCGGACTGGCTTTTGCTTTTGAGTGTAATACTTGCTATCTGACCGAAGCATTGCTATGACAGAAGAAAAAGAAATCAAAGTAAGGTGTCAGGCGTGTGCTTCATCATTGTGGACGCTATCAGTTAGCCCATGCGAAAAGCCGTATGTGGCTACATTAGAGTGTATGTGTTGCATGGCAAGTTACTTTGTGATAAGCTACCCTTCCTATGGAGTGCCTTCAATCATCAAAAAAGGATTCCTTAAATCCGATGAATACATTTGCGCTGAGTGTTGTGGTGTTTTTGAAAAAGGACGTACAGACGAGGAAGCAATGGAATTATACAAGCGACAAACCGGAGACACAGAAGCCACAGAAGAAAATACCGAATGCTGCTGCGAGGACTGCTGGAATAAATTAATCGTGCCACAATTAAACTGAGAAATATGTCACAAAAATCTTTCGCCGAACTCGAAAAAATTTCGAGGAAGCAATCCGAAACAATCAAGCAGCAAAATGAAATCCTTGCTAACCAACGAGCGCAACTCAAAGGCCAGGAACAAAACCTCGAAATGCAGCGCATGGCCTTCGAGCAAGAAAAATTCGCAGACACAAGGCACCAGGTCAACCAATGCGTTGATTTCGCCATCCGGTCTTTGCCGTGGTGGAAACGCAGCACCAAAAATGTCGTGAACCTGGCCTCTGAGTATCTGCTGACCATCAAGCGCGAGACCGCCAAGCACGTTTCGTTGGCAAATTTGGCAATGGCATCTATTGTGGAGGAAAGCAAAAAGGATGAACCCAAAGAAGCCGGTGGCCGTGATCTTCACCAGCCTGAACCCAAAGAAGCCGTTGTCCGTGATCTTCACCAGCCCGAACCCAAAGAAGAAGGCGCAGAACTCGAAATCCAATGATCACATACCTGTTAGCCGCTTTTGCAGCCTCGATATTTTTTATTCACACATATCAGTCAGACAATCCAAACGATGCCAGGTTTCGCCGTAGGAGATAGAGTTGTTCCTTCTGAGCAAGGAATAAAAATAGGAATCAAACATTACCGAGAAGGCAATGTCGTTGGATTCAAGGGCAATGGAGTTCTTGTACAGTGGGACTTCCTTTTATTTCCGACACAATTACATCCTGATTTCATTGAACACATACCTAATGGAGTATAGCAAAGACCACCAAGTCCGAGCCGGCAGCAAAGAAGCCAAGGAACTACTAAAACGCTCCTTTGGCCGAAACAGGGAGCCGAAGCCGAAGTCAGCAACTCAGAAGTATCGCAATAAAAAGCAGCTTGGTGATGATGGAGCCATGTATGACAGCCTACTGGAGTGTAGCTATGGCAATCTTCTTTTCTTGAGGAAGAAAACAAAAGATATTGCCGACTATAAACGTCAGGTTTGCCTTCACCTTTACGTCAATGGAGAAAAAATATGCGACTACTTCATCGACTTCGTTGTAATTCACACGAATGGAAGGACTGAATTGGTGGAGGTAAAGGGATTTCCAACCCCTGAATGGAAAAAGAAATGGAACTTGACAAAGGCGCTTATCCCAACCGGTGAGATACCTGGGGTTCCTAAAGACGCATTGCTGACCCTTGTAAAAAAGGGAACAAAAAAAGGATTTGATTCACAAACCGTAATTTTGAACTATAAATGAGTTTCACAATCAAAGGATTCCTTACCGTCAAGAATGACGAAGTTCAGGTGAGCGAAAAACTTACTACACGGAGTTTTGTGGTAGAAGTACCTGGAAAATACACCGACACTTACGCATTTCAACTCCTGAATGATCGCTGCGAACTCATTGACAATATCGCAGAAGGCACAGAGGTAGAAGTTAGTTTTGACATCAAATGCAACGCATGGAAAGACAAGTGGTTTACGAACCTAAATGCGTGGAAGTGCGTTCCGGTTGGCAATGTCCACCATGCCGCATCAAAGTCGGAAGAAAGGAGAATGGAACAGCAAAAACAATCCAGCCTTGTCGATGACAATGAAGGCGCTAACACACCCGATGCTCTTCCATTCTAATGAGCGATAATCTGCCAGAGAAAAAACGTGGCCGCCCACCAAAGCCAGCCACTAAGACCACCCGAAAGGATATGGCCGAAAACGCTAAGTTCTGGCTATCGCTTGCAACGCTCAGAACAAATCCTTTTACAAAGCAAAAGCAACTCCTAAGCCAGCTTGATATCCTCAACATCAAAATGATCAACAAGGCAAAGGCAGGAAATGTAAACGCCTACAACGCCATCATGGATCGTGCATTTGGAAAGCCAAAGCAATACTCTGAGGTAGATATAAATCAAAGAGTGACCATCGCGGCATTTTCGTGGGCCGATGGAGAGGTTCCTAAGATTATTGGATCTGCCGAGAAACCTATTGGCGAGTTTGCGCAGTACGAAGAGTTAGAGCTGCCAGATGAAGATGTTGAAAAATACAACAAAGAAACTAACGAGGCGGAATGAGGGAGATATGCTTGACGAGGGGAATATCAACATTGGTTGATGATCAAGATTTTGATTGGCTCAATCAATGGAAATGGCACACAAAGGTTGGCAAAAATTCTTTTTACGCCACACGAACAATAGCTGATGGCGGCAGGAGAATAACTATATGGATGCACCGATTAATCACCGGGGTTACCGATAAAAATACTTTTTGCGATCACATTGATGGAAACGGACTAAATAACCAGAGATCAAATCTTCGTATTTGTAATCGGCAAGAAAACAATAGAAACGCAAAGGCACGAATCGGCAAATCAGCATTTAAGGGTGTTGATATTCACAACGGAAAGTATCGGGTTAGAATAAAAGACGGGTGCAGATCAATACATATTGGGTATTATTCCGATGAAAGGTTAGCGGCAATAGCATATAACGAGGCGGCGACTAAGTTGCACGGTGAATTTGCAAGATTAAACACGGTGTAATGGCTATTGTTCTAAATCCCATATTCAAACCTATCTTCACCACGAAGAAAAGGTATATCATACTCACCGGAGGCCGGGGGAGCTCAAAATCTTTCGGATTCAACACCGCTGCCGCACTGATGTCATACGAGGCAGGCCATAAGGTTCTGCACACGCGGGTAGCCATGAATACCGCAGAGGACTCCATTATCCCTGAGTTCCGGGAAAAACTCGATCTCCTGGAGGTCGCTTCTGATTTCAAGGTTTACAAGGACGAGATCACCAACATGACCAGCGGGTCAAAGTTCCTTTTCCGTGGTATCAAAACATCCTCCGGTGACCAGACAGCCAAACTCAAGTCTATTCCCGCACTCACCGATTGGTTCCTTGATGAAGCCGAAGAACTATTGGATGAAAAGAAATTTGACGACATCGACTTCTCCGTGCGTGGGTCCAAAGTGCATAACCGGATAGTTCTTATCCTTAACCCGACCACAAAAGAGCATTGGATTTGGAAACGTTGGTTTGCAAAGCACTTACGATATGTGGAGATTGACGGATTTCAAATTCCTGTATCTGATCACCCTGACGTTCTGCATATTCACACCACCTACCTTGACAATCCACACTTGCCGGCGCAATTCGTGGAGCAGATGCGGAAACTAAAAGAAACCGATCCCGAAAAATACAGGCACTTGGTTCTTGGTGGATGGATTGAAAGACCTGATGGGTTGGTATTTAAACATTGGGAGGAAGGAACTTTTAATACATATCTGCCGTATATCCATGCCCTTGATTTTGGCTTTAGCCCTGACCCGCTGGCTATGGGGAAGATTGCCATTGATCGCCGCAGGAAAGAGGTTTACTTGAAACAAAAGGTCTATAACACCGAATTATCCACCAAGGAAGTAATTGCTGCGGTCCGCAACGGAATAGACAGCAGGAATGACCTGATCATGTGCGATACCTCAGAAGGTCGGTTGTTCGCTGAATTAAAGGCTGCCGGACTGAATGTTAAGATGGTCAGCAAGAAAAACACGACCAGGGGTGGTTCTGTAATCACCGACATCCGTGAACTACACGATTGGAAAATAATCATCGACCCTTACAGCTATGATGCCAAGAGAGAGTTCAATTCGTATGTGTGGGATGACAAAAAATCTTCCATCCCAAAGGATGCAGATAATCATTTCCCTGATGTACTCCGGTATGGATGGAGAAGATTGGTTGGATATCCAAATTTAAAAGGTGTGCGACAAATAAATTAATTCCTATATTTGCCCTGCGAGGTAGAGAAGCGGTTGTTCTCGCTGGACTCATAATCCAGAGGTCGGGGGTTCAAATCCCTCTCTCGCATCCAAGCTACTACTGCGTCCATACTGCTTTAATTGTTTTGTGAGCCGCCTTCGGGCGGTTTTTTATTGCAAAAAGGTGTATATTTGGTGCTTGATAGCCGAGGGGAAGGCTTAGGATGATCTCTTTCTTAACCTTCAAATCAAAGAATATGAGCCTGCTCGTAACTTGCCCCGCCGGAACCGCTATCGGAGGCATTATCCTCGATGACTGCCCATCAAACGTGGGTCAAATCCAAAAACTTATCTTCCAAAGGATTTATTTCTCTGGTACCACGCTGAACGAACTCTCTGCTGCTGATGCGCCATTGGCGGCAAACTGGACTCCGAACTTTACGGCTTTGGACGGAGCCAGAATGCAGATTTCGCCTTTCATTTCTGCTCCTGAAAACGAACTTGGAGCAGCCATCACCTATGGAGGCGGCAACGATACCGTGAACGGCGAACTGATCACAATGGGATACGAAAGTTCCAAGTTCACCGGCAAACTCCTGGCAGCACACGCCAAGACCGCTGAATCCATGAAAGCCCTGGTCGGTGAAAAGATCGGTGTATGGATTGTAAATGAACATGGCCGGATTTGGGCCGACTCTGACGATGCGACCACTCCGACCACCTATTACCCGGTGTACATCACGGACTTCACGATCTCCGACCGCAAACTCGGCGGCAGGCTGGAGCCTGATTACTATATGATCTCCTTCAACTTGCCCCCAAATTGGGCGAACAAACTGAACGAAATCATCCCGACTGATTTTGACCCTCTGACAGCATTCGCAAATAGCTGATAATGGAAAAGAAAACCATTTTGGTGCATCCGGTCAAAGGGGAAGTCCCCTTTGACCCGGATCACGCCAAGCGCCTTATGTCTCTGCCGTTCAATGGCGGCTGGGAGTTCAAGAAAAATGGCAGGGGAACCTCCGTCACAAAATCAGCCGATGATACTCTCTCTGGAACAGATAAAGGAGCGCCTACGGTCTCCGAAGAAAAAGGCGGCGATTGACCAGGCCATAAAACACCAAAAGAGGCTCAGGTTCCATTCCGAAACCACTCTTGGAAAGTATTATGGCACAGGCGATTATGCTCTTACGGAGTTCCTGGATTGGGTAAAATCAGCCACGGAAATGCCGGAGGACAAGTTCAGCACATTCATGTACATGATGCGCTGGCCGGTTAAGACCGTCAAGATCGTAGATAAAATCTATGAAGATTTGGCAAAGGTCTTTGATGGACAAAACCCTGTATATCAGTTCGATTTCACTTCCACGGAGTTCCTGGAGGACTACATGAACTACCTGACGGACATCCAGTTTTCAAACAGATGGAGGTCCGAAGGTGTTATGGCTATGAAATTGTCAATCAACTCTATTTTGATCGTTGACTACCCCCAAGAACAAGAAGGGGAGCGCCCTGAGCCTTATTCTTGGCTTATGGATATCTGTAATGCCATCGACTATGACGAGGACGAGGAAGAACTGGAAATGCTGATCTTCCGCAGGGACGAAAAAACCGCCGTGGTCATTGATGAAGAATCCTACCGGGTTTTGTATTACGAAAACGATCCCGACAAAGCCTATATCAAGGAAACCATACCTCACGATTTCGGGTATTGCCCGGCCAAATTCTTCTGGACCGATTCTATAAGCGACCGCCAGAAGGACATCAAGCTGTCCCCTATCACCACAAGCCTTGGCGACCTGGATTGGCTGCTGTACTTCATGCTTGCCAAACAACACCTGGACACCTATGCCGGCTATCCTATTTATTCGGCGTTTGAAAGGGATTGCGATTTTGAGTATGAAGGAGAACGGGGCTACGCCAGGTGCGACCGTGGGTTCCTTAAAGATATGTCCGGCCATTATCTGTTGCAGGGCGACAAAATAGCGACTTGCCCGGTATGTTCCCAAAAAAGATTGCGGGGGCCAGGCACCTACTACGAGGTTCCGAAACCCGGCCCGGAGAACGACAATGCCGACATGAGGAATCCTATCTCAATCACCACGATTGATAAGGACTCCCTCGAATATAATGTATCTGAGTATCAACGACTTCTGAAAGAAATCAAGGAGAATGTTGTGGGTTACGCACACGAACCCGGAAATGATCAGGCCAAGAATGTTCCTCAGATCATGTCTTACTACGAGGAACGTACATCGGTTTTGCGCCGGATCAAAAGGAATTTTGAGGCCATCATGGAGTGGGAAGCCTACACCTTGGCAAAAGGCCGGTATGGGGATGACTTCATATCGTGTTTCATTGACCTTGGGACGGATTTTTATCTGTATGAGAGCCAATACCTACTCGACCTTTACCATACTGCCCGGACTGCCAAGGCTGACGCATCCACCCTTGATGCCTTGCAGAACCAATACCTTCATGCCAGGTACCGGAACTCACCGGACCAACTCCAGAAAGAGATCATCATTACCCATATAGACCCTCTCAGGCACATCACATCGGACGAGGCAGTGGTCCTGCATGAGAAGAATCTGATCGGATACCACGATTTGTTAATGAAACTAAACCTCTCTACATTTGTAAAGAAGTTTGAAAGGGAGAATGCGCCATTGACCAAGTTTGGTACCGCATTACCTTTTGCAGAACGAATAGCACGAATTTCACAAATCATTAAATCTTATGTCACAAGACCAACAGCCCAAGAAAGTTTCATCCCAGCAGCCCAGCCAGGAACAAACACCGGAGCAACCCAAGGAGCAGCCTAAAGCCCCAAAAGGCTATACGCCAGTGAAAAACGAGGAAGGGCTTTTCCATGTTGAAATGCAGCCTGCCGGCGATCCATTCGATCCAAAAACCGGGAAGCCAAAGTACAAGCCATACATCCAGAAGTTTCACCCAAGGGATTTTGCGCTACAAATCAGCCTGAATGAACTCGGTGAGCCGGTGTATGCAACCGTTGGAAACCGGTTCAATAAAATCCTGCACACCCCAAAACCTGAACTCCTGGAGGGTATAACCGTGGCCGTTGTGGAAAACCGCAGGGAGGTTAAAATCCCGATCACAGAGGCTTTGGCCCGAATTGAAAAAATCATTGCAAGTCAACAATAACTCTTTATATGCCGATCACAAGGGAATTGATCAGCCAGCAACAGATTGATACTCCGTTTACGGAATCACAGATTGCGCTCATTGAAAGGTTGTCACAAAATGTCGAGGATCAAGTTATCCACGACAAAACAAAGGAATGGTACAATTCATTGGACCAGACCATCCTCGAATCCTCCGGGGTACAAAAGGAAGCCAGGGAAAAGGCTACCGATTACGCAAAAAGAGCATTTGCGGCCCTGAAATCGGATGCGGAGTCATCTGCATCGTACAAAACCAAGGTCTCTGCGCTGGAGACCGAACTTGCTACCCTCAAAGAAGGAAAGCAAGATGCCGTAAGCGCACAGAAAATTACCGATCTCAAGAGCGAGATCGCTTCCCTCAAGGAAAACCATGCAGCCCAACTCCGGGAAAAGGATGATGCCCTCGCAATCCACGAACCTGATACCGGCCAAA
>ERZ724526.1603-NODE-1603-length-11504-cov-6.772819_pt1 | contig 11504 bp, 15 predicted proteins | sample MGYA00376059_ERZ724526 | MGnify/ENA primary metagenome ERZ724526 (study PRJEB28724, sample SAMN07190883) | activated sludge metagenome | isolation source: activated sludge of sewage treatment plant in Hong Hong | place: Hong Kong | collected 2016-03-17 ... | reverse complement strand
GCAAGCTGGAGAAGCTTTTTGAGGACACCCGCGCCACCGCACTGATGGCTGCGCTTCATCAGCAAGCATTGTCAGCGACAGAACATCCGGTCAGGAATCCCCCTGTTCTGCCGCCTTCTTTGCTGAGTCGGAGTATGCGCTGACAAAGAGCCTGCGCTTCTTCGCCTGAGGTGAGCCAACAGCGACTCCGTGCATTGGCTCGGCTCGACGCCTTACTTTCGCCGCAACAGACAGAGTGCGTTTGGCGGATACTCCCAGCGCTCTTGCAGTTCCCAGCCTTCTCGGGAGAGCCAGTCGGCGAGCTTGGTGATGTCATATCGCTTGATGTAGCCAAGCGAGAATTGACAGCGACCACCAGATAGCAGTTTCGCTGCTGCCGTCATATGAATGGCGTAGCTTCCAGGAATGACGCAGCTTGTCGTGTCGAGTCCGTACTGGAACTCGAATTCGGCGATGTCACGGCGGTAGCGCAGAAGAGGACTGATGTTGAAGCGCTCCTGAAGTGTTAGCTGACGCTGAAGTTCTTGGGTGCGTTTCTTCTGCAACACTGGCTCGCCCGCAAGGATCTGGTCTGGTTGGTCAGCGGACGCTCTTGCCATGCTGATTCCAACGAGGAGCAGGTCGCCACTCTGCGCGCACGACAGACTGCTTCGCATAAGATCACGCCCGTCGAGAAATGACAGTCATTCTTCCGCAGCCCGAGTGAGAAAGCTGCGGAAGTTTTTGTGACCCATCTGTGCTGGGCGAAGCCTTCCGAGCGAATCAGTACGCAAGCTCACTACGCTCGGCACTCTGGATGATCGCCATCATCTGGGGATGCCACGTCTCAGCTTGGTTCATTCCTGGTCCTGTTTGCGTAGCTGATCCCGCGCGGGAGCTTCCGCCCACAGCGCTCCACGCAGATCACCGAGGTGATAGCCGGTTGCTCGATCGTGAGGATAGTGTCGTTGGAGCGCGCTGCGTACGTCAGGCGGAATGTTGGCTTCCTCTCCGTGACAGACTAGGCACACTCCTTCGATCACAATCGGCTTTAGGAATCGAGCGGAGCCAGACTCTGTCTTGGCAAAGCCAGAAGGAGTCTGTCCTTTGTTCTGCGCCGCCAGCCAGTCCTGTACCCACGCTGGTGCTGCATCCATCGGATTCCGTAGCTTGTCAGATGCACGTCCAACGCGGACTCCCGATTCGTTGGTCACTTCCGCGCGGATGAGCTGGGCTTCTTTGGTACAGACCTCTACGGCTGCGACGGGACCGCCTTGCTTCATGGCTCCCGACAGCTTGTCGCGCAGTCGCGATCCGAAGAGCTGTGCCGCAGCTTGGGCTCGCTCCATCGCCGCCTGTCTCATCGCTACACTGGGCTGTTCTGTTTCCGCAGACTGCTTGCGCGAGCAGCCCGCCATCGACAGCACTACACAAGCCGCAAAAACGAGAGAGCGAGGGTCAACAAGTCTCATGTGTCTATTCCATCTCACGTTGTAGACAGCTGCGAGCGTTTTTTGCTTTCGGTTGCGCACGATTCGATCGCGGCCCCCAAGAAAGTCCGCAGACGACAGACCCCGGTGCGCTTGATCTTCTTGGGTAGGGTGCGCGAACATAGGACCTGTATGAGCAGCCTATCCGATATCACGAGAGGGGCAGATGGTCACTTTCTGGCCGCACGGTTCGCGGATCTCGTCTGCTATTACTACGTGAACCAGGAATCAGAGGCCAACTTTCGGCATTTTCGCGACTGGACGGCACAGCTAGAAGTCGAGTGTCCACGCGGCACTGGCTCGCTGATCTGGGTTGATGCGATCGCGGCCCGCCATCCTCCGTCGGCTTTGGTGCGTCAGCGCTACGCAGATCTGTCTGCGCAAAATGAGAAGCGACAGTTTGCGCAGGTGAGCATCATCCAGGCAGAAGGCTTTGCTGGAGCCACGGTTCGCGCTGTGCTCACCAGCCTTACCCTCATCCGTCGCGTATCGTTTCCTCAGTATGTGACCCAAGATGCCCTCGACGGAGTTCGCTGGCTGCTTGGCAAAATGCCGCCAGATCCACTGCGTCCCTCGGTCAAAGAAGTCCGCCACTTCTTTCAGCAAACCCTCAGTGAATACCGGCAGTCACATCCTCAGTAGCGATTGGGGAACTGCGGCGCCGAAGGTTCAATAAGCCCATCCTGCGCATGCTCCACGGGCCGCGAGCATCGACATCGACCTCCGCAAAGAACGAGGGTCGCGGAACCAGTCATCCGAGGGTCTGAAGGAAGTAGGCTCGGACCCTTTTGTCATAGAGCATCGAAAAGACACCGATATCGAGCAGAGACTGCATCGCTGGCACCGTCAGTCCTCCTTCGCCAAATCGCCGAAAGACCGAGGGAACTCCGGCAATGTAAAACGCTGTCATCGCACTGGCGTGGTCGAAGATCGAGAGAGTCAGCCAGACGAGAGCGTAGACCCACGTTCCCAGCCGAGGGCGAGTCCAGGCAAGCGCTGCGAGGGGCAGACCGGACACGGCGACCACAATGTCGATGAGGGCCGGAAAGAGCCAGGCTGAGGGATCGCTTCCGGTGACAACGCTATGGATGAGCGGCCATGCGATAAAGCGTGGAAGCTGAAGGAATATCCAGATGGTAAGGACAGCAAGTGGGATACGCGGGCGAACAACCGTTTGGTTCATGAAGCAGTCCTTCCCTGTTGAAGACAGCGCCGCAGCCAGATGCTCAATCTGTCTGTGCTGCATTGACTGACAGTCAGGATGCGTGAAGCGTCCATTGTGAACAATCTGCTTCCTATTGGAAGAATTGTTCATCTAGAGTGAACAATGATCCGTGCAGCCATACGGCAGCCAATTGGCGGCAATTGAGGTCTGGAACAAGTGGTATTGCTGGGCGCAGCGGTGCCGTCTGGAACCGATGAAAGATGTCGCACGACGGCTCTGTGTACGGCTGTACAACATCCTCACCTTCATCGCTGAGCCTCAGCATCGCGCTGACCGACGCAGACGTGACCGCTTTCTTGGCGAATGGAACTGGTGGATAGCTCAGTAGTGCGAATGTTCCAACGGCGATTACCTAAGCACAATCGGTTTCCCGCAGCTGGGTTTTCGTGGGATAATGTCAGCGTGTCGGTCTTAAAAGTTACTCGTAAGTCGTCCGTTGGCTGGATCGCCGCCGCGCTCTTGCTTGTCTCTTTCTCTGTGGCGCAAGCGGCCAAACCAGCGTCGGTGCCGCCAGCTCCTCAAGGGCGAGAAGCGCTCGATGCTGGCCTTGCTGCGGCGCAAAGCGGAGATGCAGCGCAAGCAGTCCGGCTGTGCGAGAAAGCGTATCGAAGCGTGGCGCATCCCATCCATGGAGCGGGGTCGGTTGCCTTCGCGGTCGGCAGGAATGGCACGATTGTGAAATACGATGGGAGTTCGTGGTCTGTCGTCAGTAGTGGAATCAGTGCGTCGCTGAACGGGGTGTGGGTTGGGAGTGGATCGTTGGCGTTCGCGGTTGGGGAGAAAGGGACCATCCTTCGCTACGACGGCACGAGCTGGTCGAAGATGGAGTCGGGAACAACCACGAACCTCAAGGACATCTGGGGAAGCGACCCGAACGATGTCTGGGCGGTCGGTTATGGTGGCATGCTGCTCCACTTCGACGGCAGCAAGTGGTCCTGGGTCAACAGCGGCACCTCGCATAATCTGAACGGAATCTGGGGAACCGACGCGAAGAACGTCTGGACGGTCGGTGACCGACGCCGTAGTGCTTGGACTGCGAAAGGAATCCCTTGCTGATTCGTCACCGGTCGCCGTTCCTTGGTGTGAATACTGATCTCCTGCGTTTCCGTCCGTACAGATAAGGCATGTGCCGCAATTCCCAATCCGAGCGGAGTAGTCCGTAGATCAAAAAGTCGTGTGGCGTGCCGCGACAGATTCGGAAGCTGCGCAACAACCCTCGCGCACAAATCCGAGCCGTTCCAAAAGCAGTGCCGAGCGATCTTCGCCCCGCCTTCGCCATGGTACGCACCGCAGCGTCCCCCTTTCAAAGCCGGGGAAATGTTGCGAGGATGCGCGGACTAAAAGCTACCTACATAAGCGCTAGGCTGAGACTCAGGGCCCCGAGTCCACCGCCTAGCCCTAGCGAAGCCGCTCCAGGCCCGAATAGCTGCATCTCCGATTTGGCGAGAACGACGGTGCCAGTCACGATGCTCACTGCCGCGCCTACGCCAGCAACGATTGAGACTGCGGTACGAAGCGCTGAGCGCTTAAACTGCACTTGCACGCTTGTGTCTTTGTACACCGTGAGCAGACACTCATTGGGCGAGGCTTCGGTGGTTCGACAAGGAACCGACCACGACACAGTGGAGCCAGGGAGCGTCGGCTCTGCAACCAGCGTGGTCGAGGTCAGCGGCGACTGAGCCACATTGTGCAGTTGAAACGAACACAGCTTCGTGCTGCAGCGGAACTCGTTGTTGACTACTCTTACGGAGCCAGAACCATATTTGTAGATAGATAGAGTAACATCGCGCAGACGTCTTTGCTCGGCTTCTGCGATTCCATCTTTGGCCATTCTCATTAGTGGAGAGTCACTTGCATCAGTCTCTGATTCAACGTAGCGAGTCAAGATCTCCATCGCTTGCGAATATCGCTCCAGCTTGTTGAGCAGCAAGCCAATTCGCAATAAGATACGCATGTCGTTGAATGTATTGTATGCGTCCTTGTACACATCCAAGGCTTCGGAGTTGCTCTTCGCATTCTCCAGATCGCGGGCGCGCTTGATCAGCTCTACGCACTCCCGCTGGTCTTTGCAGGAGTTCTTACTTTCATGGTTGATCTGCTCAGATGAGCTGGGTCTTGCGCTTGGACTGCGCATGCTGCTGTCGGCAGCGTGGGCGATGCCCGGCACACAGCTGAGCAGAAAGAGGACGACGATGTAGTGGCTAACTACCAAAGAGGGACTCATCGGTGGCTCCTGCTGGCTTGGGTGGATCGGGGACGACTGACTCGGTGCTGCGCTTGGGGACTATCCGGGCTCTGTTCGACTCGGCGCGAACGGACCGTTTGGGCTTGGCCTCCGGCTCGGGATCGGGCGCGGCTTGCGGGGCGATCGGCGAAAGGGACGCGGGCATCGGTAAGGGCTGGACGATGACCTCATCAGCTAACGTGGCGACATCGGGCTGCCTCGTTGCGGGCACTGGTGGGGATGGCAGAACTTTCGGCGGAGAGGTCGCTGTTCCAATGTTTACGCGGTGCCTCCCTGGCAAGCGCGCCAACCACGGCAGGATCAGCACTACTACCACCCATCCGATGACTCCTCCGCCAAGCACAAAGCCGGTACGACGCAGAATCATGCGCGCTGGCCTTCGAACCACAGTTGTCTGCTGGAGGAGTAGCTGCGCCCCCGCAGCGGGCGACGAAGAGGCAAGCGCAGGCGGCGGCAGCGGCGCAATCTGGCTGGCCGCAAGCTGCATGTGTGGTGAAGGCTCAGACAGCGTGCGCAGCCGCGCAGCCACCTGCTGCATCGTTGGCCGGGCATCGGCCTGCTTGACAAGGAGTTGCTGAACCAGCGTCGCGACCGGCTCGGGCACCTCGGGCGCGACAGAGCGAAGGCTCGGTGGTGGCTCGAGGACGTGAAGGAACAGATAGCCGTTTGGAGTCTCTGGCTGGAACAGCGGTCGTCCTGCAAGCATCTCGAACAAGATCACGCCTAGCGAGTACACGTCGCTCTTGTCGTCAACCCGCGCTGCCCCACGACACTGCTCCGGCGACATATAGCGAGGCGTGCCCATGATCACATTGCTGGCGGTAGCGTCGAGACCTGCGTGCGCCAGCTTGGCAATCCCAAAGTCGAGGATCTTGACTCGCTCGCCGGTAAGCACCATCGGGTCAGGGATCAGCATGACGTTGTGTGGCTTTAAGTCGCGATGTACGATCCCGGCTGCGTGCGCGGCTGCCAACGCAGACGCTATCTGCCAACCGATATAAAGCACATGAAAGAGCGGCTGTTCGCCACTTTGTACGCGAGCGGCGAGGCTTTCTCCCTTCAGTAGCTCCATAATTAAATAGGTAGAGCCATCTTGCAGTCTTCCCGAGTCGATGACTTGAACGATACCAGGATGATCAATCGCCGCAGCGGCTCGGGCTTCATTCAAGAAGCGTGACACATACTGACTTTGTGAATTGAACTGTGGTGCCAGTAGCTTGATCGCAACGTGATGACCAATGCCTTGATGCACAGCTTCATATACGACGCCCATGCCACCTTCGCCAAGTTTCTTGAGAAGGCGATATGGACCAATTGTTGAAAAAGTCATCGTCATAATAGTCACAGCCTTAGCCGATACGCGAATACCTAGTTTCTACTAGTTTAAAAAACTGTATGGAACTTGCAGACAGCGCAGCAATGTCGCTTGAAAGGCTGCGAACAGTCAGACTGGCATCCACACAGCGCACGATTCGGCGGACCTGGACAAAACACGTCGCGTCATGATGAAAAAACTCTGCGTACGTCTATGGCAAGGGTTATGCCAAGTGCAGTAGAAAGCACGTACTCGACGCAGAATGAAGAGATTGGGAAGCCACGCTGGTGAGTCTGAAAAGCGCAGTTGGAAACTCAGCTTGTGTCGCAAATCGAATCAGACAAAGTCGCAGCGGATGCGGAAGAAGAGCCTCCTAATAAGAGAAGGAGCAGCATCGGGAAAAGGTTGGCAGATTGGGCCACAAAACCAGAGAGTAGGGAGAGTAGGCGGTCAACTCAAGGTGCAAAGAGCGGAGCGCAAACAAGCATATTCCCAGAAAAAGCACAGCGTGCCAGGATAACGATGGGAATCTATTCAGCCCAACTCTTGAGATCCGGTATTGGTCGGGCATTCACCTTTGTCAATCGGTGAACCGCTGCACCGAGTGAGCCCTACGCGTTCCTTTCCGAATATCATGGAATGAAGAGATTAACGCGGGCGCCGCACTGCTGAAATGCCTCGATATCACCAGGATCGAACGTAATTCCTTGCTGACTCAGATAGGCAAAGCCCGCCCCCGCCGTCTCTTTGATGGCGTACGGATACGGTGGGGGGGCGAGCGTGAACACGACGCGTGTCGCAACACGCGCAATCCAGCTGTCCGTGAGCATCACAAAGGCGGCAGTCGTTTCCCGAAGGATCGTACTTCTCTCCTTCAAAACCTGACCTTGGCGGCGCATGAAGTCCTTGTCCTCGCGCTGGCCATCACCCACGGACATCAGGAATCCGAATAGGCCCTTGCTTCGGGTTCGGGCATCAATCGATCTGGCAAGCTCCGCAAAGTAGATATCGATTTCTCTTGCCGTCGCTGTACCCGGCAGAATCGTGACAAACAGATTCCCCCACAAGTCCATGTAGAGCCCAGGCTCGACGATGGGCCACCTTGCAAGCTGGATAGACGGCTTCTGAGGCATCCGCTGATCTCACCTTTCATGACGGACTGGCGTCTCATCCGGTTGGTTCACATCCATCTCATGATGGACCGTAGACTCCCCCATGGCCAGAGGATTATCGCTCCGCTGCTGAGCAGCTCTGTCGCGCGCCGTGACGTCACTTCGATGTCTTCGGCTGCGCCGCAAGGCCAGGGAAACCTTCACGCCCTTCTCGACAGGAGCGATTGTGATACAAACAGTCCTTTCCGTCGGAAGGCTTCCAACAAACGGGCTGTTACCGATAAAGAACGGCACGGAAGTCGAAAGCTCGTAGCGCCTGCGCACACGCGATGCACAGACGGACAAGTGCCAGTCATCGTGAGGTCGATTCTTACAAAGTGCCGGGTCGTTCTTGCGGATCTCAATCGGCGCTGAGAGCGGCTCTCGCGCTGCGGGTTCGTCAAGCAGGAGCCGTTCATTCGGTACAAACACCGTCGGCAGTCTTGCAGAAGACGTACCTTCTTGCGGGCGCTACATTGGCTGCACTTGCGGTGACTCCGAGTCATAACCGCAAGTGCATAGGCTCTTTAGAGCTACTTTGTCGGTACGTTATGGGCCAGTCAGCGCGCGCATGGCCGTGCGCAGGCGCTCGTAGCTCAGTGCGTCTTTTCCGAGGGTAACCTGCAAGTCGGCGGCAATCTGCGCGAGGACTTCGACTGCCGACAGACCGACCCGCTCACCGAGCATCAGACGATACCGCACGACTGCATCGGTTAGCTCACCGTTTGGCTTCGTCTCAACGGACTTCGAGGGGCTCGGCTTCTTGGCGTCCGACTTCTTGGCTGCTGATTTTGCTGGCGCAGGCTTTGCGACTTCCGGCTTTGCGACTTCCGGCTTTGCGGCTTGCGCCGGTTCGTTCGTCGCGGACTTTGCCGAGGGCTTCGGCGAGGGCTGTGCCTTGTCTGAAGGCTTTGCCTTGGCCGAGGCCTTGCCTTTTGCCTTTGCCGAGGGCTTCGGCGAGGGCTGTGCCTTGTCCGAGGGTTTTGCTTTGTCCGAGGGCTTTGCCTTGCCCTTTGCCTTGTCCGAGGCCTTTGACTCTGGGGCTGTCACACTCGCGGGCTCGGCATTGTGCTTGGGCTCGCTGTCCTTCTTCGCCTCGGGCGCTTCCGGCTGCGCGGGCTTTTTCCCCTTGCCACTCTTCGAGGCCGCAAACAGCTCTGCCAGCGGCTGGAACCACTCCGTCGGGATCAGCCAGTTGCGAGTCTCGATGAGCTCCACATCCAGCCTGCTTGTGCCAAGCTTCGACGCCACATCCGCAGGCTTGAGCTTGCGCTGGAGCCGCTGCTCGCGGATCCACTTTCCGTTCATTCGAGACGACTTGTCCGACGGCATCTGCATTGCAGCCTTCGCTTCTGCCACCGTCAGTAGCTTCAGCTTGAGCAGGGACGGAATCCACACAAGCGGCAGCCGAAGGTTATTGCGCTCGACGGTGTTGATATCCGCTGGCGGTCCACCGAGCTGCTTGGCCACATCTGCGGTACGAATCCCTTTTTGCTGCCGTCGCGCCCGCAGCCAGTAACCATGAAAGGCCGCGCCGTCCGTCTCACTGCTCGTCTCACGCGGGCTCTCTGTACCTTGGGTCTTGCTACCGACTGATGAGGTCATGTTCTTGTCCGTTTCTTTTGATGAGTTGGTCATAGGTAGGCTAAAGGAGCGTTCAGGGACTGCCGTCACCGCTGCTGCCGAGGCTGGCGTGGGCTCGGCTGGAACAGAGGGCGCGGGTGCGGGGATCGCAATCGCAGCAGGCTGAGCGGGCTCTGCGTTCGTTCCGTCCGTCGGTGGATTCAGTACGGAAGGACTTGGATCAGACGCTTCTTGCGGAATCCGAAACCCCAGCTCGGCCAGGATGCCCAACCACTGCGTTGGGACTTGCTGATTGCGTAGCTCCAGCGTCGCCAGCCGGCTCTCTGGGGTTCCTAAGCGGGTCGCGAGGGGCTTTCGTCCCATCGCAATCCGCTCACGCTCTCGACGGAACCAGGCTCCGTTTAGGCTCGGTGCAGTGGCTGCACTTGGCTCTGGACTGTTCACTTTGGACATGCGTTACCTCGTGGCTCACCCTCGATCGCGAAGAAAGTAAGAGGGTAGCACCGAATGGTCACTCCGTCTCAAGCTCCATTGACTTGAAGTTGCGGGTGCTAGCGTTTCGCGGGCAGTACGGATCGCTGGGCGCTCTGTCAGCGATCCACGGCAGCGACGATGACGGACGACTGTGGCAGCGCGCGCCGTGCTGCGACGGTCGAGAGCGGGCGGAGGTGTACTCAGACTGCGATAGGCTGATATACTCCAGCGAATGTTGACCATCCCAGAGCCGTTCCCCAAGGGGGGCGAACCAGATGCCGAGCGATGCTGGGCGCGGGGCGAACTCGGGAAAGCGAGGAGTCCGATGAGAAAGAGTCAGGGAAAGTGGCGGCTGTGGATGGCGCTCGGAATCCTGAGTGCGACGGGCTGCGACAGCCTGTGGACGCCGTTTCTGATGGAAAGAGAAACCGTCCGTGAGATGGGAGCGTCGGACGGAAGCATTGTGCAAGACATGACGGAAGTCGAAGTGAGGCCGAACCTGGTGCTGATTCCCAATGGAAAAAACTTCATGATGGGAAGCCCCCCAGCGGAATCCGGGAGAGACACCGACGAATCCCCACACTCAGTCACGCTGTCGACGGACTTCTGGATGGCGGAGAGTGAAGTGACACAGCGGCAGTATAGGAACCTGATGGGAACCAGTCCGTCGTACTTTAAGGGGGACGATCTGCCGGTAGAGCAGGTGAATTGGTACGACGCCGTTGCGTACTGCAATGCCCTGTCAGTAAAAGAGAAACTTCAGCCGTGTTACCAAATCAATGGAACGACGGTGGAATGGGCAGACAAGCTGAAGTGCACCGGATACCGGCTGCCGACGGAAGCAGAGTGGGAATATGCAGCGAGTCCAGCGAGTGGGCCAAGGACGGTGTATGCGGGGTCCGACACGGTGGAAGGAGTGGCGTGGCACAGCGGAAACGCAGGAAGTACAACGCACGCGGTGAAGACCAAGACAGCGAACGGAAGAGGGCTCTACGATCTGAGCGGGAACGTGTGGGAGTGGGTATGGGACTCGTATCAGTCGAATTATCAAGTGCTACCTGCGACAGATCCGATAGCTTCATCAACTGCTGCGGACCGGGTGACCCGTGGCGGGTCGTGGAGTTTCTCCGCAACGCTCGCGCGTGTTGCGAAGCGCGGCAGCAGTTCGCCCACGTATAGCGACTACAACCTCGGCTTTCGGTTTGTTAGGTCTAACCCTTAGCGGTTTTACCCTCGACCCTCTACTTCGCCCAGGATGTGCAGTTCCCATCGCGGGTCTTCGATGAACCGAGGGCTGTCAAGGTGCCGCTGCGCTGAGGGCTTCTGCTTCGGTGGGATTAGCGCTGGTTGGTGGTGTCTAGCTGGAAAGTGATGTCGGACTGGGCGTCGATGCGGAGGACTCGGCAGGTGGTCTGCGCGGTGCGGGCTTCTAGGGTGCGGGCTCCGCTTGGGTCGGTGTTGCGTGCGAGGGGACGACCGTTACAGTCCTCGAAGGAAAGCGCTGCGACACCGACCAAGCGATGGAACTGACCGCTGGTGCGCAGGCCGGTAAAGAGGTAGCGGACGGTGCTTCCGGCTCGCGCTGTGCCGTAAAGCCGTGCCTCGCTGCACACCGATGGTCCTGCGCCATCCTCTTCCACCCGCAGCATGTGGTCCGATACATCAGGTGGCTGCGCCGCTTCATCCGTGGACGGCACATCCGCAGTGAGGCAGCTTGCGCAGACCTCGCCGCTATTGTTCGCGGGCTCCTCCAAGCGACCCGGTGCGATGATGCAGTGATCGCAAATTGTTCCGTGGAAGGGGGGCCAACTGAAATAGACGGTCACGGTGGAAGACTGCGCATCGTCCGCAGGCTGGGCGCGCAGCGGTGTGCGGCGAGGTGCAGGAATGCCGCCAATGCCGCCTGGCTCTGCGATGGCTGCGGTTCCTGAAAGGAGCGTGACCGTCAGTGCGGTCCAGATCGAAGCTGCACGCAATTGGGTGAACATGAACGAGCCTCCTTCATTTGTAGGGGAGCCATGTGACGGACACTGGCTTATCC
>ERZ724526.1596-NODE-1596-length-11544-cov-5.185047_pt1 | contig 11544 bp, 9 predicted proteins | sample MGYA00376059_ERZ724526 | MGnify/ENA primary metagenome ERZ724526 (study PRJEB28724, sample SAMN07190883) | activated sludge metagenome | isolation source: activated sludge of sewage treatment plant in Hong Hong | place: Hong Kong | collected 2016-03-17 ... | reverse complement strand
CCATAACTGTTGAAAACGGGATCATTACATCGATTGAAAAAACTAGCGATGAAGCTGATCCGTCATCAGACTTTATGCTTCCCGGTTTTATAGACAGTCATGTGCATATTGAAAGTTCAATGCTGGTGCCATCTGAGTTTGCAAGAATGGCCGTAGTGCATGGCACGGTAGCCACCATCAGCGATCCGCATGAGATAGCCAATGTGTGCGGCATGGAGGGTGTGGAGTTTATGATTGAAAATGGCAAAACCGTGCCTTTCAAATTCAATTTCGGCGCACCCAGTTGTGTGCCCGCCACCGTGTTTGAAACCGCAGGGGCCACATTGGATGTAAAGGATGTAACCAACCTGCTAAAGCGAAAAGAAATAAAATACCTGAGCGAGATGATGAATTTTCCCGGGGTGCTCTTTCAGGATAAAGATGTAATGCAAAAAATAGCTGCTGCACATAAACAAAATAAGCCGGTAGATGGCCATGCACCCGGACTGCGAGGCGAGCAAGCAAAACAATACATAGCAGCCGGCATCAGTACCGACCATGAATGTTTTACTTACGAAGAAGCATTGGAGAAACTTCAATACGGAATGAAAATCATCATCAGAGAAGGAAGTGCAGCCAAAAACTTTGAAGCGTTGATTGAATTATTAAACGACTGGCCGGAGGTGATGATGTTTTGCAGTGATGATAAACACCCTGATAGTTTGGTGCTGGGTCATATCAATCAACTTTGTGCCCGGGCCGTGGAAAAGGGGATTGATATTTTTAAAGTATTAAAAGCTGCCTGTGTCAATCCTGTAATGCATTATAAATTAGACGTAGGTCTATTGCGAAAAGGCGATGCGGCAGATTTTATTGTAGTGAAGGATTTGAAAAAATTTGAGGTTGTAAAAACATATATCAACGGCGCTCTTGTTGCTGAAGAAGGAAGATCGCTGTTCAAGACATCACGTTCTGAAATCATAAACAATTTTTCTTGCAGCAAAAAAAGTGCGGCAGATTTTGCCCTGCCCTGGAATGGCAAAAATGAAAACCCGGTTATTGAGGCATTAGATGGGCAGCTTATAACCAACAAACTATCAGTAAAACCAAAAGTGGTCGACAATTATATTGTAAGCGATGTGGCAAATGATATTTTAAAGATCGTGGTGGTGAACAGATATCAGTCTGCACCGGTGGCGTCCTCAATGATTAAAAACTTTGGAATTAGAAAAGGCGCTATTGCATCATCGGTTGCGCACGACAGTCACAATATAGTAGCTGTAGGTGTAGATGATGAAAGTATTTGCCGTGCGGTGAACCTCGTTATTGAGCACAAAGGCGGCATCAGTTGTGTGTGCCCAGCAGCGTCCAATGGTAGCTGGACAGAAATGGCATTGCCCTTGCCTGTAGCCGGATTGATGAGTAATGAAGATGGCTATATGATAGCAGCACAATATGAGCAACTGGACCGCATGGCCAAAGCGGAGCTGGGTGCTACACTTGCCTCGCCGTATATGACCTTATCGTTCATGGCGCTGTTAGTAATTCCGCATTTGAAACTGAGCGACAAGGGACTGTTTGACGGCGATCGTTTTGAGTTTGTACAGCCGTAGATTTACCTGTTACAGTTTTCACATTCTCTTAATAAGTAAAATAAAGTTTTCTGCATCTTACTAGCGTGAACAACATTGAAGCCCTGTGGTATGGCCTGTGAACATGAAAAGGGCAACACTAAAATGCCACACCATGAAGCAGATACTACACATTTCAGCCGCAATTGATCAACCCGATTTGGTACAAAACCTTGTAGAACGGCTTGCCTATCGCCGCTACGACATTGGCTATGGCAATGAAAAAATGCCCGAAGGCTGGAAGGCATTGGAAACCTCAAGCACAGAAGCCTATGTAAGCGGTACGCTGGGAATTGATGCTGCCAAAAACGAACACATCAATATGCCATTTATTTCCTGCTTTAATTTTACCTGCATTAAAGGTAGCGGCGATCCTTATCAATTAATATGGAGCAGCTCGCTGAACTAAAAGAGCATACTATAAAAATCATGAGATCGTAAGTTGCTTTTTTTACATGAGAGTTGAAAAATGCACGAAAAAAAAAGATGCCATTGGCACTACTGTTGAACTGAGCGTAGCAAGGGACGATGCCCAATGAAACTGGAGCCGGTAACAAAAAAAATATTTTGCCCAATCCGTTGGCCGAAGATTTACTGCTGTTTACCGATAAATTTATTACTCATACCCATTTCTGCTTTTCTCCTCTTAATTTCCATTTTAGATTTGTTTAAAATTTAAAAGCAATGAATGACAGTAATAACCGGAGCGAGGAAAGAAGATACCGACGTGAAGAAGCTCGTGAAAGGTGGAGAGCAAAATTTGAAGCGAGGTTTCAGGATATGGAATCGGGCGAATATCATCGCAGAGGCAGAATGTGGACGGGTATTTTTATTTTGCTGATAGGTGTAGCCGTGTTGATTGACAGAACCAGTACCGGGCTTCCCGAATGGCTGATCAGCTGGCAAACCTTTCTAATTGCCCTGGGATTATTTATCGGAATCAAACATCAGTTTCGCAACGTGGCCTGGTTGGTGTTGATATTGGTAGGCGGTGCCTTTTTGCTGCCCGAGATAAATCCCGAATTGAATTTTCGCCCTTATATCTGGCCAACGGTGCTCATTGTTGTAGGCGCCTTCATCATCTTCAGACCCAGAAATGATTTTTGGGAAGGCAAATGTAGCAGACCCGAAAAAAAAAATGGCAAAACTCCTGATATAGAAGATGCAAAAATTGTAGATGAAACCAGCTTTTCCAAAGATGATTTTGTACATGCTACTTCTGTTTTTGGCGGTGTAAAGAAAAATATTATTTCTAAAAATTTTAAGGGTGGCGATCTGGTAAATATTTTTGGAGGCTCGGAGCTGGATCTTTCACGCAGCGATATAAATGGTGTGGCCACCATTGAGGTTACCAATATTTTTGGGGGCGCCAAATTAATCGTTCCATCCGACTGGTCAGTAAAGTCGGATGCGGCTGTCATCTTTGGTGGTATTGATGATAAAAGACATATACCTAATGACCCTGCCGCTACCAACAAAACTCTATTGATAAAAGGTACTGTTATTTTTGGCGGCGTGGACATTAAGAGTTACTAAAGAAAAATCAAAAACCTAAACCAACATAATATGAACTGGTATATTGCAAAGATTGTATATCGCATTGTATGTGGCGATGGCAATCATACAGCTCAGTTTGATGAACAACTACGATTAATAAAAGCAGATAAACCTGAAGAAGCATTGCTAAAAGCGCAGCTACTGGGCAGCAGAGAAGAAGAAACATTTTATAACTGCAACCAACAGCTTGTAAAATGGCAATTTGTAAATGTAAGCGAGTTGCAAAGGCTTTCGGACATCGTTGATGGCGCCGAACTTTACTCACGGGTAGAAGAAAAAGACAATGGCGATAGCTATGAGCTGCTCGTACACGAAAAAGCATCAAGATTAGAAAAAATGAGTCTGTCAGAAATTTTAGCAACTGCATAATGGCCTCATCCCCTTTAGCATCGGCCCGGTTTCGTACCTTCTTTTTGCTGGTATGGCTGGTCATTATAATAGATCAGGCGGTCGTGTTATATTGGTTTGGCCTGTCTGCTCAAGTAGCAATCATTGACAGTGTAATCAGTAAATGTTTTTTACTGCTGGCTTCATTAGCCATTATCAATATGCTGCGGTTTTATATGCCGCGAAGGGAAAATTATATACACTTGTTGTCTTGGGTTTTATTCTTTACGATACTGATTGCACTGCTGGAAGGCTGGGTGTTGAATGTTGTATTTGGAGATGAAGCAGGTTACAGCCAGTTTTTGCATCATTCGCTGGCGGTAAGAGTAAGCTTGGATTTCTTATTGCTTTCGTGTTTGATTTTATTTACCGTTTTGTGGTTTCATCAAAAAGAACAACAGCTACAGGAAGAACGAAAAGATGATGCAGAACGCATGGCCAAGGAAGCAGAATTGTTTAAACTGCGACAGCAATTGCAGCCTCATTTTTTATTCAACAGTTTAAATTCAATAAATGCACTAATAGGAAACCGACCTGATGAAGCCAGAAAAATGGTACAGCAGTTATCCGACTTTTTAAGAGGAACCATAAAAAAAGAAGAAACACAATGGGTAACGCTACAGGAAGAAATGCAATACCTGCAACTATATCTGGATATTGAAAAAGTAAGATTCGGCAACCGGCTAAGTACAGCAATAGAAATAGGAGAAGATGTTTCTGAAATGACACTGCCCGCATTAATATTACAGCCTATTGTAGAAAATGCAATAAAATTTGGGTTATACGACACCACCGGCGATACGATTATAAAAATAATTGCTAGCAAAAATGAGAATCATCTTGTGATAACTGTTTTGAACCCTTACGATCCAGAAACTGCAATGCCGCAGATGGGCACCGGCTTTGGATTAAAATCGGTACAAAGAAGATTATATCTGCTATTTGCCAGAAATGATTTGTTGCAAACCGTAGGCAAAGAAAATACCTTTACAACTATGGTAAAGATTCCTCAAAATATATCAACCGAAAAAATTAAAGATAAGCAATGAGTAAAGTAATCATCATAGACGATGAGCCGTTGGCAAGAAGTATTGTAAAAGAGTATGTACAAAAACATACGGAACTGGAACTGGTTGCCGAGTGCGGAGATGGATTTGAGGGTGTAAAAGCCATACAACAACACCAGCCTGATTTAATATTTCTTGACATACAAATGCCCAAGATTAATGGATTTGAAATGCTGGAACTAATTGAAGAACCACCGGCCGTTATTTTTACCACAGCTTTTGATGAGTATGCAATAAAAGCATTTGAATCGCATGCAGTAGATTATTTATTAAAACCATTTGATCAGATTCGCTTTGACAAAGCATTGGCCAAATGGCAAGAGCAAAAAGAGAAACACACTGAAAAAAATACCAAAGAATTATTGGATTCTGTTTCTCAATCTCCATCACAAAGCCAGCGAATTGTAATTAAGGATGGAAGTAAAATAAAAATCATTCCGGTACAAGATGTTTTGTACCTCGAGGCAGCTGATGATTATGTAAAAGTGCATACCCGGGATGGTTATTTTTTGAAGAATAAAACCATGGGGCATTTCGAAAAAACGCTTCCTGAAACCCTGTTTGCACGGAGTCATCGTTCCTACATCATCAACATTACACAAATTACCCGTATTGATGCTTATGAAAAAGACGGACATGTGGCTGTACTGCGTACAGGTGCAAAAGTGCCGGTAAGCCGTAGTGGCTATGGAAAATTGAAAGAAGTGCTGGGGTTGTAAAGTAGGAACAAAATTTTTAATGCGCCTGTCTTCTTTTTATAATTCCTCCCGATGCTTCTTTGATAGTACTGGCAAATACAAAAGCTTTGGGGTCCACTTCATAAACAAGATTTTTCAGTTTGCGTAATTCCAATCTGGTTATGACGGTGAAAATGATATCGCACTCGGTACTTACTTCATACTTACCCGGAAGAAATCCACGTTCACCCTTATAAACCGTAATGCCTCTGCCCAGTTTATTCACCAACTGATATTTTATTGCTTCACTATTTCCTGACACAATGGTAACACCTGTATAAGCCTGGAGGCCTTCTACCACATAATCAATACAACGGGTGGCCGTAAAATAGGTAAGTATTGAATAGAGTGCCGTTTCTACACCAAAGCGAAATCCTGCTATTGTAAAAATAATAATATTGATACCCAGAATAATTTCGGTAATGGTAAATGATGTTTTCTTTAAAGTATAAACTGCCAGCACTTCAATACTATCAAGTGCAGCACCCGTGCGCATCAGTAAACCAATACCAATACCCAGAAAAGCTCCGCCAAATACAGAAATGAGTAGCTTGTCGGTTGTGGTGGGATAATCCGGAATTAATAATAATGCAATACCCAATAAAATAACACTGAGAATGGTACGCAATGCAAATCGTTGTCCAATGCTGAAATAACTAACAGCAATCAAAGGAAGGTTGAGTAATAAAATAACCAACCCGAGATTATAACCATAAGACTCATGTACCAGCAATGAGATGCCCGTAATGCCGCCATCAAAAAAATGATTGGGAACTAAAAATAGTTTTAATGCCACGCCGGCAATGGTAACGCCAATAATGGTAAGCAATAAATCCTGTAAAAGTTGTTGGGTAGAATTTTCGTGTTGATGAATCAAAGACTTACTGATTTGAGCATTCAGGTCATTCTCAATTTCAATCTTTACAGGGTCTAATTCCGTCTGAGCAGATTTGGTAAAAAAATGTTGAGCAGATAAGAATTCAAGTTGCATCAGCGGCCATTCAGCTTCTGATTTTATAAGTCCTCGTTGTTTAAATTCCTTGTAGAGGTTATTTGCATTTTCGGCATAGCCAGCCTTTCCTTGAAAATACAAGTCGGCATCGCAAAGAATTTGTCCCAGCAAATCAGCAGGTGTTTGCGGCAATCGTGTAGCCATAATGGTTCTGCAAATTTGCTCTACCTGAATATCTGAATATTCATAAGCGGGTAAATACTTACGAGCCCAGATGCAGGAAATTTCTTCATGTCCATCAGCTTGCTGCAGAAAACCAGCATCATGAAATAAAGCTGCGGTTTGTAATATTATTAAATCGCTACCGCTTACGCCTTCCGTTTTTGCAATATGCGTAGCTGCAGTTATCACTTTCTTTGTATGCTCAGCATTGTGATAAGTATAACATGCAGGAATTTCATTTTCCAAACGGGGCATCAAAAAATTATAGACCTGCTGGTATTGCATATTGGAAAAATAATTTTTAGTCTAATACTTCATAAACCATAACCGGAGTGGTTTTATTTTTTTTTTTTTTTTCGCCTACTTGTCTGCAATTAAAAGATTCTTTGATAATATGATATGAAGAATCGCTGATGATAATTTGATTTTCCTTAGCTGTAGCCTGTAATCTTTGTGCCGTATTGACGGTATCGCCAATTACGGTATAGTCTAATCGCTTCAGCGTAGCGCTTCCAATATTACCTGAAATCATTTCGCCGCTATTAATGCCTATAGAAACGGTTGGTCGATAAGCATCGGTAACAGGAAGTTCATTAATTCTCATTCTTACTGCCAGACAGGCATCAACAGCTCTATCCAAATGATAATCGCCGCGGAAAACAGCCATCACCGCATCGCCAATAAATTTATCTACAAAACCACCCTGCGCAATAATTTCTTTTACCATCAAATCAAAATAGCTATTCAATAGACTTACTACTTTGTCAGGCTGTTCGGTTTCGCTGATGCGTGTAAAACCACAAATGTCGATAAAAGCAACGGTAGCTGTTACGGTTTCATTGGCCATAATTGAATTTTCAAACTCACGACTGCCCATAAAGTTCAACACCGTTTCGTCAACATACATTTTCAAAATATTGTTTTCTTTAATTGCCTTCATCGTCTCCTTCATCTGGTGTACCTGCTTCAGCGTTTTTTGCATAGTAATTTCCAAGTCATCAAAATTTATCGGCTTTGTAATAAAGTCAAATGCCCCTCTGTTCATAGCCATGCGAATATTATCAATATCGCCATAAGCAGAAACAATGACTGCCTTTAGTAAACCATGCTGATCACTAATTTTTGAAAGCAAGGTAAGCCCATCCATTTCGGGCATATTAATATCGCTGAGCACCATGTCCACGTCATGGTGCTGTTCCAATTGTTCCAAAGCTTTTACACCATTCATGGCAAACAAAAATTCATAATCCTTTTCACGGATTTTTTGTCTGAATTTTTGTTTGATGAGTGTTTCCAGATCGGCTTCATCATCAACAACTAAAATCTTCGCCATTAGTGAATTGCTTTAAGTTTTTCTTTTAATGAAGGAAAATCGACCGGCTTCGTCAAAAAATCATCAGCACCTAATTTCATGGACGCTTCATGATTTTCTGCATCGCCGTAGGCTGTAATCATCATCACTACAGGAGGCGGCGTTTTGTGTTTTTCTTTAATCTGACGAAGCAATTCTAAGCCACTCATGCCGGGCATATTGATATCCGATAAAATTAATACGGCTTCATGGTCGTGTGTAGTAAGAAATTGGAGTGCTTCCTCGCCTGAAAAGGCAAAAGCAAAATCCATTTCGGCGGATTTTATTTCTTTTCGGAATCGTTGTTCAAAAAGCGTTTGTACATCTTTTTCATCATCAACTACTAAGATTTTCATGGTGGTTTTGTTTACAGATGTTGAAAATACAAATTAATAAGATAAAATAATGCTGGAATAGCAAAATTCATTTTCTCTTGCTATGGACTGATGTCCATAGCTCCAATATAAAACCGTGGCTACGCCACTTGTGCACTAAAACAATACGCTTCCGCTTTTACACCAGAGCCCAAGGTTCGGTTCTATCTTTTCACTCCGGAATTTATTCCGGGGTAATTAAAAGCAGCAGCCTGCCTGAGTGCCAGCGGCACGAAACATTTTATTGCACAGATAAAAAAATCACAAACTCACTTCCTCCACCCTCCTTCGTTTCTACCTTCAACTCCCCACCATGTCCTTTTGTTACTATATCATAGCTCAAACTCAATCCTAATCCTGTTCCACTTCCGGTAGGCTTTGTTGTAAAAAATGGCTGAAATATTTTATCTATTACTTTTTGAGAAATACCAGTACCATTGTCCTTAACCTTAATCTCAACCATTTCGTTTTCTTTTCTTGTACTCACTATCACCGTTGGTTCGTAGCCCGGTTCATTTAGCTTCTTTCTTTCACTCACTGCATAGAATGCATTATTGATCAAATTCAGAATTACCCTGCCCATTTCCTGTGGCACTACATTTATTTTTGGAAGCGAAGGATCAAAATTGGTTTCAAACTTTGCATTGAAGCTTTTGTCTTTGGCTCTTAGGCCATGATAACTCAATCTTAAATATTCATCACACAAAGCATTGATGTCAATAAGTTCTTTTTGCCCGCTACTTTTTCTGGAATGTTGCAACATGCCTTTTACAATAGCATCGGCTCGTTTACCATGATAGTTTATTTTTTCTTCATTAGATATTATATCATCCGCAATCTCGTTGGCAGATTGCAAGTTGCCGTTTGCCAGTTCAGTCTTCATTTCTTCAACCAATTCCTTATTTAATTCCGAAAAATTATTGATGAAATTCAAAGGGTTCTGAATTTCATGAGCTATGCCGGCGGTAAGCTCGCCAAGGCTGGCCATTTTTTCGGACTGGATGAGTTGGGATTGTGTCGCTTTTAAACTCTCCAGCGATTGTTGCAATTCGGCGGTTCGTTCAGTAACCTGTTTCTCCAATTCCACTTTTTTCCTGGCGATAAGTTCACTTCTCTCTATTTCTATTTCTCTGGCAAGCCTTTCTTTTTCAAAAGCCTGATTGGCATTTTCGCTTTGCAACAATCCATAGCGTTTTACAAGTACTTTTACAAAGCAGAGCAACAGCCAACAAAGACAGATCATTTCGATAAGCCGAAAGTTCTTCATAAATCCCGGAGAGACATCCAACCATTTACCAAAAATAGTTTCATCGCCTAGAAAAGTGGAAATAATATACAAGCATATCAAAGGCAACAACCCCAACGCAATCAACCGGAAAGAACTATTTTGGTTTCGTAGAAACAAAAAAGATGTGATGATTAGTAGCAACGGGATAATTAAAAAAGCAATGAGGGGAGGTGCAATAAAAAATTCATTAAACTTGTTGCTTTGTAAAACAAGGGGAAATAACTGCGAAAGTGTAGCTACAATATTTAACATACCAACAATGAAAAGTGCTTTGTCAAATTTTGGATAACGCTTCTTGATTTCAAAAAAAGAACGAACAAACTGAATCAGAAAAAAAGGGATAAATGCCCATGCCAAACCAATATAATTTACATACCTGCTTAAATCTTGCCTAAACCATTGTGTATAGCTGCCTGCAATGTTATAAAACCGGTTAATACCCAGAAAAAATACAAATAAGGCAAAGTACAGATATACTTTTTCCCGGACTACCCGGTAAAAAAACAGGCTAATAAAAAGTGAAATGAGGATCATTCCAATGATAAAGGCTTCCTGCACTTCCGAAGGAGCAAAATAAGTTTCTCTATTATCCACATAGTCAATATAATTTGACTTTATCAACTGCTCTGTATTAAACAAGCGAATACTAGTTTTGGAAATACCTTTAAGTTTTCTGTACCGCCTGTCGTAAATGGTTATTTCTTCACCCGGTGCAAGTTTTAATGATATAGCGCCGGCCCATTCTGCTGATTTTAGTCCATCCTTTTCATCCCATTTTCTAAGCCAACCGCTACGATAATGTTCTATGTTACCATTGCTTCTTATTGCATACACATCAAATTCATCAACCGGGGAGCTGAGCGAAAATGAATAAGTAGTTGCCATTATATTCTTCAACCTATAACGCTGCCAATGAGTATGCACATCATCTGCAGTTGATTTGTCATCGGAAACAGTTTGTATATGAAACTTTTCAGACAAAGGGTTGTTCCTCACTTCATCAAAAGTCCATTTACCTACAGTGTCTTCCAGCTTTTGCCAATATTTGCTGTCTAACACTTGAATTTTAGCAGTGTCGGATTTAATTTCAAATACAGGAGGCAAGCCTGCCTGGCTAAATCCGTTTAAAAAAAACAATAGACCAATAATTGCTGCGATTAATTTCCTTTGCATAACTACAATTATGAAATGGGTAATTTGATTTGAAAATTGGTGCCCGTTCCTTCCTTCGTTTCCACCGTCAACGCTCCACCATGTCCCTTCGTAACTATATCATACGCCAAACTCAGTCCCAATCCTGTTCCGCTCCCTGTTGGCTTGGTAGTAAAAAAAGGTTGAAAGATTTTGCCTTTTATTTTTTCAGGAATACCATTGCCATTATCTCTTACACTTATTAAAATATTAGTTCCATCTTTCTTAGTGCTTACCCAAACAGTTGGAATTTTACTGCTGTCAGGTCCTAAAAGCCCTCCTTCGGAGGGTTGGGAGGCCGCATAAAACGCATTATTAATTAAATTCAAAATCACCCTTCCAATTTCCTGTGGCACTACATTTATTTTTGGAAGTGATCTATCAAAATCAGTTTCAAACTTTGCATTGAAACTTTTATCCTTTGCTCTTAGTCCATGATAGCTCAACCGCAAATATTCATCGCACAAAGCATTAATGTCTGTTAGTTCTTTTTGCCCACTACTTGTGCGGCTGTGTTGCAGCATGCCTTTTACAATGGCATCGGCCCGCTTGCCGTGGTGATTTATTTTTTCCAAATTTTGTTTTATTTCATTGGCAATGGCCTTTGCTTCTTCAATTTCCCCTTTGTCTAATTCTTCATTCATTTCATCAATTAATTCATTACTTACTTCGGAAAAATTATTCACGAAGTTTAAAGGATTTTGTATTTCATGAGCAATGCCGGCAGTGAGTTCACCAAGGCTGGCCATTTTCTCGGATTGGATGAGTTGGGATTGGGTGGATTTTAATTCAGATAAAGTTTTCTCCA
>ERZ724526.1587-NODE-1587-length-11595-cov-4.465598_pt1 | contig 11595 bp, 12 predicted proteins | sample MGYA00376059_ERZ724526 | MGnify/ENA primary metagenome ERZ724526 (study PRJEB28724, sample SAMN07190883) | activated sludge metagenome | isolation source: activated sludge of sewage treatment plant in Hong Hong | place: Hong Kong | collected 2016-03-17 ... | reverse complement strand
TTTCAATGAAAAATTTTCGCCCGCATCGCGGGCGTCCGATTCCCTGATGCCTTTCGGGAAGGGCTGCCCGTGCCTTCGTTCTGAGGCCGTAGGCCGATCACTTCTGCCGCCGCAGGCGGCCTTCGCAGTGCTTGTGAGCGCGTAGCGCGATCTCGATTCTGGTGGTCGTTTCGAGGGATTCTCAGGTTTTTCTTGGTAAAAATGTGTCTCGGATGCCGTGCCCTTCTTAAAGATTAAATACTAGTATTAAAGAAAGATTAGGGGCGATTCGGCCTGCTTTATAACGTGTTGATGGGCTGAGGAAAAAGAGGTTTATCCACAGCGCGAGATGTGTCTCGGATGCCGTGTCGATGTGTCTCGGATGCCGTGCCTGATGTGTCTCGGATGCCGTGCCATGTGTCTCGGATGCCGTGCCTATGTGTCTCGGATGCCGTGTCGATGTGTCTCGGATGCCGTGCCTTCTGACGTCGAGACAATTCCCAAAGCATAAACAGGTGTGTCTCGGATGCCGTGCCTTTCCCGCCCTATTCGCTGTTTTGCGGCAAGACGGCGATCGCCCGCACAACCGTCACTGCGTCGCCGGTGATGTCGTAGCCGGTCAGGAATCCGATGCTTACCAACTCCTCAAGCGCAGTGCGTAGCTTGACCTTGAATCCTGCTCTCTGGATGTTCCTGCTGCCGACATAGCCGCGCAGCGTGTCGAGTCTGATCGGGAACGGCTGCCGGTGGCTGCTGTAGAAGGCGTGCAGGGCTTGCGCCAGAAGTTTGCCGCGCAGTTGTTGCCGCTGTTGCCAGTCGAGCGCCGTCCACTGATTGTCCCCGAACAGACGGATCAATTCGCGGTTCAACTCGATGCGGTAGTGGCTGGTGAGTTCGTCTTTGAGGCCGGATTTCACGAGCGGCCCGAAATAGGTCTTGCCTTCGTGGGTGATTTCCACGGCGCAGGCGGTGAGCCGGATGATGGTCGAATGCAGTTGCTTGTGCTGGCTCAGGCCGGTGTGCTGGCCGAGGGACTTCAACAACCCGTGCGCCGTGAATTCGCACATGCAGCCGAGAGGATGCTGCCGCGCCAGGTGCGCCAGAGTTTCCCAGACGCTTAAATCTTCCTGGTTGAGCTGCTCGCCGGTGAATTTGACGGAAATGCCCCTTTGGCTGGCCAGCGTGGCTTCTTTCAGAAACACCCTGTCTTTGCTCTGGATCGCGGCGAACAGAGCGGAGCGAATGAAGCTGTTGGGGGTTCCGCGCTTTGGCTCCGGCCATAGCGGGAGCTGGATGGGCATGGCGGCTTCGCGTTGCCGCGCCTTTTCCATGATGCGCTCGATTGTGCCCACGATGGCCTTGTCACCGTTCTCGCTCATGTTGCCCCCTGCCCCGTCATTCCTGCGGCTTTGCGTCATGCTTTGTCAATCGCCGTTCGTTGCCTGGAATGGTGGCTTTCATGGTGGCGCGGCCTAGCCTTGGCCGCCTGGTTGCGTGGACAACGAGGCAATCTGTGCCTTGTGTCGCTTGGCGAAAACCGCGTTGATGCCCTCGGTCAGCAGCGCCTGAATGCTGGTGCGCTCCTCGGCGGCCACGATCTTGAGCGCGGTTTGCACCTCTGGGGCGAAATGCCCTCCGATAAGCACCCGCCCGACCCGCGAGGGCGGCACGCCCTTGCTGGGGGTCGTTTGGTCGGCAACCGCGACCGGCGCGGCGGCGGCCGGTTCAGCCCTGCGGATTTGCTGGTTAAGCCCTTGTGTGAGTGGATTTGGCCTTGCCATGACTATAGCCTCTCTCGGTTAAAAGTTTAAGTGTATACATGTATAGCTGTAGTGATTCATCGGCAGCTTTGCTTTTCGGCTCGTATTCCTGGGCGGTCTGGCCGAGATTTCCGGCGTGGCGATGCGCGGCCCGCAGATACAGCGTTACGGGACAGACGGCGAAGCCCTGCCCCGCGATGTAGGCGGCGGCGTCCTGGGCTTCCTTGCCCTGGATGGCGGCCTTGCTTACCACGAACAATGCGGGGGTATCTCCGGCCAGTTTGAGCAGGTCGCCGAGCTTGGGCAGGGTTTCGAGGGTGTAGAGATGTGGCTCGACGGGGACGAGCACCAGATGTGCGCGTCTGGCGGCCTCGACCGCATCGGTTCCGGCGTGCGGCGGCGTATCAATGACGATGAAATCCACGCCCTGCTCCTTGGCGTTCGCAATGGCAGCGTCCAGCCGCGTCGCCGGTGTCGCCACAACCCACGGGAATTCTTGGGTGCGGCGGTCTGTCCATTGCGCGGCGGTCGCCTGCGGATCGAGGTCGAACACGGCAACCTTGCGGCCCGCCTGGACAGCGGCGACGGCCAAGGTCAGGGCAAGGGTGGTCTTGCCGACGCCGCCTTTTTCCGCCACCACGGCGACAACTTGTAAACTTGTCTGCATGTATACACCTAGTCATGTTGGCACATCGTGATGTGTGCATGGCTAAATGTAGGATTGTAGGGTTGTTGCTGTCAACATGGCAGGGCGGGGACGGTCTGGCTGACGCAAGCCAACCAGACCGCGCCGGTCACGCCTGGGCTGCGGGCCGACCGTCCTGAAGCGTGTGGAGATAGTCGGCGGCGCTTTGGGCCTGCGATGCTGCGGTGAAGATTGCGCGGCTATCGGCTTTCATCACGTCCAGCCAGCACGCAAGATAGGCGGTGTGATCCTCGCGAACCTCGGGCGTGATGCCGAGATCGGCGCAGAGAAAGGCGGAACCCATTTCGGCGATGAGTTCCTCGGCGGCGTAGGCACGATCGCCAAAGCGTTTGCCAAGTTCGCGGGACAGGCGGGCGGGGTGGGAAGTCCAGTGGGTCAATTCATGGGCCAAGGTGGCGCAATAGCTTTCCGCGTCCTTGAAGCTCTCGCGTGGCGGCATTTGCACGAGGTCGCGGGCAGGGGCATAGAAGGCTTGGCTGCCGCCGTGTCGAATGGTTGCGCCAGTGGCGGCGAAGAAACTCTCGGCCTTCTCGATGCGGGCCACGGGCTCGCTTGGTTCCTGAGCCTTGACGGTGTAGGGCGCGGGCAGGCCGTCGATCTGTTCGACATTGAACACGGTGAAGCCCTTCATAAAGGGGATTTCCCGTGCGGATTCTTGCCCTTGCGGGTCGGTTTCGGTCTTGGTGAAGCGGTCGGCGAAGACGACCAGACTGCCATGCTCGCCCTTGCGAACAGTCGCGCCAAGTTGCTGGGCCTGTTTGAAGGTCATCCAGACAGACGTGCTATAACCTTTCTCCTGGGCTTCGCACCAGAGCAACAGGACGTTGACACCACGATAGGGGGTGCCGTTATGCCGCAACGGTCGGCTGATGCTTCCAGCGGCTCTTTCGCTATTCCACGGCCTTTGCCAGGGACGCACGCCTTTTTCCAAATCGGCAATGATTTTGCTGGTGACACGGGAATAGACATCGGTGCGGGTTTGGGTGCTGGTCTTCATGGCCTTGGCTCCTCTTTGTGGCAGGGTTGAGCGCAACGCGGCGCTGAACCCTTGCCTTCCGGCGAGGACGGGGGTGTAAGGCGCAAGGGCGACCGGCGGGGAGGGGGATCACCCGCCCTGCACGCACGAACGCAGGGAGGGCGGAAGGGCGGGGAAACCACGCAGGGCGGCGGAGCTTTACCCTTGCGCCGCGCCTGGGGCAGCGCCCCAAGTCTGAAAGGCGGCCGTCAAAAGCCTGAGCCGCGTCCGCACTACAGATTTACATGTATACATGTCGTGTTTGATGGCGCGGCCACGCGGCATGGCGGCCGCCTAGGCTGGGCAGGGCATAGCCTTGCCTCGTCATCCCCTCGGCGTGAGCGAAGCTGACGCCGCACGCTGTCATATCAGTGATCGTGACCGCATGGCCGGAGGCCACGAAAAGACCCTCGCTGCCATGTTTTTAGCTTGCCGCTCCATAGCACTTGGTGCTATACCTTGTAGCCTAGGAGACGCGGCATGGCCATTTACAAGACCCGATGGTTTGATCGTTGGGCGAGCAAACAGGGATTGACCACGCCGCAGCTATGCGCCGCCGTGCGTGAAATGGCGGCGGGTCTGTATGAGGCCGATCTTGGCGGAGGCTTGCTGAAAAAGCGGATCGCGCGGGCAGGGCAAGGGAAGAGTGGCGGCTTTCGCACGTTGGTCGCCACGAACAAGGGGAATCGTTGGATTTTCGTGTTTGGCTTCCCGAAGAGCGAGCGCAGCAACATCGACAAGGATGAAGCGGAAGCCCTGAAGAAGTTAGCGGAACATCTACTGTCTCTGACGACGCAGGCGCTCGACAAAGCGAAACGGGCGGGAGAATTGATGGAGGTGACGGACGATGCGTAAAACCAAATCAGCGATTCTTGAAGCCGTGCATGAAACGGCCAAGGGACTGCATCAGGCGGGGGTGATGGATCACATCACGATGCGTGAATTCGACCGCCTGTGTCTGCCGCCGGTGGAATCGCTTGCGCCGGAGCAAATCAAGCGCATCCGCGAAACCTCGCGGGTCAGCCAAGCGGTTTTTGCCGCGCTGCTGAACACCAGTCTGTCCACGGTGCAGAAGTGGGAAACCGGCGCGAAGCGGCCCACGGGCACTGCTCTCAAGCTCCTGCACCTGGTGCAGGATCGCGGCCTCGAAGTCGTTGCCTGAAACCTGATTGCGGCAAGGCTTTACTTCTGGCAGGGCGTAGGAAATCGACGCCTTGAACATCAGACGCTACAGACCTACATGTATACATGTCTTATCCCACCAAAGGCCGAACCCACGGTCGGGGCCGGTCAAGCCTTGTTCGACCTTGCTGCGCCGGTCAGTGCCTCAAGGTACGGGCAAAGCGGGAGCTTGCTGGAACGGCTTGACTCATATCCATCTTATGGATAGTTTGTGTATATCTTTGTTTGGGAGTATGCGCGATGACGATGCACGTCAATCTGTCCGCCGAAATGGATAGCTACATCAAGGGGAAGGTCGCCAGCGGCTTCTACGGCAACGCTACCGAAGTGATCCGTGACGCGATCCGCCGGATGCAAGAGGAGGAAATCCGCGTGACCGCGTGGCAAGCGGCCATCGCCAAGGGAACCGCGCAGCTCGACCGTGGCGAGGGCGCACCATATACGCCGGAACTTATGGAGCGTCTGACGCAATCGGCCATCGAAGCCCTGCATAACGGCCAGCCGATTGATCCCGATGTCCTCCCATAAATCCTGCCTCACGCTTTCCCCTGAAGCACAAAAAGACTTCATCGGCATCCTGCGTTACACCGGCGAACGCTGGGGGCAGGAGCAATTGCTGGCGTACCGCGACAAGCTCAATGACGCCCTGGTGCTGCTTGGCCGGAATCCGCTGCTGGGCCGCCAAAGCGCGGAACTTGCGGACACCCACAGGCTTTACTTTGTCGGTTCTCATGTCATCGTGTATCGGACACGCTCGGACGCCACCGAAATCATCCGCATCCTGCATCAGCGCATGAGCATTTCGCGACATGTGTAGCGCGAGGAGGAACGATGCGGATATGCGCGACGCCTACAGCACCCGCACGGTTATTTACCTTCCAATAGAAATGAGAAAAAACGGATGTTTGAACAAGCTTTCAAGAATATCGACGACATCCTGCACAAGGACGCTGGCTGCACCAGCGAGCTGGACTACACCGAACAAAGCTCCTGGCTGCTATTCCTGAAATACCTCGACGCCCTTGAAGACGACAAGGCGTCCGAGGCAGAGCTGGAGGGCAAGCGCTACAGCTTCATCCTCAGCGAAGCCTATCGCTGGGAGAGCTGGGCAGCACCCAAGACCGCTGACGGCAAGCTCGACCACAACGCGGCGATGACGGGCGATGACCTGAGGGATTTCGTCAACGGCAAACTGTTTCCGTACCTCGCGGGATTCAAGCAGCGTGCGAGCGGCCCGAACACCATCGAATACAAGATCGGCGAGATTTTTAGCGAGATCAAGAACCGCGTGCAGAGCGGCTACAACCTGCGCGACGTGATTGAGCATGTGGATGAGCTACGGTTTCGGGCTCAGACCGAGAAGCACGAGCTGTCGCACCTGTACGAAGCCAAGATCAAGAACATGGGCAACGCCGGGCGCAACGGCGGCGAGTATTACACGCCGCGCCCCCTGATCCGCGCCATGATCAAAGTGATCAACCCAAAGATCGGCGAGCGCATCTACGACGGGGCTTGCGGTTCGGCAGGCTTCCTGTGCGAGGCCTTCGACTACCTCAGCCCGCAGGCCCGCAAGGCCGACGACTTGAAGACGCTGCAAACGCGCACCTTCTACGCCAAGGAAAAGAAGAGCCTGGCCTATGTCATCGCGATCATGAACATGATCCTGCATGGCATCGAAGCGCCGAACGTGATCCACACCAACACGCTGGCCGAGAACCTGGCCGACATTCAGGAAAAAGACCGCTACGACGTCATCCTGGCCAATCCGCCCTTTGGCGGCAAAGAGCGCAAGGAGGTACAGCAGAACTTCCCGATCAAGACGGGGGAAACGGCGTTCCTGTTCCTGCAGCATTTCATGAAGAGCCTGAAGGCAGGCGGTCGAGCGGCGATCGTCATCAAGAACACGTTCCTCTCGAACACCGACAATGCCAGCGTCAGCCTGCGCAAGCTGCTGCTGGAGAGCTGCAACCTGCACAGTGTGCTCGATTGTCCCGGCGGCACGTTTCAGGGGGCAGGGGTCAAGACCGTCGTCCTGTTCTTCGAGAAAGGCACCAAGACCCGCAAGGTCTGGTTTTATCAGCTCGACCCCGGTCGCAGCCTCGGCAAGACCAGCCCGCTCAACGACGACGACCTGGCCGAGTTTGTCGAGCTGCAGAAAACCTTCGCGGACTCGCCGAAGAGCTGGAGCGTCGAGGTGGCTGGCGTGGACACCACGACCTACGACCTGTCGGTGAAGAACCCCAACGGCGGCCCCGAGGTCACGCTGCGCACGCCCCAGGAAATCCTCGATGAGATCGCCGCCCTCGATGCGGAGAGTGCAGAGGTGCTGGCCACGATCCGGGAGTTGGTGGCGTGATGGATGGATGGCAAAAGTTACCACTCTGGAAGGTCATCCAACTGCAGTATGGGAAGCCTCTGGATACGAACGACCGCAACCCGGCGGGGCTGTATCCCGTTTATGGCGCGAACGGCGAGAAGGATCGGACTGACAAGTTCTGCTGCGATAAGCCAAGCATCATTGTTGGACGCAAGGGGTCCGCTGGCGAAGTGACGCTGACCGAAGACAAGTTCTGGCCCCTTGATGTCACGTACTTCGTGGAGTTCGATCGCAACAGACACGACTTGCGATTCCTGTACCACCTGCTGACGACCCTCAACCTTCCAAGCTTGGCTAAGGGCGTCAAGCCGGGTATCAACAGGAATGAGGTTTACGCGCTGCCAGTCAACGTCCCATCTTTGGCTCAACAGCGCCGAATCGTTGCCATCCTCGACGAAGCCTTCGAGGCCATCGCGAGGGCCAAGGCCAACACGGAGAAGAACCTGCAGAACGCGCGGGAGGTGTTCACATCCGAGGTTGCGTCAATCTTCGCCACAGGACGTAGTGACTGGCCAGTTAAAACGCTTCCAGAACTATCTCAAAACCTCGATAGCAAGCGTGTTCCGATCACGAAAAGCAGCCGGAAGACCGGTGAGTACCCGTATTACGGAGCATCAGGAATCGTGGACTACGTGGCTGAGTACATCTTCGATGAAAACACGTTGTTGATTTCCGAGGATGGGGCGAACCTGCTGGCCCGTTCGACACCAATCGCGTTTTCTGTGTCTGGTAAATACTGGGTTAACAACCATGCCCATATCCTGCGATTCAACGATATGCGGACGCAGCGTTTTGTTGAGTACTACATGGAAAGCATCCCACTGGACAGCTACATCACTGGTGCAGCTCAACCTAAGCTGAACCAGAAGGCCCTTAACTCCATCCCAATTCCGATCCCTGACAACCTGGATGGGCAGCAAGCAGTTGTCGTTCGAATTGAGGGGTTGGAGCAGCAAACGGAAAGCCTAAAGGACATTGGTCGACACAAGCTCGCCGCCCTCGACGAGCTCAAGAAATCCCTCCTGCATCAAGCCTTCACAGGCCAGTTGACCGCCAAGGCTACTGACAGCCAGCTCGCCGAGGTCGCATGAACGAAGCCGAGACCCGCGCCGAACACATTGACCCCGCGCTCAAGGCGGCAGGGTGGGGCGTGGTGGACGGCAGCCGCATCCGACGGGAAGTCATCGCACCCGGCCGCTTGCAGGGGAAGGGCCAGCGGGCCAAGGCCGAGATCGCCGATTACGTCCTGATCTATCGCAACACCAAGCTCGCCGTCATCGAGGCGAAGGCCTGGGACAAGCCCTACACGGAAGGCCTGGCGCAGGCCAAGCAGTACGCGAAAAAGCTCGCCGTTCGCTTCACCTACGCCACCAACGGCCAAGCCATCTACAGCGTGGACATGGACACGGGGGAAGAGGGCGATGTTCCTGCTTTTCCAACGCCGGACGAACTATGGAACCGCACTTTTGCCGTAGCGAATGCCTGGCGCGACCGCTTCGCCGCCATCCCGTTCGAGGACAAGGGCGGGGCCTGGGACAGTCGCTACTACCAAGAAATCGCAATCCGGCGCGTGCTCGAAGCGGTTGCTGACGGGCGCGACCGCATCCTGCTGACGCTGGCGACCGGCACCGGCAAAACGGCGATCGCCTTCCAGATCGCCTGGAAACTGTTCCAGAGCCGCTGGAACCTGACGGATCGCAAGGGCGACGCAGCGCCCAGCCGACGTCCGCGCATCCTGTTCCTGGCTGACCGCAACATCCTCGCCAACCAGGCTTACAACGAATTTTCGGCCTTCTCGGACGATGCCCGCGTGCGCATCGAGCCCGACGAAATCAGGAAGAAGGGCAGGGTGCCCAAGAACGGCAACATCTTCTTCACCATCTTTCAGACCTTCATGAGCGGCCCCGGGGAGCCGCCCTACTTCGGCGAGTACCCGCCCGACTTCTTCGATTTCATCGTCATCGACGAATGTCACCGAGGCGGAGCCAACGATGAAGGGCAGTGGCGGGCGATTCTCAACTACTTTTCGCCAGCGGTGCAGCTCGGGCTGACGGCCACGCCCAAGCGCCAGACCAACGCCGACACCTATGCCTATTTTGGCGAACCGGTTTACACCTACTCGCTCAAGGACGGCATCAACGATGGCTTCCTGACCCCGTTCAAGGTCAAGCAGATTGCGACAACGATCGACGACTACACTTACACCCCTGACGATGCAGTGATCGAGGGCGAGGTCGTCGCCGGTAGACGCTACGTCGAAAACGACTTCAACCGTGTGATAGTGATCCGCGAGCGGGAGGAGTACCGCGTTCGGCTCTTGATGGGGATGATCGACCAGCGCGAAAAGACACTTGTCTTCTGCGCCACCCAAGAGCACGCGCTGATGGTGCGTGACCTCATCAATCAGGCGAAGACCAGCCCCGACCCAAACTACTGCGTGCGGGTCACGGCGAACGACGGTGCCATCGGTGACCAGTTCCTGCGCGACTTCCAGGACAACGAGAGGACGATCCCGACGATTCTCACCACGTCGCAGAAGCTCTCGACGGGTGTTGACGCGCGGAACGTGCGCAACATTGTGCTGATGCGGCCGATCAACTCGATGATCGAGTTCAAGCAGATTATCGGTCGAGGCACGCGTCTGTACGACGGCAAGGATTACTTCACGATCTATGACTTCGTGAAGGCCCACCATCACTTCAGCGATCCGGAGTGGGACGGCGAACCAATCGAACCGGAACCACCCCGAGGCGGCGGCGGGGGAGGTGGGGAAGAGCCAGAACCTCCTGGGCCTGGGCCGGAAGAGCCACCACCGCCACGCCAGAAAGCCAAGATAAAACTGGCCGACGGGAAGGCCCGCCACATCCAGAGCATGATGGCGACGACCTTTTGGAGCGGGAACGGTCGCCCGATGTCAGCGGCGCAGTTCCTCGAAGCGCTCTACGGAACGTTGCCAGAGTTCTTCAAGGACGAGGATGAGCTGCGGCGCATCTGGAGCGCCCCCGACACGCGCAAGGCGCTGCTGGCTGGACTTGCGGAGAAGGGTTTCGGAAAAGAGGCTTTATCCGAAATGCAGGCGATCATAGAGGCCGAGAACAGCGACCTGTTCGATGTGTTGGCCTATGTCGCCTTTGCAGCGGAGCCTGTGACGCGAGCTGAACGCGCGGCAGCGGCCAAGGCAGCAACGGCAACCGAGTTCACCGACAAGCAGCGCGCCTTCGTTGATTTCGTCTTGGCGCAGTACGTGAAGCAAGGTGTGCACGAACTCGACCAGGAGAAGCTTTCACCGCTACTGAAGCTCAGGTACAACAATGCGATTGCCGATGCCTTTGCCGATTTGGGCAAGCCAGAGCAGATTAGGAAGGTGTTTCTGGGGTTCCAGAAACACTTGTATGAGCGCGCGGAGAGAGCTCCGTCGTGATGGCGGCGATCAGACAGTCGCCCATCTGATCGAGATTAGTACACTAGGTGTATACAATCATACATGTACAACATGGCGGTTGGGCACACTCAGACTACCTATGAAAACGCGGTGTCCAGCTTTCAAGAAGTTCCGCTTCATCGTCGCCAACTTCAGCTTCATCCTCGTGGCCGATTGAGACCGACGATAAAACAGTGAGGGTTTTGCCGTACGTTCCCAGGCCTAGCACCTCCTCTGTCACCAAAGCAGACCGCCTTCCGCCTAGCCAATCCATCACGTCGATCTCGTTTACAGCGCGGTCAGAGTTGCGGATGCGACCTGAATCCGCATTCAGGCGGGCCGTTTCTGTTCCTTTCGGAACAGGATGTCCTTTGCGCAGCCAGCTTAGTTCAGGCAGCGACTTCATCGCGTCGGAACGGACACCGTAATCGATTGTCTGATCCGTGCTGATGATAACAGCGACGGCATCATCAGTGAGTTCGGCGTAACGGATCGCGGTTGCGGTTAAGGATGTTTGGCAGTCGGTGGCTATTGCTTCGATGGTGTCCAGTCCAGGATCGCGCCGCCCGAGAGCTCGTTTGAACAACCCGCTGGGCATGAGAAGGCCTGCCGCGAAGTGATCTGCTTCGAGTTCGTAAGGATCGGGGGACACAAAATCTGCATGTGATGTGTGAATACCGTCTTTCGGCAGGACGTGGTCAATGTGGCCATCAAGGAAGTAATGCCCAAGCTCGTGGGCGATGCTGAAATTCTGGAATCCCTTACTTGGGATATGCGTCGCATACAGTATTCCGAAGGCATCCCCATGCCGAAGCAACATGCCAGACACGCCGTCAGTGGTATCAGGTTTGGCCTCAATGATGATGTCGCGGCTGGCGGCGATAGCGAAGGGGTTCACGGGCAAGCTTGTGATGCCTTCTTGCTCCAGGAAGGTCTCCGCGCACTGCTTGGCCATCCTCAAACGAGACACCTGGCTCATGGCTCCTTCTCCTTGTTCTTGGATTGATTTCTCTCGGCCAGCATCTTGAGGAAGTCCTTGGCAAGTTCGCGATCCCCCCCCGTTAACCTACCGACATCGCGGAAGAGCGGATCGCCAGCCTCCGCCAGACAGGGGTCATCAACTCGCCCTAAGAGGAAATCAGTGGTGACTTCAAG
>ERZ724526.1586-NODE-1586-length-11599-cov-3.491424_pt1 | contig 11599 bp, 7 predicted proteins | sample MGYA00376059_ERZ724526 | MGnify/ENA primary metagenome ERZ724526 (study PRJEB28724, sample SAMN07190883) | activated sludge metagenome | isolation source: activated sludge of sewage treatment plant in Hong Hong | place: Hong Kong | collected 2016-03-17 ... | reverse complement strand
ATAAATGATTTGCTGAGCAAGTGAAGATATCGGATGTGTTCCCGTAGTATGTCTTGGTGTGTGGCAGGCCGTGCATTTGATATCTTCAAATAGTTCACGACCGCGGACAACTACCGGATGATCATATTGTCGGGATGCTGGGACAGCAACTGTTTGAAAGTAAAACGCAAAGAGGTCCGTAGTCTCGTCATCCACATCCAGTCCGGTCTGCAGTCCATCCGTACAATTAGACTGGCCATCACAATGTTCGGATGGAAAATAATAACTCGTGATTCCCATATCATTGTGCGCTGCATCAGCAGCCTGCTGGCCAGCAGTGGGATTCTCTGCTTTCCACCCGAAGCGACCCAGGGCCACGCGTTGTCCCAAAACATCCCAGACGCGGTTGGCTTTTCCGCTGATGCCATCCCCATCTAGATCTGAGATGTCTTCACTGGCAATGATATCTTCTTCAGGTATGGCTTCCAATAAACCTAATCCATATACAGGTGGCGCTAACCTTGGCGATATCAACAGATCTTCCGGCAAGGGCATATATGGATTGGCAATGCTATAGACCGGACGAGTCAGATTCACTTGTTCGCCACTGAGATACGTGAACAGTTGTGTGATCTCTGTTTTGGACATAGTGCCTTCGGGAACTACATTGAAGATGGCTTTGGTTTGTAACTGGCCGCCAAAACCCGGTGCAGGAATGATGCTTCCGTATGGACCTTGACCGGGAATACTCAGACGCAGTAAGAGTCCGGTGGCAGGATCTCCATCATATTGCGGAACGATGCCGCGGCCATTGCGCACATGGCAACTCTCACAACTATTTTGATTGAATAATGGCCCAACCCCTCCAAATTGTGCTGCCGGTGCGCTCACAAATTGTTGTCCGAAAATACCGTCGGCGATAAAATGTCGTTCAACACCGGCTTCATCCAGATTGGCCAATGGAAACGTATAGGCATCCGGCCCAGTGCTGAATATGGTGGTGGCTCCTCCAGCCATTACGTTTTCAGGTGTATCCGGTTGGATGGGGCCTTCATCGTGACAGGATGAATTCATCACCAGAACCAGTCCCACACCCATCATGGTTTTGGATGAAAAAAGCATAGGATTCAATTTGCGTTTTACGTTTTAGGTGGCCAGCATTTACAGGTTTGAAATAATGGGCAATACTTCTGCCTCCAGCGTGGATTGCAAAGTGCGCACGGCTTGTTGCGCCGCAGACACAGCTCCTGGATTGTTGAACACTGCATCTGAAAAAGTACCTGGAATAGCTTCAATGGTCGCAATCGCTTGTTGAATTTCATCCAACACATGTGCATCGAGAGAAGCGTTTTTCTCCCGAATAATATCTGACAACGATTCTCCGGTTCCGAAAGATTCAAACGAACCGATGTAGATATTACGGATACTGCGCATGTTGTTGGCAAAGTCTGCTTTCGAATTGGCGCTGAATCTCGATTCTTCAAGCGTGAGGTCTTGTTGGGAAAACGGATCATTGATTTTTCCATTGCCTACTTCATCAGCAATGATGATCAGGGCATTGGTGATTTCTTCCAAAGCAGATTTTTGACTTACATACACCAGGCTACCATTACCGGCTGTCAGAATATTGTGGATGTAATTGCCTCCGGCAGGATTCCAAAGATTATAGAGTGTAGCGGCATCTTCGGCGAGTACACCAGAGGCAGCAACGAGGTATTCAAATTCACGGGCGGTAAATTGCTCTACGGGTTTGGAACCATCTTCGCCCCACAATAAAAATTCAATCGTGTGAAATCCTTTAAGGGTACCTTCCTGTTGCGCGAGAAAAGCTACAGTCAGTGCATGGCCACTGGCCAGGACGTTATTCAGGTCTGTGACATTGACCGGCCAGGAGTCCAGTGATGGGTCAATGCCTTCCTGGTCTACCGGGCCAAAGAGAAACCCTTCTGATTGTTCCCAGGGTGATCTGGCTTTAACCCATGCGGCTTTGGCGGCTTCAAGATTTTGTGCTGTAGGATTGGCTTCCAGCGATTGCGTGGCGATTTCCAGTTCGCCGGTATTTACAGCAAGCGCTTCATAGGTTTTGAGAATGACATTTTCTCCTGTGTTGTTGAGGATGGTGGAGTAGTCTGCTGTGATGATCGGATCATCTTCATTATTACAGCTCGTGGTCAGCAACAAGGCAAAGGCAAGGATAATGGAGGCAGTATATTTTTTCATGATGGAGATATTAAGTGTTGTGTGTGATATCATTTAAAATTTTAAAAATCAAATCCAAAGCCCAGCGCGAACGTATTGTCTTGTTCGCCTGAACCCAGTGCGCTGGACGCATAGTGCGCTTTGATGACGATGTGATCTGCGGGAAAATAATTGATGCCGGCCGTCCAGATTTTTCGCTCGTAGCGTGGATTGTCACTGACGGTGCCTTGTGTGCGGAGCATCGAATCGTACCATTCGAGTCGAGCAAAGAGATAGAGCTTTGCTTTTTCTTTGATGTCCGTGAGATACAGCAGATCGTATGCGCCTTCGAAGTATGCTCCGCCTGCCATTTCTGCCACAGGTGTACGTTTGACATCAAGGTTGTTGGAAAGATTGCGGTTAGCCGCACTGAGGGCTTCACTGTTTTGCAGATGACCGATCATGCCATAGGCACGTGTGCGCCAGGGATACCCATCATAGGAAAAGTGGATATCTCCATACGTGACCCATGCAGGTGCAGTGAAATCATCTTTAGGCCGATTGCCGCTTCCGTTGCCGGCATAAAAGCAAAATCCGAGTTCGCTGTCCTCCGCAAAAACATAATCCAGTCGCAAGGCATAGGCGAGGTTGTCCGCATTGATAGTCTCAAAGCGGGTCTGATATCCGCGTCTGATCCAGTTGAGCGAACTAAACCCAGTGTTGTCGAGACCGCTGACCACATAGGCTTTGTAAGACAGGAATGGAAACGTTTTAGATGGACGTAAAGGAAGATCTCCGCTCAACTCAATACCTGTCTCATACCAACCCAGGGGAAGAATCGTATTCTCTACTTCGGAGCGGTAGGCTGTAAAGTATTCACCGGGTTCATCATGCTTGGAGGCATTGCCCATGTAAAATCGCATTTTGCCCGCCCGGATATTGAAATAAGGTTTGATCTTAAACAGGAGGTTGATCTGCTCCAGGACCACTTCGCCTCCTTTTTCCACTTCCTGCTCAAACTCTCCAAATTCCTCCAGTGGATCAAAGGCCATTGTCACCCCGGTGCCGCCATGCTCGAATTCGACTTCGGATTTCAGCTGAATGTTATCGGTAAAATCATAGTGGAGGTAGACGTTGAAGCGCTCCACATCCAGGGCATTGCGCTTGTCCGGCAGGGTCTCCCAATCAAAGCCATAATAATTGACAACACCATATCCACTGAAATTCAATCGTTTAGCAATGCTCTCGAGGACATTATCCGCTTCTTTTGCCAGGGAATCTGCCTGGGAAAAACCAAAGCAGGGTGCCATCAAAAAGAGTGCGATCGCGATCAATGTGGGAAAAACAGCCGGCCTCATTGTTTTGATTTTGTCTAAATAATCAGGGGCAAAAGTAGATTTATTTAGATTTTATCCAAACAATTTGGAGAAAAAAAGATGCGATTGTCTGATTTTATTGGCTTAGCAGCCCTTTTCAGAAAGGATTAAATGGGATAGATCAGGAAGCTTTAACCGACTCCGGGTAAAGGATCGGAAAATTGATGGTCACCGTAGTTCCCTCTCCCGGGACCGAAGAGATATCCAGAAATCCCGACAGCTGATCTACGCGGGAACGGATACTGCCAAGGCCAATGCCTTTCAATGTCTTCTCTTCTACCAAAAATCCACGACCATCATCTTCGATGATCAGGGTGAGTTGGTCTTCAAACATGGAGAGCTGAAGCAGGACATGACTGGCATGGGCATGCTTGATAATGTTATGAAATAACTCCTGGACGATTCGATACACAATGAGTTGCTGATCAGCATGAAGCCGGGTGAGATCCGCATGAAATTCGATCGTGGGCTCAATACCATTTTTTACGAGCAGATTGATGCACAGATCGCGCAATGCGGGTTCAAGCCCCATACGCAAGAGTCCTGCCGGCATCAGGTCATAAGATGTGCGACGCAATTCGGCTGCCGTGTCTTTGACCATTTGTTTCAGTGGCGCATACAAGGCATTGTCGGGCTGTTGCGCCATCAGATTTTCAACTTGCGCGGAGATTCCGCTCATCAGACTGCCGACACCATCATGCAGATCTCTTGCGATACGATTACGCTCCTTTTCCTGTGACTCCAGAGAAGCCGATAGTTTGGCCAACTCCTTTTCCTGCAGCAGCTTTTCCTTTTCCTGGGTATGAATGATGTCCTCTTGTTCGCGCAATCGTCGGGCTGTTCGGATCCGGTTGCGAAAGTAAAACCAGGTGATCCCTGCGACCAGGACAAGCAATGCACTGACCAGGATCAGATAGTTACGGTTTCGTCGCTCTTGTTCGATCTTAAGACGTTGCCGTTGGATCTCATTGTCTTTTTGAGCGACATCAAACCTGACATTGAGTTCTTGTATCTGTTGCTGCATCTGCACCGCATGCAGGCTGTCCATGATAAAGCTGAAGCGTTCGAGATAATTCAACGCATTTTCAGGCTTGCGCAAAGCCCTGGAAGTTCCATAAAGCGCATGGTTGACTTCTGCTTCCGCTCTTCCATTGTTGGATTGCCGGGCGATAGGCAAGAGAGAATCCAGTAATTGCATTGAAGCTGCATATTTCTTTTGCTCCATCAGGACGGTATTAAGCTTTAGGCCCATTTCCACCTGGTGGATTGGACCACTTTGCTTTCCGGCCAGCGCAAAAATTTCCCTCAGCTTATCTTCCTTTTCCTGAGGGGAGGCATTGTTGAGATTGAGAATGGAATAAAAATGTGCGGCCACCATGGCTTCCGAACCATTACGAACAAAATCCGATTGTGAAAAGGTGTCGAGATAGGTAAAGTACTTAGGATCCTGCCTTGAAGCATAATAGGCCATCAATCGTGATAGCGTAAAGATCCAGGCATAGTTATTCGACCTACTGATCTCGTACCCTTTGAGATAGTATTCTTCAGCTTTGTCTTCCTGCCCCATAGTTCGCATGATGCTCCCGATGTTGGTATAGGCATTGGATGGATAAAAGACATCATCTCCGGGTTGATACAGATCAATCGTCCGTTGAAAATGCACCAGCGCCGAATCCGACTCATCATAAAATCCGTAGATCGTTCCTGTCATAAAGTGACACTTCATCAACAGGCTGGTATCCTGGATGAACTCTGACAACGTCATGGCCTGGTGGGCATAATCAAGAGCTGCCTCCCGATGCGAGTTCATTTTTTCTGCATTGGCGGCTTTGATATAGGCAAAGGCTTTCTCCTTCTCATATCCTTGTTCGGGCAGCCATTCCAGTGCCTGAAGGGCCAGGTCCAGTGAGCGCGTTGGATTTTTCAGCTTTAGCATTTCTGCGCTGTCCAACAAGGATTGAACATAGCGCTCATTGTCCTCTGACAATTGCTGCGTCAAAGCATGAGGAGGGCCTATGCACACCCAAAGGATAAGAATAGACAACCATCGCATAGGCACGTAGTGGATTTCTATCTAAAGGTAGAGAAGTGGATGCATACCCAGCCACGGGTCAACCCGGGATTTCATCAGAGGTACAAATGTCCAGAGGCGTCTATCAAACCAAGTAACCCCGGGTTAATCTTCCAATTGATCGAGTCGTGCACTCAGCGCCGTGATCTGTTCCTGTAAGGCCTGGATGATCACTTGTTGCTCCTGGATCGCCTTGACCAGCGGCACGGTAAACTCTGCATAGCGAAGACCATAGGTATCGTGTTCACTCTTGGGTGTAACAACCCCTGAAAAATCATAACCGATGGATTGTGCCGTGGTTTCTACTTCCTGAGCTAAAAATCCGGTATAGACGATTTGGGAAGCTTGTGCTTTGGCAGCATCCAAAGTTGGATCCTGATACTCCAGCAGATGTTGGCTCATCGCAGGGATGTCCCAGGTATAAGTGACAGGGCGCAGCCGGGTGATAAAATCAAGACCTGGTACATTTTCAGTTACATGCCGTTTAAAGCGCGCATCACTGGATGCGGTATAATTGACTTGTCCTTCGACTACAGTGATGGCTGTATTCCCGAGTCTGACTTTATTGGACGTATTGGATGAAGCTGCATTTCCAAGCACAACGTTATTGGTACCGGACAGCACATCCGAATTATTCCCAACCAGTGTATTGTTATCTCCACTGACATTGGAATCGCCGGCATTACGACCTATGAACACATTGCCGGTCCCATCCACATTTCCTCCTCCGGCATCTCCGCCAATAAATGTGTTGTTACTTGCAGTGTTGACATCTCCGGCCCTTACCCCCACAAAGGTATTGGTGTTACCGGAAATATTGGTTGTACCGGCATCAATGCCCAGAAACGTATTTTCAACACCAACTGTATTGGCAAGGCCCGCTTCTTTGCCAACAAATGTATTAGAGTGACCGGTAGTATTGGTGCCTCCTGCGTCCAATCCCATGAAGGAATTGTTGCTGCCGGTAGTCGTGGCATCTCCGGAACCTTTACCTACAAACGTATTTCCTGTAGCCGTGGTATTGGCTCCTCCTGATTGCATTCCCACGAAGGTGTTGTTCACGCCGGTAGTATTGAGCAAGCCTGTACCTTTTCCAAGAAAGGTATTATTAACACCGGTAGTATTCGCACCGCCTGCATCGGTACCCACAAACGTATTGCTGTTACCCTGGTTGACATCACCAGCTTGTTTACCGATAAAGGTATTGTCCGAACCCGCTACTGTGTTCTCTCCTGCACCGGCGCCAACAAACGTGTTATTGTCACCTGTACCACCTGTACCGGCATTGGCGCCAACAAACGTGTTGAAGGAACTGCCATTGATGGATCCTGCATTGGCTCCTACATAAGTATTACTGGATGCTGTCGTATTGCTTCCGCCGGAATTATATCCTAAAAAAGTATTGAGGCTTCCGGTATTGGCATCTCCGGCGGTGGCGCCAAGGAAAGTATTGAATGAAGATGTTGTATTGACCAGGCCAGCACGTGTTCCGACAAATGTATTGGAGGCACCGGTGGTGTTGGCTCCACCTGCATCTGCACCATAGAATGAGTTATCACTTGCCGTACTGGCATCACCGGCACCTTTGCCCACAAATGTATTGGATGCTCCTGTGACATTGAGTAATCCCGCTGATGTACCAATGAACGTGTTGGATGTCCCTGTGGTATTAGTTCCTCCGGCGTCTGCACCTACAAAAGTATTGTCACTGGCCGTGTTGGCATCTCCCGCACTCTTTCCAATAAAGGTATTGGCTCCGCCTGTCACATTGAGTAAGCCTGCTGAGGTACCTATAAACGTATTGGATGTACCTGTGGTGTTGGCTCCTCCGGCGTCAGTACCAACAAATACATTATTGGCTGCTGTGTTGACATCTCCGGCAGCATGGCCCAGGAATGTATTGGATGATCCGCTGACATTTGACAATCCCGAATTGGTGCCAACAAAAGTGTTAGAAGTGCCTGTGGTATTAGCTCCACCGGCATCTGATCCCACAAAAACATTATTGGCTGCTGTGTTGACATCACCTGCAGCATATCCGATAAAGGTGTTCGCCGAACCGATAATGTTACTGCTGCCGGCTGTTGCTCCAACAAAGGTATTGTTGCCCGCTGTGGTATTGGCATCTCCTGCTCCACGACCTATAAAAGTATTGGCTGTACCGGTAGTATTGACTTGACCGGCCGACCGACCGATAAAGGTGTTATCTCCACCCGTAAGGTTGAAATAGCCGGAGGAATCTCCGACAAACGTATTGGAATGGCCGGTCGTATTGGTAAAACCACTTAATGATCCCAGGTAGGTATTTCCGGCACCAGTTATGTTGGCGCCACCGGTCTGGTAACCGATAAAAGTGTTGTTACCTGAAGTGGTATTGGCATCGCCGGATCTAAAGCCAAGGAACGTGTTTTTACGTCCTGAGGAGTTGACGTTTCCGGCACCATGACCGATAAACACATTTTCAGAGACCACATTAAGACGGCCGGCTAGATTGCCGATGATCGTATTCTGTGATGCCGTATCCATGGCAAAACCGGCTTCGAAACCTAATACGATATTATCATCGCCATTGACCAATGATTTGGACGATGAATTGCCTATACTCATGTTACGCAAACCATCTACATGTGATCCTGCTGCTGCAGATCCAATAAAGATGGCATTCGAACCTTGCACATTAGCCAGACCGGCTCCGGCACCGATGAAGGTATTGTCATTAGCGATCGTATTGGCTAGACCACTCTCCAGGCCAATAAAAGTATTGTTGCTTCCCGAGGTATTGGCAAGCCCTGCATCCTTACCTACAAACACATTACTGTTGCCGGTGATATTGCTAAATCCTGATCCGGAACCATAAAAGGCATTGTTGGATCCATTACTGTTTTGGCCGGATTGAAAGCCAAAGAATGTGTTCCTGGTCCCTGTCGTATTGGCTAGCCCCGCATTGCTGCCGACAAAAGTATTTTGTTGGCCTGTTGTAGTGGCGGCTCCTGATGAATTGCCGACAAAAGTATTGCTCACAGCAGTTGTATTGGCACCACCTGCATTGCGTCCGACAAATGTATTTCCATTACCTGTGCTGTTGACATCACCGGCTCCGGCTCCAACAAAAGTGTTATTGGGGGCGGTGGTGGTGGCTTTTCCGGCCTGATAACCAACAAAGACATTGCCCGAGCCTGTGGTATTGGCCATACCGCTTTCGACGCCGATAAACGTATTGATATTGCTGGTGCCATCATCGGCGATCCCGGCGTTTTCTCCTATGGCTACATTGCCACCCGGAAACCCGGTATGCAAGTATTTATTTTCCACCCGCAACCGTTCATTGCCTGCCACACTGAAACGGATGAGGTCTTCGTCCGGGTTTTGCTCCACTTCGACTTTGGTATCTCCATCGGTATCGGCCAGGAGCTTGATATTGCCTGCCGCCAGAGACAACCAATTAGAGCCATCAAAATAGTTGTAGGTCTGCGTTGTCGTATTATAGATCATAAGGCTGGCTGCCGGACTGGTGATAGAATCCCTTCCAGCCGTGCTCATGCGGGGAATCAGAATACCCTTTTGTGTGGCTTTTACTTCAAGGATAGAAGAAGCATCAGGCGTGATTACCACATCGCTGATCGCCACCTGCCCTATCACTTCAATATGGAATCCGATCAATAAAGTCATTAAGAAACCCCATAAAATAATGTTCATGGGTTTGGAATAGGGTCCCCGGGGATCATGAGCATATGCCAATAAGCGATGAAATCTTGACCGAAGTAGCATGGCGTGCAGGTTTATAGTATGAGCCGGCAAACCTCGGAAAAGCAAGCATGGCAGCCTTCTGCATAAACCTGTAATTGAAAAAGTATAGGTTTTCCTGTAGGGGACAGAACGGCGGAAAGGATAACGGCAGAACGGCGAAAGGCGCAAGATATCGGTGATCGGTGATCGGTGATACTGAACTCCCTGGCCTTCACTTTCGTTTCGACCATCCCTCTTATCAAGTGGGATCTCGTTATTTGAAGTTTGAAAACTTCAAATCTTTATTCCATGTTCGGCGTAGGTTATTACCTACGTCGTGGCGTCAGCAAGTTTCAACTTGCGTAAATAATTCCTAATAAATGCATCGTTAAGTGTAAGTTCATAGAGCGAGTTCGATACGTCAATAGCGAAATTGCTTTGTGATCTTCCAAGCAGTTGATGCCGTTGCATTCCATGCTATGGCATCCGAAGAAAAACTGCACTCACAATTTCTCCATAGAAACAACCTCTTTAAACATAAACATCGTATCTAATCGTACATTGTCAAACTACTATTTTCAAATCCGGGGAATTGGATATCAACCGAAAATCATACAATAGCATCGCCCATCAATGGGCTGAAGAACGGCGTCAAGGAGGCTTGAGTAAACTGGTTATTGATTTTGCTTCGAGAATTACTTCCGGAGGACACATTCTGGATATTGGTTGCGGAACAGGCTTTCCTGTAGCTGCTTACATGGCGGGGCAGGGACTGGAGGTGACAGGAATTGATTTTGCAGAAAACCTGCTTAAGAAGGCCATAGACGCCCACTATCCTAAGGCCAGATTTATACACACTGATTTTTGGTCTTTTGCGCCTGATGAAAGGTATGATGGCATCATGGCATTTGATTCTTTTTTTCACTTTGATATTAAGCTCCAACCGGAGATTTATCCACGCGTGGCTGGATGGATGAGACCGGGAGCCTATTTATTATTTACCCATGGGGCATCGAAAGGAGAGATTACCGGAAGTATGTACGGTCAACCTTTTTACTATAGTTGCCTTGACACCTCAACCGTACATGCGCTGATGCAAGATGCGGGTCTCGAAGTGATCTACTCCCTGGAGAAATATAGAGAAGCGCAAATGGACCGTGATCTGGTGATCCTGGGTCAAAAGCGAGATTAAATTCTGACCTTTATTAAAATAAACCACTTGCTGTATGTCCGCACCGCTTTATCCCTGTCTTTGGTTTGATGGCAACGCCAAAGAAGCCGCCGATCTCTATTGCACCGTTTTCAAAGACGGAAAAATCCTTCAGGAAAATCCCATGGTCGTCACTTTCATAGTAAAGGGAATGAAATTCATGGCCCTTAATGGCGGCCCACATTATCAGTTCACACCTGCCACATCCTTTGTTATCGAATGTGATACTCAGGAAGAGATCGATTATTTCTGGGAAAAACTGGGCGATGGTGGTCGTTACGACCGATGTGGTTGGCTGACAGATCGCTTCGGTGTTTCCTGGCAGGTTGTCCCCACGATACTTGGACAACTGATGAGTGATCCTGAACGAGCACCTCGTGTCACTGCCGCCTTTTTGAAGATGGACAAATTTGATATTGAGGCTTTGTTGGAAGCCTGATGGCATCCAATGGATATATGATATTGCTGACGCTTGGGGCTGAAGCCCTCCGCTACATGGATCGCCCCTTCAGGGCTTGATTGGTTTTGTTACAGAGGAGCATATCCCTGATCCGTAATGTGTGATGGAAAACTTTCTGCACTTTTCTTTATATTGTGTACATCCCTCTGCTGAAGAAGAAAAGGTGAATACATATCGTGAGGTGTAATAAGATCATTTACCATATTTATCTTATTCCTACCAATATTCGCCATTGGATTTCGTTTTATCCATTTATTCTGTCGCATGAAAGAATACTTTCTTCTGCAATACACTATTCTTCAACGACAACTCATTGAATTCGGCATCAAGCCGGTCTTTGGGTATTTGTTGGGAACGGTCGTATTCACTGGATTAACGGTATATCTCTGGTCTGTTACAACTTTTGCGCCTTATCTGTATGCCTTGATGGGATTGAGTGTGGCGGGTATGATGGCCGATCCGGGTAAAGTGGTTTTTCTGCGCCAACATTTTCCACATCAGATTACACTGCGCATACGGATGGTTGAAAACCTGATAGCCGTCTCCCCATTTGTGATTGGGTTGTTGTGTTATCAAGCCTGGTGGATCGCAGCAGGCAT
>ERZ724526.1584-NODE-1584-length-11602-cov-4.573482_pt1 | contig 11602 bp, 11 predicted proteins | sample MGYA00376059_ERZ724526 | MGnify/ENA primary metagenome ERZ724526 (study PRJEB28724, sample SAMN07190883) | activated sludge metagenome | isolation source: activated sludge of sewage treatment plant in Hong Hong | place: Hong Kong | collected 2016-03-17 ... | reverse complement strand
GATTAAAAGCGGTTGTAAAAGAAGTGGCTTCCAGCGATGGTGAAATAATTCTGTTTATAGATGAAATTCATACACTGGTAGGCGCCGGCGGTGGCGAAGGAGCTATGGATGCTGCCAATATATTAAAACCCGCATTGGCCCGGGGCGAACTGAGAGCCGTAGGTGCTACTACACTCAATGAATACCAAAAATTTTTTGAGAAGGATAAAGCACTTGAACGTCGCTTTCAAAAAGTAATGATTGATGAACCTTCGGTGGAAGATGCCATTTCCATTCTTCGCGGATTAAAAGACCGCTATGAAACGCATCACCATGTACGTATTAAAGATGAAGCCATTATCGCTGCAGTTGAATTATCTCAACGTTATATTACCGATCGGTTTTTGCCCGATAAAGCTATTGACCTCATTGACGAAAGTGCTGCCAAACTTCGATTGGAAATGAACAGTATGCCCGAAGAATTGGATACATTGGAAAGGCAAATCAGGCAACTGGAAATTGAACGTGAAGCCATTAAAAGGGAAAATGATGAAGTAAAATTAAAATCGCTGAATACTGAAATCGCTAACCTTTCGGTAGAAAGAGATACATACAAAGCAAAATGGAAAACTGAAAAAGAAGTAGTGGAAAAGATTCAGGAAGCAAAGGCTAAAGTAGAAGAACTCAAACAACAGGCAGAACGATTGGAACGTGAAGGCGATTATGGAAAAGTAGCCGAAATAAGATATGGTAAAATCAAAGAACAGGAAACACAGATAACGCAACTGACTAATGAATTGAATAATTCAACAGAGAAGCGATTACTCAAAGAAGAAGTAGATGCAGAAGATATTGCGGAAAGCATTGCAAAGGCAACCGGCATACCGGTTACCAGAATGTTGCAAAGCGATAAAGAAAAACTTTTGCAATTAGAAAATCATTTGCACGAAAGAGTAGTGGGGCAAGATGAAGCCATTATGGCTGTGGCCGATGCTATTCGCAGAAGCCGAGCAGGCTTGCAAGACCCCAAAAAGCCAATTGGCTCCTTTATTTTTCTGGGCACTACTGGTGTAGGAAAAACCGAATTGGCTAAAGCGCTTGCCGAATATTTATTTGATGATGAAAGTATGATGACTCGTATTGATATGAGTGAATACCAGGAAAAACATACCGTATCACGACTGGTAGGTGCCCCTCCCGGATATGTAGGCTATGATGAAGGCGGACAACTTACCGAAGCAGTAAGAAGAAAGCCTTACAGCGTGGTACTGCTGGATGAAATTGAAAAAGCACATCCCGATGTGTGGAATGTACTCTTGCAGGTATTGGATGATGGCCGACTGACTGATAACAAGGGCCGGGTGGTGAATTTTAAAAATACGATCATCATTATGACCAGCAATATCGGCAGCCACCTCATCATGGAAGCATTTGAAGATGTAAAAGAAAAAGATATAGAAACAGCGGCAAATAAAGCACAAACGGAAGTGATGAATCTGTTGCGACAAACCATTCGCCCCGAGTTTTTAAACCGTGTTGATGAAATCATCATGTTCCAGCCTTTGTTGAAAAAAGAAATTGCAGGCATTGTAAAAATTCAATTGGACAATTTGAAAAAGCTGGTTGCTTCAAGTGGAATAGAACTTGAGTTTAGTGATTATGCACTGGAATATCTGGCCGAGCAAGGTTTTGACCCACAGTTTGGCGCAAGGCCATTAAAGCGGTTGATTCAAAAGGAAATTGTAAACCAGTTGAGCAAACGCATACTGGCCGGCGATGTAGATAAAAGCAAACCTGTATTGGTTGATGTGTTTGACGGTGTGGTAGTATTTAGAAATGAAGCGATGGAAAAAGAAAAGCTCACCAAGAAAAAATAAATTAAGTAATGGCAGTCTTTTAAGGCTGCCATTTTTTTTGTAAAAAATTATTTATGACTTGAATGAAGCAATAAATCAAATAGGTGTATGAAAACATTTACATCGTATTGAAAAAAATGTTTTTTGAAATTGGGGTCTAATTTTCTGTACGGTACACCGTTACTGCCGCACATTTTCCATCTATAAGGTCAAATGCAATTCCTTTCTTTTCATCGTAATAGGTGTCAATTATTTTTCCGGTTTTGGCATCTGGTTCACTGCTTTGCAAAATCGCACCGGGAAATTTATTTTGTATTTTATCCAGAGAAGTGCCCACGCCAATATTTTCTGCAGTTCTAAAATACGATGAGGTTATCCGAATGTGATCTACCAATGCAACCGCATTTGCTTCACCAAAGTTTTTGGTATAGAAATAAATATCTGTTTCATTGATAAGGGTGTCTTTCCCTGATATTTTTGGTTTTGAATACCAAATACACATTGTGTGGCCACCCATAGATGCATCGCTGATGGCCGGCTTGCCCAATTTTTTCAATACAACCGACATTTTCTGATTTATAGCAGTTCGCCCAATACTTTTTCCCGGTATGATCAATCGGCTTGCTGATACTTTTAATGTATCAGGATGGTCTTGTAGCTTTTTGCAGTTTGCTACATTATAAAATGATGTTGCTGTTGATTTTTCTTCTTTGTGCGAATGTGTATTGTATTTTGAATAACTAATCTGACTAAATATAATGAGCAGACACAAAGTTGTAATAGCCCTTTTCATTTTTTTTATTGAAATTAATAAAAAGGAAACAATGGGCAATCCATTAACATTTTATTTTCAAAAAAATGTTGACTAAAAGTTTACTGCCATACCCAACTTTAAAAAAACAGGCGTACCCGGCGTATAATGTATTTCTGAAACCGGATTGATTTCATTTTTCAAACGGCTCTCCGTATCAAACTGTGCTTCTTTCCATTTGATATTAAATAAATTTTCGCCCGAAAGACTGAACTCAAATTTTTTATAAGTGTAACTAAAAACAGCATCTGTTATAAAATATCCTTGTGCTACTACTGTATTGTCTTCATTGGCCGGTCTGTCCGATATATAGCGATAACGCAAAGAACCATTGATTCCGTTTTTAGTTTTTACCGACAGTCCGCCAACGCTGGTAAACACGGGTGCCAGTGGAACATAGTCACTTCCCTTGGGTTCGCCTATAGCACGGGGGCGAGCATAGTTTACATCAAGATCGAAATAAAGCCAGCTTTTAATCTGGTATCTGGCCGATGCATCTATGCCCCACCTTCTTGTTTTGCCCGATGGTTCTACAATGCCTTCATCACCTACATATACAAATTCCTGCTGAGAATAAAAGTGCCATAGCGCCGATTTTATTACAAGATTTTTGTTTGGTTTTACAATGATGCCCAAATCACTGCCCCAAACTTTGGGTAAAGAGTTGTTTGCTGAATGATTTGTAATCAATCGGCTGTCATTACTATGAAATCCCACACCGGAATTCAGATAAATTTTCAGTTTTGTATTTGCACTAAATGCAAAATTTATTTTCGGGCTAAAAGTTCCTTTCTGTTCTTTAGCGAATGTAGTTGCACCCGCCAATAAATCTTTATAGCCAAAACTTAAATAGTCGTATCTCAATCCTGCATTTACATTCAGGCGGCTGGTCAGTTCTATATCCTGATTCAAATAAAGGAATGAATTGCTTTCTTTGATTTCACCCGATTGAATGTGATTTAGAAAAACCCTGTCCACTACATGATCAAGCCTGGCGTTTTTAATAGCATCATATCGAATACCATAACCAATTGTTGTATTCATTTTTTTGTTGCCCGCATGATATTGTTTTGAAAAACTTCCATTGTATCCCCACAGATTTCTGTTTTCTTTTTGATTTATTTCATCGCCATTCACCGGATCGTTGAGGAAGAAAGTAAAGTTGGAATACAAATTGAAAATATTTTTAGTGTAATAAATCTGGTCTGTTGATTGCCAGCCATTTTTATACCGGTGATTGAGTGTTGCACTTATATTATACCGGTTTGTATTTCCACCTTCGCTGTCGTCAATTGAACCAAATCGGCTAATGCTGCCAGCTGCTACTGCTCTTTCCGGTATTTGGCCTGATGCATTCCATTTACTGTCTAATGCCGAGGCAAGCAGGGTGAGTTTTGTTTTATTGTTAAAAATGGATGTGAATTTTATCAAGGTATTAAACCTGTGAAAATTTTGAGGTGCATCAAAATATCCGTCCGATTTATAATATTCCGATGCAACATATAATTGCTGTCGTAAGGTTTCAGAATTTTTATTCAGCAATTTAAACTGACCTACAAAGCGCTGGGTATTAAACAAGCCTGCCTGTAGTTTGATTTGGTTTTCATTTAAAAAATCTTTTGTTTCCAATGATACAAAACCGGCTGTAGCCAGATTTCCTTTGTTGGCAAAATATGGCCCTTTGTCAAAATTGGCTTTTTCTACGGTTTCAGGAATTACGAAATGCATATCGGCATAGCCCTGTCCGTGTGCATGGCTCACCATATTTACCGGCATTCCATCTACCGTTATGTTGATGTCTGTTCCATGATCAATATCAAATCCTCTCAAAAAAATCTGTTCTGCTTTACCTCCACCGGCATGTTGTGCTATAAATAAACCGGGTACAATTCTCAATATATCCTGTGAAGTATTAATGGGGCGTAGCTTGATGTCGATGGCTCCAATTGTATTCAAGCTGCTCGTTTTTTTACTGTTGAGTCTTATCTCGGCAAGGTTTAATTGCGAGCGTTGAAGTGAAATACTGAGTTTGTTTACAGTGGCTGCTTTTACTTCTACTTGTTTTACTTCTGTTTGGTAGCCGATATGCGAAATGACGAGTTCGTACTGACCCGGTGTTACAAATGGAAGCGAGAATCTTCCAAATAAATCGGAGTTATCGCCCTTTATTGTATTGAGGTTTACAGATGCTCCGGCAACGGGTACTTTTAATGCTGAATCGGAAATAACTCCTTCAATAGAACCGGATTGTGCGTTCACTGCGATTTGAAAAAAGCAAACTGCTGTCAATAGCCATGTCTTTCTCATAATTTCTTTTAGTTGTGTGCAAATTAATTGTAAATGGTTAGGTTATTTACGTATTTACATGAATGGCGGATGTTACTGATAATATTTATTTTTGAAAGATGAACAAAATTCCTTTTCAATTAATAGACTGGGACGCTGTACCGGCAACTGAACACAAAGGCGAAACAGGAATGGCCTATTGGCGCACATTGCAGTTGGGCAATCTTCGCATCAGAAGGGTAGATTATTCAGCAAATTATATGGCTGACCACTGGTGTCAAAAAGGGCATATCGTACACTGCCTTTCAGGTTCATTTGTAAGCGAAATGGAATCAGGCGAGCAGTTTTCTTTAAGCGAAGGGATGACTTATGTCGTTTCAGATAATCTTAGCTCACATCGCTCTGTTTCAAATGGCGGCGTATCGCTCTTGATTATTGATGGCGCTTTTCTTGAATAAAGAAATGGAAATGCAACCATGCAAGCTGTTTTTTTTCTTCAGCACTTATAGAATGAAGATTATTTTTTGGCCGATACGACCAGCGTATCATCGTTGTGTGGCGCCTGCTGTCCGGCTACATAAGCAGCTACTGCTTTGATATGATTTTCCATATCAGCCTTTGTCATGGTTACCGCACTTCCATTGCCTTCAAAATGATAATGTACGGCAATAAATTTTTGAGTATGTCTTCTGGTTTCTTCAGGTAAATATTTTTGCACTGACCAGTAGTCGGTTGTGCCCGCTTTTCTTATGGCTCTTTCCATCGTCCCGGGCCCGCAGTTATAGGCTGCTATCACCATAATCCAATCTTGATAATCGGCATACATATCTTTCATTAATGCCGCTGCAGCAGCAGTGCTTTTTGCATAGTTCAAACGCTCATCATTGCGGCCAATTTTTAATCCATATTGTTGAGCAGCTTTTGGCATCAAAGCCCAAGGGCCTATGGCACCTGTATGAGTAACAGGATTTTTTTGCATACCGGATTCTATAAAGGCAAGATATTTCAATTCGGCAGGTACCTCATTTAATCGTAATACAGAATCTACTATCTGAAAATATTTTTCAGTCTTAGCCTTTGCTTTGTCTAAGTACAATCCGTTTTTAGCATTATATTTTTTTACAAACTCTGCTACGTTTTTGTTTAGTGATAATCGTGGTATATCATCTATATCATCTGCTGCCGATGCAGGAATGCAGGTGCACACACCATTTGAATCAAAATGATGAACCGCTTCTTTATGCAATGCAGTCGTGTCAATTAATGTTTTTTGTATTATAACCGGTTGCAATTTTTCAGATGCGGCTGCTACCAAGGCAACGCATACAAAGATGAATCCGGCTATGTAAAATTTTCTGTTTAACATGATACCTGTTTAGTGAACAAAAGGCTTCAGTCGGGTTTGGATGATTTGAAATCGGTAATGGAAATTTTGATTTCAGTTTTTGAAACAGGAAAAGAAAATATTTAGATACCTGTTTTCTAAATTTTGCGCAAAGGTACCGCCGTTATTTTTTTTTGAACCCTTATTTTGTTAAGAGTTGTTAACTGACAGGCTAACTCAATGAGTTTCAGTAAACTTTTTTTTAATTCGGAAAAAAAGTCAGTCGGGTTTTTGCGATATTTTGTTGTACTTTTAAAAAACTTAAACTTTTTACAATGAAAAAGCTGTTTTTTTTGATGGCATTTACTATTGTTTCTTTCAATATTTTGAAAGCTCAAAACTGCCCGGGAATTGCTGTTTATGCCTATTCGGATGCAATAACAGAAGGGGATACATTGATTTTTACATGCAAAACAGAAAATCTAACAGCAATTGTAAAATATAACTGGACAGTAAGTGCCGGCACTATTATTTCGGGGCAAGGCACTGCAAGAATTTATGTAAGCACGACGGAAGCAGCGGGACTGTTTATTACAGCATCAGTTACTTTAGACGGCTTGCCCGAAAAATGCAGCACTACTGCTTCTGCTTCATCCGAAGTATTACCTGCTGCACAGCTTGCAGTAAAAGGAAGTTTTACAAATGGAGAAGAATTGAAAAAAGCAGTACAACAATTTATTGCTGCTACTTCATTTAAGGATTCACTCAATACAGGCACTGCATTTATTTATCTGTATAAAACGACAAAAACAACATCAGCTGCTATGAATGCTTTTCGGCAGGCCATCAATGGTGCTTTTGAATACAATAAAATACTGCCTCATCAATATAAAATTGTTGAAGGGGGTATTAAATCAAGAATGATGTATGAAATGTATTTGCTTCAGGGTAATGGAAAAGAACCCAAGCCTTCCGAATAAAAACTTATTCAAAATTGATTTTTGCAAATTTGTAATCAGGCATAAATAGATTTCAGTTGCCGCTTGTATAATTGAATGGTGTTTTCAAAGCCTAAATACAAAGCATCGCATATAAGTGCATGTCCAATGCTTACTTCCAGCAATGCAGAAATTTTTTCTTTGAAAAACTGTAGGTTGTGCAAATCAAGATCGTGGCCTGCATTAATTCCCAGATTCAGTTCTTGTGCTTTTTTTGCTGCTATGATATAGGGCGCAATGGCTTGCTCTTTATTTCCGGCTGCAAATAGTTTTGCATAGTTTTCAGTATAAAGTTCTATACGGTTGGTGCCACTGTCGGCAGCTCCCGTTATCATCTCTTCTATGGGATCTACAAAAATGGAAACCCTGATTCCGGCTTTTTGAAAAACACCAATGATTTCTTTCAGATAATTTTTGTGTTTGATAGTATCCCATCCATGATCGCTGGTGAGTTGACCGATGGCATCGGGCACCAGTGTTACCTGTTCCGGTTTTACTTCCAATACCAGATCCATAAATTTTTGTTCTCGGCAATTACCTTCAATGTTTAACTCGGTGGTTATTATTTTTTTTATTTCTCTTACATCATCATATCGTATATGTCTTTCATCAGGACGGGGATGCAGCGTAATGCCATCGGCACCAAATCGCTGTGCATCGATTGCTGCTTTTACCACATCGGGATTATTTCCACCTCTTGCATTGCGCAGGGTGGCAAATTTATTCAGGTTTACAGAGAGCTTTGTCATGGTATGAAATTACAATTCTTTCCAGGTATGATCGGCCAGCAATTGCACGGCGGATTTAAATTTTTTAAAAGGTCCATTTGCACCCCATTCTTTCGGCGCTACTAATGATAACATAAAATTGCCATCATTTTTTTCATATAGATAATAGGTTTGCCCAATATTCGGTTTAAACGAAAGCTTTGCTTCATAAATCATCATTGATAATTCTTTTCTTTTCTGAATTTCATGCGCCTGCAATGCCAGCAACTCAATTTGTTTTCGTATCTGCTCCAGTTGCATATTGGTTTGCTCTTCCATTGCCGTTAATGCCTTGTGTTTAATGAGGCCTTCTTCATTGTGAGGAATAACGGCACCCGCCACTGAGGCGGAGTAGGGTAGTACACTGAGTTGTTTGTGATAAATTTCGGTATTGGTGTAGCCTGCGCCATCCTCTTTTTTCCCTTGCTGGGTAATGCGCAAATAACCATTGGGCATTATCTCGTGTACGATATGTAGTATTACTTCGCCTTTCTGATAGAAATGAATTTCAAAATTGATACTGTCTGTAAATGCCACCTGTACCTTATCGGCCAATTGTGGGTTTTCAAACTCATTCAAATCGCCATCAGCAATTATTTTGTACTCCGATGCAAATGAATGATTTTCCAATGAAACCCAGTTGTGGTAAATCGTAAGTGTCTTGGAATCGGGCACAGCTTCTATTTTATAAATACCACTCTTGGGCCTGTCACCATATTCATATTTTCCTTTTTCGGGAAACAATTGCCAAGAGGCTAAAAAATTATAAGCTTGTACCATGCGGCTGCAAAGATTTTGTTTTCCTTTCATTTAACAAAAACGATTTCCATACAACAATTATCTTTACATACGCAATGCAAATGATGAGCACAGCGGTTTGATTAATTTTGTATCACTATTCCCATTTTATTAAAAAAGCATGAAAAGTTTTTTTGGAGTTTATTCGGCCCCGGGTGCTATGGGTGTAGATTGTACCGTTCTTTTATTTGACAAAAAAATAAGCATTGGATTTCAAAATGCAAATGGTGCCAATCAGGTAATTGAATGGCAAACGAAAGAACTGAATACGCATTTTGATTTTGCAAGCCAGACCACTCGTATGCGACATGCCTCATTGCCCGGCGAATTGGTTATCGATGGCAATGGCGCTTATCAGTATTTGCAATCATTAAAAGCAGAACAACAAAAACCCTGGCATCAAAAAAGCAGGGGAAAGGAGTGGATCAGAAATATTTTACTCACCATAGCATTGCTGGGTGTTCTGTATTTGTTGTATATGCTCATAGTGCCTTGGTTGTCAGAAAAACTGGCTTCAAAAGTTTCGGTGAAAACGGAGCAACAGTTGGGCGATGCAGTTTATGATGCACTCGCTGTAAATGAAAAAGAAGATACGGCAGCATCAGCGGTACTTAATGATTTTTTTAAGGCCATGCAGATAAGCACTCCTTATCAAATTCGTATTGCTGTGGTGGACGAGCCTGTAGTAAATGCCTTTGCACTGCCCGGCGGCCGAATAGTGGTGTACAAAGCTCTCTTAAACAAACTGGAAACCTATCCCGAACTGGCAGCCTTACTCAGTCATGAGTTTACACATATTCAAAATAAACATGCTACCAAATCCATTTTTAGAAGCATGGGTTCCAAAATATTTATCAGTTTGCTTTTTGGTAAAATGGGATCGGTGGCCGGTGTTTTGGCGCATCATGCCGATAATTTAAAAAACTTGAAATATTCCCGCAGTCTTGAGAAAGAAGCAGATATGGATGGCCTTTCAATATTGGTAAAAAGAAAAATTGATCCTGCCGGATTCAGTCATTTATTTGAGCATTTAAAAGAAGCAAGTGGTAGTTCCTTGCCCGAAGTATTGGCAAGCCATCCGGATACTGACAACAGAATAAAATACATCCAAGAGGCCTCACAACAGGCAACGGTGGAGGAGCATACGTTATTAAAAACTATTTTTGAAAAATTAAAACAATAAATCATGTTAATTACAACCACCAGTTCGGTAGATGGCCGCCCGGTACAAGAGTATCTGGGTGTTATTAATGCACAAAGCATCATTGGCGCCAATCTTTTTAAAGACATTTTTGCAGGACTTCGCGATGTGTTTGGCGGCAGAAGTAAAACCTATGAAAAAGTATTGGAGCAGGCAAAAGAAGATGCGCTGCGTGAGCTATCTGAAAAAGCGCAGGCACTGGGTGCCAATGGTATCGTAGGTGTCGATCTCGACTTTGAAACCATAGGCAGTGGCGGCAGTATGTTGATGGTAATAGCAACAGGTACTGCAGTAAGACTTTAAAACAATCAATTAAACTTTATGAAAACGAAATTCGGATTGACTTTGCTTTCAATATTGCTCAGCGTAATGATGCAGGCACAAACACCTTCGGCAACAACGGTAATGAACGAAGCTTATGCAAAAGCAAAAAAAGAAAAGAAAAATGTGTTTCTGATGTTTCATGCTTCCTGGTGCGGCTGGTGTCATCGTATGGATACCAGTATGAATGATGCAAGCTGCAAAAAATTCTTTGATGACAATTATGTAATTACGCATCTTACCGTGGACGAGTCGCCCGATAAAAAGGACCTTGAAAATGAAGGGGCAGATGAAATGCGGAATAAATACGGCGGTAAAGATCAGGGTATTCCATACTGGCTGGTTTTTGATGCTGAAGGAAAATTATTGGCTGATTCTCGAATGAAGCAAGTGGGCACACAAACACTTTCAGGCGATAATACCGGTTGCCCTGCTGCTGAAAATGAAGTGTTGTATTTTCTTTCTGTACTCAGAAAAACTTCTAATATGACAAGGGAGCAACTGGAGGTTGTAAAAACCCGTTTTAGAAAAAATGCAATGTAGCGCCATGGGTGCAACGAATCCGTACCCAAAACAATCTTTCTTGCACAATTATATTATTATGGTCAGAATATTATTGTTATTGATGCTGGCGCCATTCAGCCTGCTGGCTCAGGATACTGCGGTTGTCCATTGCAAACTTCATAGCGAAACGGATCCTTTTACAAAAGAAATAAAACTATCAACCGGCTTTTTAAGTTTATCAGGTGGGGCGGTAACGATAGATGCTACAACACCCGAAGTGGATTTATTATTTGCATTAACGGGCAGAGAGGTTTGTTTTGACAATAATTCAACCGCCTTTATTTTTTTTGAAGGAACTAAAACAAAATTGACCATTCGCAATGGTGGCACAATGAACTGTGAAGGGTTATTTCATTTTATTTTTAAAAACACAGCAGCCACGCAAACCAATTTAAATAAGCTTGCCACACAAAAAATAAATCGAATTGTATTTACCACAACCGGCAAAGCCGAATTAACAATCATTGTGAAGCCCGAAATGCAGGATCCATTAATGCAACATATACAATGCTTGGTTGATGAAGCAAAAAAGCTGATTAAGCAATAAGAAATTTTAATCCCGCAGCCCCATCGGTACGGCAGTTTGGTAGCCCTGTAGGGGCGTCATTATGGTGGCCCCATCGGGGCGGCATTCTGGTAGCAAAAATTCAATGTATCAAGCACCCAGCCCTGTAGGGGCGGCAGTTTGGTAGAGAAA
>ERZ724526.1579-NODE-1579-length-11658-cov-5.925967_pt1 | contig 11658 bp, 5 predicted proteins | sample MGYA00376059_ERZ724526 | MGnify/ENA primary metagenome ERZ724526 (study PRJEB28724, sample SAMN07190883) | activated sludge metagenome | isolation source: activated sludge of sewage treatment plant in Hong Hong | place: Hong Kong | collected 2016-03-17 ... | reverse complement strand
ACTGGCGGTGCTCATGGCTGGTGGTGTGAACGCCGTGGCGGCCGGGGCGGTGCTGCCGTTGGCACTGTGGTGGCTGCTGACCCTGGAACCCGGCCCCCGTCGTCGGCAACTGCTGCTGTGGTGGTCGGGGATGACCGTACTCGCGATTCTGTGGTGGCTGATCCCCCTGCTGCTGCTCGGTCGGTACTCGCCGCCGTTCCTCGACTGGATCGAGTCGGCGAGTTTCACCACGTCGATCACCGACCCCACGACCGTCCTGCGCGGCGCCGATCATTGGCTGGCGTATCTCGGTTCCGCCTCGGTGTGGAAGGCCGGCTGGATGCTGGCCACATACCCGGTGTTCGTGATCGCCACGGGGGTCGTCGCCGCGGCCGGCATGGCTGGTCTGGCGATGCGCTCGTTGCCGCACCGTGCCTTCCTTGTGGGCGGGACCGTCGCCGGTGCCGTGTTGGTCGGTCTGGGCCACACCGGAGTGCTGTCGGGCCTGGGCAGCGAGCAGATCCAGGCGTTCCTGGATGGGGCCGGCGCTCCGGTACGCAACGTCCACAAGTTCGATCTCGTCCTGCGGATCCCGCTGACGATCGCATTCGCGCACGTCCTGGTATCCGTGTGGCCGCGAGGACGCAGACCTCGGTGGCGACCGCTGGTCACCGGCATGCTCATCGCTGCGCTGGTGGTCACATGGTGGCCCGCGGTCACAGGGCAGCTCGCACGGGGCCGCACGTACGTCGCGGTGGCCGATCACTGGCAGGAGGCCTCCTACTGGTTGAACAACCAAGCGGACCCGGGTAGGGCGTTGATCGTCCCCGGCGCGTCCTTCGGTCAGTACGTGTGGGGCCGCACCCAGGACGAGCCGTTGCAGGCACTCGGCGGCTATCCCTGGGGAGTTCGGGACGCGGTGCCGCTGTCGAGCGCCGGCAACATCCGCATGCTCGACGCGGTGGAAGCGCGGCTGGAGGCCGGTCGCGGCAGCGATGGACTGGCCCAGTACCTCAACCGCATGGGTGTGCGCTATCTCGTGGTCCGCAACGACCTCGCCCCCGGCGCGCAGGCTCCACTACCGATCCGGGTGCACCAGGCGCTTGAGGACAGCAAGGGGATCCGCAGAGTCGCCTTCTTCGGACCGATCGTGGATCGCAATGAAGGCAGCCAGGTGATCGCGGACGAGGGCACGCGTTTCAGCTACCCGGCGGTCGAGATCTTCGAAGTCACTGCCAGCAATGGGGCCAGCGATCCGCGTGTGGTTCTGCGGCCCGTTGACGATCCGGTGGCAGTGTCGGGAGGGCCGGAGGCGCTGTTGTCGCTGGCAGATGCCGGCGCACTCGGCAATCGCACAGTGGTACTCGAGGCCGACCCCGAGAACGCGGAGTTCGCGTCGGCCTACGGCATCGTCAGCGACACCGACCGGCGGCGGGAGGTGACGTTCGGCTACATGCGTGACAACGAATCCGCCACCATGACCGAGGATCAGGAGTTCGAGCAGAAGCGCGCGGTACACGACTACCGGGTGTTCGGGGAGGCGGGGACGGTCGCCGAGCCGGGTCTGACGTTCGAGGCCAGCAGTTCGCCGGCCGATGTGGACGCCACGTGGCGCCAGCCCCGTGGTGCGACGCCCGCCGCTGCCATGGACGGGGCCCTGGACACCTACTGGCGGCCCGGGGCGCTCAATGAAGAGGGGTCTTACTGGGAGGTCCGCTACGACGAGCCGATCGACCTCGGCGACACGTTGGATCTGGCCCTCCTGAACCGTGGCACGAAGCAGGACACGACCATCCCGCTGGAGATCACCACGGACAACGGCACCGTCAGCGTCGACGCGGCCGACCGGGCCTCCTGGCAGACGGTGCCCGTCCCGGCGGGGCCGACCCGCACGGTCCGTATCGCCGTCGCCGACGTCTTCCGTCCTCCGCTGCTGGGGATCCGCGAGGTGCGTCTCCCTGGTGAAGGGGTCAGTGTGCTCCGACTGCCGGGCGGTACGGCCGGCGATGCGGTGCTGCTCACCGCACGTCCGGGCGATGCTGGGGAATGTGTCGCCCGCGACGACACGCTGGTGTGCACGGACGCCCTCGGGCGCTTCTCCCTGGACCGGCCCGGCATGTTCCGGGTTCTTGACCTGCCCGCGTCGGTGAGCGGGACCCCGCGCATCCTGGTGATCCCGCGGGACACCTCCCGGATCAGTGACACGATCGGGGACATCGCGGGAGTCTCGATCGACACATCGTCGACCCGCACCGGCACAGTGGCGGGGTCGGGCCTGGCCGCGTTCGACAGGAGACTCGGCACGGCGTGGCAGGCGGCCCCTGAGGACAAGCAACCGACCATCACGATCACCTTGCCCGAGGAACGCACGCTGCGTGGCATCCGCCTTGTCAACAGGCAGGGCGTCAACGCCTCCTCGCCGCTGGAGCTGTCGGTACAGGTCGATGGCCAGCTCTACCAGGGCTTCACCGACTCCCGCGGTCTGTTCCGTTTCGACCCGGTGACCACCGACACGATCGAGGTGCGTTTCCTGACCGCCAACCAGGTGCGTTCACGATCGGAATTGGGGGAAGTCGCCCTTCCGCTCGGTGTGTCGGAGATCGGGCTCATCGGTGGCGACGACCTCCGGCAGGAACTCCCGGCCGACGCCACGGTCTCGCTGCCCTGCGGAACCGGCCCGGACATCCGCGTGGATGGCAAGGTTGTGTCGCAGACCTCCGTCACAGCGCGCGTCGAGCAATTGACGGACCCTGAGACGCTTCCCGCCCAGGTCTGCAGCGCGCCTGTGACCTTGCCGGAGGGGGAGCATCGGATCGACGTCCGCAGCAGTGACGCCTTCCAGCCTGTAGTGGCGCTGTTCGCCGACGAGACACTCTTCCAGCCATCCGGGGCACCCGATTCCCCAGAGGTCACCCGCTGGGATGCCACGGCGCGCTCGGTGGTGCTGACCGCGTCCTCGGACCCCCAGGTCCTCGAGGTCGCAGAGAACTACAACCCGGGCTGGTCGGCGCGCGCGGGCGATCAGGATCTTCAACCGTTGCGGGTGGACGGCTGGAAGCAGGCCTTCGTGGTGCCCGCTGGGGTCTCCGGACCGGTCGACATCAACTTCGCGCCTGACGGCACCTACCGCTGGGGGCTGCTGCTGGGGCTTCTCGCGGCACTCACCGTGGTCCTCGTGGCCGTCCGGCCCCCCGGACTGCGGGTCCGCCCGGCGGTGACGTCGCGTCGCTTGCCCAGGCTCGTCGCGGTGCTGGTGGGACTAGGGGTTCTGCTCACGCTCGGTCCATGGGGGCTGCTGATCACGGCCGTGGCCGCCCTGTTGGTCCGCCGTCTACGGTTGCCGGTGGTCGCCTTCATCGGGGTGTCGCTGGCTGCGATCGTTGCGGCTGTGGCCGGGGTCAGGCCGGACTCTGCGGCGATCGTCCTGCAGGGGAGTGCGTTGGCAGTGGCGTGGGCGGCGGTTCTGATGGCCGGCTGGCCCACGGCCATCGGATCCTCGGCTCGGAGTGGGAGTACTTCTGGGCCGGACGCTCCACAAGGACGTAGCTGACGTGCGCGCACGCCACCGTGCCCACCACGGTGACCGGCCATAGGAACCAGAACCAACCGCTGAACCCCGGGATCCCGAGCAGGTGGGAGGCGGTCTCCAGGACGAAGAGGTGCCACAGGAAGATCCCGTAGGACAGAGTGCCGAGGTACACCATCAGCGGTGATGCGAGCAGTCTGCGCCACGTACCCCAACCGTCCGTGCCGAGGAAACCGGGCATCAGGAAGAAGGCGGCGGCGGCCAGATACAGGTAATGGCGAACGAAGGCCTGCGACACCGAGCCCTCACCGAAGGTGTACGGCCCGGCGATCGGTGTGGTTGCCAGCAGGAAGAAGCCGGCCGCCAACACCAGGCATGTGCCCACGTCGTCGGCCAGTGCGTTGATGCGTGTCATCCAGCGAGGGGGGTCGGGCAACCGCAAGCGGGAGTGGACCAAGGCGAAGAACATGCCCACCGCGAACCAGTCCATGAAGTTGGGCAGCCACATGTTGACGACGCCGAACTCCTTCACAGTGGGGATCGCTGTGCGCATGGCCAGCCAGAGGAAAGCCGCACCGAACCACGTGCCGAGCACCCACAGTTGGCGGCGCAGACTGGCATCCATGTCGCCGCGGTGCCGCTTGCCGACGATCCACGCCAGGACCGGAAGTGCCAGGTAGAAGGTCAACTCCGTGGCCAGCGACCAGGTCTGGGTCAGTCCGTTGATCAACAGGTCGGGCCAGTAGATCTGGGTGAGGGTGAGGTGAGCGACCCAGTGCTTGGGATGCACCTCGATCCCCGGCATGACCGCCAGCACCACCACGACCAGCAGAAGGTAGGCGGGCAGGATCCGCCAGAGCCGACGCCGGAAGTACCGGCGGGTACCCGGCCAGGAGCCCCCGGTCATGGCCGCTCGGGACCAGGGCCTGAACAGGAGGAACCCGGACAGGAGGAAGAAGACGGTGACCCCTATGTCCATGCGGGACAGGGCATGACCCCACGCGGTCACGACCACCACACCGGAGAAGTACGCGACGTGGGTCGTCACCACCAGAAGGGCCGCGATCGCCCGGTATCCGTCAAGGGTGGTGAAGCGGTGCGGCACGACCGTGTCGATCCGAAAGATCTCCGACACCCGCTGCCGAACGCCCTCTGCCACCGGGCAAGCGTACTTCGTTTCGGGCGTGTTCCCCCCATAGTGCTGCGAAACGGAACCTGAATCCGATAGCGTCTGCTCTGCTGATGGTGGCCAACTAGGAGGCGTAATGAAGCGTGTGATCGGGCTGATCCTGCTTGCGCTCGGAGTGATGATGCTGGTTCTCGCTCCGCTGCTCAAGTTCTATGTGCTGCCGAGTGCAGCCAAGACCCCCGTCGACCAGTACACGGAGTCGACCTCGAACGTGGTGTTCGAGCAGTTGCTCGACCCGGCTCTGGTGGCCGCGGGTGACTCAGATCCCTACAAGCGCGGTGTGGAGGCGACCCAGTTCGTCTACGTCCGTGGTGACGTGCCCGCCGCCGAGCAGCCTGAGGCCCAGTCCCAGGATCTGGCGATCTTCGACTACTTCCAGCGCGTCAACGACAACGCCACCGGTGAGTTGATCACCGCAGGCACGGCGCGGTACGCCTTCGACCGTGTCTCGTCCGAACTGGTCGACTGCTGCGGCGCCAGCGTCGATGACGAGCCGGTAAACATGACCGGCAGCATCCTGCCGGTGAAGTTCCCGTTCGACGTGCAGCAGACCGAGTATCAGGTCTTCAACACCTCCACCAAGACGGGCGTTCCCTTCGCGTTCCAGGGCGAGGAGGAGAAGTTCGGCATCAACACCTACGTCTTCACCAATGAGGTCCCGCCGACGAAGGTGGGAACCCTTGAGGTGCCGACGTCTGCGGTTCCCGGTGAGGACAAGGACGCCGAAGGCAACACCGTTCTGGACGAGATGTACTCCGTGACCAGCACCTACTGGGTGGATCCGGTCACCGGGCAGATCGTCGCCGGTGAATCGACCGAGAACAGCACCTTCGACCTCGACGGTGAGCCGAAGCTGGTCAAGGCCATCTACACCGGCACCAACGGGACCCAGGAAGGCGCGGACGACATCGCTGCGCTGGCGAACCAGGTGAAGTTGCTCGGCAGCACGCTGCCGCTGGTGCTGCTCGTGCTGGGCCTGGTGTTCCTCGTGATCGGACTGCTGCTGCTCCGCGGTGGCAACAAGGACTCGGGGACCACAGCCTCGGACGAGGATCTCGTCCCAGCCGCCGGTTCCGGTTCGTCGGGCACTGCGACGCAGGTGCTCGACGACGCGAGCCAGAAGCCCGACAGCACCACCTGATCCACAGCCACCACAGCGGAAGGGGCGGTCGGCCTACCAGGGCCGGCCGCCCCTTCGCTATGCTTGACCGGGATCACAGATCCCCGCAGCGTCGTGCCGTGAGACCCGGACCGAGTGGATCTCACACACTCAGCGTGACTTCTGCGTCCAATCGAACAGACCGGCTACTAACTCTTCATGACTGACAACCCCGACCTCACTGCTGTACCCACGTCTTCTTCGGCCCGCCAGGTGGCCGTCAACGACATCGGCGACAACGACGCCCTGCTGGCGGCGATCGACGAGACCATCAAGGACTTCAACGACGGCGACATCGTCGAAGGAGTCATCGTCAAGGTCGACCGGGACGAGGTCCTGCTCGACATCGGGTACAAGACCGAGGGTGTCATCCCCGCCCGCGAACTGAGCATCAAGCACGACGTCGACCCCTCCCAGGTCGTCGAGGTCGGCGACCAGGTCGAGGCCCTCGTCCTTCAGAAGGAGGACAAGGACGGCCGTCTGATGCTGTCGAAGAAGCGCGCGCAGTACGAGCGTGCCTGGGGCGACATCGAGAAGGTCAAAGAGGCTGACGGCGTGGTCACCGGAACGGTCATCGAGGTCGTCAAGGGCGGCCTGATCGTCGACATCGGTCTGCGTGGCTTCCTGCCCGCTTCGCTGGTGGACATGCGTCGGGTCCGCGACCTGCAGCCGTACGTGGGCCAGGAGATCGAAGCCAAGATCATCGAGCTGGACAAGAACCGCAACAACGTGGTGCTGTCCCGTCGTGCCTTCCTCGAGCAGACGCAGTCCGTGGTGCGCACGGGCTTCCTCAACCAGCTCCAGAAGGGGCAGGTCCGCACCGGTGTGGTCTCGAGCATCGTCAACTTCGGTGCGTTCGTGGACCTCGGTGGCGTGGACGGACTCGTGCACGTGTCCGAGCTGTCCTGGAAGCACATCGACCACCCGCAGGAGGTCGTCGAGGTCGGCCAGGAGGTCACGGTCGAGGTCCTCGACGTCGACATGGACCGTGAGCGCGTGTCCCTGTCGCTGAAGGCGACGCAGGAAGACCCGTGGCAGCACTTCGCTCGCACCCACGCGATCGGTCAGGTCGTCCCGGGTCGTGTCACCAAGCTCGTGCCGTTCGGTGCGTTCGTGCGCGTGGCTGAAGGCATCGAGGGTCTGGTCCACATCTCCGAGCTCGCCGAGCGCCACGTGGAGATCCCCGAGCAGATCGTCCAGGTCGGCGACGAGATCTTCGTCAAGGTCATCGACATCGACCTCGAGCGTCGGCGCATCTCGCTGTCGCTGAAGCAGGCCAACGAGGACGCCGGCGCGGAGACCACCGACGAGTTCGACCCGTACCTGTACGGCATGCCCGCCTCCTACGACGAGAACGGCGCCTACATCGGGCCGGAGGGCTTCGACCCCGTCAGCGGGGAGTGGAAGGAAGGCTTCGAGGACCAGCGCACCGAGTGGGAGCAGCAGTACCAGGAGGCCTACCAGCGGTGGCAGCAGCACAAGGAGCAGATCACCGAGGCCAAGAAGGCCGACGAAGAGGCCGAGGCCTCCGGCGACTACACGGCCGCTCCGGTCGAGCCGTCGGGGTCGTTGGACGAGGACGCCAACGAGGCCCTGGCCGCGCTGCGGGAGAAGTTGCAGAGCGAGAGCTGAACCCGTGCAGTTCCTGTTCGGGCCCCATCGAGTGACTCTTGGTGGGGCCCGAATCTGTACCCTCGCAGAGTGTCCCCCGACTCCGGCCATCGATTAAGGGTCACGGAGGGCACGTCACGCCCCGATCCGCGGCGTTCTCACTACAAGGCACTCGACGGTGTGCGCGGTCTCGCAGTCGCCGGTGTTCTGCTGTTCCACACCGATGGGCGTTGGCTCAGCGGTGGATACATCGGTGTGGACGTGTTCTTCGTCCTCTCAGGACTGTTGATGGTCACAGTGTTGCTGGACCCCGACGTCGACCGGCTCAGGACCAGTTTCCGGGCGTTCTGGCTGAGGCGAGCACGTCGTCTCGGGCCCACCTTGGTCGTCGTCGTGCTTGCGGTGGTCCTGGTCGAGGCATATCGACCCGGCAGGTCGTCGGAACTGTCTGTCGAGGTGCTCGCGGCGCTGTTCTATGTGACCAACTGGCTTGCGATCGCCCGTGACACGTCGTATTTCCAGGAGTGGCTGGAGCCCTCGCCACTCCTGCAGACCTGGTCACTGGGCATCGAGGAACAGTTCTACCTGGGTCTGCCGCTGATCCTGTGGGTGCTCCTACGACTGCGGGCCAGGAGGCTGGTCCTCAGTGGGTTGCTGGGCGCGCTTGGGGCAATCAGCGCCGCATGGGCCTGGCACGAGCGCTCGGATCCCATGCGAGCGTACTTCGGCACGGACACCCGCATCCAAGCACTGCTGCTGGGGGCTGCCCTGGGTGGGCTGGTGACTCGTGTGGGGATGGTGAGACCTGGTCCAGCACGGCCGGCCGTACAGATCGCGGGCTGGCTCGCTGCGGCGGGATTGCTCGCCACGATGGTGTGGGCCCGCCCGTGGTACAGCGAATTGTCTGTTATGACACTCACCGTCGCGGCTGTGCTGGCGGCGGTCCTGATCTGGGCACTCCTGGACAGTTCATCGAGTCTGCTGGCGCGCCTATTCAGTGCCCGGGTACTCGTGTGGGTCGGAGGGATCTCGTACGCCCTCTACCTGTGGCATTGGCCGGTGTTCCTGTGGATCCAGGGACGGGTCGACGCCGGCCTCGGTGCGCAGATGTGGGCCATCGCGGTGTCGGTGATACTCGCGTGGTGCACCACCCGGTGGATCGAGGGGCCGATGCGCTGGGGCGCCTTCTCCCGGATGCCTGCGTGGCGTCAGTGGTTCATCTACGCCTCAGCGATGGCGGTGGTGATCGTTGCCGCCCTTGGGACCGGACGGTCGCCACGTGGTGCTCCTCCGCCCGACTCGCAGTGGCCCAGCGCCGAGGCCCTGCCCGCGAAGATCGCATTGTTCGGCGACTCCACGGCGTACACGGTGCAGGCTGCTTTCCCACGGGACCGGTACCCGTCGGTCGGATTCAGAGCAGAGACGCCGCTGGGATGCGGCCTGCGTAGCAGAGTGCTGCAGCGCACGGATCTCGACGCGGCGAAACCGGAGTGTGACGGCTGGCAAGACCGCTGGGCGGATGTGGTGCAGGAAGAGGCGCCGCGGGCAACGATCCTCATGGAGAGTGTTTGGGAGATGTACGACGTTGTGCGATCTGGTGTCTCCGCGCCGCCCGGCTCGTCGGAGTACCAGCAGACTGTGACGTCGGCGATCCGCGAGGCGATCGAGGTGATCCGGCCCCCACAGGGCGGACCGGTCTACCTCGTGGGGGTGCCCTGCCACGGCGCGACACACGAGTTCTACGCGCCCACCTTGAACGATCCCGTACGACAGCAGCACCTGAACGCCATCTTGCAGGAAGTGGCGCGGGGCACACCCGATGTCCACTTCATCGACCTGACCCCTCTGACCTGTCGTGACGGGGATCCGGTCACGGAGGTAAACGGGACTGCGTTGCGGACCGACGGTGTGCACTGGACGGATGCTGGGGCCGAGTACTTCTGGTGGTTCATCCTTCGCGCAGTCACGGATTCTTAGCCCTCCTGCGACACGTCCGACCTGCCGCCAAGTATGTTCTGCGTGTGCCGAACAGATGGGGGATTGCGAACCATCGCCTCACAGTTGCTGCTCTCGTGCTGGTGGTTGGCGCGCGCACGCTGGTATCTGTGCGCGGGTACCTGTACGCCGATGACTTCGCCTTCCGCTACTGGGCCGCCACTGAGCCGCTGAACCTCGATTACCTGACCCGGTCTTACGGCGGCCACGTCAACCCGATCGGTCTGCTGAACCAGTGGGTGCTGCAGCACCTGTTTCCCGGTTCTCACCTGGCCCTGGCACTGTTCTCAGCAGTCCTCTGGGGGCTCACCCTGGTCTTTGCGGCCATGCTTATGCGACGGATCACCGACTCGGATGCTGTGACAGCCAGCTTCCTGCTTCTCGTGGGTCTGAGCCTATTCGGCTTCGAGTCCAGTACCTGGTGGGCTGCGTCGATCTACGCGGCGCCGTACCAACTGTTCCTCGTTGTCGGCACCTACCTGCTGCTCAGAGCCCGTGATGCCGGAAACTCCCGTCCGGTGTGGGCGGCGCTGCTGTGTGCGGTGGCCGCCTCGCTGTCGTTCAGCCGGGGATTCATGGCTGCCGTGTTCATGTTCGTCGTAGTGGCCGCCGTACCCACGGTGCGTTCCGCGGCGCTTGGTGCGCGCCGCGCCTGGACGTGGCAGCGGCCGGTCTGGATCGGTATGGGCTTCGCCTCAGTTCTGGGTGTCCTCCTGGTCATTGCGAGTAGCGGTGACATCACCCGCTCAGGCTTCGACCCTCTACGGCTGCCCGCTTACATCGGGAGGATGCTCACGCTCAACGTCCTGCCCGCGATCTGGGGTGGGCCCTGGCAGTGGTTCGAGATCCCACCCCCCGAGTGGCCCCCCATCGTCACCAATCCCTCCCCGCCGCCCGTGTTTGCACTCCTCGCGACGGTCGCGACGATCGCTGGGTGCGTGGCAATCTGGTGGCGACGCCGGGAACTGCGCGGGCTGGTCGCCTGGGCACTCGCGTTCGTGCTGTGCGTGCTCGTTATCGCGGGGCTGGCACGGTCCGGAACGGCCGTGGAGAGCACGGCCTACCGCTATACCTTCGACGTCGTCTGGCCCGTGGCCCTGGCTTTCGTGTTGGGCGTGTCCATCGAGACCGCAAGGCGCCGACGTTTGACCCGTCTCGGCGCCGTATTGGTGCTCTGTGTGAGCGTGTCCGCCGTGGTGTCGACTCTGGTGCCCGCCCGGGACTGGATGGGCAATCAGGCGCGTGTCTACATGGCGAACGCCGCGTCGGGGTTCCCGCTCATTCCGGAAGGTCAGACGGTGCTTAATCAGGGGGTGCCGGAGGACCTCATCCATCCTGGGCTCATGGCGCCGTACGCCAACGCCGAGGTCGTGATGACCCCGGTTCCGGGAGCCCCCACGTTTGGTACCTATGCAGCGGACCGGCTCTTCGGTTTCGACTCCGACGGAAACGTCCGCGAACAGACCGTACTGGGTCCGACGTCGCTACCCGGTCCTGACGCGAACTGTGGATACGCCGTCACGACGGCTCCCCGCAGCGTTCCGCTCGACGGCGACGTGATCGCGTGGGACTTCTATGCCCGCGTGGCGTACTTCACGCAGACCGCGCCGGATCTCAATATGGCCGTGGGCGGCGCCATTCACACGGTCCCGGTCGAGCCCGGAGGACTAAGTGTCGTCTACTTCCCGGTCAACGGACCCGCCCAGGACGTCCTCGTGTCGATAGGCACGCCTGGCATCACGGTGTGCGTGACGGACATCCGAATCGGGAACCGAGCCGACCTCGAAACCGGTGACACCGTGCCTCTGCCCGTGACACAGTTGCCGCCGTGAGCACCGACGTTCGTGGAGAATCGGGGGCGGCAACCCGAGCCGACGTGCCGGGTAGCGCCCGCCGCATCCCGGCGCTGGACGGTCTTCGGGCGTTCGCCGTCGCAGCCGTCATGCTCTTCCACACGGCGTCAGTGCCTCTGCAGGGCGGATTTCTGGGTGTGGACGTGTTCTTCGTTCTCAGCGGATTCCTCATCACCGGCCTTCTGCGACGCGAGGGGCTCGCCCGTGGTCACATCGCGCTCGCGGGGTTCTGGCTCAGACGCGCCAGACGACTAGCACCGCCACTTCTCCTGGTACTGCTTGCGGTGGCGATCGCCCGGCTGGCGGTACCGCAGGTCGATGCAGCGGTGTGGAGGGGTGAGATCCT
>ERZ724526.1578-NODE-1578-length-11662-cov-5.303265_pt1 | contig 11662 bp, 12 predicted proteins | sample MGYA00376059_ERZ724526 | MGnify/ENA primary metagenome ERZ724526 (study PRJEB28724, sample SAMN07190883) | activated sludge metagenome | isolation source: activated sludge of sewage treatment plant in Hong Hong | place: Hong Kong | collected 2016-03-17 ... | reverse complement strand
TAGGCCTTCTTGACGACGATGCTGCCCTTGGCGAGCAGGCGTTCGAGCACCGGCTTGATGTCGAATTTTTCGTATTTGGCGTCGCGGACGCCAAGGGCGATGTTCTCGAAATCGCAGAACAGCGCCATGCTCGTAGTGTCGGAGGAACTGGCCATGGTCTTCATGAAAGTGGGAACCCCGGCAGTATAGCCCCTCCGTCAACTTTGACCCGGATCAGGGCAGGCGCCCGCGAGGCTCCGCTATAATGCGCGCTCCGCCATAGACAGCGGCCGCCGTGGCCGCGAACGCCGCCCATGTTCCCCCTGCCGACCATGAGACATCTCTTCGCCTGCCTGATCGCACTCGGCCTGTTGCTCACCGGCTGCGACAAGCCACCTGCCTTCAAGTCGACCGACATCTCGGGTGTCGACTGGGGCAAGAACTTCGCACTCACCGACCATACCGGCAAGGCGCGCACGCTGGCGGATTACAGGGGCAAGGTCGTCATCCTCTTCTTCGGCTATACACAGTGCCCGGATGTCTGTCCGACGACGCTGATGACGATGAACGAAACCCTGAAGCTGCTTGGTGACGACGCGGCCCGCGTGCAGGTCCTGTTTGCCTCGCTCGATCCGGCACGCGACACGCAGGAACTCCTGGCGCAGTACGTGCCGCAGTTCAACCCGAGCTTCGTTGGCCTGCGTGGCGACGAAGCCACGACGGCGGCCATGGCCAAGGAGTTCCGGGCCTTCTACACCAAGGTGCCGGGCGCGACGCCGGCGACCTATACGATAGACCATTCGACCGGGAGCTACGCCTTCGATCCTCAGGGGCGGCTGCGCCTGCTGCTCAAGCACGGCGACGCCCCGGTCAATCTCGCCGGCGATATCAAGCAGTTGCTTGCCGGCAAATAATCCACGGAGTACCCATGAAGCGCCTTCTCGTCCTGCTCGCCTTCCTCATCGCTGCCCCCGCGTTCGCCACACCGCTTGCCGCCGACAAGATCAACCTCGATATCGGCACGCCGCCGGTCATCGTCGTCAAACATGCGCTGGCACAGCGCTATTCGCGCCTGGTGCGCTTCTACGACGCCGGTGTGATGGGGATCGACATCAACGGCATGGTGCAGATCCGGGACTACGAAAAGCTCAACAACATCACCCTGCGGCAGACCGCCGAAAAACTCGTCGACCAGGAGAATCCTGATCGCAACTCCCTGATCTACGCGATCGCAGAGGCACACGGCGGCAAGGAAAACATCCCGGTCGTGCGCGAGCTGATGGTCAAGCGCTACCGCGATCAGGTGAAGTCGGGCTGGTGGCTGCAGGATGAAAAGGGGAACTGGGTCCAGAAGCCCTAGTCTGCCCGCGGCATTTTGCCGCAGCCCGAGGAAATCCACGGCGCCTATAATCGGCGCCCGTCAGTCCCGAAAAATTTTCCACAGGAGCTCCCCGTGAAGCCATTGAAGACCTGTATTGCCGTCACCCTGCTTTCGCTTTCGGCCACCGCTGCCATCGCGTCCGATCTCGAAATCAAGTCGCCGTGGGTGCGCGGTACCGTCGCCGGCCAGAAGGCCACCGGTGCCTTCATGGAACTGTCGTCGCCCAGCGGCGCGGCGATCGTCGGCGCCTCCAGTCCTGTAGCGGGCGTGACCGAAGTCCATGAGATGAAGATGGACGGCGGCGTCATGAAGATGCGTGCCGTGCAACGTCTCGATATCGCTGCCGGCAAGCCGGTCAGCCTGGCGCCGGGTGGCTACCACGTGATGCTGATGGATCTGAAGCAGCAGTTGAAAAAGGGCGATGTGGTGCCGCTGACGCTTCAGGTCGAAAACAAGGACAAGAAAGTCGAGACCGTCGAGGTCAAGGCCGAGGTCCGCGAACTGACCGCGGCGGCACCGGCGGCAGACGCCAAACACAAGCATTGAGCATGGAAAGTCCCGCACGCAACGTGCGGGACGCTGCCCGCCGTTCCCGGCCGCCGTGTTGGTGCGGTACGTCTGGCGCTCAGCGGCGCAGCAAGGTTGCCACGACGGCCAGCAGCAGCGCCGCAGCGGCGCCGTGAGCGACGACCAGCGAGAGATTCAGCCCGCTACTGACGGACGCCGCGCCAAGCAGCATCACTCCCGCCAACATCGCTGCCGCCAGCTTCGCAGCCAGTTGGCCGCTGCGGATGGCAAGCACGCCGAGGGCGATCAGCGCCAGGACGGCAAAACCGCGATGCAGCAGATGCAGCGTTGCGCCACCGCTATCGCCGGGCAACGCGGGCGCCTGCAGTGAGCGCAGGGGATCGAGCGCGCGCAGCACATCGGAGAACGCCCACGCACCGATCTCGCAGAACGGCAGGGTCGGGCAGGCCGGTGCCGAATAGGTCGCGCCCAGCCAGGCACCGAGCACTACAGCGACGGTCAGCAGGGCTGCGCCACCTGCCAGCAGGGGGTCTCGGCATCCCTGCCGAGTGGGCACCCCGTGGCAAGCACCGGCCGCCATGGCCGTGCGCCAGGAAAATGTCACCAGACCCAGGCCTCCGACAATATTGAGAAATCCGACCAGCGCCCGGCGTGGATCGGCGCTGAAGAAACCGAGCGCCGACAGCGCCAGCATGAGCCCCAGCAGCAGCACGGCATACTGCGCTGCGGGCTGCAACGGACAAGGACGCATGCAGCGCCAGACCATCGCGATCGCCAGCAGCAGCGCCGCGGAAGCAGCCAGGCGATGCAGCAACCGGGCGACACCATAATGCAGTTGCGCCGGTTCCCCTGCGAGCACCTTGCCATAGCACGCCGGCCAGTCAGTACAGCCCAGACCTGCGGCATCGAGCCGCAAGTAGGCACTCACGGCAACCACGAGCACCGAGAGGGCACATACGATCAGCGCCAACCAGCGGATCTGGCGCAGGCGCCCTCCCTCTTCGAGCCGGGGGGCATCGATCACCCCGCTCATCGGGTACCGGCACAAGCCACCGGCGCGACCCGCAGTTCATGGTTGAGCCAGAGCAGAATGCCGAAGACAAGCATCGCCCCACCTTGATGCGCCGCCCCGAGTGCCACCGGCACCGCCAGCAGCAGCGTCGCGATGCCGAGCGAGATCTGGCAGGCAAGGGCCACCAGCAGCAGCGTCGCAACGTTGCGGGCACGCATCGTCACCGCTGGCAGCGCACGCAGCCTGAACCACAGCCAGGGCACGATGAACGCCAGCAGCCAGGCGCCGAGGCGATGGTTGAACTGCGTCGTGGCCATGTTGTTGAAGAAATTGAGATACCACGGGTCGATCATGAAGATCTCGGGCGGCACGACGTGCCCGTTCATCAGCGGAAAGGTGTTGTAAGCCTTGCCGGCACGGATGCCGGCGACGAACCCGCCGGTGACGACCATGTAGCCGACCAGGAGGCAGAGCCAGAAACCGATGCGCTGCACCTTGCGCAATGCTGCATCGGCGGTCTCGCGGGCACGCTCGGCAACCAGCCCGAGCCCCACCCAGAACATCGAGATGAAGATCAGGAAGGCGATCGAGAGGTGGGCCGTCAGCCGGTACTGGCTGACGCGCGGGTCGTCGACCAGCCCGCTCTTGACCATGTACCAGCCCATCGCTCCCTGCAGCCCGCCAAGCATGAAGATGCCGAGCAGTTTCGGCACCAGTTCGCGGGAAAGCTTCTTGCGCAGCCAGAAATAGGCGAACGGGACAAAGAAGGCCACGCCGACGAGGCGACCGAGGACCCGGTGGAAATACTCCCAGAAGAAGATGTATTTGAACTCCGATACCGTCATCTGGTGGTTAACCTGCTGGTATTCCGGCGTTTTCTTGTATTTTTCGAAGGTTTCCGCCCATTCCTGTTCATTCAGCGGCGGAATAACGCCAACAATGGGTTGCCACTCGACGATGGACAGCCCGGAGTGGGTCAGGCGGGTCACGCCGCCGACGACAAGGATGCAAAAAACGATGGCGCTGCAGGCAAACAGCCAGGCGGCAACCTGGCGACGGGCGGATGAATCCATGAAAAAGCTTCCGGACGCAAGAAAGAAGGGCAATTATAGATTATTTGCCCCTCCCGGTTCCGTGCGACAATCCGCGCCACTGCGACAATCTGCCGCGGACTTTTGATATGCGTCAATTCGCCTCACCCCTGTCCGCAGGTATCCTTCCCGCACTGTGCCGTAGTGCCATAAAGGTTTGTCTTTTTTTGCAATTTGCCGCGCGTATTTAAGCGCTAACAACAAGGAGGGTAACAAGATGGCCGACAATGACAGCGATGTCCCGTTCATGCAGAAGCTGCTCGACAACCACTGGCTGCTGATGGTCATTGGCGTCGTCTCGCCGACAGTGCTCTACACGCTGTGGGGCATCGTCGACATCATGAACACCCCGCTCGCCAAGTAATTTCAATCAATAGAGGGAGAACCACATGAGTTCAATTCTGCCGCCGTCGAACCGGCTCTGGTGGAAGGAGTCGATCGACAAGACCGAATGGGCTTGGATCACGATCGCCTTCGTCTGGGGCATGGTCATGTTCGTCATGATGATCTACTGGCACATCTACGGTAAGCAAAACCTTTCGAACGAGGCCTACAAGACCACGCCGGAAGCCTTCGCCGCCAAGGCCGAGAAGTTCATCGAGGAAAATACCGTCCGCAAGGAAACGGGTCTGAACGGCGACGAAATCCCGGTCGTCAAGGTCCCCGCCGGCGGTGACGGCTACCTGATCGCCCGCCTGTGGAACTGGTACCCGATCCTCGAACTCGAGAAGGGCAAGGAATACAAGATCCACCTGTCGTCGATGGACTACAACCACGGCTTCTCGCTGCAGCCGGTGAACATCAACATCCAGGTGATCCCGACCTACGAGCACGTGGTCAAGATGACGCCGACCTCGGCGGGCACCTTCGCCATCGTCTGCAACGAATTCTGCGGCATCGGCCATCACACGATGCTCGGTCGGATTTACGTAAAATAAGGGGGAAGAATAGTGGCAACCACCTACCGTACCTGCCCGGCATCCGGGCTACAGTTTGAGGCGCATGCCGAAAAACTGATGAAATGGAACGCCGTCGTGGCCGTTCTCTGGCTGCTCGTTGGCGGCATCACCGCCATCGGCGTCATCATGACCCGCTGGCCGGCCTTCAAGCTGCTGCCGCCGGACCAGTTCTACACCATCCTCACCGCGCACGGCGTCGACATGCTGCTGTGCTGGATCATCTTCTTCGAGATGGCCGTTCTGTACTTTGCCTCCTCGGTACTGCTGCGCTGCCGCCTGGCCGCGCCGAAGTGGGGCTGGGTCCAGTTCTGGCTGATGGTCGTCGGCGGCATCATGACCAACGTCGCCATCTTCCAGGGCGAGTCGAGCGTGATGTTCACGTCGTACGTGCCGATGCAGGCCGCGCCGCACTTCTACCTCGGCCTGATCCTGTTCGCCGTCGGCGCGCTGATCGGCTGCTTCGTGTTCATGGGCACCCTGATGGTCGCCAAGAAGGACAAGACCTACACCGGCTCGATCCCGATGGTCACCTTCGGCGCCCTGACGGCCTGCATCATCGCCGTGTTCACGATCCTGACCGGTGCCGGCATCCTGCTCCCGACCTTCCTGTGGTCCGTCGGCCTGATCAAGGAAGTCGATCCGCAGCTGTACCGCATGGTCTGGTGGGGTCTGGGTCACTCGTCGCAGCAGATCAACGTGGCTGCCCACGTGTCGATCTGGTACCTGATCCCGGCCATCGTCATCGGCGCCAAGCCGCTGTCGGAAAAGGTCTCGCGCGGCGCGTTCCTGATGTACATCCTGTTCCTGCAGTTGGCCTCGGCCCACCACCTCCTGTCCGACCCGGGCATGAGCGCCGAGTGGAAGGTGCTGAACACCTCGTACTTCATGTACTTCGCCGTCATGGCCTCGATGATCCACGGTTTCACGGTTCCGGGTGCTGTTGAAGCGGCCATGCGTCGCAAGGGCTTCACCAACGGCGTGTTCGAGTGGCTGCGCAAGGCACCGTGGGGCAACCCGGCCTTCTCGGGCATGTTCATCTCGCTGGTCTCCTTCGGCTTCCTCGGCGGCATCTCCGGTGTCGTGCTCGGTACCGAACAGATCAACATGCTGATGCACAACACGTTCTACGTGCCGGGCCACTTCCACACGACGGTCGTGACGGGTACCACGCTGGCCTTCATGGCGGTGACCTACCTGCTCGTGCCGACGCTGTTCCGCCGCAAGATGATCCTGCCGAAGCTGTGCCAGATCCAGCCGTACGTGTTCGGTATTGGCATGTCGATTACCGGCCTCGTCATGATGGGTGCCGGTACGCTGGGCGTCTCCCGTCGTCACTGGGACATGGCCTTCGGTGGCGCGCCGTTCCAGTATGAGTGGCCGGGTGCCGCCATGCTGATGATGGGCATGACCGGCTTCTTCGGTGTCATCACCATCATCGGCGGTGGCCTGTGGATCCTCCTCGTCGTGGGCTCGCTGCTGTTCGGCGAAAAGCTCGAGGGCGGTGCAGTCTCCGACAAGCCGACCCCGATCCCGGCCGCAACCCCGGCCGCCGCAGCTTCGCATCACGGCAGCGATCACGTTGCAGTGCCGGGTACGGTCATCCTGGCGCTGGCCCTGTTCGTCTCGTTCGTGCTGTACTACTTCGTGAACTGGAAGTACCTGTCCGAAGTCTGGCTGCTGAGCTAATCAGTCGCTGAGCAATCCCCGCACCTCCGGGTGCGGGGCCTGCCTGAATCGGGTTTGAATCCTCAGAACCGATTCACGCAGGTCAGAAAAGAGTTGTTCCACCTTTCCGACCGAAACACTAGTTGCGCACCATTCAGAAACGCCTATGCAATCGACGACGCCACCAACCGCCGCCTCCGGTATTTCGCTGCGCACCATCCTCGGCCTGTTCAAGCTGCGCATTGGCGTAGTCATCACCTTTACAGCGCTGGCCGGTCTCGCCGTCAGTTCGGGCCCCAGCCTGAGCCTCGGCCAGTTCGTCGTGCTGACGCTGTCGGTTCTCGTGTCGTCGGCGGCCGCCGGTGCCTTCAACCAGTACTACGAGCATGACCTCGACCCGAAGATGGCGCGGACGAAGAACCGCCCCTTCGTTACAGGTGAAATCAAGCACGGTCCGTTGTGGCTGGTGATCATTGCCGCACTGACCATCGTCTCGGTCGGCGCCGCCTGGCTCGCACTCAACGCCTGGTCGGCGATGTACGTCTTCCTCGGCGCCTTCTTCTACGCCATTGTTTACACCGTCTGGCTGAAGCGCCGCACCTGGCTGAACATCGTCTTCGGCGGGCTGGCCGGTAGCTGGGCCGTGCTCGCCGGAGCCACCGCCGCCGAACCGCAACTGGGCGCCGTACCGCTGGCGCTGGCCTTCGTGCTTTTCCTGTGGACACCCCCTCACTTCTGGTCGCTGGCCATCGCCTGCAAGGATGACTACGCTGCAGCCGGCGTCCCCATGCTTCCGGTGGTCGTCGGCAACGAAAAGGCTGCGCAGACGATCTTCTACAGCACGATCGCCCTGGTCGCCGCATCGTTCCTGCCGCTGTTTTTCGGTCTTGGCTGGATCTATTTCGCAGGCGCCTTTATCGGCGGCGCCCTGTTCCTGCAAAAATCCTGGCAATTGACGCGCGCGCCCGGCCGCAAGGCCGCCCTCGGCAGCTTTCATGCGTCGCTGATACAGCTGACGCTGGTACTGCTGGGCGCGATCATCGACGCGCAGTTCTGAGTGCCGCGCCGGCAACGTCGGTCGTAGTTTCAGGTAAAATCCGCCGCGTGAAAAACCGCCTGATCCGTGCCGCCAGCTACCTGGCGGCGACCCTCGCCTTCTCCGTGCTGCAGGTCGCTGTAGCCGAAGAGTCCGTCGACAAGCCGAAAATGACGGCCCGTCCGGCCACTTCCCTCAGCCCCGGCCTGACCCTGAGCACCCTCGACGAAAATGCAGCCTTCGAGCGCTCGCAGGCTGTCGTCGGCAAGCCGATGCAGAATTTTGCCCTGCTCGATCGCGACGGCAAGCCGGTCGAACTTTCCCGCTACAAGGGCAAACCCCTGCTGGTGAACTTCGTCTACACGGCCTGCTTCCAGGTGTGCCCGACCACCACGCGAAACCTGCAGAAGGCGGTTGCCGAGACAGTCAACGTGATGGGCGCGGACCGCTTCAACATTGTCACGATCGGCTTCAACCAGCCCTTCGATTCGCCGCAGGCGATGAAGGATTTCGCCAAACGCTACGGACTCGACCTGCCCAACTGGGAATTCCTCAGCCCGGCACAGGCGATCGTTAACGACGTCACGCAGGGCTTCGGTTTCAGCTTCGTCGCGACTGCAGCCGGTTTCGACCATCTGAACCAGATCACCCTGGTTGATGCGGAAGGCGTCATCGTGCGTCAGGTCTATGGCGAGAAATTCACGCCCAAGGATCTCGCCGAGCCCCTGAAGCTGCTGATCACCGGCTCCGCGATCCCGCCTGAACGGAATACCGTGAAGGAACTGATGGAGCGGGTGCGCATCCTGTGCTCGGTGTACGACCCGGTCGCCGGACGTTACCGGACGAACTATTCGGTGTACTTCATGATCGCCGGATTCATCACCTTCATGTCTTTCCTCATCTACATGTCGATCAACGTGTGGCGCAACCGCCGCCGCGATACACCGCCCCCGACTGCCTGATTCCCTGCACCTGTGCCCGGCACAGGCTTTCTGGGATGGAATTGATGCGGGTCAAGTCACCTTGATCGGGGCATTACTATAATCAGCCGCTAATAATCCAGCATCTTTTTTGTGGCTATCCGGAACGAAAGCTGCCGTGCAGATCGAAGCACCTCTACGCCATCTCGTCCAGGCACCATTCCAGCGGTGCGAGGAGGCATTCGACCGGTTTTTCGGCGGCAAGGACAACCCGCTGCGCCATCTGGGTGCGCTCGGTCTCTTCCTCCTCTGGATCATCGTCGGTAGCGGCATCTATCTGTACATCGTGATTGACACCGGCGTCGACCAAGTTTACGAATCAATCGGTGAGATCAGCCGTGATCAGTGGTATTTCGGTGGCCTGTTGCGCAGCCTCCACCGTTATGCCTCCGACGGCTTCATGCTCGTGATGGGTCTGCATCTCGTGCGCGAATGGGCCTATGGGCGCTATACCGGTTTCCGCTTCTATTCCTGGATTACCGGCGTACCGCTGATCTGGCTGGCCTTCGCCAGCGGCATCGGCGGCTACTGGATCGTCTGGGACGAAGTTGCCCAGTACTCGGCGATTGCAACGACGGAATTGCTCGATTGGCTGCCCATCTTCAGCGAACCCTCGGCCCGCAACTTCCTGACGCCAGCCTCGATCAACGACCGGTTTTTTACCCTGCTGGTCTTCATCCACATCGGCCTGCCCATCCTGCTGCTGGCAGCCCTTTGGGCACACGTGCACCGCATCTCGCACGTCGATCACCTGCCCTCGCGCCGCCTGATGCAGGGCACGCTGCTGACGCTGATCCTCCTGTCGCTGGCCAAGCCGGCGTTGAGCACCGCCGCGGCCAATCTTGCGATGGTCCCGAACGAGATTCGCATCGACTGGTTCATCCTGTTCCTGCATCCGCTGACGAACCTGACGTCGCCCGCAATCGTCTGGTCGCTGCTGCTGGGGCTGACGGTACTGCTCGTCGTACTGCCGTTCCTGCCGCAGCGCAAGAGCGGCCCGATCGCCGTCGTCGACCCGGCCAACTGCAATGGCTGCACGCGCTGCCAGGTGGATTGCCCCTACGCCGCCGTCACCATGGCGCCGCACCCGACGCGTCGCAGCTATCAGGTCGCCGTCGTGGACGCTTCGCTGTGCGCAAGTTGCGGCATCTGCGCCGGCTCGTGCCCGTCATCGACACCGTTCCGCAGCCAGGAAACCCTGCTCACCGGCATCGACATGCCGCAGATGCCTGTTGACGCCTTGCGCGGGCAACTGGAAGAAAAACTTGCGTCACTCACCGGTGAAACGCGCATCCTCGTGTTCGGCTGCGACCACGGCGCCGGCCTCGCCGCACTGGACGCACCCGATACGGCAACGATGAGCCTGCTCTGTGCCGGAATGCTGCCGCCCTCCTTCGTCGAATACGCCCTGCGTACCGGCGCCGATGGCGTCATGATCGCCAGCTGCCGCCACGGCGGCTGCGAGTATCGTCTTGGCGAGCGCTGGACGGTGGAGCGACTCGCACGGCAGCGGGAACCACAGTTGCGCGGCAAGGTCCCGTCGGAACGACTGGCCGCCGTTTTCGTATCTTCCAACGACACGGCATCTCTTTCCGCTGCCGTCGCCGATTTCAGGATTCGTCTGCGCGGCCTCGCCGCCGCCGACAACACGCTTCAACCTTACCTTCGGAGAACCGCCCACCATGCTTAAACCCGCCGCCGCCATTGCCGGCCAGGTCGTCCTTTATGGCGCCTTTGCCGCGTTCATCGGCTATTTCGCCACGGACCCGAAATTCAGCCAGATTCCGGACGATGTCGCCGTGATCAAGGTGTCGTTCAGCCACCTCGGCGACCGCGAGTGCCGCAAGCGTACCCCGGAAGAACTCGCCAAGCTGCCACCGAACATGCGCGGACCGATGGATTGCCCGCGCGAGCGTTCCGACATCAAGGTCGAGATCGACATCGACGACAAGAACGTCATCACCCACACGCTGCACCCGACCGGGCTCTACAAGGATGGCATCTCGACGATGTACCGACGCCTCGAAATCAAGGCTGGTCCGCACAAGATCGCGGCCCGCATGCAGGACAACGTCAAGCAGGAAGGCTGGAAATACGTCAAGGAGGAAACGATCGATCTGAAGCCGGCGCAGAATCTCGTGATCGACTTCCACCCCGACCACGGCGGCCTCTTCTTCAAGTAAGCCGTTCCAGACACATACGCCCTCCATCCCTACCGAGCGGAAAAGACAATGGTCAAGTTACTGCAAGCCCTTCTGCGCTGGTGTTTCATGCGCGTCGAAAACCTGTTCAACCTCGCCTTCGGCGACAAGCTGAACCCCTTCTACCACCTCGGCACGATCAGTTTCTGGCAGTTCTGGCTGCTGGTCGGTACCGGTTTCTATCTCTACATCTTCGCTGACACCGGCGTCCACAACGCCTTCGAGTCAGTGGAGGCGATCACGCACGATCAGTGGTGGGCCGGCGGCATCATGCGCTCGATCCATCGTTATGCGACCGACGGCATGATCCTGACGATGATCCTGCACCTGATCCGTCACTTCGCTTACGACCGCTACCGCGGCTTCCGCGCCTTCTCGTGGATCACCGGGGTCGTCCTGCTCATCCTCGTATACGTAGCCGGCATCAACGGTTTCATGCTGGTCTGGGATCAACTCGCGCAGTTCATCGTCATCGCGATCGCGGAATGGTTCGACGTACTGCCAATGTTCAATGGCACCGTGATCCGCAACTTCCTCTACGAGGGCAGCGTCAACAGCCGTCTGTTCACCCTCCTCGCCTTCTTCCACATCGGCGCCCCGCTGATCGTCGTCTTCATCATGTGGGTGCATGTGCAGCGCGTGCCGCGTGCGCACATCAACCCGCCGGTGCCGATCCGCTACGCCGTGACGCTGATGTTCATCGCGCTGTCGCTCGTCAAGCCGATCGTCAGCCAGGGCGGCGAGGCCGATTTCTCGATCGTGCCGAACAACATCGGTTTCGACTGGTTCGAACTTGGCGTACTGGCACTGGTGTACGTCATGGACCCGAT
>ERZ724526.1574-NODE-1574-length-11686-cov-6.255008_pt1 | contig 11686 bp, 12 predicted proteins | sample MGYA00376059_ERZ724526 | MGnify/ENA primary metagenome ERZ724526 (study PRJEB28724, sample SAMN07190883) | activated sludge metagenome | isolation source: activated sludge of sewage treatment plant in Hong Hong | place: Hong Kong | collected 2016-03-17 ... | reverse complement strand
CGACTTGTCCGGCGGCCGTCGCCAGCCCGGCCGCCGATCCCGAAATCTCGTTCGTGCTCAGCGCGCCGGTGACCGTGCTCGATACCCGCGCGTTGCCGCTCAATTGTTCCGCCACGATAACCCCCGTCGTCAAATCGCCTGTCACCGCGACGCGGACCACCGCGTCGCCGGCCAGGCCGATCACCGTCAAAGCCAAGTTGCCGGTCGCCGTAGAGACGGCTTGCGCCGCGCCCGCCAGCGCCCCGGCATCGTCGTAATAAGGCCGATAGCCGAACGAGATCGCCCGGCCATTGTACCGCGCGAACGGCCACAGGCCTCGCGTCCAGCAGCCGAAGCCCGGCCCCGGCGTCGGAATGTGGCCGAGCGCGGACGCCCGCGCTATCGCGTCGGCGACGAGAGTCTGCGCCATTTTGACCGCGCCGGTCGCCGCAGACGCCGCGCTGGCCACCCCGCTCAGACCCGAACCCGTCTCGGTCAGGTTGCCGGTGGCGGACGCCGAAGCCGCCGCCCCACCGGCTAGCGCGATACCGGCGGCCGCCTCGTAATGCGCGAGCACTCTGGCCGGCGACAGAGCGGCGCCATAATACGCGCAGTGCGCGATGTCGCCGGAAAACCAGTTGCTGTCGACCGTCGATCCGCATCCGCCGATGCTGATCGGCTGGCTGACGGACTGCGGCGTCCCGGTCCTGCTGTTGGAAGCGACAGAGGACCCGTTGATGTACAGGATAAAACTGCCGGACACGCTGTCGTGGGTGACGACGACGTGCCGCCAGTTCCCGTCCGTCATCCCGCTTCCGGTGGTGACCTCGGAAGACGCGGCGAACGTGTTCGTGAACGTCGCTTTGATCGTTCCGGACCGGATGTACAGGACGAATTGCCCCGAGTCCGCCCGCCCGTTCGCCACCCCGAAAATCGCGGGGTATCCCGCCGACGCGGTGCTCCGGACCCAGCACTCCAGCGAGAAGCTGGTCGGGAGCATCCAACTGGCGTAGCCGGCCGTCGCTCCCTCGCCGTTGACCCCGTCCAGCCCGACCGCGTAAGACACGCCGCCGACTATGGGGGGTCCGCTGTTCCGAAAGCTCGGGGTCCCGCCGTAAATCAGATCTCGGCCGTTACCGCTGCTGTCAGCGCACGTCGTCCCGGAGGCTTCGTCGAGCTTCCAATAACCGAGCGGAGAATCCGCTAGAACGGCGTCAGCGTAAGCCAACGCTCACTCCTCGTATTCGATCCAAGGCAAGACAGAAATGGCGGAGGGGGTGTAAATCTCGAACGCCAGCCGCGTACCGCCCGGCACCGACAGGCGCAGATCAATCGCCCGCGCCTCCCAATACCCCCGATCCAGATGGATCCGACGAAGCACATCGCCCTTTGTCGGCTCGACCGAGGCGTTCTTCCCCGCCGTCGCCTGTGGGGTCTCGCTCCCCGCCGACAAGCGCACCGGCGTCACCGAGGTGAAGGTGCCCGCCGTGGTGGCCCGGTAAATCGTCAATATGCCGGGCACCGCCGTCGGACTGCTCAGGTCCGTGGTCATGCCGAACTGCACAACCAGCAGGCGCTGGTTGGTCGGGGCGGTCAGGATCAGCGCGGTTTTGGTGGTAGCCGCAGAGTAAGCGATGGCGTCAGAGTTGACGGAACAGAGCAAGCCGGCCATAAGACCTCATATCGCGAAATAGGGGAATCGGGCGGTCCGGCCGTCGAACAGCGAACCGATGGGATTTGGCATAGGTGCAACCAGCAGATTGGCGTAGTGCGCCGCGATGCGGGTCGGAGACAGCGCCGAGTGGTAGTAGGCCACGTCCCGGATATAGCCGGGGAAGTTCCCGTTCGTCGCGTTCGGGCGGATGGCGCCGATGGCGATGTAGGAGGATGCTTGCCCTCCGGTGGTATAGCCGGTCGTCTGGGCGTCTTGAGCGCCGTTCAAGAACAGCGTCAACGTCCCGGCCGACACGTCCAGAACGCAGGCGACGTGATACAGCCCGTTCGCCAGATCGGCGCTCGATGTCACCTCCGAGGCGCCGACGCCAAAGATCAGGCGCCGATCCCGCAAGCTCAAGCCGAACCAGCGATCCGATGCGGTGAACGCCCCGCGATTCGGCCCGTTCGTGTAATTACATAAAATCCCGCTGCCACCCTTCCAGCCCGCCGCGTTCGTGGCGCCTGCCCCGGTGATCTCGATGGTGGCCTCGAAGGTGCGCGGAGATCCCGCAGCGAGCGAGCACGGGTAGGTGGACGCGACGTTGATGGCTGTCGAGTACCACGCTCGCGGGGTCTGCGCCGGGAACATCGCCCGAACTACCTCGGTCAGTTCCGCATAGGACTGGAGGCCGTAATGATCGGCGTAGCGCTGGTTGCCGCTGCTGTCAGCCTCACCGGGGGTCATCCCGATGGAGTTGGAGATCCACCGGCCACCGTTCGGCCCCGCCATCCAGTAGCCGGCCGGCGCGTCGGCCAGCACTTCGGTCTGATTGGCGAACTCTTCCCATCGGCTGAACCCGGACGGTGGGGCGGCGCGGTAGTTACCGCGATGGGCGCTCAATCCGCCCCACGCCGTCGATTGCAGCACCCCGTTCCAGAAATCAATCCCTATCGCTGGCACCAGAGGCGTGTTCGGTGTGAAGGTGTAAGTCGGCGACGTGCCGGCGACCGGGTCTCCGTTCCAGACATCGTGCGAGTTCTCGTAGTCGAAATAACCGGCCCACATCTTGCCAGCGTCGAAGTCCACCGCCCAGCGCATGATGCCACCGTCGCGAAGAAACTGGCTGGAATAGTTGTAGTAGAACCCGATCTCAGTGTTGGTGCCCAGCAACGAGAACGGGAACCCGAGATCGATGCTCGTCGAATCGTGGTAGGCGTCACCGCCGTTGGTCGAGAGCGCCCAACTATAGGGAGAAAAACCCGGCATCGGCCCGGTGCGGCTGCTCCCGTGCGCTGCGGACACGAACCCGAAGTAGTAGTGCGATTCCGACAGGTTGCCGCCGCAGTTGAATTCCAGGTACAGCTTGCCCGAGTTGCGGGACTTACTTGTAAACAAGGTGTTTTGCTCTGGGGCGTATTCGGTGTAACTAAAGAATGCGCCCGACACCTCGAAAAACCCGCCGGGCGACACCCAGACTATCGGAGCGTTGTACTCGGTCATTTCGGCGGCAAGAACGCGCACTCCATGCGCGGACTGGGGAAGGTGGAGAAACTGGAGTAGCTGTAATACCGGTTCAATGTCACGAACGCCGACGAGAAACAAAACTTGCAGAGCGGCCTGGACAGCGCGAGGTACTGGTGAGCCAGAATGGCGCCCAGCGGCGCGAGGCTGGTCACGTCATGCCACGAGTGCGCGGTCGGGTCGTCACTCTTCGGCCGAAACTCGGGGAGTTCGTCCGGTTTGCGGAACTCGAAATGGTAGTCCTCGGCGGTCAGAGTTTTGCCGAACGCCTGATTGAGCAACGCGATGTGCGAAGTGGTTCGGTCCTTCGTCTCGGTCACGTCGCGCAGCGTCACCCGGTCCACGAGTACCTGCTCGTAGCCCAGCGGAATGTCCGAATCCACGTCACCCATCAGCGCCGAATGCGCGGCGAACGGACCCGCGAAGATCGACCACGAGCCGGAGCGATGAACGCCAAAGCGGGCCTGCACGTTGTTGAGCGGTGCCAGGGTGAGAAAGTGCACCGTACCGTGATGAACCGCACCGTAGGGATAGCCCGTGAACGAAAGCGATCCGGTCTGCCACACCCCGCCGACGGACCACCTCATGCCGGGGCGCACGAACGAAAATCCGTCCCAGTACGAGAAAATCACCGGACTCCAAATCGCGTCGTGCCCGGAGAACAGAGGGCAGCCCGCCACCGCCGGATAGGCCAACATCGGCTCGCTGGCATCCTGAATCACGTGGACCAGCGGTTCGGCGCCGTCGCCTAGCGTGACCGTCAGGGTGGCGTACTCGTGCGTGCTGCCTGCCGCGAATCCAGTCGTGTACTGCGCGTAGTCTGCCGTCGCGTTCAGGTGAAACCGGGTCATGCTCGCGATGTCGGGGTATGGGTGCGTCAAGTCGTGCATCGCCGACGCTGCCTCTTTCAGCAGCGGATGGCCGATGCGGAGCCGATCCCGCTCCACCCCGAAAGTCGTGGTAGCGATGACCTGAGCCTCTGCCGCGTAATTGTCGAGACCGGAGCGAGGCACAGTACCCATAGTCCATACCGTCGCCGTCACGCAAAACGACAAGCTGGACACGTCCATCGCCACGATCTGAGCGATGTAGACGAAGTGATTCCAGAAGTAATCGCTCGCGCCGGGAACACCGTCGAAATCGGTGATGATCGGCGAGAAGCGGCGCGGTTCCGGGTCACCGTAGACCTCGACCGGGTAGCAGGCGTAATAGGCGAGCCAGCGCTTCACTTCCGTCCAGGCCCCGCCGTTCTCGCGCTTGACGCTGGCGACGGTCGCCCGATTGGGCCGTCTCGGCTGGTAGAGGGTCGGCGGTCCGAGGTCGGCGGGATAATCGGCGACCACCGCCATCGCCGGAACATCGGTGTAATGCTCGTACTCCAACACCAGCAACTCGTCTAGCGTCACGTCGCCCATCGGGCGCAGCGCGTAGCCGACCGCCACCGGACAGCGATGATCCTCTTTCGAGTAGATGTCTTGCTTGAGAGATACCGAAAACGTGAAATCGTCGAGATAGGGGCCGGTCACCTCGACGGTGAACGAGACCTCGACCAGGCCGGGATAATCTTCTTGGAGATTGTGGACCAGCGTAGCGCCGTCACCCGAATACATCGACGAGGTGAAGTGGGCGTTCGCCCAGGCCGAATCGCGATGCGCGGCGATGCAGGCTGCCCGCGTGCCCGCCTGATCGAACACCCACATCGGCCTGAATCGCTTGCGCTGTTCCGCTTCGGTCACCGGCTCTTCGATGGCCGCGACGCCGAGGTTGGCGGTCGTGGCCCAAGCCGGCCATGGACAGGCTTGACTTTGAGTCAGATCGACGGGGACGTTGGCCTTCTCGCCGGGCCATTCGGCACCGCCCACGATGAACTCGGCACCGTACCCGTCAGTCGGGTAGCAGTAGAACACGCTGTTCACGTCCACCGCGATGATGAACGTGCGCTCGCCAGCGAAATGCAGCGCGGCGCCGCAATACCAGTCCGAGTCCGGCGACTTGTTGACGCCTTGCAGCCCATCGCCGCCGAAGAACGTCGGGCCGAAATCGAAGCCCATGTCCTGAGTGAACCAGTAGGCGGAACTGCCTCCGGTGAGCCGGCCCAGCGCGTTGCACGGATGCGACTGGTTCCACTGAGTCAGCAACCAGGGAATATTCCGCTTGGGCACATCGGCGGTCGGGCCGTACCACTGGCGGATGCCATTACCGTCCGGTTGGTGGGCCGGAGAGAGGATCAAATGGTCGTCGGTGTTTCGCGGATCAGGGTCATAGTGCCAAGACAACCCCACGCCCGCCTCCTCGGCGCTCGACACCAGCGGCGTGGCGGTCCATTTTCCGCCCTTAACTTGCGCGTGGACCGCGTAGACCAGCGGGAGGTAGCGAGTCCCCGCCGGGAGGCTGTCGTCGTCGAAGGTCTTGTAGAGGTGGCCCAGCGTGCCAAGGAACTGGTAGCTGCCAGCCATGCCCCCCACGATGCGGATAAACGCCTGATCGTCGCGGATCTCGATGGACACTATGGTGCCGTCGGCCATCCGCAACCGTTTCGCAGGACGGGTGCCGGCCTCCGCCATGAACCGAGCTTGCTTGCGAGCCCAGACCAGCCACTTGGCGACGGCCGGGCCTTCGCCGCGCAGCGTGATCCACTCGATCACGTCACGGTCACCGCCAAGGGGGCGAACGGCGGGCGCTGCACTTTCGGCCGAACTTGACCGCGCATCGCTGCGACGAAATAGCGCGAGCCCGCGTGGTCGATCACCCCGCCCGTCGCGAGCGCGCGATTGTCCGGCGACAGCGCCGCGTCGGCGGGCAGGGCCAGCGGCGGATAGGTCATCGGGCCGCGATCCGTCTCCAGCACGATGCGGCCATCGTCCAGGTAGGACAGGGTATCGGGCACCGCGCCGAAGCCGGCCAAGCCCAGCACGTTGCCCGCCGCGTCCACCGAATGCAGCGCGCGATCCGTGCCGACGAACAGGTCGTTCTGCACCGACGCCAGCACGGTCGGGCGGCCAGCGAACAGCGCGTGGTCCTTGTCCAGCTCGAACCAGTGCGGCGCGTCCGGCTTGCTCCAATACAGCACCGTGCGGTCGTACTGCGGCTCCCATACCGCCACTGCCATTCGGTTGCCGTGGCGGGCGATGCGCCCCCCTTTCGGCGGCGGGTAGCAGTGCAAGGTCTCCAGGCGCGGCCCTTCGGCTACGGGCGCAGAGATCGTGGTCAACCCGTCGCCGGGCAGGGTAGCGGCCTGATAGAGTTCGGTGCCGTCCGGCGGGCTCAGATACAGGCAGGTGGTATAGCCGGACACGGGCGGCGAGTGCGCCACGATGCCCTGCGACCCGTTCAGCGCCAGCGACGCCACGCCCACGCTACCGCCCAAGCGACCGTCGGGCGCCACCAGCGCGGCGGCGATCAGATAGTTCCCGGCCGGAAAGGTGCCAGCCGACACGCCGACCGAGGGCTCTGGCAAGGTCGAGATGCCCCACGGCACCACCCGATCCGGGTAGATGCACCACGCGGCGGTCTCCGACATAGCGAACGCGGCGTAGCCCAACTCGGCCCACTGGAACGGCCCGCCGACGAATCCAGTCGCCCGCTGACGGTAGCTGCCGTCCGAATAGACCTCGTACAGCGCACCGGTCACGGTGACCGCGAACAACCGCTCGTCCATCGTCCCGAACACGTCGGTGATGTTGGCCAGAAACGAGGCGTAACCGGGACGGCGCACCAAATAGCCCGCGTCGTCGCACAGCGCGTTATCGGCCTGAATCAGCCACTGCGGCCCGGCCGCCGTCGGGTCGAGTCGGTTATTGAGCCCCTTGAAACCGGCGATGAACGGGAAGGTGGGTTCAGCCATGCCTCAACACCTCGAACGCCAATGCTGCCAAACCACTACCAAGCGTTATTAGCCCAGTTACTAAGGTGGCAATAATGGCTCTCATTAACTTTAACCTATCCCCGTCCTCTCGCTGTATATGTGCTGCTAAACTGCTAACCATAGCATCTAGCTTTTTAGAAAAGCACGTAGACAGCTCATCGATCTTTTCGTGAATGGCGTTGATAGCTAGCTCTATTGCAGTAGCTCTATCGGACGCTATTTTTGCTTGTGTCTCAAGCACGGCGATAGCACGATCATTATCGTGTATTTTGTGTCCATGCTCTTTCACAATCTCAGCCAGCTCAGAGAAAGCCCGCTCAAATTCCACATAACCGCGCCGCCTCTCGATTTCATCGCTCATTTCGCCACGCCTTTGATCTTTTCGATGCTGCGAGCGCCGATCAGACCGAGACCCAGTAGGCCAAAAATCAAATTCCAAACCGCTTCGTCGAGCGTCAATTTGGGCACGATCAGGCTCGCATCGCACAACGCGACAACGAACACGGCGGTCGGGTAAAGGATGTAGGAGTAGAAGAAAATCAGCACGCAGCACCAGAGAAGCGCAGGCCGGGCGCCGGACACGAACAGGCTCTGGTTTTGAGCTTGCGCCGTGTTGGTCTCGATTTGCGCCACCCGCTCTCTATGCGCTGCGTCGATTTCGGCCAGTAGCACAGAAAGCTTGGCTTTTTCGGCCTCTTGTGCGTCGGGCCAAATTCGGTTGATGATCGCCGTGCCAAAATCGAAGATCGATCCAATTCCTGTTAGATCAGCCATCCGCGTTCTCCCGTTTCAATCACCGATTTCGTGGTATTCAAAAGCGCCACCATGTGATCGCATTTAAACCGACTTCGCGGCTGCTTGATAAAGGCTCCCACAAGGGGCGCGGAACTAATAAACCGGCTTGCAGCCAGCGATGTATTTGAGATTTGCGCGCACTTGGGACTGCATGATCGAGTACGCGCCAGCCACGCCTTCGGCGGAGTTGATTTTGTCTTGTATCGCGGTTTGGGCGAGCATGGCGCGAACCTGCGCGTTCAAATCTGCTTTGCCCTGATACACATCAGACATATAAGCGGTGACTGTGTTTTTGTCTGCGGCAGTGGCGACGGAAGCCGGGAAATTTCCCCCCAAAATCCAGTCGGCAGTCTGCACGAAATTCAGCATGACATTTCCGCGAAACTCTAGGTTGTGCTGTAAAGCGAGGACGGCAGGAGTGATGGACATGATTCGATCCTATACGGTAATGGTTAATGCTTCGGCGAACAGCGCGTCGACGGCTTCGGCGGAAAGACCGAGCGCGGTCGCGACGGTGAGCAGTGCCGGTGATGTGCGGTGGAACTCAGGAGCGTCGTTCCACGCGATTTGCGCGGCTTGACTCATTTCCGCCACGACCTGATCGGCTATATCGAGCAGCCCGTGATTCGCGAGCGCGATTTTGGCCTGATGCCTTGATATAGTCTGCGACGCGCGCAATGCCTCAGCAGCGGAATCCAGTTCCTCTTGCGGAATATCCTCTGCCGGAAACGTCACCGCGTCCGCTGTCACGACCGGCGTGCTGGCGTGGCGCTGGTTTTCTCCGAGCGCCGCGTAGGCGGCGGGAACCAGATCGTAATCGGCAAGATTCAGCAGTTCGGGATTTCCGCACGAGGTCAGCTTTTTGATCGCCGTCGAATCGACGGCATGAGGGCCGCTGATGATCGACAGCGTATTCGGATCGATATGGTAGTACATCACGGTTATGTCCAGTCAGCGGGAATGTTCGCCCAATTAGAAAGGCTTGAAGACGAGTGCCCTTGGAAACAATCGGTTTTGGTCGGAGTTCCCGTGCCGAAATCGCAGTTCCACAACGCAGGGGCCGTGCCTTGCGAGCCACTAAATGACGTGAGATAAAAGCACTCTTGGAAATTAGATACACGGTTCAAGAAGCGCGTCGATTCTTCGCCCGCCGAGAAAAAGATATAGGGCGATAACTGGAGTTTGGTGCAGCCGTGGAACGTCCGATAAAACCCGCTCGAAGAAACGGCGGTGTTGTATCTAAATAGATCGGTCGGGAGAGAAGTGAGGCCAGTGCAGCCGTAAAATGTCTCGTAAAACCCGCTCGAAGAAACGGCGGTGTTGTATCTAAATAGATCGGTCGGGAGAGAAGTGAGGCCAGTGCAGCCGTAAAATGTCTCGTAAAACCCGCTCGAAGAAACGGCGGTGTTGTATCTAAATAGATCGGTCGGGAGAGAAGTGAGGCCAGTGCAGTTTTGAAAAGTCCGATAAAACCCGCTTGAAGAAACGGCGGTGTTGTACCGGAATAGATCGGTCGGAATTGAGGTCAGGCTGGTGCAGTTGTAGAACGTCGCATAAAACCCGCTCGAAGAAACGGCGGTGTTGTATCTAAATAGATCGGTCGGGAGAGAAGTGAGGCCAGTGCAGCCATAAAATGTAGACGAAAAATTAGACAGCCCAACAATATTACAAACCGCTTTCGTTCCTTTCAGTCTGCTCCTGTTGCTACTGTTGCTGCCCAGCCGAATATTGCCGCCGCTCGCGAACGATCCGCTGATTTTGACGGTGTAGGTTCCGGCATTCGTGTAGGTATGCGCTTTTTGGCCGGTCGAGGTGAAATTCTCGACCGCGCCACCATCTCCCCAATTGATGTTGATGTTCGGAGTGGTGCCCGCGTTGATATCGACGACGTAATCCTGGCTCGATCCGGTCGTCTGTACGGTCAAATCCCATGTCGTTGGCGGTGCGGCCGCGCCACACGCCAGCAATGCCGCCTGCACTGCGCCGAGCATTACGCTGTCTCCTTCCCGGCGAGAAAGCCGAGCCATCTCGAATCCGTGTCATCCCAAACGAACGACAGTACGTTGACGAGATTTGCGGTCGTCACCAGCGTGGGAGCGGTTCCGTCCGATGTGAGCCATTTGATCGCGGGACTGCTGTTCCACGTCGGCGTGAAAGTGGCGCACTCCAAAATCAGCACGAACGACTGCCCCACGTCGCCCGGATCGCCCGGAAGCGTGATTTGGCGGTTGGCGTCGAGAATCAACCGCTGCACGTTGCCGTTGGCGAGGTCGAGCGTGATGTTCCCGCTGGTGGTGACGGTGTAACGGGTTTCGCGGTAGTTGGTGAGCGTTCCGCCGCTGGCGGGTAGCGCCCCGGTCACTCGACTATCGTTGCCCTGACATACCGTCCCGCTGGTCGTGCCGAATTTCGCCGCCGCTGAAATCTGCTGTCCGGTCAGCGTCAAATCGATGCTGGCGGAATCGGATACCGTAACAGGGTCGTGCGACGATCCACCCGTTGCCGCCTCCCAAGCAGCTCCCCCCGCGCCATCCGCAGTCAGGACATAACCATCCGTAGCCGCACCGCTGCCAAGATAAGCCGCATCGTCGCCCGGCTGCATCGCGCTATCAGCCGTGGCCCCTTGCGTGTCCGTCGCGTAATCAGTGCTATCCGTCGCAGCAGCCGTGCCAAGAGTCGGCAGTCCAGATAGCGTGCTGTACGCGATTTGCGCCCCATCGCCGCCCGAATGGTCGTGACTGTCGCCGTTTGTCACGCCCTTTACGAGCGGCGCATATACTCCAGACAAATCGGGGTCGTGGTAATAAGCGAGCAAGGTCCAGGCGGTCGTTCCGTCGCCGATTTTCTTCCTTCCGGTATCGGTTTCGTATCCCTCCTCACCGGCCAGCAAAACCGGATTTGCACTTGTCCATTGCGCGGCCGTTCCTTTGCGAAGCTGGATTTTTGCCGTCACGGTCACAGTCATGGAGCGCCGCCCTCAAATATGTAGCCTGCTGAAAAATCGGTGTCTGGAGCGCCGCCACTTACAATATCGATGCCGGTAGGAGCGAGAACGCCTGGCGGGCCTGGCGGACCTTGCACGCCGATTTCCACGCTCTCGATTTCCACTACTTGAACCGACTCGGTTTCGATGATCGTGATAATCTCGCTCATCGCGTCACCTGTTCATCGGGCTTGAAGAAATACGTGCGCGATTGCCATTCATATTCGCTATCGCTTGGGTTGGTCTGCTCGACATCAAAATAGACGGTGACACCTGCTGTCATAAGCGCGGAGCGAGTTCGGTTAATCTTCATCTCGATAACGCCGGTTGTCGGTGCTGAAATCGTGATGCCGTCCCCATCCGTCAAGGTGAACAGCACGCTACCGCCGACGCTGCCCGCGCGAAAACTGGCGCGAGTCACCAATCCCGACAGATCGACGGCGGTGCCGGTAGGGTTCTCCCGCGTCATTCTGATGCTGATGGAAGACCCCCGCTTGAAGGTTCCCGATAACCGTCTAGGGGAAGTCATTGTTCGTACCTGTAGTCGTCGTCTGTTGGCTGGCGAGGTCGCTGTTGACGTAGGTAATAGGAATTACCAATTACTCTATGGTTATGGTTATCTTAGCCAACGGCTTCTTTAGCGATCTCAATAGCACGCTCCAAATCGGCACGAGCCACGTCGTCGGAATACTGCAATGCGGACAGCAAATCGATGTTGGGCTCGCCGTCCTCAATCGCCTTGATCGAGGCTTGCGCCAGTGCCGCGATCATCTGCAACGCTTGATCGATAGTCATGTTTACTTGCTCCCAAGTTGCGTGTCGTAGATGACCTCAGCGCGTTTGATGGTGGCGCGAACCACGCCCAGAGACGCCGAGAAACCGATGT
>ERZ724526.1569-NODE-1569-length-11715-cov-4.379245_pt1 | contig 11715 bp, 2 predicted proteins | sample MGYA00376059_ERZ724526 | MGnify/ENA primary metagenome ERZ724526 (study PRJEB28724, sample SAMN07190883) | activated sludge metagenome | isolation source: activated sludge of sewage treatment plant in Hong Hong | place: Hong Kong | collected 2016-03-17 ... | reverse complement strand
ATTTTTCTTTGCTAAAATTGAATAGCAGTAGGGCACCTTGTCGCCTAAGGTGTTGATCCTGAATTTGCCGCGCTCGTATTCATACATGTTTTCAAAGCAATTATAGGGCGAATAATCGAATTCATTAAATTGAAGAATCGATAGTCCATGTGAATGCAAAGCCTCTATGATCTCACCAAAAGAGTGATTCCATCCAATGGTCTGCCTTGTAATTGGTGCATTCTTGTCTGCATAAGTTCCGGATTCTGACTCAATGATCGGGCCTTTGTTAAAATAGGAATATTGAACATACGAAAAATGTGTATCGAACATCCAGATTACTGGATGAAAATCTGCAATGATAAATTGCCCTCCTGGTTTTAACTTTTGAGAAATCACAGAAGCCCAATTGCCGAGATCCGGAAGCCAGCCAATTGTCCCGTAACTCGTAAATACGATATCAAATTGTCCTGGCACCTCGGCGGGTACATTATACACATCCGTACAAATGAATTGAGTGCCTGAATTGCATTGTGATGCCAAAATACGTGCCTGATCAATTGCTTTGTCTGAGAAATCAATGCCAGTGACAAGGGCGCCCATTCTTGAAAGTGAAATGCTGTCCTGCCCAAAATGACATTGCAGGTGTAATAAAGTTTTACCTTCTAGTGGGGGTAAAATGGCTAATTCGATTTCTTTGAGTGAACTTAGTCCATTGATAAATTGCGAAACAGCATAGAATTCTGAAACGAAGTGTGGCTCGACACGCTCATTCCATGCAATACGATTTATATCAAGGTAATCCATTGTAAAGAATTAAAAATTAAACCGGCCTGTTGATGGCAGGCCGGTTTAAGTGAAAAATATGTTTTATATGCTATCTCACCATTTTGAGATTTCTGGATTCATATTTATTCTCCGTGCGAATAATAAACATTCCACCTGGTACTTGTGACACTTCGAGGATAATATCCTGTTCAGTTCGTGAAGCCTCTGTGATTTTGAGTTCTCTTCCGGTCATGTCGTAAATAAAATACCTAAATCCTTCAGGAAAAATGAAATCACTGTGAATACTGATATACTGATTGCCCTGGAGCACTTTGACATCCGACAAATTGAAAGTATTGCCATGCGTACTTCCAATACATTTCAAAGCATCAAATTTGAGTTCAGCACAACATTTATTATTGTCATTCTCGCAAACCTTCAGGTAATCAGAGGAAGTGCCGAGTGACTTAAATTCTTTGATAACCAAAGGCAGTTGCTGATAAGTATAGAAGCCAAGTGAATTTCCTGTCTGGTCGAAGACATCAAATCCAACGCCTTTGGTTCCCTGTGACTTAAAGTTAAGTTGAAGGGCGTATTGTTGAGGTCCAGTACATTCAAGCGTTTTAACGCCAAGGTCGTAGATTTTGCAGTCTAAAGAGGGAGGCACTTCACAGCAGACTTTGCCGATATTGGCAGAAGTCGTGCAGTTCTCATTTTTACAATCGCGGACCAAGAATTCGTAACTGGTTTCACAATTACCTTTTAATGGTCCAATAATGATCGGCAGACTGGCATACTTATACGTGCCATACTTGACTCCGTTGCCTTGAACCGTAAAGCATTCACTCTGGTTTTTGAATTTGAAATTGATAAAGACAAAGAAATTTTTATTTTCATCGCATCCGGTCTTTTCAATTTTCAAATCACCGAGCATACAGTTATTTGTTGCAGTACAGCATACTTTACCCAGTGATTTTTTAAGCCGGCATGATTCTTTTACACAGTCAGTGATTGTAAAGTTGTAGTTGGTGATACAGTTGCCTTTAAATGGTCCAATTTGTAATGGCAGAGAGGAGTATTTGTATTTTCCAACAATGGTGTTGCCTTGTCTTATAACAAAACATTCGGATACATTCTTATACTTGAAATTGATCTTAACATTAAAAGTGCCATCCCCACTGCATTCTGTGCGTGTCAGTTCAAGATCAGAAAGCATGCATTCCTCTTTCTTTTCACAGCATACTATTCCCAGTTTGCCTTCGAGTCCACATCTCTCGTTTTTGCAATCGCGTATGACAAACTCGTAATTGGTAGTGCAGTCGCCTTTGAGAGGTCCTAGCTTTATTGGCAATTGTGAATAATTAAAACTTCCATAAGATTTGCCATTGCCTTGTACTGTAAAACAATCAGAATTGTTGGTATGTGTGAAGTTAAGAACAACATAGAACTCCTGTAGGTCATTGCAGCCTGTCTTTTCAATTTTGAGACCTGAAAGTTGGCAGTCCCCTGAACTGGTACAACACACCTTTCCGACTTCAGCCCTTGCGACACATGATTCCTTAAGACAATCGCGGACTGAAAATATATAATTTGTGTTGCAATCTCCTTTGAATGGCCCGATTTCTTTCAACGGCAACTGACTGTACAGGAATTTGCCGACCAGATTGTCATTCTGATAGAGTACAAAACAATCTGAGACATTTTTATAATTAAAGGATAATTTAATAAAGAAATTTCCATCAGCATTGCAATCTGACCGAGTTACAGTTAAATCCGACAACATGCAGTCAGAACTTTGTTCGCAACATACTTTGCCAAGGACACCTTCGAGTGCACATTTTTCATTCTTGCAGTCCCGTATCACAAATTCATAGTTGGTCGTGCAGTCTCCTTTAAGTGGTCCAATTTTAATCGGTAACTGCGAATATTGGAATGTACCATAATTTACACCATTCCCCTGTAAAGTGAAACAGTCAGAAGTATTGCTGTGGGTAAAATTGATTACAGCAAAAAATTCTTTATTCTCATTACAAGTTGTCTTTTCAATTTTAAAATCACCAAGCTTACAATTTTCATTGACTGAGCAACATACTTTTCCGAGTTCTGCTCTTGCTACACAGGACTCTTTTTCACAGTCACGTACCGTAAATACATAATTGGTCTGGCAATCTCCTTTAAAAGGTCCAATTTCAACAAGTGGTAGTTTGCTATACAGAAACTTTCCTATAACATTGTCATTCTGGTAAAGAACAAAACATTCTGAAATGTTTTTGTAATTGAATTTAAGTGACACATAGAAGTTGCCGTCTGCATTGCACTCCGTACGCTGTACGCTGAAATCAGTGAGCATGCATTCCGTGCTCTGTTCGCAGCACACTTTGCCTAGTTGGCCTTCCAATGCACACTTTTCACTTTTGCAATCTCGAATGACAAATTCATAACTTGTTTCACAGTTGCCATCCAGAGGGCCGAGTTTAATCGGAAGCTGAGAATAATTAAAAGTCCCGTAATTGATGCCGTTACCCTGGACGGTAAAACAATCAGAAGTATTCTTATGACCAAAATTGAGATAGACATAAAATTTCTTATCGCCGTCACAATTTGTTTTTTCCAGCTTCAACTCAGAGAGCATACATGATGAATCACAGCACACTACGCCTATTTCTTTCTCAAGATGGCATTTTTCATTTTTGTAGTCAATGATTTCTATAACATGTTTGGTAGAGCAGTCTCCTGCAAACGGACCGATGAGGACAGGTAACTTTGCAAACGCATAGCGTCCATATAGTTTATTCTTTCCGTTGGTTACATCAAAACTGTCTGAGGTATTATTATATTTAAAGTTTAGCTTAACATAAAATTGGCCAGCGCTGTCACAGGCTGATTTGGAAATTTCGGCATCATATATTTTGCAATCCCCGGATTGTTCACAACACACAATTCCTAGATCTTTCGCAGTAGAACATTTGCTGTCGGCGCAATCTGTAACGGCAAACTCATAAGGCGTTGTACAATCCCCTTTGATCGGTCCGATTTTTAGAGGCAGTTGCGAGTATTTGAATACGCCATATTTAATTCCATTTCCTTGTACATAAAAGCAATCACTATTATTCTTGTGATTGAAATTAAGGGTTACATAGAAGTTGCCATCAGCATTACAGTCTGATCGATCAAGTATCAGATCAGAAATGGAGCATGCCGGTGTTTCGCAACACACCTTGCCCAATACGCCTGATATGCTGCATAATTCTTTGGCACAATCTCTGACAACAAATTCATAATTGGTGGTGCAGTCTCCTTTCAGAGGACCTATTTTTAATGGAAGTTGTGAGTATTTAAACTGACCATATTTAGTGCCGCCACCACTTAGATTGAAACATTCGGAGACACCCTGATATGTAAAATTAATCGTAACATAGAATGTCTTTTCTTGCGAACAGGCTGATTTTTCCAGGACAAGATTAGACATTTTACAGTCCTGCCCCAAACCCCTGTTTGTCAAAGCACCTAAAGCAGATAACAGTATGAAAATCAATAGAAAACGGTTCATTTTGTTTTAATTTTAAATATTGACTATAACACGACAATAATTGTTGCCTAAAGGTAGAATTTTTAATTGAATGCGCTTAAAATACCTAATATATACTGATTCAATGCATTGCACCGCGGAATGGATTTGGGATCAACAGCTCGTAAAGTATTCTTTTCATGATCAGGGCAGTTTATTCGAGGGAATTTTTATAACCACATTGTGTTATGGAATGCCAAAATAAAAAATAAGATCTCCGCCTCCGTTTCAATAAAAAAGTACTCATTTATTACATTAATTATATATATGAATATATCTGCTTAAGTCGATTTTATAATTTGAAAGTAAATTTAATATGATGAAGGCATTGCGGTTTAATTTTATTTGGAAGGACTGTCAAAATGTATTTTCAATAACCCTGTCAAAAATAGCATTATTACCTTAAAATGTGCCAATAAATACTATCTAATATATTTAATATCAGTATAATATAAATTATATTTTATTTATTTTATAAAATAACTCATTAGGGGTAAGTATTTACCTTCAATCATGTTGAACTGAAAATCCATGAGTATTTTTTTTCGTAAAAATTTGGAAATTGAGAAGCAGATCTTATGTTTGTGTGTCCAAAAGACTGACTAACCTCCAGTTTTACGGCGAAGCGTTTTTAAATTATCAGTTTCTAAGTTTTTGAATTTCAGTTGATTAACTGGGAATCTGGTCATTTAAAAAATAACCAAACCAAGACATGAAGCAAACCATTTTTAACCAACCAAAGGCTGTACTATCGTATTGGATAGACTGTTTTTATGGTTTGCTAAGTCCCCACCAGCTAATTTTTTTACTCATTATTATCGTCGGGCTTGATTTGCAGTTGATAGCTTGCAAAAACACCGATAGTCTCAAGGATAAACCAAAAGCCACTGATGGCTTGGCGAAATCAGAACCAGGTGACCCTTCCAATGTAAAAGCCTTAAATAGTGGTTTTCCATCACAGGCAGAATTCTATGACTTGCTCATGGCCAATGGAAATGAAGGGTTTGCGAGGTTGCTGAATGAAAGTTATCTCAATCATTTCATCAACGTCAACGATTCTTACGAATTCGTATTTCTGGTGCCTTCAGAAAAAAACCAGGATCCCGTGTACCAAACCCGGTATTTGGGTAAAGATGCATCCCCACAGGATAAATTGGATTTTTGGCTCAGCCATATTACCGTAGCTTCCAAGGGGGTTCCCTTTGAAGGTAACCCAAATCTTAAACAAACGATGCTGAAGCGTTCTGCACAGATCATAAGTTATGAGGGTGGTGCCGCAAACGTCGTTAAAGAAGTAAAATTGAAAGACGGCACTCAAGTGCTGTTTTTAGATAAACCATTGAAAATTATTGAAAAGAAATAATTCCAGACTCATGAACAAATTATCCACTCAAAACCAAAGATTTATGAGCGTTGCACTAAGAGGCATTGCGACGCTTATGCTCATTCTGGGAATGCACGTCATGGTGAAGGGACAAGGCGTCCCAGTTTGTAACCCGGCGATGTTTCCTTGTCTCAGTGGTCCCGTTGGTGGCCCTGTTGTAGCTCCAACCGGACCTAATTGTATTATTACTGTACCAAACCTCTTGGGTAGATGGACTGCTTCCCCGACATGTTCGGATGGAACCAATACATGGACCTTGGTCGCGGGTACCCCGGTTCAGGTACCACCTGCGGGTTCAACATTTATGGGAAGCAGTGTTGGATGTGTGGCAACTAATCCAATTCCTGTGAATATAGAAGTGGATTATTTCAGGATTGTAGCAGGATCAATAATAATATGCTCAATTACAAAAGGGGATATGTTTACAGCAATAGACAATACCCCGCCAACATTGTCATTGCCAGCGAATGTGACCTTTGATGTCAATAACGGTTGCTCTGTTCTTGCAAGTACAATTCTTGCCTGGGCAAAGGCGAATGCAACTGTTATGGATAACTGTACAGACAATGCAACTTTGATTACTAACCTGGTGATGACAAGTCCAGCGACTATACCTTCACTGGTTTGCCCTAACCCTACATTGACCTTTACAGCGACCTTTATTACTACGGATAATTGTGGAAATAATTCTTTGCCAGCAAACGTATCCGTAACCATAAGAGATAATGTGGCCCCTACGGTGACTTGTCCAAGTAATCAGACGATCAATTTGCCTTCTAATTCATGTACTTCTGCGATTCAGGATTTTAGGAATCTTGCTACTGCATCAATTAACGGATGTGGTACTCCGAATAGCTTAACCCAAAGAGTCATCATTCCGTTTAGTTCTAATATCAATGATTTTACAACAGTATATGGCTGTCCGGTTTGTACAAATAATGGCTCTTCTTGCGCAGCAACAGTTAGGATATGCGCCACGGATTGCTTTGGCAATGGTGGAGACCCAAACAATGCTACAGTTCCTGCTAACTGCTGTACTTTTTCTGTTTTCTTTAGAGATGTCACACCACCTGTAGCAAACTCAAATGCTTGCCCACCCCAAGCTACCTTATTTGCCAACACACAATGTCAGTACACTGTGCCTGACCGTAGGTCCGCTACAATGTTTAGCGATAATTGTGATCCTATCGATATTACCAGAATCGTTCAGATACCGGCCCCTGGCTCTGTCGTTAGTGCAAGTCCTATTTGTGCTCCGGGCAAAACGGTAGATTTAACTTTTACCTATACAGACTGTAACGGTAATGGGCCAGCAACATTGGTTTGTCCTGCTTCTTTGCTTATTAGAGATAATTTACCACCAACGGTAGTTTGTCCTGCAACACCACCCGTGTTGAATCTAAGTATTAATCCAGCCACTTGTGCGTATACGTCTGTGTCAGTTCCAGCTAACTTCTTTAATGGTATTGCTGTAGCTACGGACAACTGTGATCCGAATCCAATCGAGACCAATCCTCCAGCCGGACCATTCAATTGTAGCCAACTTGGGCTGCAGCCTGTTGGAATAACCGCCTTTGATTGTTCCGGTAATCAATCTCCAACAGTCAATTGTAATGTACTGATTCAGGCTAATCCGCAGGATGCCAAGTGGAATGCCCCTGGAATAGTTTGTCTATCCGCAACGCCAATTAACTTATGTACCTTGATTGCGGCAGGAGCCCAAACCTGCGGAGAATGGAGTGGTGACGGTACTTTTTCAACAACCAGATGCACCAACGGACCAGTGCTTTGGACTCCGCCGGGAGCTGGGGTATGGTCAATTACTTATACAGTTGGAGATGCCAACTGCCATGTTGAATTAACAAGGGCTGTAACTGTACAATTGGATCCACCAGTTACACCATGGTTTATATCTTCAATCAGCAAGTGCCTATGTCCTTCTGCTGAAGTTGACCTGGAGACATTTTTAAAATCTTCAGACAGCATACCGAGAGGAGGTACATGGAGCATTGTCACAAACCTTACACCTGCAGCAACGTTGGCAGGTGGAGTCGGTTCTCATGACCTTATCTATAATGGAGGTTGTGGAGCGCTTGTAGTAAGATATACCTTGACAAGATGTAATGGTACAACGGTGTTTCAGGATTATACCTTAAATATCAGAGAATGTGCCAAGCTTTCTATCAACTATATTGATGACCTTTGTCAGGACGAGCCTATTTTCTTTCCATCATATGTAGCTTCAGGTTGTAGTGACTATATCGTGCTTCAACAATATTTTAATAGTTCTGGAGTTTTAGTAGCATCAGGCGTTGGCTTAATGGGTTCTAAGGTTGCGTTGGTTCCAAGTTCATTTGCTGCTGGCGTATATACCTGGAAAGTGACCTTGTCCGATCCTCAGGGAGTTTGCCCACCTGTTTTTGACTCTTTGCAGTTCAGGATTCTTAAAAACGGCGCAATACCCAATGGAATAAATGCAGTTGGACCACTTTGTGAAAATGCGACATTTCCACAGACGCTTTCCATAATCAATATCAATGACGTCAGTGGAAACCCAATGAATGGAAATGATGTCCGTTGGAGTGGCTCCGGTGTAACAGACAATGGAGTAACGGCTGGCTTCAACCCTCCGGATCTGGATGGAGACGGGCTTCCTGGGCCAGGACTGTTTACAGTTTGTGTTGAACTGGGTGATGCACGTTGTTCAGATCAGTATTGCAGGGATATTCTCATCAATGATGACATTCCGAATATTGCAAATGATCTTGTTCCAAATCAGTCAATTTGCGCTACTACCAACATTTTCATTCCTTATGATGCCTTAAGAGCAAATAATAGCATGTCCGGAGGTGTATTTACAGCAGTAGTTTCAGCAGGAATTACGGGTATTGCACTGCCGAACGGATATTTCTATACCGGAGGTTGTGGAACTATAACAGTGACCTATACACTAACTCCGGATTGTAACCCGGACAATGTGAATAATACAACGGTAATTACAATTGCAGCCAAACCTGATGTTGAAATCAACGGTGCCCAATCCGTTTGCATCACAGATGCTGCTTTTACAATTACAACCAATATACCGAATGGTGGTCTGGTGAACTGTCCGAATACTACGACTTCTCCGTGGAGCGTCGTACCTAACAGAGGACTGACAGCAGGCACCAATACAGCGACATTTAACCCGGCAACGGCAGGTGAAGGAACATTTACAGTTCAATATATTTATTCAACTTCCGCTGGTTGTGCTGATACCGCTCGAATGAATATTGTGGTCAGTGCAGCATCTGATCCGACTTTCAGTGTTACATCACCGTTATGTCAAGCCGGCCCGAATTTGACGATTAGTTTGTCTAATCCTAATCCTTCGGTTCAGGATGGCAATATCCTGAATGGAGATAATACCCAGGAAGTGATTTGGAATTCTTCGTGCGGTTCATGTTTGACGACGTCTGTGCCAGATTCTACTATGGCCGTATTTAATCCTACGGTTGCTGGTCCTGGTATTCACTTGGTATGTGTGACCACAGGTGACGCGAGCTGCATGAAATACTATTGTAATCTAATACGTGTAGTTCCTACGGTAGTTGCAACATTAAGAGCAGATACAATTCGGGGTTGCTACCTCTTTGCTGAAGGAAGCCCGGTTGAGATAGACCTGGAGCAATTCTTCCTCTCTAATACTACAAGAGGTGGTTCATGGACCTATATTTCAGGACCCGGTATAGGAGTTCTTAATCATACTTTAAGAGCATTTCCGGGATGCCATCAGGTTAGATATACGGTAACGGGTGAATTGGCTTCTGGCCCTTGTTCAACAATGTCAGATGATATCTTTATCATAGTGACTGAACAGCCTCAGCCATATTTTGCAATTCAGGATCAAGTTTGTTGGTCTGCCGGTGATCCTCCTGGAAATCATATTTATACGCCTTTTATACAGAGTCAGAATTACTATCCCACCGGTACACTGACCAGAACTTTCTTTATTTCTTCTGGTAATAACGGTTCAGTTAATCCTTCAACTGGTGTTGTTACAATTACTGGAGTAGGAACTTTAAGAGTTTGCATGGAAGAAAGGCTGACCTATGCGGCGTGTGGTACAGTGAGTACTGCGAGCTGTAAAGACACTTTCTGCCAGAATATTATTGTTAGTAATGGTACGGCATTAAATGCCAGTTTCACCGCCAGCAATACCAATCCTTGCGCAGGTGATTTGGTTAACCTAACGGTTACAGGAACTCCTGGCGGTCAGTTTACGGGTGTCGGTGTGGTTGATGGTGGCAACGGAACAACAGGAACGTTTACGCCAAATGGTTGTGGAACTTTTGCGGTAACCTATACCGTAGATGATCCAAATGGTTGTAATGCGGTATTTACCATGAATATTACGACAGACCGCACGAGGCCAACAGTTAACCCTCCTGCCAATATCACAGTGAATTGTGATGGAGCAGGCAATATTGCTGACATGAACGCCTGGGCTGCTACGGCTACAGGTTCAGACAATTGCCCTGCTGGTTTCCGATTGACGAACAGAATTTATGACAGGAGATCTGGTTGCGGACGCTTTGCGGGTACTTATGTTTTTGAATTCCGTGGAGAAGACTCATGCAGAAACATAACTTTGGCTTATGCTAATTTTACTGTTCAGGATACTACAAGACCTGCAATAACAACTCCTGCATCAGATCTGGTGATAGAATGTGGAAACTTGACGAATACATTGATTATCAACTGGTTGAACATCAATGGACGCGCTATTGCTTCAGATGTCTGCTCAGGATCAAAAATAACCTGGTCTCATAATTACTCTGGCAACATTGCGACATACTGTAACAATCCCGCAGGCGAGCCTGTAACATTTACAGTAAGAGACGAATGTGGTAATAGTAATACGACAACTGCCAGAATTATCGTTAGAGATGTTCAAGCTCCGGTTTGGATTATTAATCCTGTTAACATAAAGCTTGAATGTAATGGAGCACACGGAAAAGATCCTTATAGCGAGGTAACTGCTTGGCTGAACAGGGCAGGAGATGGAGTTGCGGTTGACTCTTGTCAAACAACAGTAAATTATACCAATAACTTCAATGCTTTGCCTTGGGTAGGAGGATGTAATAGAAATACTGGAAGTAAAACTGTAACTTTCACTGCTTCTGATGCCTGTGGTAATATTAGTGCTAGGCAGGCTACAGTAACTATAATAGATACAACTCGACCAATAATAACTTCTCCGGCAAAAGACACTGTTGTCGATTGCGACGGCGCAGGTAATTTGGTTGCACTCAATACATGGTTGCTTAATAATGGTGGTGCCAGGTCAGTTGATGACTGCAGTGGTTCTGCAACAATTCCGGGTATTCTTAGATGGAATCAGACGTTAATGAGAACCGAAGAGGATTGCGGTCTGACCAGAAGACTAACTTATATGTTTAGCGCAGTTGACAGTTGTAATAATGTATCTGCTGCAACAATCGCCAGGTTTATTATTCAGGACACAATGGCACCGGTATTTACGCTGAATCCTGCCAATACCACGGTCTCTTGCAATCGTGTTACAGGTAATTTGACGGAACTAAATTCCTGGTTAGCAATAAATGGTGGAGCAATTGCTGTTGATATTTGTGCTGGTGGTCCACTAAGATGGGAAAATGATATTGTTAAAACTTTGGATTTATGTAGTAATACTACCGTATATACTTATCGGTTTACGGTATTTGATTCATGTCGCAATAGTGCATGGCGTGAAGCAACCTTCACAATTCAGGATATTACTGCACCGGTAATAGATCCAGCATCGGGATATAACAGATTCCTGTCCTGTGATCTTTTGAATGCAAATAACAATGATGCACTAACTGCTTGGTTGGATTCATTCGGTGGACTAAGAGCAACTGATGCTTGTTCAGATGTCATTAACTGGAGACATAATTTCAATGATAGAAACTGGGTTTATAATTGTGGAAAAACCAGACAACAGACTGTTACATTTACGGCAACAGATGATTGC
>ERZ724526.1567-NODE-1567-length-11722-cov-3.847519_pt1 | contig 11722 bp, 20 predicted proteins | sample MGYA00376059_ERZ724526 | MGnify/ENA primary metagenome ERZ724526 (study PRJEB28724, sample SAMN07190883) | activated sludge metagenome | isolation source: activated sludge of sewage treatment plant in Hong Hong | place: Hong Kong | collected 2016-03-17 ... | reverse complement strand
GGCCATTCGCAGCAGTCTGGAATAATTGAAGTTATTGATCTGCCTGGATGCCCATATTGCAAAATAGAAATACATCAACCATGAAAAAAATTACAGTTCTCCTTCTGCTTACCTTGAGTTCTTTTGGCCTCGGATTAAGCGTTAATTACAAGCGCACGAATCAGGAGAATCATCCGGAGCTCAGAAAAGTTACCGGCATCGGCGGTATCTTCTTCAAGTGTACCGATCCGAAAAAAATCCGCGCGTGGTACAGCCAGCATCTCGGGCTCAGTGTCAATCCCTATGGATCGGTGTTTGAGTGGCGGCAGGCGTTAGATTCGACACGCAAAGGCTTTACACAGTGGAGCCCATTCCGTGGGAGCACCAAATACTTCGAACCCTCCCGCAAAGACTTCATGATCAACTACCGCGTAGCCAATCTGGACATGCTGGTGGCAGAACTCAGGAAGGAAGGCGTCACGATCTGTGACACCATCGAAAGTTTCAGCTATGGCAAATTCGTGCACATCATGGATCCCGACAGTAACAAGATTGAACTCTGGGAACCCAACGACACTGACTATGAGAATCTTGGGATACAGGCTGGGTATCCTACGACCAAATAAACTTTGACTATACTCAGTGCATTTGAGGTGAGCAAGATAATGAATAGGGAGTATTCGTTTGAAATCGTACAATAGATTTCAACGAACACCTTGATTAAACCGACCTTAGCATGCAAACGGAGCAACATATAATAGTTTAAAGTCCACAGAAAGCAAAATATATACAATTTTTATCAGCACAAAAAGTGAGCAAGTTGTATGTAACCTGGCCAGCTTACAAATAATGTTGCTCAAGTCAGGGATTGGTTCTAAAGTGAATTCTTACCCGACTGCACTAAGACTGAGGCACTGTTACGGTTGATGATTTGGGCAAAACGCTGGTTTTATTTGACCTAAAGAAGTAATGAATTGTTTTTCGTATATTTACAAGGCGTAGCAACTTAACTCTCCTTAAAATATTGATAATGAATGTCTTTGAAACCTTAACGCCTAGCATATACTATTAATAAATGCAACTTTAGACCAAAACACAGGTCAATACGAATTTTAGCGTCAAGCGTAGAGAACGACACGACAACCATAAGCAGACGACAAAAAAAGAAAGAAAAAGTAAACTATTTTGACAGGTGAACCAAGAAATGGAAACGATATTACAAACGGCTAACATCGAACCCGACATGCTGACAGACGGTATCTATTTTATTTTTTCTCACCGCACAAATAATTTTAAAATTCAACCAACGCACAATTGGCATATTTGGAGGCTGTACTACCTTTCCCGCTTCAGAAGGAAGATCCCGCTTGACGTTCGACAGGCTGTGCAAATTTGGATCTTTGTACTTCAATTCAAGCGCATTGCTGCTTGATCCCGCAAATGCGGGATGCACCGAAACCTGCATGAACTCAAAGCGTAGAATGGTTTACACTCCTTTTAAAAACGATATGAAACAATCAAAATAAAATTAATGAACGAAATAATTTGCCCTCATTGCAAGAAAGCATTTAAAGTAGACGAAGCAGGTTTTGCGGACATACTCAAACAAGTTCGCGACCACCAGTTTGAGGAAGAAATTCTCCATCGGCTGGCATTGGCCGAAAAAGAAAAGGAAAGTGCCGTAAAATTGGCGGAAGCTCATATTAAAAATATATTGCAGGAACAATTGGCCAAAAAAGACCGGGAATTAGCAGACCTCAAGGCCCATAAAGAAATTGAGTTAACGCAGAAATTATCGCAAAAGGAAAGTGAACTATCGCAACTCAAAGCCAAAATACACAATGCAGAAACAGAAAAAAAGTTAGCCATCAGCGAAGCCACTAAAAAGATTGAAAAAGAACGTGACGAATTGACGAATTCATTAAAAATGAAAGAGACAGAACAAGCGCTGCTCAAAAAATCATTGACGGAGCATTATTTGAACGAGCTCAAAGAAAAGGACGCCATCATCAGACACAAAGACGAAGAAATTGCACTTCGAAAGGATATGAAGCAAAAACTATCGACAAAGATGATCGGTAAAACGCTTGAGCAACATTGTGAGACAGAATTTAATAAACAACGCGCAACGGCATTCCAAAAAGCCTATTTTGAAAAAGATAACGACGCCAAATCCGGAAGTAAAGGTGATTTTATCTACAGGGAAAAGGACGATGCCGGCAATGAAATCATCTCCATCATGTTTTAAATCAACAACGAAGGTGATGAAACGGCCACAAAAAAAAGAAATGAAGATTTTCTTAAGGAACTGGACAGAGACAGAACAGAGAAAAAATGTGAGTACGCAGTTCTTGTTTCGCTGTTAGAACTGGACAGTGAGTATTACAATTCTGGAATAGTGGATGTATCACACAAGTATCCTAAAATGTATGTTGTGAGGCCACAATTTTTTATTCCCATCATTACCTTGCTTCGCAATGCGGCGATGAACTCCATACAATACAAAGCAGAACTTGCCCTGGTGAAAAGTCAAAACATTGACATTACCAACTTTGAAGATAAGATGAACAGGTTTAAAGAAGGTTTTGCCAGAAACTACGACCTGGCAAGTCGTAAGTTCAAAGAAGCCATTGACGGAATAGACAAGACCATCAAGGAATTGGAGAAGACCAAAGCCGCTTTGTTATCATCCGAAAACAATCTTCGCCTGGCAAATGAAAAAACCGAAGACTTAACCATTAAGAAGCTGACGTACGGCAACCCGACAATGAAAGCCAAATTTGACGAACTGAACAATCCAACTAATGGACAGAAAAACGATTTCTAACCGGGCTTCTTCGTCAGATGAGGTGATTCCTCCTGAGGCGAGACAAGCTACGGTTAACCAAACTTTTGTGAATTTAGTCAACATTTGTGGTAGATTGAATGTTCGTGCTTCGAATTCCCCCACTTCGCCAAGCCGAGGAATTGTCATCAACATACTTGTCAAATCACACATCTAAACAAAATATGAAAAAAATCATCTTAACGCTTTTTGTAGCTTCGAATTTCTGTTTTGCGCAGACGCAATCAAAAATGAATCAGGATGCCGACGCCAATTATAAGAAAGCTGACAAAGAATTGAATTCGGTCTACAATAAAATCCTTAATGATTACAAGGACGACAAAATCTTTATCGCCAAATTTAAAACCGCACAAAACGCCTGGATCAAATTTCGGGATGCTGAAATGAATGCATTATTTCCGGAAGAAGACAAAAAAACGCAATATGGTAGTGTTTTTCCTATGTGCTGGAGCAATGCGTTAACAGAATTAACCAAACAGCGAATCATGAAATTGAAAATTTGGCTAAATGGAATAGAAGAAGGCGATGCTTGTGCAGGCTCAATCAAAATAAAAGAATAATAAAGCCCTGCCACTACTCAGGGTTTGGCTTCAGATGCAGTGATTATTCGAATGATACATTTGCAAACCAATGAGTAGTGCTTTCGATTGGCAGACGCTATATGCCAAGCATTATGAAAAATCATTGCCTGCGAATACAATCGGGTGGCAGCATCCAGACAACGTAAAACAAGTCGTACCCAACTGCAATGCATTTACGCAACCTTCAATAATAAACTAATAATAAATAAAATCAGAATATGAATTCTTTTTGGAAACGAATAATCATCAAAACAACACTGCAATACAATGAGGATGAACCAGCGGACAAAAAGAATTATACAGACTTTGAACTTGCCAAAGGCTATAGGGAGCTCCTTATAATCCTTAAACGACAATTAAAAGATTTCATTCTTATAACAATAGGTATTTTCTCCGCATCATTTGGTTTTAAAGGCTTTCTACTTACAAACCATTTTATTGATGGCGGAGCCACAGGTATATCTTTGCTCATTTCTGCTATTACGAACATTCCGCTATACATTCTGATTATTTGCGTAAATATTCCCTTTATCGTTCTTGCTTATAATGTAATGGGAAAGCAATTTGCCATCAAGACGACCATTGCCATAACAGGACTATCAATTGTTCTGGCTACGATTACATTCCCTAATGTAACCAATGACAATTTATTAGTAGCCGTATTTGGTGGTTTTTTTCTTGGCGCAGGCATTGGCTTTGCAATTCGCGGCAGCGCAGTTATTGATGGGACAGAAGTGCTCGCTATCTTTTTAAGCCGCAAATTCAGGACCACAATTGGCGACATTATCATCATAATGAATGTCCTCATATTTGGCGCCTCAGCATACTTCTTAAGCATTGAAATTGCACTTTACTCAATGATTACATACCTGGCCGCTTCGAAGACTTTAGACTTTATTGTAGAAGGTATTGAAGAGTATATTGGCGTTACAATCGTCTCTTCTCACAGTGAAGATATTCGACAAATAATTATAAATAAAATGGGGCGCGGAGTGACGGTTTACAGCGGCAAACGAGGTTATGGAAAACGTGGCGAAACCAAAGAAGTTGACATTATTTACACAGTAATTACAAGGCTTGAACTTAGTAAACTGACGACTGAAATAGAAAAAATTGAACCGACCGCATTTGTGGTAATGAATAGTGTGAAAGACACCAAAGGTGGAATGATAAAAAAAAGACCATTAACGCACTAACAAAACAAAAAAGACAAGACCTACAGCTAGTTATAGCGCCTTGTAAAAGTTTCGAATCAGGCAATAAACCTTTTACCAAATCCTGCCAACAAGCATCTCACCATCGATCTAGGATACAGCTAAAAAAAAGTTGATGTAATGATCACCGATATGACCGGAAAAATAATATATTCAACAATGGCAAGTAATACACAAAAAATAGGAGTAATTCAAAAGATTTTGCAGCAGGAATTTATGTGGTGCAAGTTCAAACACCAGATATTAGTGGGACAAAAAAACTTGTTGTTGAGAAATAAAGATAGTGCGTCATTGAAAGAAAGATCCCTGTGGGCTGTATAGCACGAACGCATAATAGAAAAGTTAAAAGAAAATAAAGAAAAGCTCTGATGCGTAAACAAACAGTTGTACTTCAATCAAATATAGTTCGTGCTCAAACAGTTGTGCTTTCTATCCCAGCTTTTTCGAACCTTTGCCAAGCCTTTCTTTGCAGCGCTCAATAATAATTTATAAAATATGATTACTTTGCAATAACTTATGTAAAATAAGACCCAGTAATGGAAGCAAAGGTAATACAAATAGGCAACTCCAAGGGACTCCATTTAAGCAAAACCATACTCGAAAAGTATGAAATTGAAGAAGTGGTTAACCTAAGAATGGAGGAACACTGTATTATCATTGAACCCGTAAAAAAGCCAAGATCCAATTGGGCGAAATCATTCAAAGAAATGCGAAATAATGGAGACGATAAATTATTGATGAAAGACTTTTTTGATGAAAATGTAAATTGGGAATGAAAATTAGCCAATACCAGATAGTATTTATTAATTTAGATCCTACTATTGGGAGTGATATTAAGAAAACAAGACCATGTGTGGTCATCTCACCCAATGAGATGAACTACAATTAAAAAAAATTGTGATTGCGCCTCTCACATCAACACTAAAGAAATATCCGACAAGAATTAAAGTAGAATTTATTGAAATAAAGGGAATGGCAGCCATTGACCAAATTCGCACAGTAGACAAACTGATAGTAGTAAAAGTATTTGGAGCTCTAAATAGTCATGAAATAAAGGAGATCAAAATAATAATTGAAGAAACAATCGTTAAATAAAATTACAGGGAGATCATCAGATTTACTTGTCTAGTTGTCTTCATACTGTCATCGACACATCGAACTTCACTTTGCCTTCCTAAATTCGTCAAACAGAGACCTTCGTAAGAAATTTTACCTTTGCAGCCCATTATAAAAAAATGTGAACATAATTTGCTTCAAAAAAAATGCCTACTGAAGTCTCAGCTTACTCTTTCTGTTACTTAACAAAGGACTTTACATTAGATATAACCTGCGGCAAATAATGATAATTTTTATCAAGGCTAAATTCTGGCTTATGAAGTAAATAATATTTATTACTTTTGGATTATAGTCAAGTGGGAAAAGAACCCAGATCTCCCATAGGTGGATTTCCAGGCTGATTAACAATAATGACAATTATAAAATAATCAAAGGAGTGAAAAAAGCACATTACAAAATTAATATTGAGCGAAATGCCGGGAAAGTCTATGACACCATGCTCGGAATCAGTGACAAGTCAACCTATGAGAAATGGACTGCTACATTTAATCCGACATCTACCTATGAAGGCAATTGGATGAAAGGCCATAAAATGAGATTCATAGGCACAGATGAGAAAGGAGACATAGGAGGAATTGTATCTAAAATCCATGACATCTTACCAAGTCGTTTCGTTTCTATCAGACATTACGGTCTTGTCAAGGGAAATGCAGAGCTTACTGAAGGGCCTGAAGTTGAAAAATGGGCCAATGCATATGAAAATTACACATTCGATGAAATTAACGGCATAACGACTGTTACCGTTGACCTCGATACCACAGACGACTTTTTAGATTACATGAATGAGACTTATCCAAAAGCACTCGCAAAATTGAAAGAAATATGTGAAAATGAATAAGGTGGAAGCATTACCAGGAAGACACTCAATCTATAACACGTTCGTTGCTTCAGCCCGTAGATTTCGACTGATGATCTTCGCTGTCGCTACGCTTAAATTACAGGCATATTAACAGAGTCGAGCGCTAAATTCCGAGAATGACAAATCGCAATGCATGGGAATTTATCTGTCTTTAACCTGATAACAAGAAACCATCAATACGTACATTGATAAAGTCAAACAATTTAAACCAATCGCAATGACAACAACAATGATGATCGCAATTTCACTTTTTACCTACTTCTCCGCCATAGGACTAATATTTAGTGTAGTGTGGAGTTTTAAGAACGCACAGGCATACAAAATGCTTAGTATGGCCGCAGGGTATGATTTGGAAGAAGTATCAGCATCGTCTGAGAAGACGGGTAATGCAATGAAATTTCTTCTGATTGATTTCACAAGCCAAATGCTGGGTCTAAACCTATTTGCGCTTCATGTCCTGTGGCATCCTTTCCGTCATGGGGAGATGTGGGCATGGTATGTGATGTGGTTTTATCCCGTCATGTTTGCCTGGCACTACTTCCATTACGCCAAAGGAACAAAGTTTTCTTTTACTCAAATTGCATATTGCATTACAAGTGCAGCAGCACTGATTATAGCATATTCCAATTTCAAGTAAGCATAATGCCTCTGGATTGTTAAATTACTCATGCAACATCAGACATCTACTAGGCGCCGACAATGACGTCGAACTTTATACTGAAGCGCTTCTTTGCACGAGGAGTATAGGCACTAAAAATCTTTAAAATTGTAATAGAGGGAGCTCCTGCAGAGCGGGATAGCTTCTGCAAAAATGGAGCTTGTTGTATCAATTCAAGTTCAGTGTGGCTACTTGTTTTTTGACCCAATTCCCGCCCCAAAGCTTAGCCCGAAAAAGTTAAATGCAGATTACCATTTCACGAATGAAATATCCACTAAATTGTGCTTAATAGCAAGATCTAAAAATTAAACAAAAACAATTTCTCCGCTCTCACAACAACATTTCGAGCATACTTGAAATGTCCACAATCTTAAAGATACTTGAAAAGAGAGGTCAAGAAAAATAAAAATATTGTAAATTGAATACGGCAGTTTGGGAAAAGTCGTCAGTGCCAAATTATGATCCTTACTTCTAATGGATGTACTTCTTAATGCTAAAGTCATACGAAACTACCCGCATGCACTTATTAAATTGATTCAGTTGCTATCCTGCAATAAATTATCAGCCCAATGCGAGATGAGCAATTGAAGCTATACCCGGAAATTGGCTTACTCCACGGTACCTTAAATCTTGCAGACCGTCTGTACAATGGAAATAAGACGACCTGGTATGGACGTGCAGGAGGAGGATATTCAGGAATTCTATGATAGGGAGGTGGCACAGGTGGATTGGGGTGCTTCACAATGCTATCAGGTAAAAAAGAAAAGCATTTTGAATTATCCGGAGACTTTTTGGGATATGAGCAGGATTATCAAGAGTATTTCGTTTTTCCCATTCTCGACATTGGATTATTGAAGCTTGGAATTGGGCTTGGTTAAGCATTTTGACCCAAGGGGAATTATTCGCCAAACGCACCAATATTTAAGCCCGATTCCTTGTAAAGGACTCATTTCAATTATCAAACAGCGATCCCAAAAAGGTGTTTAAAATATCCTTCATTCTCGTATTTTTGTAAAGTGCAACTAGGAATGAGGTAGTAATACCCTATCCTTTAACATTGAGGTTTAAGACGCAACTAGAATCAAAAAATTGTAAACTCTAAAAATTTATTTATGATCATTGTACACGAAACATTTATCTGCAAACCGGGAAACGCCTCCAAAGTAGCCCGACTTTTTCAAGAGGTGATGTCAGATATGCCCGAATTCATGCATGTCATGACCGATATGACCGGAGAATTCAATAAGGTCATCATACAAAGCAAATATGAGAACCTGACGGATTATGAAAAGCGCTTTGAAATGTACATGCAGAACACTGAAGAGGTTAGGAAAATGAGGGAGAAGATGCAAGGCTATCAGGATCTGTATCTGACAGGCTCCAGAGAAATCTATCGCGTCTTGTAGTGTAATGATTGAGCAGAAAATAAATTGCGTTGGCTTCATGTTAATCACTTAAGGCCTATTTAAGAATGACATACTACCTGTAAATGGGGAGTCAGTGAAATACGATTCCTAACCACCGATGACCGAGACATTTAAAATATTTCAAGTTGACGTTACTGAAGCGAATAACATTGAAGCATCAGTTAATGATCCGCACAGCCACGACTACGAAGAACTCATCATTGGCATTGATGGCGTGCTGGAGCACTTTATTGATTTTAAGTCAACCATTTTTGAAGCGCCGTTTGTGAGCTTTGTCACCAAGGGGAAAGTGCACCGTGTGCAGCCAAAACTCAGTAACGGCCAATGCAGCATGTGGGTGATACGCTTTAAAAGCGAGTTTATTCCAGAGACGACTTTTCAGCTTTACGCACTCTATCACGACAATGCCAATCTCACCATGAAGTCAGGTGCATGTTTCGATAGACTGGTTTCGCTTTGCAAAATGATGTACAACGAAATGCAACAGTCTCCATCCGACTATGCCGTCATCCGTCACCTGCTCAGCGCTTTGTTTACGATGATTGAATCGGAAAGACGGAAGCAGCAGCCCGAAGGCAATGCCAATCTCAAAACCCAAAGCATCACGTTTAAGAACTTCCTAAAAATTCTGGAAGAAAATTTCCGCAGGCCAGATGGTGTTGAATTTTATGCTGAAAAACTCTTCATGTCCTCGAGAAACCTGAACCTGATCTGTCAAAATATTTTGCAGCAAAGTGTTTCTGAAATTATTGAAACGCGCAAACTGATAGAGGCCAAAAATCTATTGGCCAGCACCGACAAATCGGTCTCTGAAATCGGATTTGAATTGGGCTATCGTGAGAAAACATATTTCAGCAGTGTGTTTAAAAAGAAGTCCGGGCAGACGCCCACTGAATTCCGCACAGAAATGAAAAACCTGATGCTTTAAAGTTCCCCTGCCCTCTAGCTAAAAGGACGAGCATATTTGCGATGCCGATAAGTGCTACATATTAGTTTGCTGACAATTTTACCCCAATAATTTGATCAAGAAAAAATGACTAAATATTAATTGTTCATAACTTAGTTGTCAGCGCATAAAAGCACTTTGGGTAACTGCCACAAGCATAACATTGTTGTGTTGTTGGCAAATAGTATGCTATAGGCGTAATAAAGCAGTGAGTAGAACGACTCATTGAGGAATCAGACATCTTGATGGGTTTAGGCTATGAACGATTAAACTGTACTGCGTAAATAGGATTCGACCCGATTGCACGGATGTCATGCAAACGATATTAAAGTTCACTGCAATGACTGAGATTTTACGACTGGTATTTAAAAGCCAATTTAAGATTTGAAAATGATGTTTGTATACACCCTAAGAACAGAATATATAGCAGCCGATTTTTTCTGGACCCATAGAAAAACCACCGCAAAAAAGGTGACCGCTCCATCTGGACATCTGAAAATTCAAAAAAATGTTCCATTTTTGGTAACTTCATAGTAGCTTTGCCATATGCGGGTAATATCCAAGAAAATGATGAGGGATTTCTGGATGAAATATAAAGAAACTGAAGAACAACTTAAAGCATGGTATAGGGAAACAGAGAATGCCCAATGGAGAAGTCCAGCAGCGTTAAAAGCGCTCTATCCATCTGCCAGTATCATTGCTGAAAATAGGGTTGTATTTAATATTAAAGGAAACAAATATAGGTTGGTCGTTCGTGTTAATTATGCTTATGGAATTGTCTGGATAAGATTTATTGGCAGTCATCATGATTACTCACTAATAAATGTAGCTAAAATTTAATTCATATGAATTGGAAAGTTATCAAAAATGAAAAGGAATACCAGAAGGCTCTAAAGCGATTGGAGATCATCTTCGATGCAAAAAAGGGCTCAAAGCATGGTGATGAATTAGAATTGCTCTCCTTGCTCATAGATACCTATGAGAATGAAATCTATTCCATAGATTTGCCGGATCCCATAGATGCCATTAAATTCAGAATGGATCAGCTTGGATATAAGCAGAAAGATTTAGCCAAAGTCGTTGGCTTTAAAAGCAGGGTAAGTGAAATTCTGAATAGAAAAAGAAAGTTAAGTTTAGAAATGATTAGAAACTTAAATCAGGAGCTTGGAATTCCTGCTGAAGTTCTCGTAAGAGATTATTAAAAAAGTAACGGCGCCGTCAGCAATTACGACAGCGCAAAACACCCCTCCCCTGATCTTGTCATGGGTAAAAAATATTTACCCAACAAATGCCACCTGGTAGAGTCTATCTCTTTCAGCTCAATGGCAAAGTGCTTGACATACCGACATGTTCCTGTGGAATCCGTGAGATGAAAGCAATAAAGCGAATAATATTTGGTTGGAACAATCAAACTTTTAGGAATCCAATTGGTTTAGGAAAGCAATAACTTAATTGATAACGATGCAGACACGAAAGCAAATAAAATTTGGATATGACCTCAATCATCACAAGGCGCTTTCCGAAATCTTAAACACCTTTTCCGATTACTGTTACACCCCTGGACTGGCATCACCGCAACTTTGCGTCATCAATTAAACAAATAAAAAATAATGAATATGGAAAATTCAGTAGCAAACCAAACAACCACAAAATGGGTTCTCGACCCGGCACACAGTGAACTTTCGTTCAAAGTAAAACACCTGATGATTTCGAACTTAAGAGGTGAATTCAGAAAATTTAACGCCGTGATAGAAGGAGAAGATTTTTCGATTTCGCCTGTTCATGTTTCGATCGATGTGTCTTCAATCTACACCAATGACGATGCACGGGACGGCCATCTGAAGTCCGCGGATTTCTTTGATGCAGACAATCACAGTACAATAGCCTTCACTTCAACCTCATTCAATAAATTGGAAGGAGACAACTACAAACTCAACGGCCAACTCACAATCAAAGGCATTACAAATCCTGTATCCCTGCATGTTGAATTTGGTGGCACGGGCAAGGACCCCTGGGGCAATGAGAACGCCGCCTTTACCATCTCCGGAACAATCCATCGCAAAGACTGGGGACTCAACTGGAATGCAGCGCTGGAGA
>ERZ724526.1566-NODE-1566-length-11739-cov-3.829510_pt1 | contig 11739 bp, 4 predicted proteins | sample MGYA00376059_ERZ724526 | MGnify/ENA primary metagenome ERZ724526 (study PRJEB28724, sample SAMN07190883) | activated sludge metagenome | isolation source: activated sludge of sewage treatment plant in Hong Hong | place: Hong Kong | collected 2016-03-17 ... | reverse complement strand
TTGTCTCGGCATACTTCACCATCTACGCCTACGAAGCGCTGTCTGCCGAACTCGACAGCATCGAACACCTGAATTTTCTCTTTGGCGAGCCACGGTTCATTGCCTCGCTTGATCCCGATAAGACCGACAAGAAGTCGTTCAAGATAGAAGACGAAGGCCTTGAACTGGCCAATCGACTGCAGCAAAAGGAAATCGCTCGCCGGTGTGCCGCCTGGATACGCGAGAAGGTAGACATCCGTTCTGTCCGGCAAGCCAACCTGCTTCACGGCAAGCTGTACCACATCGACGATGGCCGGCGTGAGCATGCCATCCTCGGCAGTTCCAACTTCACCCGGCGCGGCCTTGGACTGTCGGCAACCCCCAACATCGAACTCAACCTGATTGTCGACGGCGACCGTGATCGTGCCGAGCTCAAGGAATGGTTCGATCAACTATGGGCCGACGAAAGCCTGGTCGCCGACGTCAAAGCAGAAGTGCTGCGCTATCTGGAGCAGCTCTACGTCAATCACGCGCCGGAGTTCATCTACTTCAAGACTCTGTTTCACGTCTTCGAACGCTTCCTGTCAGGCCAGGCCGACGACGCCCAACTATTTGACCGCACCGCCATTGTCGATACGGACATCTGGAAGGCGTTGTTCGATTTCCAGAAAGACGGTGCCAAAGGTGCAATCCACAAGATCAATGCCCATAACGGTTGCATCCTGGCCGACAGCGTCGGCTTGGGCAAGACCTACACCGCGCTGGCTGTCATCAAGTACTACGAGCTGAGGAATCTGCGCGTTCTCGTCCTTTGCCCCAAGAAACTACGTGACAACTGGACGGTGTATCTCGCCCAGAACAACAGTGAGCTGAATCCCTTCCTGAAGGATCGCTTTGGCTACACCGTGCTATCCCACACCGATCTGTCGCGCGAAACCGGCAAGGTCGACGGCATTGATCTGGCAGCGCTCAACTGGGGCAACTTCGACCTCATCGTCATCGACGAATCGCACAATTTCCGCAACAACACCAAGGGCAAGCGCGACGAGGACGGCAACATCATCCGCAAGAGCCGGTACGAACGGTTGATGGAAGACATCATCCAGTCCGGCGTGAAGACCAAGGTACTGCTACTGTCAGCCACGCCGGTCAATAACGACCTCAAGGATTTGCGCAACCAGATCTACTTTGTCACCGAAGGGCGCGACGCCGCGTTTTCGACGAGTTTCGGCATTCACAGCATCAAGGACACGCTGACGACGGCACAGAAAACCTTCATGGAATGGGCCAAGCGTGCCGGCGAGAAGGATGCCCGCGACCTGATGGACCGGCTATCGGCGGGATTTTTCACCCTGCTCGATGAGCTGACCATTGCCCGTTCGCGCAAACACATCCAGAAGTACTACCGCGCGTCGCTGGCGCAGATCGGCCAGTTTCCCAAGCGCAAGAAACCGGAGTCGGTATTTTCCGAGATTGACTTGAAAGGACGTTTTCTCTCCTACGACCGCCTCAACGACGAAATCAGCAACTACCAGCTCTCGCTGTTCAACCCGTCGCGTTATGTACTGCCGCAGTTCAAGGCTCAATACGAGGCGCGCAACATCCTCAATTTCAGTCAAGAAAACCGGGAAAAATTCCTCATTGGCATGATGAAGGTGAATTTTCTCAAGCGGCTTGAAAGCTCAGTGCATTCCTTCGCCATCACGATGGAGCGTACCGTCGCCAAGATCGAGGATCTGGAAAATCGCCTACGACAGTTTCAGGAGGACCGACAGGCGGAGGCCGACGACGTGCAGCCGGATTTCTTCGCCGAACCCGAGGAAGAAGATGAAGATCTTGCCGAAGCATTTCAGGTGGGCGGGAAGCTACGCTTTCAGATGGAGCACCTTGATGTCGAAGCTTGGCTGAAAGACCTGAGCACCGACAAGCAGCAGCTATCCCTTCTTGCCGATGCCGCGCAGTCGGTCGACGCCAAGCGCGATGCCAAGCTTGCTGAACTCAAGAAGATCATCGAGCACAAGGTCAAACAACCCACGACCAATGCTGGCGGCCAGGAGAACCGCAAGATCATCGTGTTCTGCGCGTTCGCCGATACAGCCACCTACCTCTATGAGGAACTGGAGGAATGGGCGCTCAAAAAGCTGAACGTGCATATCGCGCTGGTATCCGGTGGTGCCAAGCCAAACCGTACCACCTTCGGCCATGCCGACTTCACCCAGATACTCATCAACTTCGCACCCCGCGCCAAGCAGCGCGCCAAGATGAAGTCCATGCCACAGGACGGTGAGATCGACATCCTCATCGCCACCGATTGCATCTCCGAAGGCCAGAACCTTCAGGATTGCGATCTGCTGGTGAACTACGACATTCACTGGAACCCGGTGCGCATCATCCAGCGCTTCGGCCGGATCGACCGGATCGGCAGTCCGAACTCGGCAATCCAGCTCGTCAACTTCTGGCCGACGCCCGATCTCAACAAATACATCAACCTGAAGAACCGCGTCGAGGCGCGCATGGCCTTGGTGGACATCGCCGCCACTGCCGAGGACAACATCCTGCAGGCGGAAGATTTGCGCGAGCTGATTCAGGAAGACTTGCGTTACCGAGACAAACAACTGCTCCGGCTCAAGGACGAGGTACTCGACCTTGAAGACTTCAACGAATCCGTTGCCCTTAACGAATTCACGCTGGATGATTTCCGCATGGAACTGGCGGCCTACATCGAAGCGAACCGCGAAAAGCTCGAAGAGGCGCCCTTCGGCCTCTACGCAGTCGTGCCGCCCCACGCCGAATACCAGACCATCAAGCCCGGCGCCATCTATTGCCTCAAGCAACGCATCGAGGCTGCGGGCAACGAAGCCGTCAATCCGCTGCAGCCGTATTTCCTCGTCTACATCCGTGACGATGGTGAGGTTCGCTACAACTTCACCAGCCCCAAGCAGGTACTCGAAATCTTCCGTGCCGTGAGTCAGGGCAAGACGGAGCCTTACGCCGATCTCTGCGAACTCTTCGATGCCCAGACGAAACATGGGGAAGACATGAGCCAGTACAGCAGCCTGCTCGACAAGGCGGTTTCAGCCATCGCCGCACAATTCGGCCGCAAGAGCGTCGGCAACCTTTTTGCCGGGCGCGGCGGCAAGCTGGTCAGCAGTCAGATTGCCATCAAGACTACAACTGACTTTGACCTTGTTACTTGGCTGGTGATCAAGAATGAGCAATAACGTAGAACTCAAAAAAGCGATCAGCCAGCGCATCTTGGCCTTCGCCAGTCAACCGCTGCGCCAAGCAGCGCTAAAGCTATTTGAAGGACTCGGCTACACCTCCGACCGCACTGTGGAAACGCGCTCGGTGCAGGAATTCCGAGAACAGTTCGACCTCGAAGGCAAACTCGACCATCCCGCCGCGCTAGTCGGGCAATGGCAGAGCGCCGAACTGCTTTTTCAGCTCACAGATGAAGAGCTTGCTAGCAGCGCAGCATTGTTCAAGGATGACGCCGTCCGCACCTCTCTCCTGCAGTCCTACGTGTTCATCGCCATCGAACTGCACGAGGGTGATTACGCCCGTGGCAAGCTGGCTGGCATTGCACGCCAGATCAACCGCATTTTTCCCATGCCGGTCATGGTGCTGTACAAAATTGGCGGCCTGCTGTCGCTGGCGGTAATCAACCGTCGTCTCAACAAGCGCGACGAAAACAAGGATGCCCTCGGCAAGGTCACCCTAATCCAGAACATCGTCATCGGCAAGCCACACCCGGGGCATCTGGACATTCTTGCCTCGTTCTCGCTGGCCGAACTCTCGGCGGACAAGCGAAGCATCCAGAATTTCGATCAACTCCATGCGGCCTGGGAAGAGGTCTTCAACGTCGAGTTGCTCAACAAGCGTTTCTACCGCGAGCTTGCCAACTGGTACTTCTGGGCGCTTCCTCAAGTCGATTTCCCTGCCGACATCGAGAAGGACGACGAGAAACGCCGTGCCACTGGCCTGATCCGTTTGCTGACTCGTCTCATCTTCTGTTGGTTCCTCAAGGAAAAGAGCCTTGTCCCCGAGAAGCTCTTTGCCGAGGCTGATCTAAAAAACATTCTCAAAGATCTTTCGCCCGATGCCTCTACCTACAATGAGGCCATTCTGCAAAACCTTTTCTTTGCCACGCTCAATCAGCGCATGGGCAAGGATGCCAAGGGCCAGCCATTTCGCGCCTTTGCCAAGGATGAAGGCTTCCCGAAGAATCGTGCCACCTATGGTGTGGATACCCTCTACCGCTACGAGGAGCACTTTCGCGATCCCGACACCGCGCTTGATCACTTTGCCGATGTGCCATTTCTCAACGGTGGCCTTTTCGAGTGCCTCGACCGCATTGAGGAGGGGACAGGCAAGAAGCTTTATCTCGACGGCTTTTCAAGAAACGCGAAGAAGCGCCCTACCATCCCGAACCGACTCTTCTTCGGTAGCGAGCACGAGGAGGACCTTTCTGGAGCGTACGGCGACACCAAGCGCAAGAAAGAGAAGGTGCGCGGCCTCCTCCGTATCCTGCACGCCTATAAGTTCACCATTGTCGAGAACACGCCGGTCGACCAGGAAATCGCGCTCGATCCTGAACTTCTGGGCAAGGTTTTCGAAAACCTGCTCGCCTCCTACAACGAGGAAACCAAAACCACCGCCCGCAAGCAGACGGGCTCCTTCTACACACCGCGCCCCATCGTTGATTACATGGTGGACGAATCGCTCAAGGCGCACCTCACAGGAGCAATTGCCAAGGCCGGCATGAGCGAAAAGGACGCGCAGGCCGGTCTCGACATCCTTTTTACCTACACCGAGCGGGCACACCCTTTCTCTGAGCAAGAAGTTGCCACGCTGCTTGATGCCATTCACACCTGTAAGATTCTCGACCCCGCTTGCGGTTCCGGCGCCTTTCCGATGGGGATGCTGCACAAGCTCGTCTACATCATCCACAAGCTCGATCCTGATAACGCACGCTGGAAACAACTTCAGATCGATGCCGCAGCGAAGATTCCTGACCTTTCCGCTCGTGATGCCGCCATCGCCGCCATCGAACGCGACTTCGCCGATAACGAAGATGACTACGGGCGCAAGCTCTATCTGATTGAGAACTGTCTCTATGGCGTGGACATCCAGCCCATCGCCATCCAGATTTCAAAACTTCGTTTTTTCATTTCCCTCGTCTGCGACCAGCGAACCAACCGCAACAAGAAGGACAATCACGGAATCCGCCCGCTGCCGAACCTCGAAACGAAATTTGTCGCCGCCGACACCCTCATCGGGTTGCCGGAGATGGATCAATTGGCGCTGCTTCCGGGGCGTGTGTATCAAATCGAATCTGATATAGAAGCCCTTTACCATAGCCACTTCGCCATCCAACGACGCGATCAGAAGCTCGCTCTGCAAAAGAAGATCAAAGGGCTACGGGACGAGCTCGGGAAACTCCTTGCCGAGAGCCTCGGTTCATCCAAGAAGGCACAGCACATTGCCGATTGGGATCCGTTTAATCCGCAGGCAGTCGCCGGCTTCTTTGATCCCCTCTGGATGTTTGGGCGTTCATTAGGAAAAGGTTTCGACATCGTAATCGGCAACCCGCCTTACCTTCGGGTTCAGGGCATCCAACAAGCGGATCCGGCTGCTGCAGACTATTACAAGCGAAACTATGTTTCGGCGACCGGCTCGTTTGATCTTTACGTCGTCTTCATGGAGCGCGGTCTTCAACTGATACGCGATGGTGGAGTTTTGAACTACATCAACCCCGACAAGTGGGTGAATGCATCCTTTGGAAAAGGAATTCGGGGGCTGGTTGCATCGCAAAGATTCGTTCACCGCCTAATCAGTTTTGGGGCGCACCAAATTTTCTCCGCGTGCACTTATTCATCGCTGCTCTGGATGCGCAAGGTACCGGTACCAATAATTCAATATGCACGGATAGCGCCTGACGAGGCTAAAGCGGTTTTACTGGAGGATGAGCTCGTAAAACTGGACTCGACGGCATTCGCACACGTTCCTTACGCGTCTCTATCGGATGAGCCTTGGATATTGGCTGCGCCTGGCTCAGCAGTAGCGATGGGGGCGTTGCTCGGTATGACGAGGCAATTGAATGAAGTGCTGCGGATTTTTGTGGGATTACAGACAAGTAAAGACTCAGTATATTTCTTGAAGCATGCGGAAGATTTTGGTGATACTTGGGCCGCTTATTCTCCAGAACTTGGCGAGCGCATTGAAGTGGAGAAAGGTTTTGTTCGACCTCTCCTGCTAGGCGATCAAGTTCATCGGTACGAGCCGATCAGTACCTCCAACTTGGTCGTATTTCCCTATGACGACAATACCCGCGGCGCATCATCTCTGCTGCCTGAAAGCGCAATTCAGCAAAGGTTTCCTAAAGGATGGGCCTACTTAAAACGGTGTGAGGAACTGCTTCGTTCCCGTGAACACGGTCGTTTCGATGTGGCCGAGTGGTATCAGTTCGGGCGAAAGCAGGGAATCAATGAGGGTGGAATAGCAAAGCTGCTCGCACCCGATATTTCGCTTGGTGGCAATTTTTCGATTGATCGGGAAGGAACTCACTACACGACAACGACGCTCTACGGCTACATCAAGCACGATCACGTTTGGGAGTCCTACGAGTTTCTTCTGGCTGTGCTTAACTCGAAGATTCTTTGGTTCTACCTTAAAAATACTGGTAGCGTTCTGGCCAACGGGTATTTCCGCTACAAGCCGACCTACCTCCAAAAATTCCCATTGCCTGTAGTCTCGCAGGCGCACGAAGCTACGCTCGCGAAGCTCGTAAATTGCCTATTGGCTCACAAGGTGTCAGGTGGCAATGAGGCGGGCATCAGCGGATTTTTGGATGACCTGATCGACGCCTGTGTAATGGAGTGTTACTTCCGCGAGCACATGGCCGAGCGCGATCTCCTGTTTCTCGACGAGCTTGCTCCCCATCTCGCTGACTACAGGCCAGACGCCCCTGAATCGCAGCAACGTGACTTCATTGTGCAGCTTCACGGCAAGTTGAATTCCCCGTCGTCGATAGTTCGCAACCGCTTGCTCCGTATCTCCGCCGATAGCCCCAACCTCCTCGCCGTCATCAAAGAAGGGGGTAATATATGAAGGCCCGTCTGCACCACATCGCCATCACCAATTTCAAGGCCTTCCGTGAGTTTTCGCTGAACCTCGAAGGCCGTCATCTGTTGGTGTATGGCGCTAACGGCGCGGGCAAGTCATCGCTTTACTGGGCGCTCTATACCTTTCTACAGAGTGCGCGCAAGCCTAAGAAGGATGTCGAAAAATATTTCGATCCGGCGAGTCAGCAAAACTTGCTCAACCTTCATGAGCAGAAGGAGGCCGCCCCCAAGCCGGGTGAAATTGCGCTGACGCTGCGCGACTCTGCCACCCGCAACGACACCACCTACCGTATCAGCTTGGCGGATCACGGCACTGCTAACCAGCCCCCCATCCTCAAAGGGGACCTCGCCAGCGATTTCATCACGTATCGGTTTTTCTTCGGCTTCTCTCACTTCCGCAATTCGGAGAAGTTCGATCTCTGGCCGCTGTTTGAAAAAGAAATCTTGCCGTTTTGTGTAAGCACGGGCGGTCAGTCGCCATTCGAGATGTGGCGAAAGATCAAGTCAGGTGAACCGAATCCATTACGACAGCCGGGTATAGCCGGAAGCGAAGCTTATGACCGCTTTCGTCAAAACACGTCGGCCTTTGCCGGGGTCGTTACGGCGGTTGTGGATGCTATCAGTGCAGAGGCTCAGCGTTTTTATGATGCCCACTTCGCTTCGGACGACCCGGCAAAGGTCACTTTGAAGCTAGCCGTCACCACCCCGCCTTCGGCTACTGGCTCCAACCAGAATGATTTCAAGTTCACCCTGCCGGTAATCGAATTCGGTGTGCAGCTTGATGGGCATACCGTAACGAAGCCGCAGAGCTTCCTCAACGAAGCTAAGCTGACCCAACTGGCGTTGTCCGTCCGATTTGCGGCCTCGCTGGTCAACCTGCACGATTTCGACCTCAAACTCTTGGTGCTGGATGACCTGCTGGTGAGTCTGGACATGAGCAACCGCATGCAGGTGGTGGACATCTTGCTGTCCGAGTCTTTTGCCAATTACCAGAAAATCATCCTGACCCATGAACTCGGATTCTTCCGGGAGTTTCGTCGCCGCATTGGCAACCATCATGCCGATTGGCGTTTTGTGAGCTTGCAGGGTAGCGCAGCGCAGAACATCGATGCCCGCACCGAAAAGAACGAGTTGGAAAAGGCTGAGGACTACCTCAACAGTCACGACATCGAGGAGGCTGCGATGTTTCTGCGCAAGGCAGCGGAAGACACTGCCAAGCGCTACCGTGAATGGGCGGAAGGAAAATCCTTGCCACCAGGGCAGTTTTTTTCACTGACCGAAAACCTGCGCGCAGCACGGAACAAACTGCTGGAAGGCATTCCTGGTTCGTTGTACGGGGCAGTATTGAAAGGAACTCCGAAAGAGCACCGAGGGCTTCTGCTCTCGCCCGACGATACAGACCTCGATGGCAACGCCACACTGCAACCCGCCGACAAGGGAAAACTCAAATCCAAGCGGCGTGATCTTCGTAATGTCCTGAATCACGATGGCTGGGCCAAAATGGAGGCCGTAGAAGCTGTCGACCGCGTGCTGGAAATGACCGAGCGTGTTCTGAATCCAGCATCCCACGGCAATACCACACCGCTCTACGAGGAGGAGGTGCGCCGAGCAAAGAAGTTGATTGGCCGGTTGGAAAAGATTCTGGAGGCGCAACGGTGAAATCCACAGGCACCAAGCTCATCCGCAACAGCACCGCCGAGTTCCTGATCTTCACCGGCCAGGCCGGCGAGCAGAGCATCGAGGCGCGCTATGAGGACGAAACCGTTTGGCTCACGCAAAAGCTGATGGCAGAACTGTTTGCCGTGGATGTGCGCACGGTCAGCGAGCACTTGAAGAACATCTTTGAATCCGGCGAACTGGCGCGGGAGGCAACTCTCCGGAAATTCCGGACAGTTCAAACCGAGGGCAGCCGCGAGGTCAGCCGCAACGTCGACTTCTACAACCTCGATGCCATCATCTCGGTCGGCTACCGGGTCAATTCCGTGCGTGCAACCCAGTTCCGCCAGTGGGCGACCAGCGTGCTGCGCGAATTCGCCATCAAGGGTTTCGTTCTGGACAAGAAGCGGTTGGAGAACGGCGCCTTCCTGAACGAGGATTACTTCGAGCGCCTGCTGTCCGAAATCCGCGAGATCAGGCTCTCGGAACGCAAGTTCTACCAGAAGATCACCGACATCTACGCCACGGCGGTGGACTACAACCGCGATGCACCGACCACCAAGGCCTTTTTTGCCAAAGTACAGAATAAGCTGCACTTTGCCATTCATGGGCACACGGCTGCCGAGCTGATCGTCCACCGCGCCGACGCCACCCAACCGCACATGGGCCTGACCAGTTGGGAAAAAGCCCCGGACGGCAAGATTCTCAAGACCGATGTGGCGGTCGCCAAAAACTACCTGAGCCGGGAAGAGTTGGAATCGTTGGGTCGCATCGTCAACGCCTACCTCGACCTGGCCGAGGAACGGGCGCAGCGCAAAATTCCCATGACCATGGAAGACTGGGCGAAGCGGCTGGATGCCTTCCTTGAATTCACCGAACGCGACGTCTTGCAGGACGCCGGCAAGGTCAGTGCCGAAATGGCGAGGGCACACGCTGAAAGTGAATTCGAAAAATACCGCATCGTGCAGGATCGTTTGTTCGAGAGCGATTTCGACCGCGTGGTCAAGCAGATCGCCGCAGCGGAGAAGCCGGGTGACGTCGAAAGTTAACGGTGCGGTGACGGGGCAGCGTCATTCCTGGGGGGGAAATGGCCGTACTCATTCCATCCATTGGTAGCTGCACCTTCGACAGCGGTGGCGAGCGCCGCCTGGCCGAGCGGCTTGAGGCCAAGCTGGAGGACGACTACCTCTGCTGGCACAACGTCGCGCTCGGGCTGTCGGCGCTGCATCCCGATTTCATCGTCTTCCACCCGCGGCGCGGGCTGCTGATTCTGGAGGTGAAGGATTGGCGCACGCGCACGATCCTCGCCGCCGACCGCCAGAAATTCACCATTGAGACCGCGCGCGGCCCGACGGTGGTCGAGAACCCGCTGGAGCAGGCGCGACATTATGCGCATGCCGCCACCGACGTGCTGCAGCGCGACCCGCAACTGGTGTTCTCCAGCGGGCGCGAGGCGGGCAAGCTGATGTTCCCGTGGAGTTATGGCGTAGTGCTGCCGAACCTCACGCGCAAGCAGTTCGACGAGGGCGGGCTGGGCGAGGTGATCCCGCCGAACCGGGTGATCTGTCAGGACGAAATGCTCGAAGGTGTCGAGGCCGAGGCCTTTCAGCAGCGTCTGTGGGAGATGTTCTCGGTGCGCTTTCACGGTGCGCTGTCGCTGCCGCAGATCGACCGGATTCGCTGGCATCTCTTCCCCGAGGTGCGCATCCAGCCAGCGCAGGCCGATATGTTCGCCGCTGACGAGCCGCCGCCGGATCTGGTGCGCGTCATGGATCTGCAGCAGGAGCAGCTGGCGCGCAGCCTTGGCGAGGGGCATCGCGTCATCCACGGCGTCGCCGGTTCGGGCAAGACGCTGATCCTCGGCTACCGCGCCGAGCATCTGGCGCAGGTGTGCGCCAAGCCGATCCTGATCCTCTGTTATAACGAGTCGCTGGCGCGCCGCATCGGCAGCGTGATGCGCGCCAAGGGGCTGACAGAGAAGGTGCATGTGCATCATTTCCATCAGTGGTGCCGCGCGCAGTTGTCGGCCTTCAATGTCGATCTGCCGAAGCGCTCGGGCGACCTGGATACTTTCTTCGTCGAGATGGTCGACCGCGTGATCCGTGCCGTCGAGCGCGGCCAGATTCCGGCGGCGCAGTACGACGCGATCCTGATCGACGAGGGGCACGATTTCCGGCCGGAGTGGTTCAAGCTGGTGGTGCAGATGGTCGATCCGAAGACCAACAGCCTGCTGGTGCTCTACGACGACGCGCAGTCGATCTACGGCGACGAGAAGCGGAAGAAATTCAGTTTCAAGAGCGTCGGCATTCAGGCAAAAGGCCGTACGACGATCCTGCGCATCAACTACCGCAATACCGACGCCATCCTACGCTTCGCGCGCGACGTGGCACAGAGCATCCTCACGCCGAGCGAGGCGGACGAGGACGGTGTGCCGCTTCTGATGCCGCAGTCGGCCGGTCGTGCCGGTGCCGAGCCGCAGGTAATCAACCTGCCGACGCTGAAGGACGAAGCCGAGTTCGTCGTCAAACGCCTGAAGGACGCGCATCGCGCCGGAACACCGTGGCGCGAGATGGCTGTGATTTACCGCGAGTACGAGCGTGACGCGAAGCTGATTCGCAAACTATTGCCAGCTCACGGTGTCCCGCTCGTCTATTTCAAGGACGCGACCTACGCCAGCGAGGAAGACAAAGTGACGTTGATCACCATGCACTCGTGCAAGGGGCTGGAGTTTCCGCTGGTGGTTATTCCCGGCGCGGACCGCGTCAAAAGTGCCGGTGAACTGTCGCCGCACGAGGCGAAGCTGCTCTATGTGGCGATGACACGAGCGACACGGGACTTGGTGGTTTGTGGGGTGTGCGAAGAAAACGTAGTTGAATCGACGACATCAACGAGGGACGAATGAGCGATATCAAGTTGTTCCGCTATAACCATGCCGGCGCGATTGAGCTGACTGGAAAGTCAGTGGCAATCGAAAAGAAAC
>ERZ724526.1562-NODE-1562-length-11746-cov-11.701651_pt1 | contig 11746 bp, 11 predicted proteins | sample MGYA00376059_ERZ724526 | MGnify/ENA primary metagenome ERZ724526 (study PRJEB28724, sample SAMN07190883) | activated sludge metagenome | isolation source: activated sludge of sewage treatment plant in Hong Hong | place: Hong Kong | collected 2016-03-17 ... | reverse complement strand
TATACGTGATGACAGCGGCAGATGCTTGGCTTCGAATCTGACAAAGTAGAATTAAGTTGACGGCGCAATTGGTGGCGCCGGCCGGTCAGCGGGTTAAGTTCGAACAGGCGTATCGGCTGAACGGGTAGCGGTCGACTGCTACCGGCAGTTCGATTTCGGCCAGTTTCCGGTAGTTCGTCACGGCTGCTTGCGCCCCCGTGCTGCTCCGGACTCCGGCGAACACATACGGATCGTGTTCACGACGCAGCCGGTGATCGATGGTCGGTCCCGGCGTCCGGCGGAAGGCTGCGGACAACCGCCCAGTAGCGTTTTTCAACCTTGCCGGCGGCGAATTGCCGGCCAAGGGTGCCGGGCAATTCCCTGTTCAGGGCGAAGAGCAGGACGCCGGATGTCCCGTGATCCAGCCGGTGGGCCGCCCAGACGCGCCGCCCGATCTGGTCGCGCAGGATCTGGATGTCGAAGTGCGTTTCGTGGCGGTCGATTTCGGAACGGTGGACCAGCAACCCGGGCGGCTTGTCGATGACGACGTGCTCGTCGCGAGACAGAACCGTCAGTTGGTCAGCCAAAGAAGCGCTGATTCGCTTTGCCCGGAATGCCCATGCCGGTGACGTGGGCCCGCTCAAGCAGTTCCCAGTAGTAGCGGTAGGAGGCTCGGTCGTGCAGCTTGCCGTCGTGCTGGATCGGCCCCCAGTCAGTGTCCTGGGCAGCCAGCAGAATCTCGGCGGCAGTCTGGACTTCGGAGAAATCCGGGCGCATGGCTTCGACAATGGGAACGATCTGGTTCGGGTGAATGCTCCACATGCGCAGGTAGCCGAACTCGCTGCGGGCACGGCGGGCGTCGTTGCGGATCAACTCGATGTCTTTCAGCTCCGTCGTAACGTTGTGCGTGGGAATGCGGCCGCAGGCGAGGGCGGCAGCGCTTATCTCGCACTTGGCGCGGGCCACCAGCGGGTGCTCGAACTGGCCCGGGCTCTTCATCGCGCTGCCGGGAATGGCGCCGTGGTGCCCGGAAACGAAGTCCATTAGCCCGAAATCGAGACTTTCGACACCGGACAGCGCGGCGATCTTCCAGACCTCGCGCAGGGCACCGTGGGTCTCGATCAGCACATGCACCCGAATCCTGCGGTCGACGCCAAAACGTTGCTCGATTTCACGCAGGGCCTCGACCTGCACCTGCACGTCGCCCGCACTGCACGGCTTGGGCAGGGTGATGAAGGGCAGACGGCTGCCGGCGATGCGGACGAGTATTTCCATGTCCTGCCGCCAATGCGCATGGGTGACGTCGTGGACGCGGGCGCCGACACGGTTGAACAGATTATCGGCGCTCATGATGATGCCAGCCGCCATCTCGGCGTGCTCGCGTTCAGCGCCGGCATGGGCGCCATCTTCGCAGTCGCAGGTAATGTCGAAGATCGGGCCGAGATCCTTCTGCAGTTCGAGCGCCTTGCGCATGAGCTTTTCCGATCCCGCGTAGTGGTCGACCGCAGGCAGGACTGGGAATGCCTTTTCACCGGAAAAAAGGACTGTCTTGGGATGGCGCATGTTTTCGCTCGTCAGAAAGGAAAACGCGAGTTTCAGAGAAGGCTCATGTCGGCACAGCCGACGTGAAGCCGCTAAGCGGCGGCCGAAACTAAAAGGGCCGCGGCATTTTACCGCGGCCCTTCGATCATGCTACGAAAAAATGCCCGATTACAGCATGTCCTTGACGGCGGCGCGCTCTTCTTCCAGTTCTTTGAGCGTGATCGCGATCTTTCCCCTGGAATATTCGTCGATTTCCAGGCCCTTGATCAGCGTGAAGCTGCCGCTTTTGCACTCGCAGGGGAAGCCGAAGACGATGCCCTCGGGGATGCCGTAGCCATTGTCGGCCGGCGCGGGGATGCCCATCGTCACCCATTCGCTGGAGCCGAGGTGCCAGTCGTGGATGTGGTCGATCGCCGCGTTGGCGGCGGAAGCGGCGGAGGACAGGCCGCGGGCCTCGATGATGGCGGCGCCGCGCTTGCCGACGGTCGGCAGGAAGACGTCGTTGTTCCAGGCAGCGTCGTTGATCAGCGACTTGACGCTGTCGCCATTGGAGGTCACGAAGCGGTAGTCGGCGTACATCGACGGGGAGTGGTTGCCCCAGACGACAAGTTGTTTGAGCGAGGAAACCGGCCTGCCGGATTTCTGGGCCAACTGGGTCAGAGCGCGGTTGTGATCAAGGCGCAGCATGCCGTGATAGTTGCTCGGGTTGGTGCGACCAACCTTGCTGGCGGCGGACCCGGCGATCAGGGCGTTGGTGTTGCACGGGTTGCCGACTACCAGAACCTTGACGTCTTCGCTGGCGTTTTCGGCGATCGCTTTGCCCTGGACGGTGAAGATCGCGCCATTGGCGGTCAGCAGGTCGGCACGCTCCATGCCCGGGCCGCGTGGACGGGCGCCGACCAGCAGGCAGACGTCGGCGTCCTTGAAAGCGACGTTCGGGTCGTCGGTGGCAAACATGCCGGCGAGTAGCGGAAAGGCGCAGTCGTCGAGCTCCATCATGACGCCTTGGGCGGCCTTCTGGGCCTGCGGCAGGTCGAGCAACTGCAGGATGACCGGCTGGTCCTTGCCGAGCATCTCGCCTGAGGCAATGCGGAACAGCAGGCTATAACCGATCTGGCCGGCGGCGCCGGTAACAGCAACGCGCATGGGGGCTTTGGACATGTATCGCTCCTGATTGAAACTGCTTGGTTGAAATTGTTCGGATCTGCCCGGCTGCCTGCGTCGAACTGTTTCCTTAATGAGCAGGCACGGCGGAAAAAAGATGTTAGAAGCTAAGCACGGGACTGTCAAATCAACATGTGTCTTATATAAGACAACTATTCGTGGACGATGCGCGTGAAATGTGCTGAAATTTCTTGCCATGAATCGCGACCCGTCCGGCTCTTCCTTTCGCATCGCCGCACCGACTTTTAGTCCGCTTTACAGGCAGATCAAGGATTTCATGATCCGTAGCCTGGAGGCCGGCGAGTGGAGTCCGGGCGATGCCATTCCGAGCGAAGGCGAACTGGCGGCACGCTTCAACGTGAGTCAGGGAACGGTGCGCAAGGCGATTGACGAAATGGCGTCGGAGAATCTGCTGATCCGTCGTCAGGGGAAGGGAACCTTCGTCGCCAGCCACGATGATCCGCGTTCCTTTTACCGTTTTCTGCGGCTCGTTCCGGACGACGGCATGCCTGCGCATGCGGTCAGCGTGCCGTTGTCATGCTCGACCAGGGAGGCCGGTTGCGAGGCAGCGACGGCGCTGGGGATAGCGGTCGGCGAGCCGGTCATTTATGTGGAGCGCCTGTTGCGCTTCAACGGCGAAACGGTGGTCTTCGATCAGATCCATCTGGTCACCGATCTGTTCGCCGGTCTGACGCTCGAGAGTCTCAGCGGAGGTGATCGCTCGCTCTACAGTCTGTTCGAAAACGATTACGGCGTGCGCATGATCCATGCCGAGGAACACCTCCGGGCGGTGGCTGCTGATCCTTACAGCGCCGGACTCCTCGGCGTACAATCCGGGGCGCCGTTGTTGCTGGTCGAACGGACCGCCCACACCTACGGCAACAAGCCGGTCGAATGGCGGCGCGGGCTCTATTGCACCAACAGGCACTACTATCGCAATGATCTTGGCTGACCCGGATTGCCGCCGGTTTCAATGGCGCAAGTTGCGCTGATTGCCACGATTGGCCACATTTTGAATGTATAATTAGAACTCTTTTCGAACCACGTAATAGCGGAAAAACCGCAACTTTTCGCGAGGGATGACGTTCATGGCAGAAACGACCATCAAGAAACGTCCAAAGAACTTGGACTTGACCACGATCCAGTTGCCGCTAGCGGGCAAGGTGTCGATCCTCCACCGCGTCAGCGGTGCCGGAATGTTCATCTGCTTCCCGCTGCTGCTCTGGCTTTTTTCCGCCAGTCTGAGTTCGCCCGAGAGCTTTGCCACCTTTAAGTCCATCGCCGACATGCTGCCGGTGAAAGTGGTTCTGGCCGGCCTGCTGTGGGCGTTCATTCATCACTTCTGTGCCGGCATCCGCTTCCTGCTTCTCGACCTCCATATCGGCATCGAGAAGGAGGAGGCCCGCAAGTCGGCTATCGCGGTTCTTGCTGTCAGCATTCCGCTGACGCTGATCCTGTGGGGGGTTCTGCTGTGATCAACCGTACTGTTGTTGGAGCCCACTATGGCCTCAAGGACTGGATTGCCCAGCGCGCGACGGCCGTCATTATGGCAGTCTATTCGGTCCTGATCGCGCTGGTTCTGCTGGTTGTCCGCCCCGGCACTTTCGATGCGTGGCAGGGTATTTTCGCCAATGGCCCGATCAAGTTCCTGACCTTTCTCTTCCTCGTCAGCCTCTTCTACCACGCCTGGATCGGCGTGCGTGACATCTGGATGGATTACGTCAAGCCGACCGGTCTGCGTCTGACACTGCATGTTTTGACCGCGACCGTGCTGGTGGGCTACACGGCATGGGCTGCTGCGATTCTCTGGAGGCTGTAAGCGTGAGTATTCCTGTTCTCAAGTTCGATGCGGTGATCGTCGGTGCCGGTGGGGCCGGCCTGCGTTCCGCGATTCAATTGTCGGAAGCCGGAATGAAGACGGCCGTGCTGTCCAAGGTTTTCCCGACCCGCTCGCATACCGTTGCCGCCCAGGGAGGCGTCGCCGCTTCGCTCGGCAACTCCGAGGAGGATCATTGGCACTGGCACATGTACGACACCGTCAAGGGTTCCGATTGGCTCGGCGACCAGGACGCGATCGAGTTCATGTGCAAGAAGGCCAACGAGGTGGTGGTCGAGCTCGAACACTACGGCATGCCGTTCGACCGCACCGACAACGGCAAGATCTACCAGCGCCCGTTCGGCGGCCACATGTCCAACTTCGGCGAAAAGCCGGTGCGTCGTTCCTGTGCTGCCGCGGACCGTACGGGTCACGCCATGCTGCACGCGATGTACCAGCGCAACGTCAAGGCCAACACCCAATTCTTCGTCGAGTGGATGGCGCTCGACCTGATCCGCGATAGCGAAGGCCATGTCCTCGGGGTAACTGCCATGGAGATGGAAACGGGCCAGATCGTGATCTTTCATGCACGTGCCACCATTTTCGCCACCGGGGGCGCCGGCCGCATCTATTACTCGTCGACCAACGCCTTCATCAATACCGGCGATGGCCTGGGAATGGCTGCGCGTGCCGGCATCCCGCTCGAAGACATGGAATTCTGGCAGTTCCACCCGACCGGCGTCGCGGGCGCCGGCGTGCTGATTACCGAAGGCGTGCGCGGCGAAGGTGGCATCCTGCGCAACAGCAGCAAGGAGCGCTTCATGGAGCGCTATGCGCCGAACGCCAAGGATCTGGCGTCGCGCGACGTGGTTTCGCGCGCGATGGCGACCGAAATCAAGGAAGGTCGCGGCTGCGGCGTGAACAAGGATTATGTGCTGCTCGACGTGACCCACCTCGACCCGGCGACCATCATGAAGCGCCTGCCCGGCATCCGCGAAATCGGCATCCAGTTCGCCGGCGTCGACTGCATCAAGGAGCCGCTGCCGGTCGTGCCGACCTGTCACTACCAGATGGGCGGTATCCCGACCCATTACTCCGGCCGCGTCGTGATGCCGCAGGGCAGCGATCTTGCAGCCATCGTTCCCGGTTTTTATGCTGGTGGCGAATGTGCCTGCGCCTCCGTGCATGGTGCCAACCGTCTTGGCACCAACTCGCTGCTTGACCTGCTGGTCTTCGGCAAGTCGGCCGGTGACTCTGCCGTCGAGGACCTCAACGGCGGTCGTGTTCACCGCGATCTGCCGAAAGATGTCGCCGACCGGACATTGGCACGGGTCAGTTCCCTGGATGGCCGCAAGGGCGGCGCCAGCGTCAACGAGACGCGTCTCGCCATGCAGCGGACCATGCAGGATCATGCTGGCGTGTTCCGTTTCGGCGACATGCTCAAGCAAGGAGTCGAGAAGATCCTTGAGGTCGAGAAGGCCGCCCGCAACCTGGAGATCAAGGACAAGTCCCAGGTCTGGAACACGGCGCGAGTCGAGGCGCTCGAGATGGAGAACCTGATCGAGGTGGCCAAGGCGACGATGATCTCTGCCGAAGCGCGCAAGGAGTCACGTGGCGCGCACGTTCGTGACGATGCGCCGGATACGGCAGAGTTCCCGAACGGGCGTAACGATGCCCAGTGGCTCAAGCACACGCTGTTCTTCCCGCAGGAAGGTAACCGGATCAGATACAAGCCGGTCAATATGCAACCCCTGTCCGTCCAAGCCATTGCGCTCAAGACGCGCTCGTACTAATTGGAGTTCAGAATGAGCAAACGCACGGTTCAATTCAGCATCTATCGTTACGATCCGGACAAGGACGACGCGCCTTACATGCAGGACATCTCGGTTGACCTCGAGCCGACCGACCGCAAGTTGCTGGATGCGCTGACCAAACTCAAGGCCAAGGACGACGCCATTTCCTATCGCCGCTCGTGCCGCGAAGGGATTTGCGGCTCCGACGCGATGAACATCAACGGCAAGAACGGGCTGGCCTGCCTGACCGATATCGACGAGCTCAAGCAGCCCGTCGTGCTGCGTCCGTTGCCCGGCCTGCCCGTCATTCGCGATCTGATCGTCGACATGACGCAGTTCTTCAAGCAGTACCATTCGATCAAGCCTTACCTGATCAACAACGATCCGCCGCCCGAGCGTGAGCGTCTGCAGTCGCCCGAGGATCGCGAGGAACTCAACGGCCTGTACGAGTGTATCCTGTGCGCCTGCTGCTCGACGTCCTGCCCCTCATTCTGGTGGAACCCGGACAAATTCGTCGGGCCGGCCGGCCTGCTGGCCGCCTACCGCTTCCTCGCCGACACGCGTGACCAGGCGACCAGCGAGCGTCTCGACAACCTTGAGGATCCCTACCGCTTGTTCCGTTGCCATACCATCATGAATTGTGTCGATGTCTGCCCGAAGGGCCTGAACCCGACTAAGGCCATCGGCAAGATCAAGGATATGATGGTCCGCCGCGCTGTCTGATGGAGCGAAAGGACTACGAACGTCTGCGCTGGCGCTGCATTCGCCGCGGTCTGCTCGAGGTCGATATCGCACTGACGCGCTTTCTCGATGAGCAATTCAGGGAACTGAGCGAAGAGCAGCAAGAGGCGTTTGTCGAACTTGCAGAGATGGAGGACCATGACCTCTGGCACCTGATCAGCGGGCAGTCGGAATGTGCTGATCCCCGGTTGGTGCCGATTGTGGCCTTGTTGCGTAAGAGTTAAGTAAGGTTGGCATTCTAATCTCAGAATGTTGACCGTTTTTTGCAGTGAAGTGATAACCAAAACCTGTTGAGGGATGACACCATGACCACCGCACGCAAGGCAACTTTGACGATTGACGGGATGGCGCCCGTCGAATTTCCGATCATGACCCCGACGCATGGCAACGACTGCGTCGACATCCGGACGCTGGGCGCCAGGACCGGGCTGTTCACCTACGACTCCGGGTTCCTGTCCACCGCCAGTTGCAAGTCGCGGATCACCTTCATCGACGGTGACGTCGGCCAGTTGCTCTATCGTGGCTACCCGATCGAACAACTCGCCGAGCAGTGCAACTTCCTCGAAGTCACCTACCTGCTGAAGAACGGCGAACTGCCGAATGCCGCGCAGAAGGCCGCTTTTGAAACGACCATCAAGCAGCACACCATGGTGCACGAGCAACTCTCCAGGTTTTACTCGGGTTTCCGGCGTGATGCCCATCCGATGGCTGTCATGGTCGGCGTCGTCGGCGCGCTGTCCGCCTTCTACCATGATGCGAAGAACTTTTCCGACGTCGAGCACCGCAACGTCAGCTTCAACCGGCTGGTGGCCAAGCTGCCGACCATCGTCGCCATGGCCTACAAGTACAACATCGGCGCCCCGTTCATGTACCCGGACAACGATCTCGACTACACCGCCAACTTCATGCGCCTGATGTTCGGTACGCCGTGCGAGAGGTACAAGCCGAACCCGGTGCTGGTCAATGCCCTGGACACCATCTTCACGCTGCACGCCGACCACGAGCAGAACGCTTCGACCTCGACGGTGCGTCTGGCCGGTTCTTCCGGCGCCAACCCGTTCGCCTGTATCGCCGCCGGCATCGCCTGCCTGTGGGGCCCGGCGCACGGTGGCGCCAACGAAGCCTGCCTGCAGATGCTCGAAGAGATTGGCGACGTCTCGCGTGTCGGCGAGTACATCAAGCGCGCCAAGGACAAGAATGACTCGTTCAAGCTGATGGGCTTCGGCCACCGCGTCTACAAGAACTTCGACCCACGCGCCAAGCTGATGCGCAAGGTCTGCGGCGAGGTGCTGTCCGAACTCGGACTGCAGAACGACCGTCTGTTCAAGCTGGCCATGGAACTGGAAAAGATCGCCCTGGAAGACGACTACTTCGTCGAGAAGAAGCTCTACCCGAACGTCGACTTCTACTCCGGCATCGTCCAGAAGGCGATCGGCATTCCGACCGAGATGTTCACCTGCATCTTCGCGCTGGCGCGCACGGTCGGCTGGATGACGCAGTGGGAAGAAATGCTGACCGATCCGGAATACAAGATCGGCCGTCCGCGTCAGTTGTACGTCGGCGCCGCTAAACGCGACGTCGTGCCGCTGGCCCAGCGCGGCTGATTGAAAGAGGAAGGGCGGCCGTACGGCCGCCCTTTTTTTAACCGTTGCGCTTTGTGGGCAGGCTGACGCCGCCACAGAGAAACGACACATCCTTGGGGGATGGCCCATGACTACAATGAACCAGCTATTCGATAGCACGATGTTCTTTGGCGGCAACGCGCCTTTTGTCGAAGAGCTTTACGAGAATTATCTCGACGATCCGACGTCCGTTCCCGACGAATGGCGTGACTATTTCGACCGTCTGGCCCAGATGCCGGGCTATGTCGCCCGCGACGTGGCGCATGCGCCGGTCATCGCAGCCTTTGCCGAACTGGGCAAGGACGGAGGGTTCCGTCCGGTTGCCACGGTACCCGCTTCGGATAACAGGAAACAGTCGGCTGTTGGTCAACTGGTCACTGCCTACCGTTCGATGGGCACGCGCTGGGCTGATCTGGACCCGCTGAAGCGTCTGCCGCGTCCGAAGATCGACGAACTTGACCTCGCGTTTTACGGCTTCACCGATGTCGATCTGAACCGCAGTTTCAGTACGGGCTCGCTGCGGGGTCTGCCGGAAACAGCCAAGCTTGGCGATATCGTCGAAACCCTGAAGCAGACCTACTGCGGTACGATTGGTGTCGAGTATATGTACCTAGCCGATTATCACGAGAAGGGCTGGTTGCAGGAGCGCCTTGAAACCATCCGCTCGCGCCCCGCCTACAATTCCGATCAGAAAAAGCGCCTTCTGGAGCGGTTGACCGCGGCAGAGACACTGGAACGCTACCTGCACACCAAGTACGTCGGCCAGAAGCGTTTCTCGCTCGAAGGCGGCGAATCGTTGATCGTTTCGATGGACGAGGCGATCCGCTCAGGCGGCAAGCTGGGTATCGATGAGGTCGTGATCGGCATGGCACACCGTGGCCGCCTCAATGTCCTGGTCAATACACTGGGCAAGGCGCCCTCGATGCTCTTTGCTGAATTCGAAGGCAAGAAGAAGACCGATCTGTCCGCCGGCGATGTCAAGTACCACATGGGGTTTTCGTCCGACGTTTCCACCCCCGGCGGTCCGTGTCATCTGACGCTGTCGTTCAATCCGTCGCACCTCGAGATCGTCAATCCGGTGGTCGAGGGTTCGGTCTACGCGCGCCAGGTCCGGCGTGGCGAAGAGGGCAAGGCCAAGATCCTGCCGATTCTCGTCCACGGTGACTCCGCGGTGGCGGGGCAGGGCGTCAATCAGGAAATGCTGAACTTCGCGCAGACGCGCGGTTACGGTACGGGCGGTACGCTGCACATCGTGGTCAACAACCAGATCGGCTTCACCACCAGTGACCCGCGCGACTACCGTTCCGGTCACTACTGCACCGACATCTTCAAGATGGCCGATGCGCCGATCTTCCATGTCAACGGCGACGATCCCGAGGCGGTGGCGCTGGTCACCCAGTTGGCCGTCGAATTCCGCCAGCAGTTTAGGAAGGACGTCGTGGTCGACATCGTCTGCTTCCGCAAGCTCGGCCACAACGAGCAGGACGAGCCGATGGTCACCCAGCCGCTGATGTACAAGATCATCGCCAAGCACCCCGGTACCCGCAAGCTCTACGGCGACAAGCTGATATCCGAGGGTGTGCTGGCGGCGGACGGTCCCGACCGGATGATCGCGGAGTATCGCGATCACCTGGACAAGGGCGAACTGCTGTACAACCCGGTTCTGGCCGGCTACATGCATCCGAACGTGATCGACTGGACCCCGTTCCTGGTCAAGAACTATGTCGAGAACTGCGATACCACCGTTCCGATCCGCGAACTCGCGCGTCTGTCGGAGCGGCTGACGACCCTGCCCAAAGGTTTTGCGCTGCATTCACGCGTCAAGAAGATCGTCGAGGACCGTGCGGCGATGGGCGAAGGTGGACTGCCGGTCGACTGGGGGATGGCGGAGAATCTCGCTTACGCCTCGCTGCTGGTGTCCGGACATGCTGTTCGCATTTCCGGTGAAGACGTCGGTCGCGGAACCTTCTTCCACCGCCACGCCGCGTTTCACGATCAGAATCGCGAGAACTGGGCCGAGGGGACGTATTTCCCCCTCAAGCACCTGCAGGAAAAACAGGCGGGCTTTCATTGCTATGACTCCGTTCTGTCCGAAGAAGCCGTGCTCGCTTTCGATTACGGCTATGCCTCGGCGAATCCTTACGGACTGGTGATCTGGGAAGCCCAGTTCGGCGACTTCGCCAACGGTGCCCAGGTCGTCATCGACCAGTTCATCGCTTCCGGCGAGGCCAAGTGGGGCCGCGCCTGCAGCCTGGTCATGCTGCTGCCGCACGGCTACGAAGGTCAGGGCCCGGAGCACTCGTCGGCGCGCCTCGAACGCTACATGCAGCTTTGCGCCGAAATGAACATGGAAGTCTGCATGCCGACGACGGCGGCGCAGGTCTTCCACATGCTGCGGCGGCAGGCGCTGCGCATGCAACGCAAGCCGCTGATCGTCATGTCGCCCAAGTCGCTGCTGCGCCACAAGGATGCGAGCTCGCCACTCGCCGACCTGGCCAACGGATCGTTCCAGACGGTTATCGGCGAAGTCGACAAGGTTGACGCCAAGAAAGTGAGCCGTGTCGTCCTGTGTTCCGGCAAGGTCTACTATGACCTGCTTGCCGGCCGTCGCGAGAGGAACATCACGAACATCGCCATCGTTCGTGTCGAGCAACTCTATCCCTTCCCGAAGGAGCATCTGGAGACGGAACTGGCCAAGTACCCGAAGGCGACCGAAATCGTCTGGTGCCAGGAAGAGCCGCGCAATCAGGGTGCCTGGTACTGGATCGCTTCGCGTCACCATCTCGACACCCAGCTCGGCACCAAGCAGAGACTGCTGCTGGTGGCGCGTCCGGCGTCGTCGTCGCCGGCGGTCGGCTATCTCGCCAAGCACAACGAGCAACAGAAGGCACTGATCGAATCCGCCCTGGGCGCGATCGAATACTGATAACTACAGCAGAGTGGAGTCATTATGATCATCGAAGTCCAAGTTCCCCAGCTCTCCGAGTCAGTTGCCGAGGGCACGCTGGCCTCCTGGAAAAAGAAAATTGGCGATTCCGTTGCGCGCGACGAGATCCTGATCGACATCGAAACCGACAAGGTCGTTCTCG
>ERZ724526.1557-NODE-1557-length-11783-cov-9.890092_pt1 | contig 11783 bp, 11 predicted proteins | sample MGYA00376059_ERZ724526 | MGnify/ENA primary metagenome ERZ724526 (study PRJEB28724, sample SAMN07190883) | activated sludge metagenome | isolation source: activated sludge of sewage treatment plant in Hong Hong | place: Hong Kong | collected 2016-03-17 ... | reverse complement strand
GCCAGACAGCCGGACGCGGCCGCCGGGGGCGGACCTGGCTGTCGGCGCCGGCGGCCAGCCTGACATTTTCGCTGCTCTGGCGCTTCAGCGGGCCGCCGGCGAGGCTCTCTGGTCTTTCGCTGGCCGTCGGCGTAGCGCTGGCCAGGGGCCTCGAAAGCCTCGGTGCCCGTGGCATCCGCCTCAAGTGGCCGAACGATGTCCTGCTCGCGGCGGCGGGGGGTTTCGCCAAGCTGGCCGGAATACTCGTCGAACTCGCGACTGACCGCCAGGGCACCCTGGCGGTCATCGGAATTGGCGTGAACCTGCAGGCGCCCCTTGACGCTCTGCCGCAGCCGGCGACCGGACTCGATCAGTCCCTGATGCCGTTGCCCGACCGGCATCGCGTGCTGGCCGCGATTCTTCGGGAACTTGGTTTGGTTCTCGAGGCTTTCGCGGTCGACGGCTTTTCCGGGGCCAAAATGGACTGGCAGCAGCGCCATGCCTGGCAGGGTCTCGCCGTTCGCCTTGCCGCTGACGATGGAACGGCGCTCGACGGCATCTGCGAGGGCGTCGACGACGACGGCGCGCTGCTGCTTGCGACCACCGCCGGCGTGCGCCGTATCCTTTCCGGCGATGTCAGCCTGCGCCGCGCATGATCCTCTGCATCGACAGCGGTAACAGCCGCATCAAGTGGGGCTTGCACGATGACGGGCGCTGGCTTGAAGCCGGCGTCATCGCGCATGCCGATGCGGATCAACTCGCGTCGCTGGCCCATCGGCTGCCGCCGGCAACGCGGATCATGCTGGCCAACGTCGCCGGCGACGCGGCGTTGGCCAGCGTCCGTCAGGCGCTTGTGGAGCGGCGGTCCGCGGTGCACGAAGTGAAGTCCGCGTCGGAGGCTGGCGGCGTCGTCAACCTGTACGAGGTTCCCGGCCAGCTCGGTGTCGACCGCTGGTGTGCGCTGCTCGGCGCGCGCAGCCTGACGTCGGCCCCCTGTGTTGTGGTGATGGCCGGCACTGCGACGACGATCGACTCGCTGGACGGCGGCGGCCGCTTCCTCGGCGGCTTCATCCTGCCCGGATTCGACCTGATGCGCCGCTCGCTGGCGCGGGATACGGCGGCGCTGCCACTGGCTGAAGGAAAATATTGCGCCTGGCCGCGCTGCACCGACGACGCGATCACCTCGGGCTGCGTCGAGGCCCAGGTCGGCGCCATCGAACGCGCTGTCGCCAGGCTGGGCAACGGCGCGACATGCTTGCTTTCCGGCGGAGCGGCCGTCGTCATCGGCGAGCATCTCGGCATTCCGCATCGGCGCGTCGACAATCTCGTGCTCGAGGGCCTGCGGCGGCTCGCCGGGGATTTGCCGGCATACCATGCCAGCGGCAAAATCAGCAGTTGAAGATTGCCCCCTTAGCGGCGACAATTGGCGCCAATTTGACTCCTTTCGGGAGGTTCCATGTTCGACCCGGTGATCAGCAACCTGCCCGCCTTCGCCAGCTTCTTCGTGACAGCCATCGTTCTGATGCTGGTGTTTCTTGCGATCTACGTATGGATCACGCCCTACAACGAACTGGCGCTGATCCGTGCCGGCAACGAGGCCGCGGCGATCAGTCTCGGCGGCGCGGTCATCGGGTTCGCCTTGCCGATTGCGGTTTCCGTCGCCGTCAGTCACAACCTGCACGCGATGATCGGCTGGGGCGTCGTTGCTTCTGTTGTGCAAATGCTCGCCTTCATCGCCGCGCGACTGGCGTTGCCGCGGCTTAACGAGAGCATCCCCCAGGGCAAGCTGGCCTCGGGAATCTTCCTCGCCTCACTGGCGATCGGCGTTGGCATCCTCAACGCCGGCTGCATCGTCTGACCACTCAAGGAGAACTTCATGGCACTGATGGACTTCATCAAGAAGCAGTTTATCGACATCCTCCAGTGGACGGAGGAAGGGGACGGCACGCTGGCCTGGCGCTTCCCGATGCAGGAAATGGAAATCCAGAACGGTGCCAGCCTCACCGTGCGCGATTCGCAGGTGGCGCTGTTCGTCAACGAAGGCACGGTCGCCGACGTCTTCGCACCCGGCATGTACAAGCTGACGACGCAGACGCTGCCCGTGCTGACCTACCTGAAGAACTGGGACAAGCTGTTCGAATCCCCGTTCAAGTCCGACCTCTACTTCTTCTCGACGCGCACCCAGCTCGACCAGAAGTGGGGCACGCCGAACCCGATCACCATTCGCGACAAGGAATTCGGCATCGTCCGCCTGCGCGCCTTCGGCATCTACTCGTACCACCTGAGCGACGCCAAGACCTTCTACCAGAAGATTTCCGGCACCCGCGATGCCTACACGCGCGAGGAACTCGAGGGCCAGTTGCGCAACACCATGGTTGCCGGGATGACCGACCTCTTCGGTGAATCCGGTGTCGCCTTCATCGACATGGCGGCTAACCAGGATGAATTCGGCAAGGCGATGTTCGCCAAGGCGCAGCCGATGTTCGCCGAGTACGGCCTGACGCTCGATTCGCTGGTGGTGCAGAACGTCTCGCTGCCGGAGGAGTTGCAGAAGGTGCTCGACCAGAGGATAGGCATGAACATGATCGGCGACATGGGCCGCTTCACGCAGTACCAGGTCGCCAACGCGATTCCCGAAGCGGCGAAGAACGAGGGCGGGATGGCCGGCATGGGTGTCGGCCTCGGCGCCGGCGTCGGCTTCGGCCAGGTCATGGGGCAGGCAATGGCCTCGGCCATGCAGCCGGCGGGTGCCGCGCCTGCTGCTGCGGTCAGCGCCGACGAGGTCGTCGCGACGCTGGAAAAGCTGCACGGGCTGGTTGAAAAGGGCATCCTGAGCGCCGACGAATTCGCTGCCAAGAAGGCGGAACTGCTCAAGAAACTGAGTTGACCGCAACAACGTGGCGCTGACGGCCTCCTGCCCTTCGTGCGGCGCGCCGGTTGTCTTCAGGTCGGCGTCGTCGATCTTCGCCGTCTGCGAGTACTGTCAGAGCACGCTCGTTCGCCACGATCAGGCGCTGGAAGACATCGGCAAGATGGCGGCGCTGGTCGAGGACCGCTCGCCGCTGCAACTGGGGGCCGAAGGCAGCTACAAGGGCGTCCATTTCGCGCTGATCGGGCGCATCCAGATCAAGTACAGCCAAGGCTACTGGAACGAGTGGCACCTGCTGTTCGACGACATGCGCACCGGCTGGCTGTCGGAAGCTGGCGGTGAGTATGTGCTCACCTTTGCCCAGCAGGTCCAGGAACTGCTGCCGCAACTCGCGGAACTGAAGATCGGCCAGCGCTTCGTGCTGGCCAGCCAGCCGTGGACCGTCAGCAATATCGAAAACGCCGAGTGCGTCGCCGGCCAGGGCGAACTGCCGTTCAAGGTCGGCGCCGGCTACCCGGTTGCCGCGGTCGACCTGCGAAATGGTGCCAATTTCGCGACCCTCGATTATTCCGAGACGCCGCCGCTGCTCTTCGTCGGCGAGCCGGTGGCATTCACCTCGCTGAAGATGAGCAACCTGCGCGAGGGCATGCCGCTGCCGACAGCGACCATCGCGGCACAGGTCTTCCGCTGCCCGAGTTGCGGCGCGCCGATGCAGGCGCGTTCCCGGGAAATTCTGGCGGTCGGCTGCGTGAGTTGCGGGGCGGTGGTCGATACCGCCGACCAGAACTACAAGCTGCTGTCGAAAGCGCTCGGCGCGCGCGACGAAAAATACGTGTCGCGCATTCCGCTTGGCAGCAAGGGGGTGCTCGAAGGCAAGCCGGTGGAGGTCATCGGTTTCCTCGTCAAGGAGTCGCGAGTCGACGGCATCGCCTACGACTGGCGCGAATATCTGCTGGCCGGCGAAAGCGGCACCTACCGCTGGCTGACCGAGTACAACGGCCACTGGAACATTGCCGACGTGCTGTCCAACCCGCCGGCCGGCAGCGGCGCGATGGAACTGGCCGACGTCAATTTCTCCGGGCAGCGTTTCCGGCACTATTCGACCGCTCAATCCGCCGAGGTCATCCAGGTCGCCGGCGAATTCACCTGGCGCGTTCGCTGCGGCGAGACCAACCGGGTCGTCGACTACGTCGCGCCGCCGTTGCTGCTGTCGCGCGAATCGACCGACAACGATCTCAACTGGTCGCTCGGCACGTATGTCGCGCCCGAGGTGATCGGCGAAGCCTTCAAGCTGCCGGGACGGATGATTGCGCCGGTCGGCATCTTCGCCAACCAGCCCAATCCCTGGGCCGAAACGCACCGGCGGGTTTGCAGTCTGTTCTGGAAACTGGCTCTGGTTGCGGTCGTGCTCCAGGTCTTTTTTGGCCTTCTCGGCAGCGGCAAGGTCCTGCTGCGCCAGGAGTTCACCTTGTCGCCGCAGATGGCTGAAGAGTCGGTCGTCACCAGAGAATTCGAGGTGCGCGACCGGCCGCGCAAGCTGACGGTGCGCAATTCGACTTCGCTCGACAACAACTGGATCGGTCTCGATCTGCTGCTGGTCAACAAGGCCAGCGGCCAGGCGTGGCCGGCGGCGCGGGAACTAGCCTACTACTATGGCAACGATGGCGGCGAGAGCTGGTCCGAAGGCAACCGCACCGATGAGGTGGTCTTTCTCGATATCCCGCCCGGCACCTACTTCCTGACGGTCGACCCCGATATCGCCCCGGAAAAGCCGGTGCCGGTGCGCGATGTCATCGAAGTGTCCAGCGGCGGGGCTGGCTGGTCGAATTTCGTGATGGTGATGCTGTTTCTTGTTTTCTTTCCGGTATTCACCCGCCTGCGCTTCGCCGCCTTCGAGGCCAGGCGCTGGGCCGAGAGCGATCATGCACCGTTGGCGAGCGGCGATTCCTCGGACGGGGACGACTGATGTTCAAGAACTTCAACCTGGTAACCGGCATCCTCGCGCTGCTGCTGTTCGGTTACGCCCAGCACCAGGGTTGGAACATGTTCGACAACGTCGCCAATCCGGGGAAGGGCGGCTCCGGCAGCAGTCGCGTCTATCACAAGTAGGCCGGCGTCAGTCGCCGCCGCACCCGCCGTCGCCATCTCCTCCCACGTCGCCATCGGAACTGCCGGAATCACCAGAACAGCCACTGCCGCAGCCGATGTGGCTGGCGCAGAAGCTGGCGCCCATCGCGCCGTCGCGGCCGGAGGCCAGGCAATCAAGATGGTAGATGAAGCCACCGGCGATCAGCAGCGCCGCATCCATCGCGAACAGCCGGGGCGGACGCTGCGGCTTGCGCGGGTCGATGCCCTCGCGCGCGCAGGCCAGCCGCCAGGCGCGCTTGATGCCGTCCGATGCCTGGGTCGGCGAATGCATCGCCTCGGCCGGTGTATGGTGCAGGAAGCGGCCGAAGGCGCCCCGGCAGAAGCGCGCATAGTGCCGTGTGAACAGGATGAACTCGTGCCAGGTATCGTCGACCGCCTGCGACGGCATCGCCACCATGCGCCGTCCGGCGCGGTGACAGATCTGGAAATAGTCGCGCAACCCGGCGAGGACCTCGGCGCGCTGCTCCGGCGTCAATTCGGGGCGCCGCGCCGCGAGGCGCTGGTCAAGAATTCCGGTCAAGGGGTACTGGTCGATAAAGGCCGCCCGTCGCCGCGCCGACCACTGCCGCCAGACAAGCCATGCCAGAATGACCGCCGCCAGCGCGATGACGAGCTTGATCATCCGTTGATGTCGAAGCAGAGATACTTGATCTCGAGATAGTCCTCGATCCCGTACTTCGACCCCTCGCGCCCAAGACCAGACTGCTTGATGCCGCCGAACGGGGCCACCTCGGTGGAAATCAGCCCGGTATTGACGCCGACCATGCCGTATTCGAGCGCCTCGCCGACACGCCAGCAGCGCGCCACGTCGCGCGAATAGAAGTAGGCGGCGAGGCCGAACTCGGTATCGTTGGCCATCGCGATCGCCTCGACCTCGGTGCTGAAGCGGAATAGCGGCGCCACCGGCCCGAAGGTTTCCTCGCGCGCCACCTTCATGTCGGGCGTCACGTCGGCGAGCACCGTCGGCTGGTAGAAGTTGCCGCCGCGCGCATGGCGAGCGCCACCGCACAGCACGCGGGCGCCCTTGGCCAGCGCGTCGGCGACATGCGCCTCGACCTTGGCCAGTGCCGCATCGTCGATCAGCGGACCCTGCGCGACGCCTTCCTCACTGCCGGCGCCGACCTTCAGTTCGTCGGCGCGCGCCGCCAGCTTGCGGGCGAATTCCTCATAAACCCCCGACTGCACGAGGATACGGTTGGCGCAGACGCAGGTCTGGCCGGTGTTGCGGTATTTGGCGATCAGCGCGCCGTCGACCGCGGCATCGACATCGGCATCGTCGAAAACTATGAAGGGCGCGTTGCCGCCCAGTTCCAGCGACAGTTTCTTGATCGTCGGCGCACACTGCGCCATCAGCAGCCGGCCGACCTCGGTCGAACCGGTGAACGAGAGCTTGCGCACGATCGCACTGGCGGTCAGTGCACCGCCGATCGCCACCGGGTCGCCGGTCAGCACGTTGAAGACGCCAGCGGGAAAACCGGCCTGCTCGGCCAGCGCGGCCAGCGCCAGTGCTGTCAGCGGCGTCTGCTCGGCCGGCTTGACGACGACCGTGCAACCCGCCGCCAGCGCCGGCGCGACCTTGCGCGTAATCATGGCTAGCGGGAAATTCCACGGCGTGATCGCCGCACAGACGCCGATCGGCTGCTTGACGACGACGAGGCGCCTGTCGGCCGCGGTCGCGGGAATCGTCTCGCCATAGGCGCGCTTGCCCTCCTCGGCGAACCACTCGACGAAGGAGGCACCGTAGGCCACCTCGCCCTTGGCCTCGGCCAGCGGCTTGCCGCCCTCGGCGGTGATCAGTTGCGCCAGGTCGTCGGCGTTGGCGTTGATCAGCGCGAACCAGCGCTGCAGCACCTGCGAACGCTGCTTGGCGGTTTGTGCCCGCCAGGCCGGCAGGGCCGCGGCGGCGGCAGCGATCGCGCGCTGCGTTTCCGGTGCGCCGCAGTTCGGCACCTCCGCCAGCAGCGAGCCGTCAGCCGGGTCGCGCGCCGCAATGCTCGCGCCGCCATCGGCAGCAATCCATTTTCCGCCCAAAAAGGCGGTCGACCGCAACAAAGACTGGTTATGAAGGTGCATGGTCTTGAAAAATCCTGTAAAAACGGTAAGTTATGAATTGTTTGCAGAAAGCGTCTCAAGAAATGCAGTTGCCCGCCCTGTTTGCCGTCACGCTGATCGTGTCACTGCTTGCCGCCTGTGGCAGCCCGGCGTCGCGTCCGTTCGCATTCGGTGGAACTATAACGCAACCCCTGCCGGTCAGCGAGAAGGGCAACGAGGTCGCTCTTTATGCGCTGGGGCTGATCGATACCGGTTATCGTTTCGGCGGCAGAAACCCCGATGCCGGGCTCGATTGCAGCGGCATGGTCAGCTTCATCTATGGCCAGGCCGCCGGCCTCAAGGTCACGGGCAGCGCTGCCGACATCGCCCGCGGCAGCCGGCCGATCGAGCCGGAGTCACTGCGGCCGGGTGACCTGGTTTTCTTCAACACCCGCAACCAGCCGTTTTCCCATGTTGGCATCTATCTGGGCGATTCGCGATTTGTTCACGCACCGGCGACCAGCGGGCGCGTCCGCATCGACCGCCTGAGCGATCGCTACTACGCCCAGCGTTTCGAGGCTGCGCGAACCTTTTTCGACTGACACCGTCTCTGCGTCGATAGATTGGACGCGGACCGGCACAGACTGTAAAATCGTTCTTCCCGCGCGCCCGTAGCTCAGTTGGATAGAGTACTGCCCTCCGAAGGCAGGGGTCGAACGTTCGAATCGTTTCGGGCGCGCCAATCAGATATGAAGCTGGGCACTTTCTCCAAGGACGTGCCCATTTTCATTTTCGAGACCGCTTCGTTGAGGGCGGCTGTTTCGCCGCTCATTTGAATGCTGGTCGTGCCCACCCGAATCTCGGTCACCAGCAAGCTCAGCAACTGCTTCCCGTAACCCCGGTCGGGATCCAGCAACAAATCCCGCAGGCGCTGACATGCATATGCCACCTGGCGGGGCGACACGTTGCGGGCCGAAGGTTTCTCCCGTTTGGTCAGCGCCAGCTCGGCGAGAACCTGTTCGCGCTGATCGCGCAGTTCATTGACCCGCAGTTGCAGCGACGAATCGAGGTCAACGACGCCCCGCTCAATTGCCCGATACAGATTGGTCAAGGCATCATCGGTCGCCTGCAGGGAGCGGCCCAGCTGTCCCACCTTGGTGTCGACCGCCGTCTGTGACAGCGCCTGATGGCGCAGCCAATCCTTCAAGAGTCCAGTCACCCGCTCCGGGGTCAGCACCTTGTCGACCAGGCGCTCGAGAATCAGGCGGTCCAGTTTCTCCATCGGCAGGTTCGGCGTCTGGCAGACCGCCGGGCCGATGCTCATCTTGTTGCAGCACTTGTAATACTTATGGCGCCCACTCTTGCCGGTCGCCAACGTCATCGCCTTGCCGCAGCGCTCACAGGTCAGCAGGCCAGTCAGCAGCGTCGGCAAGGTCAATGTCCTGGTCCTGGCCGGTGCCTCGCCATTCGGGTCCCGTCCCTCGCGGATACGGCGAACCGCCTCGAAGGTCTCCGCGTCGACAATCGGTTCGACGGCATAGCGGATCCACTCGCTCTCAGGACGCAGCAATCCCGTCCGCGAGTCCCGCATGTTGTAGCGGTACTCGCCGCGGTAGGTCGGGTCGCCCAACAGGTCATGCAGCTTCTGAATCCGCCACGGCCGACCGCGCATCAGCGTTCCGGCAGCATTCAGGTGGGTGGCGATCGCCTTCATCCCCATCGGCTTGCCATCCAGGCCGTGCCGATATAAATCGAAGATTTGGCGAACCACCGGTGCCTCCAGGTCATCGACGGCCAACTGCTTGCGGACCTTGCCCTTGTGACCCGGAATATCGGTAGGAACCACCTGATAGCCGAAGGGCGCCCGGGAGCCGTTGAAGAAACCCCGCCGGGCATTCTCCTTCATCGTCCGGCTCGTATGCTTGGCATTCTCCTGCGAGCTGTAGCCGTCCATCATCGAAATCAGGTTCTTCAGCAACTGGCCGTTCTCGTCGTCGGTCGCCGGCTAGGTGATTGAAACCAGTTCGGAACCCGCCTGCCGCAGCATCCGCTCGTAGTGCAGGGTGCCGTACATGTCGCGGAAGAAGCGCGAGCGGCTATGGACGATGACGGCCTCAAAGGGGAAGGGCTTGCGCGTCGCATCCTCCATCATCTGCTGAAACACCGGACGGCGGTCGTCGGTAGCCGAGGCGCCCGGTTCGACATACTCCTTCGCCACCGTGAACCCGTGCTGCCGGCACCAGGCACGCAGCTGATTCAGCTGGTCGGGGATGGACAAGTCCGCCTTGGCCTGGCGGACGGTGGATACACGGACATACAAGGCGACAGCCATGCTTACTCTCCCCAATCAGCGAACGGCAGTTCCATGGCCAGTGCATCGAACAGAACTCTGGCCAGCGCTGCTTCGGCGGCACTGAGGTTCTCGGCGGTCGGTGCAAAGGACATAATCAGAACAATGTTCGGTTCGATGCATATGACATCGGTCAGTATAGCTGGCGGCAGAAATTCCGGGGGTGCGTTCGAGGACATTGCGGGTGCTCAGGTGAGCACCCGGGACGCAGAAATTCATGTGTCCTCGGGTGATACGTTCTGTTTCAATGTCCTCGTGCTGCTGTCCCAGGTGCGGGTTGTCATAGCGATACCGCAGTCGGGTATCGTTAAGCATAGGTACCGCCGGTAATCTTTTCGGTTGGAGGTCACAAATAATTCTCCTGACTCACCTGTAGCAGGTCGAAGCGGGACGAGGCCCCGCTCCGATACCCTTCCTCTGGACAAGGCCGCCCTGGGCGGCCAAAGAAGGCGGACCAGATAGCGCAGCGAAGCCAGCGCAGCCGCCGACTTGCTCAAGCGACTCCTGCCGACGCGCGCCGCCTTGACGTAAATCCGAACTGACCACACACTGCCGACGCTGCCGAAACAAAGGCAGCCGGGGGTGAGAGCCCGAACTTGGAGTGACGAATCGCTGTTGCCATGGCAACAGCGATCGTCGTCTGGCATGCCTGCGGGCGGGGGGAGCCTCGTGCTCGCCGGTGCTCCATCGGTCTCTCAACCTCTGTTTCGGTCGCCCACCCCGATTGAGAGAGGGGTGGCGACTCCAACCACCAATGGAGCATGCCATGTCTGAGAACGTCCCCAACGATGCCGGTTCGGAAACCAGCCCATCGTCACCACACCCAGGTCAGCCGCCGCTCATTGAGCTGGATGAGCGGGAAATCGCCGCCAAACTCGCCGCCATCGTCCACAGCAACCCGTGGATGTCGCCCGACAGCATCGCCCTCCACGCGCGGCGAATAATGCAAATGAACGCAAACGTCGGTTCGAAACGGCAGCGACTGATCGAACTCCCAATTTCGACAGTTAATCACGCAATCATTTGATTTTATTAGATGCTGTTTTACACAATGCCACTACAGCAAGGTTAGCTGCTCTGGCAGTCTTGGTTTTGCGAGGTTCAAAGCGGCCAAGACCTGGGTTTGTTCCTTGCTGGGGGTCGATAGGCCGGCGATGGGCTGGGTGCCATTCAGGGTAATGCGGTGATGCTGAATACGGCGCAGTTGAGCCAGTGCTTTTTCCGGCGAGGTCTGTGCGTCGGCGGCATGCAAGCGTTGACGCATAACACGGTAGAGGATGAGCGCAATGAAGCAGATTGAGGCATGCGCTCTGACCCTGTCGGGCAGGTGATGATAGACGGGACCGATCTCGATCTCTGACTTCAAGACGCGGAATCCACGCTCAATATCGGCGAGTGATTTGTAACGGCGAACCAGTTCGCTCGGGCTCAGGTCCTGAGTATTGGTGATCAGTAGCAGCTTGCCGTCCATCAATTGGGCCTGTTGCAAAGCTTGGTCATCGATGCGGTAGGTGAATTGCTCGCTCTTCAAATCGACCTGGATAATCCGCGTCAAATGCGCTTCGCACACGGCACGGTAGAACTTGGCGCGTACCCCGCCATCCGACAGTTTGCGACCGCGATAGCGCTTGCCGGTATCTTGCGCATCCAGTTTTCCCGCCCACTGCGTGGCTTGCTGCTCCAACTTGGCCATCGTTTGCGCGCGTGCCGCCGTTTGTGCGGTGGCGGTATCGGGGTTGTGGGCGATGATGAGTCGCAAGTCGTTCCACAGGGTTTCGCCCAGCGTTTCGTCCTGCGCTTGGGAGAAATGCGCGGCGTGGAGCGGCGCCACAGCGTCGGCAACCTCGCCATAGCGGCGGCCCGGCACCGCCAGGATGAATTCCAGGGACGCCCCGCACGCTAGCGTGATGGCCTGCAGTTCGGCCAGATTGTCCTGCGATAACAAACCGCGATCCGCGACGACGATCATGCGTTTGACCGCAAAGCGGCTCACCAGCTTCTCGATCGTCGCTTTGAGCGTCGTGACTTCGGCCGTATTGCCGTCGAACACCTCGTGATACAGCGGAAGTCCGTTCGCCGTTTGCACGACGCCGAGCATGAACTGGCGTGCGATTAAACCTTCCTTGCCCATGCCGAACTGACGGACATCCTGGTCCTGTTCAGACCGTCCCGCCGCGCGGATCGTCGTCATGTCATAAAAAACCACTGACAGGTCCTGATCCACCAATGGCCGTAACAGCCCGGCCACGGTGTGTTCGACAGCAGCGTGCTGATCCAGCAGCGCATCCATGGCGCGTAGCAGTTGGTGATGGCTCAGGGATTTCAATGCCAAGCCGGGCAGCGTCACCGTCTCCAGCCAGCGCAGCACCCCAGGGCAATCGCAAGAATGCCAACGTCGTGGACGAC
>ERZ724526.1556-NODE-1556-length-11785-cov-3.741176_pt1 | contig 11785 bp, 15 predicted proteins | sample MGYA00376059_ERZ724526 | MGnify/ENA primary metagenome ERZ724526 (study PRJEB28724, sample SAMN07190883) | activated sludge metagenome | isolation source: activated sludge of sewage treatment plant in Hong Hong | place: Hong Kong | collected 2016-03-17 ... | reverse complement strand
TCCGGCTGATCTGGCCCTATCCTGCCATAGTTGTTGGAGTGCGGCATTTATCATTAGGTGTCAAGCGTGTAATCTACACACCCGAAGTCTGGACGGGTCAGAAAGAATCCGCAGTAGTTTTCTCCATCCTGAACGAAGGCTTTTGTGTTCTTGTAATCATCAAGAATAACGCGGCCTATGCTGTCATCTGTCCAGTCTGTTGCAGCATATAGTAACGGGACCGCCGAACACTGTCCTAGTCCATACTTTCCCCACGTTTCTCCTTGTGTGGGCTTACGCCAGTAGACGCACGTTTCGCAGTTGCTCATCTCTTTCTCCTCACTCCACACTTCGCCCCGCAGATGCGGGAGATAGTGCCCTCGTGGCAGTTGTAGTCAATCGCTAGCACCTTGATCAGGGTACCTTCCGACCGCTTCTTTCGGATTGTCTGTTTGTCTTGCTCAGTGAGACGAGCTTTCACGCCCAGTACCTTGGGGTAGGTCAGGACTCCAGGCGCCTTCAGCCGATACTCACCCGAGCATAGACTAATGACGTACTTGTCAGTAGTATCAAAATGCAGAGCGATGTCCAGTGGGCCGAACCCAGCCGCTCTCAAGTGGCGAATGTACTCTACCTCGTCGTCACTGAAGCGTTTACTCATTTTTAGTCAACCTCTTTAGGAATGAGATGTTCTATTTTACCTACCGATTTTGCTCTCCTGGCGTCTCGAGATTTCTCGCTCCGTTTTAGATTATTTATCGCTTTATTGCGACAGTGTATGCACACAGGGCGGATTCCTGCGGGAGAGCTACATCTTTCAGAGATGCGTCTGAATCTTCCGCATCTTCCACAGTAGAAAGTTTCTTCCATTGTCGGGTCACCTATTGGGTGGAAGAAACGAGCAGCCCTTAAGCCCCGACTGCCAGGGTTTAACCACTCACCGGCTAACGTTTTATTTTAACCATCATAATGTTCGTGGTATTTTTCCCAATAACAATGATGGCACATGAGCCCACTTTTATGACCAAAGACAAAATAGCCGTAATCGCTAGAGTCATATCCGCATGTTTTGCAGACATAAGAAGTGGGTGTATAGGTTGGCATCAAATGTCCGTGTAATCCATTAGCAAGACCGATGGCTTCAAGGTCGTGGTCGTGAGTTACGACAGCGAATCCATCTTTGTCGATCTTGATGCCCTGATTTGCCCCTTCGATATAAGGCATGATGAGAAGGTCGCGTGTATCGTAAAGGGCTAATAGACGGGCACCGAGAAGAGCGTTGTCGTTATGGTGTAGCCCTGTTTTTCTTAAGAGCTGTTCCATGATGTATTTATCGCCCAGGATACTGCAATAGCTGTTGTTTTTGTTATTTACTACAGCTCGTGCAACGTGTTCTATGTAGTAAATAGCCGTATCTGGTCCTGCATAAACAGAAGCTGCGAGAATGCCATCTACTTCGATACCATTCATTGAAGTGATAGGTTCTTGTTGTTTGGCATAAAGCGCTTCTATCACTGGTTTGAATGCGGCTATTTGAAGTTCGGGAGGGTTAACTAATAGCCTTAAATTGCCCGCTATTGTTCCGATGGCTTTGTCGCTTATGTCTGGATAGTACATACGCAATAGTTTGCCGATTTTATATAACCGGCCATTTTTACTGATTACGTTACCACTATCGTGTATTTCCAGATTATCTTTACGGATTATCTCTGGATCTATTTTGACGATGTGTGTCAAAATGAGTTCATTCATCAAAGGGATCATGTTGGCATTTTCTCCGTATTGTTTCACGATGACAGTCGAAATCATCCGCTATTGATTCAAGCATCTCTCCACTAGCTCGCCTTGCTCTGATGATTTCAATGTCTTGCGGGGTTAAGTGAACTCGCTCTTGATAGGGCTTTTGTTTGATGATTGGCCCAGGAGAATCTTTGAAAGCTTTTCCTGCACAGATACGACTGATGCAGGATATGCTAACTCCATAAGAGTCAGCAATTGAGTAGAGAGGTTCACCCGTCGATCTTCGTCGGCGTATGTTGAGGATGTCTTGGTTTGTCATTCGCTTTTAGCAGTTCAGCTAATCTCTCGACGTTATCGATGACGTAATTAATGTTTCGGTAAATACCGATGTTAGTACGCAGCGAGTAATCACCTTCGTGATCGCAATGAAAGCCAAATTCCCACTGGCATTTGTCGTAGTTCATTCCTGAAAAGCAAATACCACCATGGATAGGACTATCATCCAGCTTTATCTCATTATGATGAAGCATGGAGAGTGGATGTTCGGGTGGGATGCAGACACAAGCAATGAGATGTTTGAAATATCCTCTTGTAATACGGCAAAAATAGCCAGTATCGACATCTTGCCACTCTATCTTATCGGGCTCACCCTTCCAGGGCTCCATCTTGGGCCAAGAGTAGCTGGTTTGTTCTTCCATCTTACATCTCCGTCAAGAGCTGGTAGGCTTTCTGCTTCAGCTTCTCACCTTCACCGAACCATGCCGAGTTAAGGCGAGAGTTGTCGTTACGCCCCTTGTAGAAGTCGACGTAGTTCGTTACTGAGTTGAGTAAGTCCCATGCCGTGGCGGACGGTATCTGCGAGAAGTTCGCCATAATGGCTTTAAACGCACGGCTGTCGGGCTCCACGACTTCAACCATGAATTCCTTAGCTAGCTTATCGTTCATGCCTACGCTGTCCATCGATCGCAGTGAGTTCATGAATGTGTTCCACGTGGAACTTTTCAGTCCTAGTGTTTGCTTGATCTTGTCTGGGTCGAAGCGGACGTTGTGGTAGAGCCTCACGTCGTTGATGCCTTCCGTACCGGTTGCCATGGTCAGGGTGTTGTTACATACGACCCTTATGGTCGTGAACTTGGCGATGGTTGCCATCGATGCGTCGTAAGAAGTAGCCAAGAGTAGGTAGGGCAGTATCTTGTCATTCTTGCGTACTTCTGCGCCGTCGTTGATACGTGCTAGCACCCAGATGCGCTTGCCACCCAGCAAGGCTCCGGCTACTTCGAATTGATAGTCATTCAGGTTGATGAGGTCCGTGAAGAAGTTCCATATTTCTTCTGGTTGTACGATGTGATAGTCCTTGCTGACGATGGACAGGGGGAACTGATTGTCCGAACGGTAGAGGATATGGCGGTTAGGGAATAGGTTATTGTTCCATCTCACTGGCTCGGACAGAACTGTAAAGTTAAGTCCAGCGTTCGCGCGCCATTGCTCAAAAGTCCAGTCGTCATTAGCAGGAATGCCTAGACCATGCCAGGGAGTTTTGCCTTGAAAGGCGAGAGTGCTTACCAAGTGGGCCATGTTTGTTTTACTCTTGAAGTTCGGGTTAAGGAATAGGTGTTGAATGGGTTGAATGGGTTGAATGGGTTGAGTGGGTTGAGTGGGTTGAGTGGGTTGAGTGGGTTGAGTGGGTTGAGTGGGCTGGGCGCTAAGTGGGGCGCATCACCTTTTGCCAGTCGGTCAGGGTGATGACACCTTTATCGAGTAGTATTTTGTTCAGTTCTGTTAGTTGCGCTTCTCGCTCAGTGTATTTTGCGGAAGCCGCTCTCATTATCACCTCCAAAGCGCGTTGATCTTGTGGACCGTTGAGTTTTGTTCGCAGACGGGAGCAAGCCTGATCGTATGTTAGAGGAGGTAACTTCATTACGTTTTCTCTCTAATTTCTGAATTAACTGGGGAGTGATGACCCAATCGATATTGTTCAGTCCCTGAAACTGGAAGTTCTTAAATGCTACTGCTTTTATTCTCAATCCCAGATGTTTCATGTAGCGCGTCCATATAGAAGGAGTAGCGTAAGGACGGTTAGTCAAGTGATGATAGAGAACCTGCAATTGATCCCTAGAGATGTAACGTTCATTTTCTATAATGAAATCAAGGACTTCATCGTAGGTAGGAAGATTAAATCGAGAAGCTTCTTTGGTTTCACTGGGATGCTCAAAGTAATCGGGACGATTTTCTATGAAGTAATCCAAGTTTCCTGTTTTAACCATGTGGACGAATTCTTGTGAGGTCGTCATTGAAAGTTCTTGCAAGTTCTTTCTGTCTTCATTGATGAGAGGTGTCTTAGCGAGTTTTTCATCGAGTGGGAATGTTTTCAGAAAGTCCACGAATTGAGGGAGATCTTGTTTGATTGTGTCCAGCTCTTCTGGACTAGGGGCTGGGTAGGTATTGTTTTGAAATTTTGCGACTGACCAGCGCCGATCTTGGAGAGAGATGGTTGCTACTAAGGGCACGTTTGAAAAGATGAGATAGTTGGTGAAGCTACGCGCTTCATAAGATGAGGTATACATCCTTCTGATCTGGATGAACGGGTCCGTGATGTAGGTTTTCATCTTTGCATTGAGTTTGCTTTTACTCATGAAGTCGCTGAGATCCGCTTCGTTGATCAGGCAAAGGATATTGTTTTCAAGGAATGAGTTGAACTGGTCATCGGCCAGGGTATCGATGAAGGTCTCGTGTACATAGGAAGAACCGAATATGGGTCTCAAGACATATTCGAACATCAAACCTTTTCCGGTTCCTTCCACTCCATGAAGTACCCAAGCGATGCCTGTCTTGTTTTTCTTTTGGACAATGTATGCCAACCAATGCATGAAACGATCAAATACCTCGTCGTCGTTTCCCAGGGCGTGCATGAACAGTTTTCTGATGCTGTAAGGAATAGGTGTAATGAGTTTTGGTTGACGCGTCATGTACTCACTGGGCGTGTAGAGGTTCAGATAGCCACCGTCTATGTCGATTTTTGTCGAATTATCAAATGCGAATTCGATAGTCCAGAAGGGAAAATAGGCGGGGATAGGCTGATCAAAGGAGGTAAAATAGTGCGCTATAATGTCCTTTTTTGTCGTTTCATAGCATTCAAGTACGTTTTGTAGAGGATGATAACGGCCAAAATAGAAATTCTGATTATGCTTGCTAATTGCCGAGAAATAACGGTATCCATCTTCTGCTACAGGGCAAGCAACGGCTTGGTAATAGCTTGCTTTTTTCTTTTCTTCCCTGGTTTGGGCGACATATTCGCGTTGAATTTTATTCTCTTCTTTAATGCGCAACAGGCGTTCTTTGGTTTCTTCCCTTTCCAGTTTCTTTGCTTCTTTTTGTCGATTGCGTTCTTCTTGGATCGGTTTCCAGTAGTCAGGAAGGATAGCTGACGTAAGGTAGCAGGGCTCTCCTTTGAAGTTGTAGAGGATGTCCGGCTTGTCTTGGGGGTGGAAGTATCCCCAGGAATCGCCACCGTTGAGGTTGAAGTACACGAAGTCCCTCTCGGTTTTGATGCCGGTCACCACGCAGGGGCTCGCATTATGCTGAATCTCTATCGTTTGGCCATCAATGATAGATGTTCTCAATGAATTCTTCTTGAAAGCAGGGAAACCAAGGGCTTTTCGAAGCTCGTTGATCTTCTCAGCCTTGCGTTTATTGACTTCGTTGACATCGAGTTCGAAGTTAAAATTTAGAAGTTCGTTCTTTTTGATACAGTATTGAATTCGTTGGCTTTTAAAGGAGCAAATGACCTCTGGAGCGATGTTTGGAGGGGCTACGTAGAGGAGCTTGTCGTTCTGACAAGTTGTGTCGTCTAGCACCCAACGTATTGAATTTCCGTTCTTTCTTAGCGTCAGGTGTTCTGAAAATATTGTGAGATTTATGTGCTGAATCCAAAATTTTAGTGTTTGAGGTGCTATAGGAGTGTCCAAAAGCATGAAAATGTGGCAGTGAAGATGTTCATCGGTGACGCCCATAGAGGCGCTATACTGCACTATGTATGAGGTATTTTGGAAGGGTTCAGGAAGTAGGTTCAGGAAGGCTGTTGGCGTGTCTATCGTCGGTAACCCATCGATATCTAAACAGATCCACTGGGTTGGGTCGGTGGAGTTAGTGGCTCCTCGACGTGGTTCATCGTTCAAAGGGTGGTTTAGGAGTCCTTTGAGGAGGCAACCTCCCTCTTTTGCTACGTCTTTGATTATATTAACTAAACGGTGAAGAGAGGTCACTTCATGTGTTTTTGAGGTGAAATTTAGGGCGTTTGGGTAAGAAATGGTCGAAAGCTTAGAGTTTTCAATTACGTATGACTTTTTCAAAGGTGTTACAGAAATCAAAGTGGAAATTTTCATCGTTTTTTGGTCCAAAAACAGGGGTGAAGTGGAATCTACCCTCAGGTGATGTTCAAGTCAATAGGAGAACTCTGGTAGGTTCCTAGATGGCTAAGTCCATGTAGTTCTTATATACTTGAACTATTGAACTATTTTTTTATATATATAGAAAGATAAAAGAAAGATAGAAAGAGAGAGAAAGAGACATAAATAAAAAAAAGTAAAAATGAAAAATATATAGGAGATAGGGGGACTGTCTTCGAGCGTTTTGCTCAATTCTGAATGAAATCATAGGATTAGAGCTGATCTGTTTGTGCATGCTTAAATCGTGCCAAAACGTAAAGATGAATAAAATCAGTAGTGTATGAGTAAATCTCCCGATGTTTGTGTGGTAGAAATCTTTAATCGAGAAGTCCAAGCGGTCCTCCTCCTGAAGAGAGGGTTCCTGTGAGATGGCTAAGGATAGGCGCCAGGAGCCTCGAGAAGCCCAGGAAGCCTTGTAGATGGCGTTCTAAGGCGCTTGTAGGGGTAAGGCAGTAGGTAGGTAGCGGGTCTAGTGGTCGTCGCCAGAAAGCGCGGAAAAACCCGGTCTAAACCCGGCGCGTAGAGAGGAGTGGTTAGGATTCTTCTCGCGCCATTTCTGCTTTGCGGGCTTTTGACTCTTCGCTGGCACTGCTTAGAGGTCGGAATGGGTATAAGGCGCAGTCTGAAGACGTGCAGCCAGTTACCTGTTGAAGCCAGGTTCCCAGGCCAGATAGCGGGTCATAGATGCAGTCTTTACATTTGGCGGCGATGGCTTATCTTGGGATTATGGCCATTAGCTTTCTTCTGTGGGCAAAAGGTTTCCTTTTTTGGTTAGCCTGGTGTTTCAGGCTGACCAACCTTCCAAAAGTTTAAACCCCAGATCACCTGTGGTAGGCGACCTGGGGTAGGGTTAGCAGAGCAAGGTCTGTCGGGTAAAGCTCTGGTCCTGTATTTTGCCAAGGGCACGAAGCGTCTCGATCTCGCTTTGCGAGTAGGTTTGGTTATAAATGGTTCGCATCTTGATGGATGCAGTCCCTTCAGCGTTGGTATAAAGAGTTTCCATCTCTTCCTGGCTGTACCAATTATCAAACGCTGAGTCCGCAGTGAGGACGATATTCTTTTCCTCTGGAGTTCTAAATACTGATTCGTCGTTGGACAGCCATATTATCCGTTCGAAGAATATGACGACATTTGTCGGATTTGCTAAAGACAATGAATAAGGTTCATAATCCCAGCATTTAGCAATAGCTAAGTCGAATTCTGTCGAATTGAGGATTTCCAATTCCAATTTACATTGGAGTTTACGCTCCTCTTTCCAATTCATGATTTTCTGTACGCTCATTTTCTTCCTCAAAAAAAACCCGGTAGGAATTATTCCACCGGGTTTAATAATTATTTGGTGATGACTTGGCTGCGTTTCTGACGCTGCTGGATCAATTGCTCGACTTTGGCCTGTGCAAGAGCCTTGGCTCGAGCGTTCGCGGCTTCTTCAGAATGCGAGAACTGATCGAGTTTGTAGCGAAGCGCTCCAAGTTTGGCGTCTTCTACGAGATCCTCTAGGGTCTCGATGCCAGCTAAACGCTGGGGTCTGGTAGGTTTAACGGGATTAGCTTGTTTAGATCCTGTTACGTCTTTCCATTCTTGGGCAATCAGGTCGTAAACGTCCCACAGCGTTGCTTCCTTGGCTTCCAAGTCACTGACCAGCTCAAACTGTCTATCCGACAGTTTTTCCATGAGATTCATGTATGTTGTCAGGTGCCCGTTCGTGATGCCGGGTTCAGTGCTCTCGACACCGATGAAGAAGCCCGCATCATCGCGGGCGTTATCCTGCAACGCCATGGCCTGTTCTACTGAGCCGTAGAGAACCTGCTCCTTAAAGGCTCTGTTCCAGCCCATGCTTTGAATGCAGGAGCGAGCCATATCTGTAAGGATGCGAGCTTGGGTGAATGAGTCCAATGTGTCAGCGAGTTCACCGATACGATAGAGAGAACTTCCAAAGTAGGTCATCTCCTCGGCGGGTTCCTCCTCGAGGAGGGTGAAAGGCGTCTTTTTTCGAGAACTCTCGGCGTTCTCGAAATCGGCTGGATTTTCGAGGTCGTCGAAATTGATCTCAGCCTGTTGATCGGTGTTGGTAGTGTTTTCGTTTTTGATGTTTTTGCTTGCCATTTTGTTTCTCTGTTATTCAGTTTGATTTCTACGAAGTGACTTAGGATCTGTCTGATCTTTTGTCTGTCGTTTATCTCAGGAAACTCATTTCTGAGTTTCCTCCAACCTAGCTCCTGAAGAGCTGAGATGATCTCTTCAGGAGTTTTGTTTTTCATACACACCTCTCTGGTTGGTCTCAATGCGCCAAGAATTAGCCCAAAAGCCCGCGCAGAAAGCGCGGGCTAGTGGGGGTTAACACAATTCGATGGCTACCTGCATAAGCGGGAGTCCTGAGAAGCGAGCGATCGTGAGAATAGCTCGACGGTGTTTCTGATAATTTATCTTGGCAATTATCATATCCAGGAAGTCGTCAAAAGATTCGTTCATTTTTTTCTCCATTTAAGAATTAGTGGAACGATTGAGCCGAATAGTAGTGCAGCAATCATGGCTGCAAAACCACCTTGCATGGAGCCACCATGCAATTTAAAGACGAGGGTGAATACGCCTATGTCTAAGAACAGGCTAAACCAGGAGCCTCTTAGGAACTTGATTAGCATGATCAAGAGGCCAAGGAACATTATGAAGCCATACACCAGGGGGAGTATGTCTCCGTGGAGCAAATTGATATTCATGGTTAACTCCTAATGTATTGAAATCTATTAGAAATTGGCCCAAGGCGGGGAGTATATACGTTTAAGCATATATATGGTTAAGCGTATATATGCTTAGGCGTATATTTGTTTTTTGTTCAAACCTTTGTTTGAAACGGTCGGAGTGGGTAAGATGAGGTGGAGGTTAGCTAAGGTTAGCTAACCCCCGCCCATCCCTCTCGCGTATCACTACACACGCCTTTTTTTTATATACGTTTTCGCAGGTGCAGCAATTAGTTTTACATACGAAATAATGCGCACTCCCTTACAGGAGTGCGACTACGTTTACTTGCTGGGCCGAATGAATTCAGCTACGACATTGCGCACATCACGTTGAGTGCTATCCAACGTCTTGACGATCGGCTCGTACCAGCTCGGCTCATTCTTAGCCAAACGCTTAGCGACAGCCTCTGCTTCCTTGGAATTGCTAAGCAGACGATATGCAATTTGCTGACGAACGTTCATTTAAGTACTCCAGAGTGAATGAATGGAACAACACAAAGAATTAGCCCAAAAGCCCGCGCAGTAAGCGCGGGCTAGAGGGAATTACCAGGGAACATCAGAAGCAGGCTTAGACTCAGGTATAGTCTTAGGCTTACGAGTACGAGTACGAGTGCGTTTAGGCGCGGGTGCAGGCGCAGGAGCAGCCTCGGGCTTAGGCCCGATCTCGTAGCTCACGCTGATCGTGGTAGCGCTAACGAAGACCTTAGCGCTTGTGATGCGCTTAAGCATGGCGTCATTGAACGCTAACTCCGCTACAGCGTGTGCGATCTGCGTCTTGCTAAGACCTTGCATAGAGGAGCTGAGAGCAGATTTGATAGTGATGGTAGTCATGGAAGGCTCCAAAAGTAATGGGTGTAATGACACCATCAGTTAGCCCATGCACTTCCCGCCGGAGGCGGGAGTGAAATGCTGCAAGTGCGAAAACGTAGACTAAGTATTAGGCGCTGAGAATAAGAAGGAAGAGATAGCCAAGGGGGGCGTACCTCCTCCCTTCTTAATAAGGAATCCGAATCCGAAGTGGCCCCCCGTCCAGGGGGACGAGGGGATAGGTTTCCCCACCAACCGCTCCTAGCTAAAAAATAGGCACCATAAACCCTACTTTTTAAGGGGTTAGAATAACCGCTTCCCACCAACCGCTCCTAGCTAAAAAATAGGCACCATAAACCCTACTTTTTAAGGGGTTAGAATAACCGCTTCCCACCAACCGCCCAATTCAAACGCTTGTTTGAATTTCTACCGGCTAAAAAATAGGCACCATAAACCCTACTTTTTAAGTGGTTAGCTAAGAAGTCGCCAGAAAGTCGCCAGAAAGTCGCCAGAAAGTCGCCAGAAAGTCGCCAGAAAGTCGCCAGCACTTTTTTCTTACCCAAAATTTTATATACTGAGTTAAAAATCACAGGAGACTAAAAAAAAGTGTTCTATGCGCCTATTACCAATCGCATAACCCTTATGAAAGAAAGATTCGTACAAGGGATCGAGTCGGGTATGTCACCTCCGCAAGCTGCGACTTATGCTGGATCGCGTGATCCTGTGCAGTATGCAAATCTAATGCTTCGGCAAGATGAGTGGGTAAGAGGGCAAATGGAAAGAATCAGGGCCGAAGCGAACGCCAATAGCAAAGTTTCACGCGAGAAAGTGACTCAAATCGTTCTGGATGCGGTCGACATGGCAAAAGTCATGTCCTCGCCCGGAGAAATGATCCGTGGAGCCGCTGAACTGAACAAAATGAATGGGTATTACGCGCCGGATAAGGTCGATATTCAGGTAGAGGCGCGTCTGAAGAGGGTGCAGACGCAGTATGAGAGTATGTCTGACGCCGAACTTCTGGAAGTGATGGGCGAAGCGGTCGATCCGATAGAGGCGGAGTTCAGAAGGCTGGACGGTGGAGACGAAAATGAGTGACGAAAAAGCTCCAGAAGTCGTTGAGGCCCCTGAAGTCGTTGAAAAGCCAAAAGTAGGAGCTCCTCCCCTCGCACAGCGCACGCAAGAGTGCTCTGTATGCCATCAGGTCAAGAACAGAAGGCTTCATTTTTATGTGAATGAAGACGTGTGTCTGAGTTGTAAGGCGGTGTCGCACCATAATGCGCTGGCGGATAAGACCGAGGCGCGTCGATTGGCCAAAATGACGACGCAACAGCTAAGAATGAAGGCGAAAGACCTCGCAAGAGAAAGAGTGAAGGATCGCAGGCGCGCTGCGGTTAAGTTTGATGAGCGCATGGAGTGGGATGTGGAGTTTGCGCGGCGTACGATGGCCAAACGCCGGTTGATCGAGTTCACGCGCCGTTTTCATGCGGATTACGAGGCTGGATGGGTGCATCGTGACGTGTGTCGGCGCCTTGAGAAGTTCATGGCGGACGTGATCGCCAAGAAATCGCCCCGTCTCATGCTTTTTTTGCCCCCGCGCTCAGGCAAGCTGATCGCGCACAATACCCCTGTGTTTACGCCATCGGGATGGACTACGCACGGAGTTTTGAAGCCCGGCGATGATGTATTTCACCCTTCTGGGGTCACCACCAAGGTCGTGGCCGTGTCTCCCGAAAACTTGGCTTCGTTGGAGGTAGAGCTATCTAATGGTGACACGATCAAGACGCACCCGGAGCATGAGTGGTCGGTGTATGACCGGCGGCAACAGAAGTGGCGTACTGTGACTACAGCCTTCATGGCTGAGCAGGGCACGTGTATCGGCAAAATGGGAGTGCGGGGAAGTCGTTATCGCTTTCAGTTGCCTAATATCCAAGCGCCACAGCTACCTGAAGTGGAGTTAATGATGCCCCCCTATGCTTTGGGGATTTGGCTGGGGGACGGCACTTCGGATAAACCGTGGGTCACTCATGATAAGGATGACGGTGAGATGATTCTTGGCATGACTGCTTGTGGGTATCA
>ERZ724526.1546-NODE-1546-length-11837-cov-6.308352_pt1 | contig 11837 bp, 7 predicted proteins | sample MGYA00376059_ERZ724526 | MGnify/ENA primary metagenome ERZ724526 (study PRJEB28724, sample SAMN07190883) | activated sludge metagenome | isolation source: activated sludge of sewage treatment plant in Hong Hong | place: Hong Kong | collected 2016-03-17 ... | reverse complement strand
ACATGGGTGAAGTGAAGCGCGGCTACGTGCGGCCGCTGGACCTGAAGCAGGGCCGTGTGGACATGAGCCATGGCTCGGGCGGGCGGGCGATGGTGCAACTGATTTCTGAGCTGTTCGCCAGGCACTTGGGCAATGACTACCTCGGGCAGGGCAATGACGGCGCCGTACTGCCGGCACCCACCGTCAATGGCAAGCCCGGCCGGCTGGTGATGGCCACCGACAGCCACGTCGTTTCGCCGCTGTTCTTCCCCGGCGGCGACATCGGCTGCCTTTCGGTGCATGGCACGGTCAATGACGTCGCGGTCATGGGGGCGACGCCGCTTTACCTCGCCGCCGGCTTCATCCTCGAAGAAGGCTTCCCGCTCGCGGACCTGGCGCGCATCGTCGAGTCCATGGCACACGCGGCGAAGGAGGCCGGCGTGCCCGTGGTGACCGGCGATACCAAGGTGGTCGAGCGCGGCAAGGGCGACGGCATTTTCATCACCACCACGGGCGTCGGCGTACTGGCCGACGGCATGAACCTGGGTGGCGAGCTGGCGCGACCCGGCGACGTGATCCTCGTGTCCGGCAGCCTGGGCGACCACGGCGTGGCGATCATGAGCCAGCGCGAGAACCTGAGTTTCGAGGCGCCGATCGAATCCGATACGGCGGCACTGAACGGACTGATCTCCGCCATGATGGCCACTGGCGCGGGCCTGCGCTGCCTGCGCGACCCGACCCGCGGCGGCCTGGCGGCGACGCTCAACGAAATCGCGACCCAGTCCGGCGTCGGCATGATGCTCTACGAGAAGGCGATCCCGGTGAAGCCCGTGGTGGCGGCCGCCTGCGAATTCCTCGGGCTCGATCCGCTCTACGTCGCCAACGAAGGCAAGCTGGTCGTGGTCTGCAATGCGCTCGATGGTGAGCTGGTGCTGAATGCCATGCGCGCCCATCCGCTGGGGCGCGATGCCTGCTTCATCGGCGACGTAATCGCCGACGACCACCACTTCGTGCAAATGACCACGGCCTTCGGTGGCAAGCGCGTGGTCGATTGGCTGGCGGGCGACCAGCTGCCGCGAATTTGCTGATGCCAAGTATTCCATGAGAATTCTGCTGCTGACCCATGCCTTCAACAGCCTGACGCAGCGGCTCGGTGCCGAGCTGCAGCAGCGCGGTCACGAGATCTCGATCGAATTCGACATCGCCGACAGCGTGGCCGAGGAGGCAGTGGCGTTGTTCAAGCCCGATCTGCTCATCGCCCCTTACCTGCGGCGGGCGATTCCGGAGTCGATCTGGCGGCAGCACGTCTGCCTCGTGGTTCATCCCGGCATCGTCGGCGACCGCGGGCCTTCGGCGCTCGACTGGGCCCTGCAGGACGGCGAGGCGAACTGGGGCGTGACGGTGCTGCAAGCCGAAGCCGAGATGGATGCCGGTCCGGTGTGGGCCACGGTCGAGTTTCCCCTGCGCACAGCGAAGAAATCCAGCATCTATCGCAGTGAAGTGACTCAGGCCGCTGTGGCGGCGGTGCTGGCCGCGGTAGGCCAGTTCCTCGCCGGCGCGGCGCCGACCCCTCTGGCCGATTGGCGCGATGCCAGCGGCCGCTTGCGGCCGTTGATGAAGCAGTCCGATCGTGCCGTCGACTGGCAGCGGGATGATTCGGCGACCGTGCTGCGCAAGATCAATGCCGCCGACGGATTTCCCGGAGTGGCCGACGCGTTGTTCGGGGTTCCCTGCCACATCTACGATGCCTGGGCCGAAACGCGCATCACTGCACCGCAGGCGATGCCTGGGGATGTCATCGCTCGGCGCGAAACCGCCATCCTGCGGCGTACCTGCGATGGTGCGGTGTGGATCGGGCACGCCAAGCGCGAGGGCAGCTTCAAGCTGCCGGTCGCTGTGGCGTTCGCTGGCGAAGTGGCCAAGCTGCCGGAGGCGCCGCTCGATGGCTGGTGGCGCGCCGACCATACGACCTGGCAGGACATCGCATGGGAGGAGGACGGCACCGTCGGCTTCCTCTCCTTCGAGTTCTACAACGGCGCGATGTCGACCGCGCAGTGCCGGCGCCTGCGCCAGGCGCTGGCCTGGGCGAAGACGCGGCCCGTGCGTGTGATCGTCTTGCAGGGCGGCGCGGATTTCTGGTCCAATGGCATCCACCTCAACGTCATCGAAGCCGCGAGTTTGGGTGATGGCTCGCCGGCCGACGAGTCCTGGGAGAACATCAACGCCATGGACGACCTGGCGCTGGAGTTGATCGAGACGGCGGGCCAGATTACCGTGGCGGCCCTGGCGGGCAATGCCGGGGCCGGCGGTTGCTTCCTGGCGCGCGCAGCGGACCTGCTGTGGGCTCGCGACGGGGTGATGCTGAATCCGCACTACAAGAACATGGGCAACCTCTACGGCTCGGAATACTGGACCTACCTGCTGCCGCAGCGCGTCGGCGAGCGGGGCGCGCTCGAAATCATGCGCAACCGCCAGCCGCTGACGGCGCGTGGCGCCGTGGATATCGGTTTCGCCGACGCCTGCCTCGCAGGCGAGCCGGCGGCTTTTCGCGTCGACGTCGCTCGCCGTGCGATGGAACTCGCCGACTCGCCCGACCTCGAGCAGACGCTCGCCGCCAAGCGTGACCGCCGGGCCGCCGACGAGGCCGCCAAGCCACTGGCGGCCTATCGCGACGAGGAGCTCGCCCACATGCGGCGCAACTTCTACGGCTTCGACCCGAGCTACCATGTGGCTCGCCACCACTTCGTACGCAAGTCGCCTGCATCGTGGACGCCGCGCCATCTGGCGCGCCATCGCGATCTGGGCTGGATGGTCGGCACATGAAGCCGGCGACCCAGGTATCGGTGCTCGTCGTCGACGACGAACCTCGCTCGCTCGAAGCGTTGCGGCGCACGCTGGAGGAAAGTTTCACGGTGTTCACGGCGCAGTCGGCCGAGGAAGGCGAGGCGATCATGGCGCGCGAGTTCGTCCATATCGTCCTTTCCGACCAGCGCATGCCCGGCATGCACGGCGTCGAATTCCTGCGGCGCGTGCGCAGCCACTGGCCCGACACGGTGCGCATCATCCTGTCCGGTTACACCGACGCCGAGGACATCATTGCCGGCATCAACGAGGCCGGCATCTGGCAATACCTGCTCAAGCCCTGGCATCCTGACCACCTGGTGCTGACGCTGAAGAATGCGGCCGAGCTGTGGCGCCTGCAGCAGGAAAACCAGCGCTTGTCGCTCGAGCTGCGCGACAGCCCGGAGCAGCTTGCGCGTCGCGTTGCCGGCCGCCGCGGCAAGGTGCGCGCCCGGTCCGGGTTCGAACGCCTGTTGCGACGGGATGGCAGCCCGCTGGACGCGATCTGCGATCTCGCCCTGCGCATCGCCGGCCACGAGCTCTCCGTACTGGTCACGGGCGAATCCGGCACCGGCAAGGAACTGCTGGCGCGCGCCATCCATTACTCCAGCCCGCGCGCCGAGCGCCCCTTCGTCGTCGAAAACTGCGGGGCGCTGCCCGATACCCTGCTCGAAGCCGAACTGTTCGGGCACAAGAAGGGGGCCTTTACCGGAGCACACGAAGATCGCGTCGGCCTCTTCCAGCAGGCCGACGGCGGTACGCTGTTCCTCGACGAAATCGGCGACACGTCCCCAGCATTCCAGGTCAAGCTGTTGCGTGCATTGCAGGAAGGCGAAGTGCGTCCGGTGGGTAGTCCGCGCGCGATACCGGTCGACGTGCGCATCATCGCCGCGACCAATCGCAACCTCGAGGCCGATGTCGCCAGCGGCCGCTTCCGCCAGGACCTGTATTACCGCATCGCAGGCATCGGCCTGCGCATGCCGGCGCTGCGCGAGCGGCCGCAGGACATTCCACTCATTGTCGATGCCCTGCTGCGCGACTCCGCACCGCCCGGCCGACGCTTCACGCCCGTCGCCATGCAGCGCCTCGCCGCCTACCGCTGGCCGGGCAACGTGCGCGAGCTGCAAAACGAAATCCTGCGTGCGATTGCATTGGGCGACGGCGATGCGCTTGGCCCGGAGCTATTTTCCGCACGGCTGGGACGCGCCTCGCCGGCAGGTGATTCGGTCGCCCCCGCTGTCGAGGAGGGCGGCAGCCTCAAGGAGCGCGTCGAACGGCTGGAGGCAGACGCCATACGCTCTGCCCTGCGGCGGCATGCCGGCAACAAGACGCGCGTCGCCGACGACCTCGGGCTGACGCGCGTCGGGCTGCGCATGAAAATGACGCGCCTGGGTCTCGGGGAGGATGGCGGGTGAACCTGCTCTGGCTGCAATCGGGGGGGTGCGGAGGCTGCACGCTGTCCTGGCTGGGCAGCGGCCACGGTCCGCTGTTCAAGGTGCTGGCGGAAGAGGGCATCGAGCTCATGTGGCATCCCAGCCTCTCGGAAGAAGGCGTGGATGCGGCGCGGGCGCTCCTCGAGGACTGCGCCGCGGGACGGCGTGCAGTCGACGTGTTCTGCGTGGAGGGGGCACTGCTGCGCGGACCGCACGGCAGCGGCGGATTCCATCGCTTCAGCGGCGGCAGCGAGCCCATGATCGAGTGGGTGCGGCGCATTGCCATGCGTGCGCGCCACGTGGTGGCGGTAGGCAGTTGCGCCGCCTGGGGCGGCATCACCGCGGCCGGGATCAATCCGACGGATGCCTGCGGGCTGCAATACGACGGCGAGAGTTCCGGCGGACTGCTCGGGCCGGAGTTTCTCGACGGCAGCGGGCTGCCCGTGATCAACGTGGCAGGCTGCCCGCCGCACCCGGACTGGATTACGGAAACGCTGGCGGCACTGGCGCAGCGGCGGCTCGACCCGGCACTGCTCGACGATCTCGGGCGGCCGCGCTTCTTTGCCGACCAGCTGGTGCACCACGGCTGCCCGCGCAACGAATACTACGAGTTCAAGGCCAGCGCACAGAAGCCGTCGGACCAGGGCTGTCTCATGGAACACCTCGGTTGCGCCGGCACCCAGGCGCACGGTGACTGCAACCAGCGCTTGTGGAACGGCGAAGGGTCGTGCCTGCGCGGGGGATTCCCGTGCATTCGCTGCACCGATCCGGGCTTCGAGGAACCGGGTCACCCCTTCGAAACGACGCCCAAGGTTGCTGGAATACCCACCGGCTTGCCGTCCGATATGCCCAAGGCCTGGTTCGTGGCCCTCGCGGCCCTGTCAAAGTCGGCAACGCCGGCGCGGGTGCGGGAGAACGCGACGGCAGACCATCTCTTGCGGGCACCGACGGTGAGGCGCGGCAAGCGATGAGCGAACGGCGCATCGTCGGTCCATTCAACCGCGTCGAAGGCGATCTCGAGATTGCGCTGGAGATTGCCGACGGACGTATCGCCGCCGCGTATGTCGATTCGCCGATGTATCGCGGCTTCGAGCAGATTCTCCAGGGGAAGGCACCGGCCGACGCATTGGTGCTGGTGCCGCGCATCTGCGGCATCTGCTCGGTCGCGCAGTCGGCCGCCTGTGCCCTTGCCCTCGCGGATGCGGCAGCCATCGAACCGCCGCGAAACGGCCGCCTGGCTGCCAACCTGACCCTGGCGACGGAGAACCTCGCCGACCACCTGACGCACTTCTACCTGTTCTTCATGCCCGACTTCGCGCGTGCCGAATACGCGGGGCGCACCTGGCATGCGGCTACCGCCGAGCGCTTCCGCGCAACCACGGGCAGTGCGGTGGAGCAGGTGCTTCCGGCCCGCACGCGCTTCATGCAGATCATGGGCCTGCTCGCCGGGAAATGGCCGCATACGCTGGCTGTGCAGCCGGGTGGCTCGACCCGTCCATTGCAAGGGTCGGAGCTGTTTCGACTGCATCGGCACTTGCGAGAATTCCGCGAGTTTCTCGAGCGGGTGACGTTTGCTGCACCGCTGGCGGAAGTAGCGGCGATCGACAGCGTTTCGGCGCTCGATGCTTGGGTGCGCTCGGGCGCGGGAGACCTGCGGGCGTTCCTGCGGATCGCCGAGGATCTCGGATTGTGGCAGGTCGGGCGCGGTACGGACGTCTTCATGAGCTACGGCTGCTACCAGGAGGAGGAGGGCCGCCTTTTCCCGGCCGGAGTCTGGTGCGACGGCCTTCAGCCACTCGACGTCGGTGCCATACGCGAGGATGTGGCGTGCTCGCGCTATGCCGCCGGTGGCGAACTGCAGCATCCGCGCGAAGGCAGCACGGTGCCGCTCGACGAAAAAGCCGGGGCCTATTCCTGGTGCAAGGCACCGCGGCTCGACGGCGCGGTTGTCGAGACGGGCGCCTTTGCGCGTCAGGTGGTCGCCGGCCATCCGTTGGCGCGCGACATCCTTGCCCGCTGCGGCGGGAGTGTCGCCGCCCGCGTCGCGGCACGCATGCTCGAACTGGCCCTCGTCCTTCCGGCGATGGAAGGCTGGTTGGCGGACCTGCGGGCCGGGGATCCCTGGTGCGCCTCGGCGTCCCTGGCTGACGAAACCACGGGGGTCGGTCTCGTCGAAGCGGCTCGTGGCAGCCTAGGCCATTGGCTGACCGTGCGGCGGGGCCGCATCCACAATTATCAAATCATTGCACCGACGACCTGGAACTTCTCGCCGCGCGATTCCTCCGGTGCACCCGGCGTGCTGGAGCGCGCATTGGGCGGGCTGGCGGTGGGGGCTGGCGGCGAAATCCCGGCCGTGGTGCACCATGTCGTGCGCAGCTTCGATCCCTGCATGGTGTGCACGGTGCATTGATCCCGGGCACCGGTGCGGAGTGCCAGGCTAGTCGCGCAACTCCAGGGCTTCAGCCCGGAACCGTGCCAGGGCAGCGAGCAGATGGTCGCGGTCCGCCTCCAGATCGCTCATTCGGGCGCGCGCGGCACCCCGGTCCCGCTGGGCGATCTCCTCGATCTCCTTGCCGCGAGCATGGATGGTTTCGTGCAGCCGATTGAGGTCGGCAAATCCGGACAGGGTGCCGTAACGCCCGCGCCCGGCGGTGTCGAGCCAGGCGCCGAACCGGCAGGCATGCGGATCGAGCGGGGGCACATCGACCGGGACGCCGTCCGGCTTCTCGATGGCTACGCGAAACTCGTCGACCCAGCGCACGTGGTCGATCTCGATGGTCAGCAAGGGTAGGTCGGCGCGCGGCCAGGCGACGATCTCCCGCCACTCGTCGGGTTGCTTCCAGTCCGAGCACCAGGTGAAAAAATCTTCCGCGCCCATGGGGCGGGCAATCCCATACCCCTGCGCGAGCTCGCAGCCGAGCTGCAGCAGCATCTGCCCGTGGCGGACCGACTCGACTCCCTCGGCGAGAACCTGCCGGCGGAACGATGTCGCCAGCCCGATGATGCCGTCAACGATGGCCAGGGCATCCGGGTCGTTGAGCATGTCGCGGACGAAGGACTGGTCGACCTTCAGCGTTTCGGCCTGCAGCCGCTTCAGGTAGGTCAGCGAGGAATATCCCGTACCGAAGTCGTCGATGGCGAAGCTTATGCCCAGTGCGCGACAGGCCCTCATGACCTCCGATACCTGGGCCAGGTCTTGCAGTGCGGCAGTTTCCAGGATTTCCAGTTCGAGGCATGACGCGCCGAGCGTCGGATGCATGGCGAGCACGTTGCCAAGCTTGCCGACGAAGTCCGGCGACTGGAACTGGTCGGGCGCCACGTTGACACTCAGCACCAGCGACAGGCCCTGCCGCTTCCATGCATCCAGCTGTCGCAGCGCTTCCCTGAGCACCCAGTCGCCCAACTCGCCAAGCAGGCCGACAAACTCCACGGCGGGCAGGAACTCGTTGGGAAAGAGCAGCCCACGTTCCGGATGCTGCCAACGTACCAGTGCCTCGGCGCCGGCGATCGCGCCTGTCCGCATATTTACCTTCGGCTGGAAGTGTAAGCGTAGTTCTTCGTTGGCGATTGCGGCCCGAATCGATTGCTGTGTAGCGTGCCGCGCCTCAACGATCCGGTCCTGGGCGGCATCGTAGACGCTGTAGCGATTGCGGCCGGCCTGCTTGGCAGCGTACATGGCCTGGTCAGCATGGCGAAGCAGCGTGTCGGGATCGACACTGTCGAGGGGAAACAGCGTGACGCCGATGCTGGCGGACAGACTGGCTTCGCCCTGGGAAAGGGTGAACGGCCGGGTCAGTGCCGTGCGGACGCGGTCGAGGACGATCTCGCATTCATCGAAGTTGGTCAGATTGCCAAGCAGGAGTACGAATTCGTCGCCGCCGAGGCGGCTTACCGTATCCCCCGCACGCACCGAGGAAAGCAGGCGATTGGCGGCCTCGATCAACAGGGCGTCACCCGCGGCATGCCCCCAGGTGTCGTTGATCGGCTTGAATCCGTCGAGGTCGAGGTAGGCGATCGCGAGCAGCGTCTCCGCGCGCTGCGAGAACGCAATGGCCTGGTTGAGTCGATCGGAGAGCAGGCGCCGGTTCGGCAGCGCGGTCAGGGCATCGAAGTAGGCCATCTGGTTCAATCGCTCGCGCGACTCGCGCAGCTCGGTGACGTCGCTCGACAGGCCGATGTACCGGGTGACGCGCCCGGCTTCGTCATGAACCGCAGAAATGCTGGTCTGCTGTACGTAAGGGGTGCCGTCCTTGCGCCTGTTGAGCAACTCGCCTCGCCACGAACCGGTTTCGCCCAGCGATTTCCACATCTCGCGGTAGAACGCCGGGTCGTTGTTGCCGGCGGCGAGGAAGCGCGGGTTGCGGCCGATCACTTCATCACGCGAATAGCCGGTGAGCGCAAGGAAGGTGCCGTTGGCATCGATGATGTTTGCCTGCGCATCGGTGATGACGATGCCTTCCTGCGCGTGGTCGAACACGCCGGCGGCGAGCTGAAGCCGTCCCCGGTTGCGGCGCAGGGTCCGGTTGGCCGTGGCCACCGCCCAAAGCGCGGCGAGCAGGGCGAGGATGATGGCGACAGCGCCGCCGATGATGGCCTTGCCGTAGCGGCCCATGATGTCGCGGGCGGTTACGGGGAGTTGGGCATAGGGGCCCAGGCGGTATTCGATGAACAACTCGTGTACGGACTGGTAGTTTTGCGGCAGCGTCCAGCCGTGGATGGCTGCTGCTTTCGTCGCCGGGTGGTCCGGGGGCAGGCGCAGCAGGGCGATCAGGATGTCGCGCGCGAGTTCCTCGGAAACGTGGGCCGCCTTGGCAAAGGGCCAGTGCGGGTAAAGGCGAGTGCTATGGCGATAAGGGTAGCCCGGTGTTTGGCGCTCGCCGATTATCCGGACCTGGCCAATATCGATCTTGCCGGCCGCGGCGAGCGATTCGAGCAGGTCCGAGCGGACGAACCCCACGTCGGCGCGACCGGAAAGCACCTCGGCCACGATCTTTTCCTGCGATTGAAGTTCGACAATGCCGCCGAGGTCCGTGGCCAGGTCGATGCCAACGGCGCGCGCTTCCGGAAGATGTACCTGCCACCCGGCGAATGCGGTGCGGTCGGGGATGGCCACGCGCTTGCCGCGAAGGTCGGCATAGCCCCGCAGGTCCGTCCGGTCGGCACGGGCGAAGGCTACACCGCCAAAGCGATCCACCGGTCCGTTCGGGCCGGCGATGCGCATGGTGGCAATGCGCGAAATGTTGCCGCCGGCTTCGAGGCCGACGTAGCTGCCGGTATTGGTGATGACGAAGTCGATGCGGCCGGCGGCAATGGCGGGTTCGAATTCGCCCAGCGTCAGGGGTACGACCACAAACTTGTAGGGCGCCAGAACGCGGTTGAGGTAGTCGGCGTGAGGCTGCCACTCGGCACGGGCCTGCGCCGCCCCACGGTAGGCAAGAACGCCGATGCGCAATGACGGGTTCGCCGCTGCCTGCACCGGCGGGGATGCCTCGGCATTCAGTGCCAGCCAAAGCCCGAACAACAGCGCTATTAGGTAGGAGATTCTCATTTTCTTGGCGCGCCCTGGCGATGGTACCCCATGTTCAGCCAGGTTCCCTAGTGCAGGGTGGATCCCTGCAATGGCCGGATAGAAGACAGTTCGATGGAAATGACCCGGCTGCCGAGCAGCGTGATCCGCCCCGGATGGCGATCGTTACCGGTATCGCTGTATTCGAACGTGTAGGTGCGACGCAGGCGGAGGGTCCCTGCGTCGTCCCGATAGGGACCGATCCGCGCTATGGCGACGGTGTCATCGAGCAGCAGCAGGCCTTCGGCGCCGCACGCGGCGCGGGCCCGCGCCACGGCGCTCTCGCGCGCCTTCAGACTGTCGAACCAGAGCCAGGCGATGCCGCCGAACAGCAGCAGGGCAAACACATCGAACACGTCCATGGCCCCATTTTCACCGGGGATGCGCCATACGGCAACGTGGCGGCCGGCCGGCGAGTGGGTTAAATTGGCGGCATGGACAGGCCCGATCCGGATCCCGACCACGGCGAGCGGTTGCCGCAAGCCGGCACGGCGGCATCGCGCCCTGCGCTCGCCGTCGAGATGCTGGCCGCCGCGGCAGGGGCGACGGCGGAAGACGGCATCTGGCTCGACGTGATCCGCAAGATGGACGAGGTCTACAACGACCTGCTCCAGTACGAAGTGGCCCTCGAGGAAAAGAACGCGCGGCTGGAAGACACCCAGCAGTTCATCTCGTCCGTGCTGACCTCGATGTCGGACATGCTGATCGTCTGTTCCCGTGCCGGCATCATCGAGAGCGTCAATGAGGCCCTGGCTTCCCTGCTGGGCGTCGACGCCGATGCGGTGGCCGGGCGCGCGGTCTTCGACCTGTTCGCCGACGATGATTCTCGCCAGCGCGCGGCTCGGCTGTTTTCGGGACCGTGCGACCACCCGGTCGAGGACATCGAAATCCAGTTGCGGGCGGCCAACGGCAGCGCCATTCCGGTTTCGCTGAATTGCACGCCGCGCTACAACAACGTCGGCAAGATGATGGGCCTGGTCATTACCGGCCGTCCCGTCGGCGAGCTCCGCCGCGCCTACCAGGCATTGCGGCGTGCGCACGAGGACTTGAAGACCACCCAGCAGCAGTTGATCCATTCCGAGAAGATGGCTTCGCTGGGCCGGCTCGTGGCCGGCGTCGCCCACGAGCTGAACAATCCGATCAGCTTCGTGTATGGCAACACCGTGGCCATGAAGCGGTATGCCGAACGTCTGGGCACGTACCTGGCTGCCGTGCACGGGGGCGCGTCGGATGCTGAACGGGAGAGTCTGCGCAGCGAACTTCGCATCGACCGCTTGCTCGACGACCTGCCGTCGCTGATCGAAGGAACCGTGGAGGGTGCCGAGCGCACGCGCGACATCGTCGATGCGCTCAAGCGGTTTTCCGCGGCGGACCGCGATGAACGTCGTTCATTCGACCTGGTCGAGGTTATCGAGCGTGCGGTGCAATGGGTCGGCAAGGCGGCGGCAAACCAGTTCGAGGTGACGCTCGAGCTGCCGCCGGAACTTCCGGTAGTCGGCTCACCAGGACAGATTCAGCAGGTGGTGATGAACCTGGTGCAGAATGCTGCCGATGCCACCGAGGGCGCGCGCGAGCGGCGCCTTCATATCAGCGGCAGCCGTGACGGTACCGCCGCCGTGGTTGAGTTTCGCGACAGCGGCCCGGGCATTCCCGCCGAGAACTTGGATAAAGTGTTCGATCCCTTTTTCACTACCAAGCCGGTCGGGCGCGGCACGGGGCTCGGTCTGGCGATCAGTTACGGCATCGTAGAGCGCCATGGCGGGCAGTTGAGCGTCGCCAACCATCCCAAGGGTGGGGCGCTGTTCCGCCTGCGCCTGCCCCTCGCCGGCGAATGACGGCAGGCATCGATCCGGGCCGCATCGCGCTGCGGCTCACCTGCCGTGGCAATCGCGTGGCCGAAGTCGCGGTTGCCAGCGAGCGACCTGTGGCCTCGGAGGTATTGCGCGGGCTGGCTGCCGATGACGTACCGCGCATGGTCCCGCTGTTGTTTGCCTTGTGCGGACGAGCCCAGGGGCGGG
>ERZ724526.1545-NODE-1545-length-11846-cov-4.667967_pt1 | contig 11846 bp, 15 predicted proteins | sample MGYA00376059_ERZ724526 | MGnify/ENA primary metagenome ERZ724526 (study PRJEB28724, sample SAMN07190883) | activated sludge metagenome | isolation source: activated sludge of sewage treatment plant in Hong Hong | place: Hong Kong | collected 2016-03-17 ... | reverse complement strand
TTCGTCCACCAGGGCAAGGGTCGCAAAGACCGCTATGTTCCCGTTGCCGGGCCACTGGCGGCAAGCCTCGCCGCCTACCACGAGGAGCGATTGCGACTGCGCAAGACCTGTCCAGAGTTCTTTGCTTCACTGACCCACAATGGCCCACTCAGCGACACGGGCTTGCGTAACCTAATCGCACTCATCGTCCAGGCATTCGGCAAGAAGTTCAGCGCTCACAAACTCCGCCACACCTTCGCGACGCTCATGCTGGAGGGCGGCTGCGACATCTACGCGCTGTCAAACATGATGGGCCACTCGGACATCAAGACCACTGCGCTCTACTTGGCCGCAACGCCGGAGCACCTGCGGGGCCAGATGCAGAAGCACCCGCTTCATTATCGAGGAAGTGATATTCCGCAGCACAACTCTATTTATTAATAACCAACTCATCTATGTTTTACTTTATCATAGCCTTTCTTGTCACGTATTTCTCACCAGAAATTCTCAGGCGGATAAAAGCTATTATCAAAAATACAAAGAAAAGCAAATAATTACAGATTCAGCTCAAATAATCAACAAAAAAACTCTATCATCTATCTACGTAAAAAACCGCCAATCTCCAGCACAATCGAACCCCATGCTGTGCCGAGCAATAACCGAAATGGACTGGTGTCGGCATGTGCTGCACCTGCTCGGAGCAACCCCAAAACGAACCCGATGCCACTGAGCGACGGTTCTGTGCATCGCACTGATTTCACGATCAGCCTCAAATTGGACCGCCGCCTCACTTTCAACGTCGACACCAGAAACAGCCACGCGCGCCAAAATCAACTTGGTCTGAAACCCAATCCCACCACATAGCTGCCAAGCCTCGACACAGCGACGGAGGCACGCCAGCTTCGTTGCCGTAGCAAGATGGAGGCCATCCCTTGGCAAGGTGCCCATCAGTACGTCAGCCTCATAGCGTGCTACCCACCCTTGTATCCATCGTCGTCCACGGATCGCGGCCTGTCGAGCCACACTCACAAACTGACTGGCTCGCTCGACATGACCATGCATCAATGCCAGACGCGCAGCCATCAGCCTGGTATCACCAACACCATCCACGTCATGATCGTCCAGTCGTTCAACCGCATTCCCAACAGAACGGTCGGCCTGTTCAAAATCTTCGAGCAGCGTCAGCGGTGTTGCCCGAGCAGCATTCAGCCAGCGCAACAACCGCCGTTTGGTATGCGCATCGAGTCCCGTCTGCTCCACATAGGCAATGCCCGCGCTGTACAACTCGACCGCGTGCGGCAACCGGTGCAGCCCCAACATCCGTTCCGCCGCCGCTGCATTCGCAAATATCTCAGCCGCGTACTCCGCTGGCAACCGCTTGAGGTCACGCAGTATTCGTCGCGCCAACAGCACCGCTCGCTGGGGCTCGTCCGTTTGCATCCAAAAGTCGACAAAGAAGGCTGCCGCCCGAGCACGCACCAATTCACGCTCGCGCGGGGGCACCAAGGAAACGATACGACCGACCGATAGTTGACCTTCGAGCACCACGCGACGAGCCCGTGCGACGTCATCGGTACACAGCGCCCGCGCCGCCTGTTCCAGCGCGAGCTGCGCCACGGCTTTACGCCCCGACGAGACTGCCTGATGCTTGGCGCGCAGTCGCTGCTCGGTGTCAGCGAGAGCACTGCTTAAGGTCACTCGCTGTGTCGCGAGCGCCTTGAGCAACGACGCCGGTAACCGATATCGGTAGCGTTGGTCCTCATCACGAACAATCGCCCCGAGTCGCGACGGAATTCCGATGAGCGCTTCATGAGCGTAGTCAGCAGAGATTCCACCGGCTCGTCCGATTTGAGCCGTCGTCAGTGGCGCACCGTCGAGCGCCGCCAGCGCAGCCACCAACCACACCTGCCACTCACGGACGGTCAACGCCTCGTCCCCAAGCCCCGGCACTGGGTAGCTGATGCGCGGGTTACGCGCTGACGGTTCTCGTTGAATGGACATGGCTAACTCCTTGCCATTCAAGCACTTCGGAGCGAACTCACCAAGCTCCTCTCCACCCCACGCCTCGTGTACTAGAGCTAGGGCGTCGCCGTGAAGCCACCCTAGAAAACAAAACGAACGAAGCCGATAGCTTGTTCGATTACACAGAAATAAATTACCGCATTACATTATCAATTCCCTTACAAAACAATCACCAGTATTTATCATAACAATTCATAGATTTACCGACTCAACTACAGAGTCAAAGTGAGCAACCGCGCATTAACTCTCACCGACGCTGGAACGTCGCCGAGTTAAGGCGCTCAAACAACGCGACCCATACGAAGGAGTCATCGCGATGCCTAGAGCCACGTCATACGCGCGGCTGCTCGGCCACAAGATGGATATTCGAGCCATCTTGTCGACGAGTAGTCTCTCTTATTATATAAACATAATAAACCAAGTCGCCTCTGATAGTCAAGTAGCGCGTCGGGCATTGTCAAGATGGAACGCACGCTGCCACCTGGATACCGTGGCAGTTCGGAGAAAGCAGTTCGTAGAACGGTGGATAAACACCGCTCTCTCCCACGCTCGAAACTCCCTTGCACCGACCAGGCGAACGCACCGGGGGCCAGCATGATGGCCACTTCCCTGGACCACCGTGGTAAGGGGCGCCTGATTGCCTCAGATGATCAGCTCTCAGCGGCCATCATGGAGCTCCGCGACAGCCTACTGACCATGCTTCGCCGACTCTATCGTGACCCCATCTTGGCCGAAGAATCCCTTAGCCGAGCCACCGAGCGCTTGTTCATCGAACATCGAAAAAGACCGCTCTGCTTCTGTGGGCTCCTTCCGCTGCGCTACTGGCTACTCAGAGCAACTCAGAACGCCAGCAGAGCAGAACTTCGACGACGGCAAAAACTCCGACTAGGTACCGATGCGCCCATCGGGGTCGAATCCGAGCGCTCTGCACCTGACTACCTATTCCAGGCGCTGCTGCCATACCCGGACGAGTCCGTGGCCCTGCATGACGTAGCGAACGTGCTGAACCAGCTCTCGCCCAAGGACCAGGCGTCCTTGGCTTGGTACCTCAGCATCAGTGACAACGAACCGCTCACCGGGACACAGCGTAGCCGCCTCCGCCGTCTTCGCCAGACACTGCGTCCCATGCTGGAGCGCGCTGGGGTCGTCGACGCATCACACTTTGAAGCGTCGGCGGAAGTAGCGCGTTTCAAGGCCCACGCGGCCCCCAAAAAAACTTGGGCACGTTTTGGCCGTGTCAGTCCTTATACCACTGTCACCCCGATGTCGGTAAGCCAGCGGCTGGATCGACGATGGGCGGTGATGATGGGCGTTTCGCTACTCAGGACTGAGAGCAATCGTGGCGTCGGTTGCTCCGGCTGCGCCAAGCACCTGTGAGTGGTGATCGCCGTTCCAACCGCGTGCCACCGGAAGCCGGGAGGCACGTCGCTAATCGAGGTGTATCCATCGTGCGCCAACAGATTGAGAAACGACCGTCCTTCTCACTCAGCGTCGGAGCGATTGTCGCGTTTGTGGAAATAGGGCTTCAGGTGCCACTCGATTCACTCAGACGTGGTCTGGCCGCCGTGCTGCGGGCAGAGCGTGGCCTTGGTCCCGATGAGAAGCTCGTCGTGTCCCCCTTGGAACTCTTCGCATTTTCCCTTGCGGCGACACCGACCATGACCTCGTCGTGGGTTCGGAAGATGCGCCACGCCGTGACCATCGGTGACGGGGGACTGCCTTCGGCGGTGATTGTCGACCGGCGGCACTGCGTGGAACTCGTCATGAAGAACCGCGCCGTGACCTCCGTGCGTCCCCTCAGGCCACGCCGAGGGTAGCGACCTACTGCACTGACGACCGAGTGCAGAACCTTGCTGCCAACAAACCAGTGGTCACTCGCCCACTGCTGTTGATGCGGAACCACGTCCCCTGCTGAAGGAGAAGTCATCGTGCGAAGTTCTCGCGAGCTACGAAGACTGAACTATCTCGCGGCTGAGGCCGAGTGCAAGCGCCGAGGAATAGCGCTCGGCTACTGGCCGGGCGACGAGGAGTTTAGCGGGCAATTGTCGCTCCCTCTAAAGCCAGGCGCCGACGCTGACGGCACCGACTCCAATCAACCGGTGAACTCGCCGAGCGAGCGCCATCTCCGAATCGTGAGATCGGAAGGAGACCACCCATGATCGTTCGTTATCCCCAGCCGCAGCTCAGCGCCGTGATGCTCGTGGCGGCACTGCTCACTCTTTCTCTGGGTTGCAACACCAAGTTCGACCGAACCGCAGCCGAATCAACCTGCCAAGAACTTGGTCTGTGCGCGCAGCCTACCCGGTTGCGCCGTTTTGCGCTGCTTTGCGACACTTCGCTGCTCGGCCCGTGTTCGCCAGAAACGCTCACCGCCACGCTCGACATAGTGCTACCCGCGGCCTCCACTGATGGAGGCTGCCCGGTAGAAGTCTGGATGCTCGGCGGTACGTCCGTTGGTGACACCCGCTCACTCGGAGAAAAGGTCAGCCCATTCTTAGCCGAGGCACGCGAGAAGGCACGCAACCAAGCACGCGAAGCCTGGCAGCAGGAAACACGGTCTTTTTTTCTCCGAGCAGCGGAGCCCTTCTTTAAGGTGCATCCGCGCCGCTCCGTCCTAGCCGAAGCTCTCACCAAACTGTCCCTAGCACACGCACCCGATCGAGCGATGCCGACAGAACTCGTCGTCATCAGCGACGCACGAGAGGTGTCTGCTATCGGCGGCGACTTCGAGTGCACCGCACCACCAGCCCCGGGCGTTTGGACCGCTCGACTTCACCGCCGTGCCATTCTCAGTCCCGGCACACTTGCTCACACCAACGTCTACTGGACGCACCTCAACAGTGGCGGAGTATCTCCGCGCTGTCCATCGAGCATGCAGCAAGAGCAGCTGGTCCGCGCCGCGTGGATCGACGCGTTGTCCGCTGCCGGGGCACAAAGCGTGTCTTTTCACAGCGGCCCCGTCGTGCTCCGCAATACCCGAACCGACGAGTCACCCAAAGGCAAGGAGTAGGCCATGGCGCTCGTACTCAGTTGGCAGACACGCCTCGCTGCTCGACGGGACGCGGAACTCGGCATCAACTCCGTAGACCAGTTTGTGGTGGGCCAGCTTGGACCTCGTCCCGTGCTCGACCCCAGCAACCTGCGACAGGCCGGCCGGGTTGCTGACGCTCGCATGTCACCCCTCCGTCGCGACATGGAGGAGGACCTCAAGGCAGCGGAACGCGCCTACGCTGATTGCACCTCACCTTTTGTCACCCTCACGCTGCTCCTTGCGATCACGGTGATTGAAATCTGGGGTGGGATGCGGGTGATGCGCGCCATCGGTGTCGTCGGAAAAGACCAGGCGTTTTTCGGCATCGCTCTCGGCATCGGCCTTCAGTCGCTGACGGTGTTTGTCGCGCGCCGCGCACGTTCCGCCACCCACGAGCCAAGTTCCCCGGCGCAGCGCTTGATCACAGTGGTGCTGTTCGCTGTCTATGCAGCCGTCGTCGCTGCACTCGGTTACAGCCGTGCCCAAGAAGCTGGTGAACAAGTCTCATCACTCGGTCTCATGGCCGAGATCGCCATCATGCTGACCGCCACCGCGTTTCCTGGGTGGCTGAGTGAGCTGCTCTTTGAATCGTTCCTCCAGGCTCGACGCCTCAGACGGACCATCGGTCGACTCCGCCGCGATCTGCGACGCGACGATCGGCGGCTCGCCCGAGGCAACGCCTTCACGTACGGATTGGGCGCGCAGACCGAGGCCTATGACCGTCGAGCCGCCGAAATCCGCGCTGTCTATACCTCAGAACACCGTCGGGTAACCGCTCGCTTGGCCCCGACATCCCCCACAGCCCTCGTCAACCGGAGTGAGTCATGAAGCAACGACGTACCGTAGGACTAAAGGATCGCTCCCCGCTTCCCGTGCTGCATTTCGGAGCCGGACGTGGAACCCGCCTGGGACTCGCGGCATACGAAGAGTTCAACAGCTCGTCGCCGGGGACGCTGATGCCGACGTTTGTCGACGCGCAGCCGGGGACAGCTCTCGCCATGGTTGCTGAAGCCCGCGAGCGCGGCATCCCGGCCCAGGCGCTGGAAGCACGGGTGGCTGATGTGATTGATCAACTACCGACCTCTGAACAGACGGCCTGCGTAGTTGTGGCTCTCGATCATGGGGAGCCGATCGCTGAAATCATCGAGCACACGCCACCCGCGATCTATGTGATCGGAACCTTGGTGATCAAAATCCCGAGTGGACCGCTCTATGGATTGAGCTTCTGCCTTGGCCCTCACGATCTCGAAGAACGACGTTCCGTCGCGCAGCTTTTTCGGAGGATTGCAGCTATCACCTTGCCGCGTGGCAGCAGTGCCACCTTTGGTGAGCATGGTGAACTAGGCGATCGGGCCGGAGAACCGTTCCTGCGTGCGGCGCTCGCCCATCGGATGGCTGGCATCTTGCGCAAGACGATCGCCCGACTGCGCCCCGAAGTGAGTCCACTTGAACTCACGGTGGATCTCGGAGAGACGGCCATGCCCGTGTTTGTCGTGGACGGTAGCGATGGAGAGACTGATCCTGCCAGACTGGCGGCAGCCACCCTGGAGCGCGTCGCACGGCCGGTACTGCGCGGTGAGCCGTTTGCGATAGCTGAGCTACTCGACGACGACATGATCCGATTCCACATCTGCCGCCTGCGTGGAGACGGACTGGTGATCGTGGACGGCGGATCACAGTTCGATGCCGATGGTATCGAAAGAGACCTGGTGGCGAACCGCGCTCAGATGGCGCTTGCCCGTGCGGAAACCAACACCTTGAGTCCAACACGGCCCGTTTTGACGACGGACTGAACCGTGCCGATGGGGACGACTAACGCGCGCAAGAGGGGCTTTACTCGCCCCCAACGGCACCGATGGAAGATTCACGAAAGGTGGTCTAATGCTGACCGCATTCGTCGTATTTCTGGTGTGCTACGTCGCCGGTAGCATCACGCTGGTAAGCGGGTTGGCGATGGGAGACCAGCGGCTCCAGCATTGGGGCATGGGCTCCCTGCTCGTGCTTACCCTCGGAGTACTGGGCATGGCGGTGATGCATGATCTATCGCCGCCGTGTCGGGGTTACTCGGGTTCGATGCTCAAGTAGTTCGGGGAGCGACGGCGTGATGCTGGGCAGGGTGGTGGCACCAGCAACGCTCCACCAAGCGGTAGTTCGGGGGCGGCGAAATGTTGAGCTGCGGCTAATCAGCCCACTCACGCCGCCCCTTGATTCCTGACGAGAAGGAGGTTCGGGATGTTCGGCGGACTGTTGTTACTCGCCATCGTTGTGGCGGCACTCGCCCTGATGATCGGTCGAATCGACCTGGCACGGAACCTGGGGAGCACCGTGTTCTTGATGGCCATAGTGGCTCCCCTACTCAATCGATGCACAGTAACGGTGGGTCAAGCGGTCCCCTCTAATTACCCAACGGTTGCCGTCGTTGGACTCGTCGCCGTTGGCTTGATTCTGGGTTTCAAGAAGTTCGTCGACCACCGCCGCGAGGTACATCACTGGGTCGGCGAACCTCGCTCGTCGATCAAGCTGCGGGTGGAGGATGACCTGTGAAACTCAACTTCACGGCGCTCGCAATGACACTTGGTGGACGATCGAATGGCTCTGGCCCGACTGTCGATCGCCCCGGCTTCAGAGATTTTGGACCGGTGCTCGGAACGAGTGATGACGGAGACCCCGTGGTATGGCCAACGCCCTCACTGGAGCGAGCGGGCAACGTCGTCTGCTTTGGCGCGTCTGGTACAGGAAAAAGTGCACTGATCGGAAACGCGCTCGCACAAGAAATCGCTCGGGGCCGAGCTGAATTGCCGCTGGACCGACAACCAGCCGCCCTGGTCATCGTTCCCAAGAGCGACTTCCGGCAGATCTTGGAACAAGCCACTGCGGCCATTGCGCCTGCGACCTTGGGCAATTTGGTATGTCTGAATCCGTTCTCGTCCACCGGGTTCCCCTTCAACCTCAACCGGCTCGACTGGGGCGATACACCCGTCGAGATTCGGGCCTGGCAGCTAAGTACACTCGTCGCTGAAGTTTCGACGTCGACTGGTCTGCTCCGTTCGGGCAGTGCCAACGCTGGTGCTCGTCAGATAGATGTCCTGACCAACTTGCTCCTCGCCGCACTGACCGTCGATGACCCACGGGCGAATGTGCTTCTCGCTTATGACGCACTGATGACGCCGCACGGCTTGCATCGACTCGCGGCACTAACCAGCTCGGCGCGGGCTCGCAGCTTCCTTGAAACAACAAAGCTCGGCGATGAGCTGGCTGCTTCCTGCGCAGCTCGTCTACGCATGGCGTTTGCTGCCACGTCATCGCTCGAACGGATGATGGGCTGCGATAGCTGCATCCAGCTCGCCGATCTCACCCGAGCCGGACGTCTTTGTTTGCTCGATTTGGGCCGACCGTTCGGCGGCATGCCCGGCCTGCAAATCTTCTGGGCCAGCTTACTCGCCGCACTTGCGATCGACCACGCGCTCGCACGACCGTCGCCGTTCGCGGATGGTCATCATCTGCGCATCGTCATCGATGAGGTTCAGATCGTTGCGCCGGTGCTCGCCCCACGGGCTGAGGCGCTGCTTACGACGGGCCGAGCCCGCGCCGTGTCGAGCGTCTATATCAGCCAAGGCACCGCATTGATCCACCGGGCATCGGATGCGCTGATACCGACGCTACTCACCAACTGTCCGACGAAGCTCGTGGGACGATTGTCCGCGGCTGACGCCGAACTATTGGCCAGCGATCAAACCCCTACCCCCGGCAACACTGAGCGTCCCAAGTTTCTGCGAGAGCGCTTTGCCGCAGCGGTCAGCAACCTGCCTGATCGGCGCTTCTTTCACCTGGAGCCTGGTCGTCGTCGTCGGTTTTCCAGTGCACCGATCGACCTTGCCCGCTTTGAGGCGGCTGCCGAGGCCGAGGCCGCTCGTATCGCCGCTGCCGAAACACGACTGGCCTTGCCAGAAAACACGCCACCCCGCGCCACACTTGCAGAACTGACTCCCGCGTTTGACCGTCCCCGGCCACGCCGACAAACCGTTCGGCAGGAGACGGCGCGACCAACCGAGCGAGGTGCGGCTGATGGCGGAGACTTGCGCACAGCAACTCCCCGTTCTCGGTGGGGCTGACATGCACCTCGCCATCACTGTGCTCAGACTAGTTTTCACCGTGGTTGTCGCGCTCGGTGAGGCCCTGTGCTGGATCGGTCTCGGCGCCGTGCAACTGGTGCTGCTGACACTCGACGCCGTTCGTGCGCACCGCCAACTCTCCGGTGGAGGACTGCACTGCGACGAAGGTCACTCAGTCTCGGCTACTGGTAGCTGGGAGTGCTCGGCGTGTCAGTTCCGCTGGCAGGGTCTGGTTTGGCAGTGCCCCAACCCCAGCTGTCATGCCCTGACTCCCTTTGTGGCGTGCCCCGTTTGCCGAAGGAGCGTTCGCAATCCCTATCTCTTGGAGGGTCACCATGTCCGTCCGACGAGCTAAGGCGCAGCGTCTGGTACGCTGCGGCAAACGACCCGTGGTGGCGTTGACCGAGCGTGACATTGAGCTGCTGACGCTCATTGCCCTCGTGCGCTACCTCAGTTTGACCCAAGCGGCGCGCGAGTTCTTCCCCTCACTAGACCGCGCCAGACGCCGTGTCCGTCTTCTGTTCGACGCTGGGTACCTCGGCATTACCTTGACCGCAAGCACCTCGCCCAACTTGCTGAGTCTGACGAGAACCGGACTGTGTGCCGTCATAGAACGGGTACCTGCCCACCTTGGCGAGCAACTCAGGCTGGCTGGTCCGATTCGCCTTGCGGGAGTGAAGCATCGCTTGGCGATCACCGACACCCGTCTTTTTGCTGCGCAGGTCGGATCAGTTCGCGGGCGACCACTTACCCGCTGGTCCCAAGCAGGAGGCGATCTGGCGCGCGAGCGCGGTCTTGATGCACTCCATCTTGATCCCGATGGACTGGCCGAGTTCGCGGGGATCGAATTCGTTGCTGCTGAGATTGATTGCTCGACGGAAGCCCTGGGCGTGTTGAAATCCAAGCTCCGTCGTTACGCAGAGGCTGCACGGAGCGGCCTACTACATGGGTTGTGGTTGGTCCTGCTTGGTGGAACCGAGCGCTGCGAGAACATTCGATCCTTGATCGTTGAAGCGGGACTCAGTGGCTGGGCAATCGTTCTCTCCCACGAGCAGGTTCTCGTTCGCCCGCTCATCGAGCCGGACAAGCTTTTCGTGACCTAGGCTCGTGCTGAGCCGCGCGTCGAAAGCCTGAATACGCCCTACGATCTGTGCTGACTCAAGTCACAGATCAGCGACGGTATTCAGGAAGATTTCGGGTCGTTTGGCCTGCCCGTGATAGGCGGGCTGATCGGCTCCCTGATCGGTGATCCACCACACCGAAGAGGACGGACTGACATGGCTGAAGCCGTTGGTTGCGACCGACCCCCTACCTTGGGCACCGAGTCTGGACCTCTAGCTGGCAAGCTTCTCACGGTGACGGATATGGCCGACTGGCTGCGTCTCACACCGAAAGGTATCTACGCCTTGGTGGAGTCCCGTCGGATTCCCTTCGTCAAAATATCGAATCGCTTGCGTTTTTCCCAAGCTGAGATAGAGCGTTGGCTTCGGGACAACCGTGTGCCCGCGTCTTCGGAGACGACGCGATGAGTGCACGATTCATGAAAGGCCGCTGGTGGATTGACATGCGGTGGAAGCATCAACGTATCCGACGAAAGTCCCCGCTCAATACCAAGCGCGGGGCCGAGGAATACGAACGCCGTGTGCGCTGCGAGCTGCTGGACGGAACTTTTGAACTACGAAAGGAGAAACCACCCGAACCCCCGACGTTCGCCGAGTTCGCGAGCGAGTTCTTGGCGACGTATGTGCGAGCGAACAACAAGCCCAGCGAGGTCCACTCGAAACAGACCATTTTGCGCCTACATCTCGGTCCGTGCTTTGGCGCGCTCAAGCTCGCCGACATCACCGTCCGGCACATCGAGCGCTATAAGGCGGACAAGCTCAACGGCGGGCTCGGTCCGAAATCGATCAACAACACGCTCACGGTGCTGCGACGGATGCTCGTCCTAGCCGCCGAGTGGGGAGTCATTAAGGACGTGCCAAAGATCAAGTGGCTGAAAGCGCCGAAACCCGACTTTGACTTTCTCGACTTCGATGAAGCCGCTCGCTTGATGAGTGCCGCCGATCCGGCCTGGCGACCGATGATCACGATCGCACTGAAGACGGGACTCCGGCTCGGCGAACTCCTCGCGCTGCGCTGGAGCGACGTCGATCTGACGGCAGGTCGGTTGGTGGTCCGGCGGGCGGTGGCACGCGGCATCATCGGCACGCCCAAGAGCGGCAAATCGCGGGAAGTCGCTCTGTCGCAAGAAGCGATTCGGACGCTAGCCGCATGCCGATCGGCTCACGACCCGAGCGATCTGGTTTTCGCCGATCCGAACGGGGCCATGCTGACCAAGCACACCTCCAAGCATCCACTGTGGCGGGCTTCGAAGCGGGCGGGACTGCGGCTCTTTGGTTGGCACACACTACGCCATACCTTTGCGTCGCACCTCGCGATGCGTGGTGTGCCTCTCGTCGCTATCCAGCAGCTGCTCGGACACTCAACGATCGAGATGACCATGCGCTACGCCCACTTGTCGCCGCTCGTACACCGACAAGCGGTTGACCTGTTGGACGCCAAAGGTGGGGCAAAGTTTGGGCACCAGATGGGCACCGAAGGGGTCTAGAAACGAAAAAAGCCCCACCGACATCGTCGGTGAGGCCTATTGGAGGCGCCGGGAGTCGAACCCGGGTCCGAAAGTGCTTGGCAGGGGCTACTAC
>ERZ724526.1543-NODE-1543-length-11850-cov-5.702840_pt1 | contig 11850 bp, 12 predicted proteins | sample MGYA00376059_ERZ724526 | MGnify/ENA primary metagenome ERZ724526 (study PRJEB28724, sample SAMN07190883) | activated sludge metagenome | isolation source: activated sludge of sewage treatment plant in Hong Hong | place: Hong Kong | collected 2016-03-17 ... | reverse complement strand
ACGGGTGTTTACAACAAGACAAGGGAACATTGGTGCGTTGCGCGGGCGAAGGGCGGGCAGGAACGGAGACAATATCCAATCATCAGAAAAGTCAACGCGGGTTTGCCAAAAGCAATTGTTAGTTCGTCATAAATCAACATGGTTCGCCCCAGGCAACGTGAGTTCATCCTAAGTAACGTGAGTTTGTCCTGTTGTAAACACCCGTCCGCTATACGGCGGGTCGTCGCGACGTTGCCCGCACCCGGATCGGACGGGTGTTTACAACAAGACAAGGGAACATTGGTGCGTTGCGCGGGCGAAGGGCGCGGACGGGGACAGTTGGGGTGTCAACATATCGATAGAAAAGTCAACGTGAGTTCATCCCAAGTAACGTGAGTTTGTCCTGTTGTAAACACCCGTCCGCTATACGGCGGGTCGTCGCGACGTTGCCCGCACCCGGATCGGACGGGTGTTTACAACAAGACAAGGGAACATTGGTGCGGTGCGCTTGCGAAGCGCGGGCAGGAACGGAGGCAATATCAAATCGTCATAAAAATCAACACGGGTTTGCCAAAAGCAATCGTTAGCTCGTCATAAATCAACGCGATTCGCCCCAGGCAACGTGGGTTTGTCCTAAGTAACGTGAGTTTGTCCTGTTGTAAACACCCGTCCGCTTTACGGCGGGTCGTCGCGACGTTGCCCGCACCCGGATCGGACGGGTGTTTACAACAAGACAAGAGCGGGGCGGCCTGTTACGGCTTCTCTTTCAGCCGCGCTATCCGGTCTTTGGAGATTTGCTCATATCGTTTTCGCCGGTTGTCGTCATAATCGGAGCCCGGCAGTTTGGCCAGACAATTGTTGCTCGCCTCGATGGCCAATGTACTTTCACCCGCCAATTCATAATACTCCGAAAGGCTGTCCCACGCGTTCGGGGAATCGGGAAATAATTCGGCTACCCATTTGAAGATGTCAAGCGCCTGCTGGTTCTTCTTGTTGTTCAATACATTATAGGCTGCCCGGTTGAGGTCGCTTTCCCTGAAAAGCATCCAGCCCGGCTCTGTTTTGACGGCTTCCCGGTACACCTGTTTGGCCCAGGCTACATCACCGGCCACAAGGTTTTTAAAAAAGGTGCGACTGTCGGGCGGCGCCGTTTTGCCCTGTTTTGCCAAAACCACGCCCAATCCATCGTAAAGCGCCGGCGCCGGCGCGGTATTTTTTATCAGAAAACGAAAAATGGCTTCGCTCTCCGAAGGCCTGGAGTCGAGCAGATCCCCGGCGAGTGTGGTCATTTCACCCGGATAATACAGCGGCACGACGCTGCCTGCTTCCGGCCGGTGTTTTTTCAGACTGGCCTCCAGACCCAGGTTACGGACGTCGCGGATAAACGCCGTTTCGTTGACTTTGCCGGATTTGGGCTGCCACCTGTCGTATTCCATGTAAAAAGCCGTGGCGGCTGCCGTTGCTTCGCCTTTGATTTTTGCCACGACATGCAGTGCGCCGTCCGTCCCAGCCGACACGCCGGCAGTGGTGATCACCTGTCCATTGTCTACAAACCGGGTATCGGCGAGCACCTTGGCTGTGGGCGTCAGTTTTTGCAAGGCGTCGAGGTATCCGTGGAAAGTCGTCACCTCTTTCCCGTCGAGCAAACCTGCCTTCGACAGCAGACCTGCGCCGGTGCACACCGACATCATAATCTGGGTGGTTTTTGACCGTTCTTTTATCCAGTCGATCATTTTTTGCTCGTTCATCACGCTTCCGGTACCGCCGCCGGGAAACACGAGGATGTCGGTCGGTGGACAGTCGTCAATCGAATATTGGGGGGTAATGGTGACAAAGCCCTGGCTCACAACAGGCTCTTTTTTGAACGCCACCACAAAAGGCTCGAAACCATCGGTTGAACCAAATACCTCGGACGGACCGCTAAAATCCAGGATTTCAACACCCGGGTATACAAAAATACCCACTGACAGTGGTTTTTCAGTCGATTGTGCAGTCAGCCGTGCAGCCCCAAAAAGAAAGCAAGCGAGCACAGCGATGTTCAGATTTTTATTCATAGCAACATTTTTTAAGTACCCTGCAAAAGTCCTTCTACTTTTATGTTTTACTAAAAATGTGGCCGGTGAATAGGTTCAAATGCTTCCAATTGGACTCATTTGTGGAACCTGCCCGCCGTATCGAACAGCAGCACTGTTTTCAGAACATGAACCACCCGGGTATCCTCATCACCATCCTCTTTCTGGCCGTCCTTTCCGGCAGCATTGCGCTGGTCGGGGCTCTGAAAAACAATGGCGGCAGGGCAGGCGGATACGTTTGTCCGCCTTGCGGTTGCAGTCAGCACGATCTGATACACGATACCCCCGGCGTTTGCACGGGCTGCGGAATGCCCCTGATCACCGTGGAAAGAACCCACAGCAAATCATGGGAGGCCCTTTTCGAAAGTGCTGAAACCAACTTTTACCACCACAAATTTTTTTACCCGGTCAACTTCCTGGCATTGTTCATCGGGATACTGGCGTTGTTCCGCTTCAAAAACGAACTTCCAACGGTGCTGTTTTTCGTGTTTTTCGGAAGCCTTGTATTGTATAGTTTCAAAAACCAGCTCTACGGTACGGCCTATTCGATGCACGCATCGCGGAAATGGGCCTTTTTTCCTATCTCTTTTTTATTGGCGACCGGCCCGGCCCTGTACCTCTATTTCAAAAAGATACTGACAGGTGAAAACGATCTTACGGGTAATGACCGGCTTCACTTTTTACCGGCTGCGGTGGTTTTTCTGTTGAATGCCGGCGCCTTTTTCGGCTTCGAAAACTGGCGGCAACTGGCGATGTACAACAATTACGACCACTTTCCCGGACTGGCGGAACAACTGACCTTCATCGGGAGCAGCGCGTATTACAGTTTTTTGATCGGGGCATTGTTCCGAAACAGCGAATACCCGGACCCGCGTTTTCAAAAATGGCAACGGCAATTGCGCATCTTTCTGGCAATCGTGACGATTGGCCTGACGGTCATGATCCTGGGCAACCTATTCTATTTCGACCTGATGTCGACCTGGCTCGACTACCATCCGGTTTGGCTGTTCATCGCTGTATTTACCCTGTGGAGCATTTACGTTCTGGTGTTTAGAAAGGAGGTTATTTTTCAAAAAAGCCCGGTCAAGGAAAGCCGCTGGCCGGACGTCAAAATATTACTGTGGAAAGACGCCCTGGAGACCGTCATGCACCACCAAAGGCCCTATCTCAACCCCGACCTGAGCCTTCAAATGCTTGCCCAAATGGTCGGCATCAAGGAAAAAGACCTTTCCGAGGTGCTCAACATTGGTCTGGGAAAGAGTTTCCACGATTACATCAATCTGTATCGGATCGAAGAAGTAAAAAGGCTGCTTCTCAACCCGGAAAAACAGCACCTGACCAATTTTGCGATGGCGCAGGAGGCTGGTTTCAATTCCAAGTCCGCCTTTTTTGGACTGTTTAAAAAGCACCTCGGCATGACGCCCGGGGCGTTCAAACGAAAAAATGAATCCGCCACAATTCCCCTTTCATTCCATCCGAATCCCGACATTTGCCCCATGAACGCCATCCGCGAAACAAACTTCCAACTACCCGGCCAGACGGCCTTTTACCGCGGCAAGGTCCGCGATGTATACTCCGTACAACGCGGCGACGCAGAGCTGCTGGTCATGGTCGCCAGCGACCGCATTTCCGCTTTCGACCATATCCTGCCCCGCCCCATCCCCTGCAAAGGCGCCGTGCTCAACCAGATCGCTGCGCATTTTCTCAATGCTACCCGCGACATCTGCCCTAACTGGCTGCTCGACACACCCGATCCAAACGTGGCCATCGGCCACCGCTGCGAACCCGTTCGGGTGGAAATGGTGATCCGGGGCTACCTGGCCGGTCACGCGGCCCGCACCTATGCGTCGGGATTGCGCACGCTCTGCGGCGTTGCCTTGCCCGATGGCCTGCGCGAGAACGACCGCTTCCCCACCCCCATCATCACGCCTACCACCAAGGCCGACGAAGGCCACGACGAGGATATTTCCAGGGAGGAAATCCTGCACCGCGGGATCGTCAGCCGGGAAGATTACGAGGAGATGGAAGCCTACACCCGTGCCCTGTTTCGCCGGGGAACGGAAATGGCCGCCCGGCAAGGCCTTATCCTCGTGGATACCAAGTACGAATTTGGGAAAAAAGACGGTCGCATCCTGCTGATGGATGAAATCCACACCCCCGACAGTTCCCGGTATTTCTACGCCGATGGCTATGCCGAACGCCAGGCGCGCGGCGAAAAGCAGCGCCAGTTGAGCAAGGAGTTTGTGCGCGAGTGGCTGATCGCCAACGGATTCCAGGGCAAGGAAGGCCAGGCGATGCCCGAAATGCCCGACGCATTTGTGCAGGAAATCACCGACCGGTATGTCGAGTTATATGAAAAGGTGACGGGAAAGGCGTTTGTAAAAGACGAATCGACCGACCTGCCGGGCCGCATCGAGCGGAATATACTCAGCGCGCTGCCTGCAACGCCTTGATCTGCGCAAACAACTCCGCTTCGTCGCCCGTTGCGTATTTCTTGTGCTGCCACACCAGCGCGCCGTTCTTGTCGAACAGAAATACCTGGGGCAGTCCGTTCAGTCCCCCGGGCAATGTGGTTTTGAACGCGCGGGTATGATCCCAGTACACCTGGAAAGGCCAGTTTTTCTCCTGCACCATAGCCTGCACCTTTGCAAAGCGTTCGGGAAAATCCATGGAGATGGCTACCAGGTTAAAGTCGGCCTCTTTTTGCCATTCCGCATAGTTTTTAGTGTACGCCGCGAGTTCCAGATGGCAGGGCGGACAAGTCGTCAGCCAGAAAGCCAGCACAGTGGGTTTGCCGGTTTTGAGCACTGCGGCGGAGTTTACCGCGCTACTGTCCGGCTTGATCAGGCTGATATTGAAAGGAAAGGGCGAAGCGGGCTGCTCGTTCTGGCCGAAGGCCCGAAGGCAAAAAAGCAACAAAAGAGCGGGAAGAAACCGGATTGTCATACAGGAAATGGATTGTCTGAACAAAGGAAAAGAATTGTGAAGTTTTGTTCACATTCCGATGTGACGCCGGAAGCGTTTTAACGTCCCATTAACGGTTTTTAAGAAAATGGAGCAAGGCTTCATCTGTTTGTTGCTTTTTTCGTCTCTTTGCAGGTGATTTGTTTTTAATTTCTACCTAAACATACCTGCCCTGTGACGTCGAGCGCCGCGCGAAAGGCAAAAGACTATACTGACAGCGAACTCATTGCACTTTATCTCCGGGATCAGAATACGATTTATTTTAATCATCTGTATCAGCGTTACAAGGGCAAGGTGTTCGCCAAATGCATTTCCATGCTGGCTGACGAAGGGCTTGCCCGCGATGCCACACAGGATGTGTTTATCAAGGTATTGCTCAACCTTTCCAAGTTTACGGAGCAATCATCCTTTTCTACCTGGGTCTATTCGATTACATATAACTACTGTATCGACATGATCCGGAAAAAAAAGAAAATACCGCTGATCTATACCGAAGACATCGGCAAGGTGAGCAAGGAACCCGAAGTGGACATACCGGATAGTGTGTTGCTGGAGATGAAACAGGAACGCCTCGCCAAAGTACTTGAAAACCTTCCTCCCGGCGACAAGGCCATACTGATGATGAAATACATCGATGATTTACAGATACGGGATATCGGCGATATTTTGGGAAAGTCGGAGAGTGCCATTAAAATGCAGATCATGCGCGCCAAACACAAGGCGCAGTCCATCTACGACGACCTGTTCTCTAACGACCCGATCGAAACATCCAATACCTGAAGTACCACAACCAGAATTTAATCGGCTCAATACCGGCAATTGCCTATAGACAATAACCTACACATTCACCGCTGCCTGTAAAAGGCGGCAAAACATAATCCTTGATATGGCCAACAATTTCGAACAATGGCAGGGTGACTGGGAGGATAAAGTGCCCGAAGAAATCGGCCACAATATCCTGCACCAGGCCAACACCCTTTCCCAATTCGGCCGAGTGATCGAACTCTTCGTCCCCAATGCCTTGCAAACAGCCGCCCAACTGATCGGCGGGTCCAGCCCATCGGGCCCCAGACCCCGGCCCAACGGCGGGCGCTATTCGCCTCCGGTAATTCCTGCCGGCCGGCCGCCGGCGGGCGGCAGCGGAACGGCGAGGGAGCAGCGGTTGCCCTCCGATCCCGAAACAACCTGATCCACATTTGTTGACAATCTTCCTTTACCCTACTCCATGGATTTTTTTGACCAGTTGAAGAATGGGGTGTTTGCGGAATTGCTGGAGCGTTTTTCAGCGGCCATTCCGAAACTCACCTTCGCCCTCATCATATTGCTCGTCGGATGGCTCCTTGCCAAAACGGTCCGAAAAATCGTGCGCCGTGTGTTCGCAGGACTCGGTATCGACCGGCTCGCCGAACGCCTGAACGACATCGACCTGGTGCAACGCACCGGTATGCGCGTCGAAATATCGTCTGTGCTGGCACAAATGATCTATTTCGTGCTCATGCTGGGCTTTGTCATTTTTGCTACCGATGTGCTGGAAATCCCGGCCATAACGACGATGGTGCGCGACCTGATCGACTACATGCCGGCCCTGTTCTCCGCATTCGTACTGTTACTCATGGGCCTCTTCCTTGCCGATATCATCCGCGGGATCGTGCTGACGGCCTGCCAGTCCATGGGCCTCCCGTCGGCAAAAATGATCTCGACGGCTATATTCTACTTCCTGTTTATTACCGTCGCCGTCAGTGCGCTCGCGCAGGCCAAGATCGACACGGGGTTCATCGCGTCCAATATCTCCATCATTATTGCAGCCCTGGCTTTTGCCTTTGCCTTCGGCTACGGACGCGCCTCGCGCGACCTGCTGGCCAACTACCTGGCCGGCAATTACAACCGCAACAAAATCCAGGTCGGCGACGACATCCGCATCATCGGCATGCGCGGCAAGGTGGTTCTGATCGACGCCACTTCGCTCACACTCCAGACTACTGACCGGGAAATCATTATCCCGCTCGGCAAATTGACTTCTGAAAAGGTCGAAATTTTTTACCCCGACGCGCAGGACGACAGCCTGCTCGAGCCCGGTGAGTAACGCCCCCTTTATTTCGTCACAAAACTCATTTCTTTCATGAAATCATTACAAACACTGTTCATTTCCTTTTTGCTCTTTACTGCTGTCAATCTTTGCGCCCAGGAAGCCGGCGAGGGCCGGCTCAAGGAAGTCACCGGCATGATAAAAGCCGACAGTTTCGGCTGGACGATCGGCGGCGGCGTCGGCCTCGACCTTTCGGGCATGGGGCTGCTCAACCCCAAGGTAGGCTCCGGCGGCAACCGGATCGGTATCGGCGGTATCGGCACCCTGGTTGCCAAACGCAAAGAAGACAAGTGGTTTTGGGACAACGGACTGGCACTCCAACTGTCAGCCCAGCGCCTCGGAAAAACCAGCGCCAACCAAGCCACCGGCTTCCAGAAAAACCTCGATGTGCTGCGCCTCACCTCCCGTTACGGACATAAAATGAGCGGGGACAAGTGGTTTGCCGCCGCAGACTTTTTTGCCCAGACGCTGCTGCTTAAAACCTTTTCGAGCAATTACCTGTCGGCGATCAGTCCCACCGACCGCGTCGTGGCCAAATTTTTCTCGCCCCTTCAGGTCACCTTCTCGCCGGGTATCGACTACAAACCCAACGACCACCTCTCGTTCTTCTATTCGCCCGTCGGCATACAACTGATCTATGTAGCCGACGACAGCATCGCCCGGACGGGTGTGCACGGCAACGATATTACCCGCGCGGCAGACGGCAGTATCACCGAGTACAAAAAGTCGTTTTTTGGCTTCGGTTCTGAATTTAAGGCCGCCTACAACAACAAATATTTCAACGGCCGGCTCTCTGTTACCAATGGCCTGCGCCTGTTCTCCAACTACCTCGACGGCCCGCAAAATGTGGATGTACTCTTCAGCAATAACTTCAGCATCGTCATCTTCAAAGGGCTTTCGCTCGATCTTCTGGCCGAATACTTCTACGACAACGACGTGAAAGTGCAAAAAGACCTGAACGACGACGGTGTGTACGAAGTGATCGTCAATCCAGACGGCACCACCAGCGGCCCCGACCGCCTGGGCCGCGGCGGACAATGGACGGGTGCGTTCCTGCTGAAATACAGCATGATCTTCTAGACATATACATATACCCATGAAAATCCTGATGGTTTGTCTCGGCAATATCTGCCGCAGCCCGCTGGCGGAAGGGATCATGCAACACAAGGCCAACGAGCACGGGCTGGACTGGACAGTCGACAGCGCCGGCACAGGGTATTGGCATGTGGGTGATCTGCCCGACAGCCGGTCCATCGCCATCGCCCGCCAGTACGGGATCGATATCACCGGCCAGCGCGCGCGGCAGTTTTCACCTGCCGACTTCGAGCATTTTGACAAAATATTTGTCATGGACACGCAGAACCTGCGCGATGTACTGCGCCACGCCGCAGGTGAGGCCCACTGGTCGAAAGTAGAACTGATCCTCAACCAGATACACCCCGGAGAAAACCGAAGTGTACCCGACCCCTACTACGACGACAACGGCTTCGAACGGGTATTTCGCATGCTCGACGAGGCCTGCGAAGCATTTATCCGTCAACAGGTATGACCAATGCGCTACTTCCTGACGCTCTCCTATCTCGGCACCCGGTACAGCGGCTGGCAAATTCAGCCCAACGCGCCGTCGGTACAGGAAACGCTGGAACAGGCGCTGTCGACCTTGCTGCGCGGCAATACGGAAATAACGGGCTGTGGACGCACGGATGCCGGCGTGCACGCCCGTTATTACGTAGCGCATTTTGACGCAGACGGTCCCTTGCCCAAAACTTTTTTGAACGGCATCAACAGTATTCTGCCCCCCGATATTGCCATCCATGAGGTAAGGCCGGTGCATGCCGGCGCACATGCCCGCTTCGATGCCTTCGAGCGAAGTTATGCCTACCACATCAGCCTGCGTAAAGACCCGTTTTCAACGGATATGGCGTGGTTTTATCCCAACCACCGCGCCCTCGACCTTCAGAGGTTGACGCAAACGGCTGAACTGCTCCTTCAGTATCAGGCTTTTTTTCCGTTTTGCAAGACCCATAGCGGCGTCGACAACTATGGTTGCGACCTGAAGCGCGCATTCTGGGAAATACCCGAAGGCGGGCACGCAATGATTTTCCACATCACAGCCAACCGCTTCCTGCGGGGGATGGTGCGCCTGATCGTTGGCGCGTGCATGCAGGTCGCTACCGGCAAACTCGATCCGGGCGACGTAAAACGTGCCCTGGACGAGCAGAAGACCCTGAAAAAAAGCCTGAGCGTACCGCCGCACGGGCTGTTTCTGACGGCTGTACATTATCCCTACTGAGCAAATTCATGGCAGTGCATGACCACCGTCATGCAGCAGGGCGTACGATCCCGGCACTTTTGTGTTGTTGACCTGCTGATCAGCGGTCCGGCAGTCTCTCTAAAACAAGTAGAAGCTGTCATTCCGGTTCGCATGATCGGTTCAATCGTACCGACTATGAAAAAGATTCTTGTCCCTGTCGATTTTTCCGACAACTCCAAACACGCTTTACGCGTAGGCGCCGCCATTGCCGTCAAATACGGCGCCCTGCTCGAAGTCATCCATGTCAATACCGCTATTGCCTATGCGCCGGCCATGCCGGAGTATCCGGGACTGGGCTCGTTCGACATGACGGAATACTACGACACTGTGGCCGACGAATTTCGCCAGTTAAAAAAAGAACTGGATGCCGATGCCGCACTTGCCGGTCTTCAGATCGAAACGAGGGTGGAGGAAGGGCTTCTGTACAGTTCTCTGCGGCGTATTGCCGAGGAAGACGAGATCGGGTTGATCGTCATGGGCACTAAAGGCGCCAGCGGCGCACTGGAATTTTTTGTCGGCTCCAACACCGAGAAGGTTATCCGTACTGCGCCCTGTCCGGTCTTGGCGATACCCGAGAAATCGGGCGATTTTAACCCCAAAACCGTGGTACTGGCCACCACACTCGACGAGGATCAGTTCGCCGCGTTCCTTCAACTCGCGGGCTGGCAAAAACGATGGCCTTTCAACGTCAAGATGTTGTACCTCAACAATCCCGGTCTGTTTGGCTCTGACAAGGAGATCGAAGATGCCGCAACCGGGTTTGCCAGACGGTCGGGACTGCACAATGTGACCAAGTACGGCAGCGGCGCCACCTTCAACGAGGAAGCGAGTATTGTGCAGTTTGCACAAAAGGAAGGAGCCGACCTGATCGTCATGGCCACCCACCAGCGCAAGGGTCTGTCGCACCTCCTGTTCGGCAGCCTGACAGAAGACACCGCCAATCATTCGCCCATCCCGGTATTGAGCATACCCGTTAAATAAGCGTATGGCCGGAATATAAGAAAACGCCGTCGGTGATACCCGTCGACAGGGCGCAGAACAGGTGAAACGTTGTTTTTCAGAAGCGGTAGCGGCCAATGGCCGCTGCCGCTATTTCATTGTTTACGACAAGCGTTCTATTTTTGTGCAAACTTCGCACATGACCTTCTCTTCCAAACTCATTGAAAAAGCCGTTGATGCATTTGCCTCGCTGCCCGGCATCGGTCGAAAAACGGCACTTCGACTGGTTTTGCACCTGCTGAAGCAGGATAAAAGTACCACGGAGCAGTTTACCTCGGCATTGATGGCCATGCGCGAAGGCATTCGGGATTGCCGGATTTGCCACAACCTGGCCGACAGCGAAGTATGCCATATCTGCGCCGATACGCGACGCGACCGCAGTCTGGTTTGCGTAGTGGAAAATATCCGCGACCTGATGGCTATTGAGGATACGGGGCAGTACCGCGGACTTTACCACGTGCTCGGCGGCATCATATCGCCCATCGAGGGCATCGGCCCCGGCGATCTGAACATCGATTCCCTCGCAGAAAGGGTGCAGCAGGGTGAGATACGGGAAGTTATCATGGCCATCAGCCCGACTATCGAGGGTGAAACGACCATTTTCTACCTGTCCAAAAAACTGTCGCCGCTGGGCGTACAGGTAAGCGCCATCGCGCGCGGCGTGTCGTTCGGCGGCGACCTGGAGTACGCCGATGAACTGACCCTGGGGCGCTCTATTGTGGCGCGGGTTCCGTATGCCGGGAAATAATCTTCAAATACATTTTCATGGGCAAACTGCACGACGCCATCAAACCCCCGCACCGGGAATTTATCGAACGGCAACACATCTTTTTTGTCAGCACCGCACCGCTTGGCGCCGAAGGCCGCATCAACCTGTCGCCTAAGGGACTCGACTGTTTTCGGGTACTGTCCGAACACCGGGTGGCGTATATGGACCTGATCAGCAGCGGAAACGAGACGTCGGCACATACGCTGGAAAACGGGCGCATTACCATCATGTTCTGCTCGTTTGAAGGATCGCCCCTCATTTTGCGTTTATACGGAAAAGGATTTACGGTGCTTCCCGGTGATGCGGCTTGGGAAACCCTGGCACCGCATTTTACTATATATCCCAGTACGCGGCAAATCATTGTTGCAGATATCGACCTGGTACAAACGTCCTGCGGGTTTGGCGTGCCGCTGTTCGATTACATCGGTGAGCGGGATATACACTTTGAATGGGCGGAAAAAAAGGGCCCGGAAGGGCTTCGCGAATATATCCGGGAAAAGAACCTGACAAGCCTGGACGGGCTGCCCACCAACCTTGGTTTAAAACGGTAAGTTTCGGAAAATGGCCGTTTCTGTGTACGAACTATGGTCCCGTTTTTACCGGGCCGGCCTGATCGCCCCGTCTGATTCGTCACTAAATTCTGATTCGCCGTTCTTTTTTTAGCCTT
>ERZ724526.1533-NODE-1533-length-11907-cov-4.685707_pt1 | contig 11907 bp, 9 predicted proteins | sample MGYA00376059_ERZ724526 | MGnify/ENA primary metagenome ERZ724526 (study PRJEB28724, sample SAMN07190883) | activated sludge metagenome | isolation source: activated sludge of sewage treatment plant in Hong Hong | place: Hong Kong | collected 2016-03-17 ... | reverse complement strand
CTACCCGCCACCGGTTCCAACGGGGACACCTCCGCAGTGGCTCGATGAAAGCTGGCAGCTTGCCGGTCAACATGGCTACCCGCCAGGGATGGACGAGACGCCGACGATCGATTTCGACTACTACGAAATTACGCTGGCGATCGCCAACCGTCGTGTCGCTGAAGCCGGCTATCGACTGGCCAAGCTACTGCAGGAGCTCTGCCGCGACCATTGAGGTTCGCGACACGAACTCGACGCGTGTTCCACGTGGAACACGCGCTTCCCCGTTTTCCTAAGCGCGAGCCAGCGAGCGCAGGCGCGCAACGCGCTCCTCGGTGGGCGGATGGGTGCTGAACAGGCCGGCGATGCCACTGCCGGAAAGTGGATTGATGATCATCATTTGCGCTGTCTCCGGGTGCGCCTCCGCGGGCGCCATTGGAACGCCGCGAGCGTAGGCGTCGATCCTCGTCAAGGCGTCCGCAAGCGCGTTCGGATCGCCGCAAATTTCGGCGCCACCCCGGTCCGCTTCGAATTCGCGCGCCCGCGAGATTGCCATCTGAATCAGCGACGCGGCGAGCGGAGCCAGCAACGCCACCATCACTCCCGCCAGCGGATTGCTGGGGCGTCCCTCCGAATCGCGGCCCCCAAAAAACACCGCAAAGTTCGCAAGCGCCGAGATGGCGCCGGCCATCGTCGCCGAAATGGTCGAAATCAGGATGTCACGATGCCGTACGTGCGCCAGTTCGTGCGCCATTACTCCGCGGATCTCGCGCGCCGGCAGAAGCTGCAATATCCCCGTCGTTGCCGCGACTGCTGCGTGCTCCGGATTACGACCGGTAGCAAAGGCATTCGGCTGCGCTTCGTCGATCAGGTACACCTTCGGCATGGGAAGTCCGGCGCGCTGCACGAGTTCGCGAATCATCCCGTAAAACTGCGGTGCCGAGTCCTCGTCGACCTCGCGCGCGTTGTACATCTTCAGCACCATGCTGTCGGAAAACCAGTAGGCGAAGACATTCATCGCACCACCGAAGAGCAGTGCCAACAACATTCCCGACTTCCCGCCGACGAGCGCACCCACTGCGCCAAACAGTGCCAGGATCGCCGCCATCAGCATCGAAGTTTTCAGCCAGTTGCCGAGCATTTTCCTTTCCTTTGCAAACATAGCCCCCCACGCTCCGCTACATGGGGCAGCGGTGCAGCATTTCAAGCCGCTATCGATGCGCAGCGAGTGCCCACGCGAATCGCGTTGCCCGCCAGGAATTGTGCCGCCGGGAGGCGTCGACCGCCGGCTTTCTGCAATTCGGCAAGACGCAGCGCTTCGCTACCGCAGGCGACAACTACGCCGTTCTTGCCAACCGCTAGAACGCTCCCAGGCGAACCATTGCCGGCAACCACTTCGGCACGCCAGACCTTCAGCGGACCGCCATCGACAACGCAGGAAGCTCCAGGAAACGGATCAAAAGCCCGTACCTGCCGCTCCAGGTGCACCGCCGGCAAGCGCCAATCGAGAGCCGCCTCCGCCTTGCCGATCTTTGGCGCGTAGGTGATTCCGCTCTCCGCCTGTGGCTGCGCCACCATCGGCAAGCGTGCCAGCACGTCGACGATCAGACCGGCGCCCTGCACTGCAAGTCGGTCGTGCAGCGACGAAGCGGTGTCGTTGTCGGCAATGGGTTGCTTCGCCGAAAGCAGCACGGGACCACTGTCGAGCCCGACATCCATCTGCATGATGCAGATTCCCGTCTGCGTGTCGCCGGCGAGAATTGCCCTCTGGATGGGTGCCGCGCCGCGCCAGCGGGGCAGCAGCGACGCGTGGATGTTGATGCAGCCAAAGCGCGGCAGATCAAGCACCGCCTGCGGCAGGATCAGGCCGTATGCGGCAACGACGATAGCCTCGGCGCCAGCGAGTCGCAAGCGCTCCTGTACACCGACATCGCGCAAGGTCACTGGTTGCAGAACCTCGATCGCCATCTCGCCGGCTATCTGCTTGACCGGCGAAGGCCGCAACGCCATGCCTCGCCCGGACGCGCGATCCGGCTGCGTCAGCACCAGTACCACCTCGTGGCCGGCAGCCACGATCGCCCGCAGGGCATGCGCGGCGAATTCCGGTGTCCCGGCAAAAGCCAGCCTCATGCGGTGATGCGCGCCTGTTTGGCGAGTTTGTTCCTGATGCGCACCTGTTTCAACTGCGACAGGTGCTCGACGAAAACACGCCCCTGCAAGTGGTCGATTTCGTGTTGCAGACAGACTGCGAGCAGGCCCGTCGCCTCGATGGTCTGCACCCTGCTCTCCAGATCGACATAACGGACGAGAACGCGCTCCGCGCGTTCGACCCGGTCATAAACGCCGGGCACCGACAAGCATCCCTCCTCTCTGATCTGTGCCCCATCGCTTTCGATGATCTCCGGATTGATCAGCGTGAGCAGTTGATCCCTCGCTTCCGAAGGGTCGATGACGACGACCCGCTTATGTACATCCACCTGAGTAGCCGCGAGGCCGATTCCCGGCGCCTCGTACATCGTTTCGGCCATGTCCCGAGCGAGGCGGCGGATGTTGTCGTCTATCTCCTCCACGGCGACGGCAACCTTCCTCAGACGCGGATCGGGAAAACGGAGGATGGGTAATAGAGACATATAAGGCTTGATCGAAGTGGTAACTACGTGCAAGATCCGAGGCGTTTTCCTGGCCATGCCGACGTCGTTGATGCGGTGCGCGACGACCGTGGCAGGAGACCCGCTCAACCGGGGACATGGGACAGAAATCTCGAACGGGAGTTCCCCACCCCCGCGTGTGCGACCGCTCGTATGAGGATAACACGATGATTCGGTTTCTGTCCGCGTTCCTTCTCGTCTTGGCCAGTGCCGTCTGCGTCGCCGGGCAAGAGCTGGAGTTGGCCGAAGGTGCGCCGACCCGTCATGTCGTGCTGCCGGGTGACACGCTTTGGGGAATCTCCGCAAAGTTTCTCAAGGAACCCTGGCGCTGGCCCGAGGTTTGGCGAATGAACCGTGACGAGATCAGGAACCCGAACCGCATCTTCCCCGGCGACGTGATCGTGCTCGAACGGGATTCCTATGGCAAGCCGAGGCTGCGTTTGGAACGCGTCCGGCTGCGCCCCGAAATCTATGCTGTTACGATCGACGAGGCGATTCCCGCGATTCCCCCGAACGTCATTCGACCATTTCTATCTGAACCGCTGATCGTCGAGGCGGGCAGCCTCGACAGTGCGGCGCGCATCGTCGCCACTCAGCAGGATCGGGTCTATCTCGGCAACGGTGACATTGCGTACGTCGCCGACGCCGACCCGTCCAAACTGGATTGGCAGCTCTATCGGAACGGCAGACCCCTGCGCGATCCCGAAAGCAACGAAGTCCTCGGTTACGAAGCCTTTTATCTCGGCACCGCACGCCAGCTCGAGGCGGGCAACCCGGCAACCTTCCTGGTCGTCACCATGAAGCAGGAAATCGGTCGCGGCGATCGCCTGCTGCCGGCGACGCGTCCTCCGCTGATCGCGTATGTGCCGCACAAACCGGACTTCCCGGTCGATGGCCGTGTGATCTCGGTTTACGGTGGTGTCGACGCAGCCGGACGCGGGTCGATCGTCACCATCAACCGTGGCGTTCGGGATGGCATCGAAATCGGCCATGTTCTCGCTTTGGAACGTAATCGCGTCGTAAGCGAGCGCAACGAAAGCGATGCCAAGGTGATGCTGACGATTCCGCCTGAAAGAATTGGTCTGCTGTTCGTCTTTCGCACGTTCGAGCGTCTTTCGTATGGCTTGGTCGTACAAGCGACGGGCACGGTTGACATCAACGACTTCGTCCGTACGCCGTAGACGATGGAGCCGGCCGAGTCGCTGGCGGACTGGCTGCGACTGACGCTGATCCCGGGAGTGGGCGGCAGTACGCAGCGCAAGCTGTTGACCGCTTTCGGACTCCCCTCTGCAATCTTCTCCGCCGATCGCAACGCGCTGGGCAGCGTCGTCGGCGACCAGACTGCCGATCGCCTGCTGGACACCGATAATCGCAATGCCGTCAAAAACGCACTGGCGTGGTCCGAAATGCCGCATCACTGGCTGCTATGTCTGGCCGACGCCGAGTATCCGCAGGACTTGCTGCAGACTCCGGATCCGCCGTTGCTGATTTACGTGCGCGGTCACCTGGCTGCGCTCAACGGCAAAGCCCTGGCGATCGTCGGCAGCCGTAATCCCACGCCGCAGGGAGTTCACAACTCCGAACAGTTCGCCGCCGCCCTCAGCAAGGCCGGCATGACGATCGCCAGCGGACTCGCTCTGGGCATCGACGCAGCGGCGCATCGCGGTGCACTGGTGTCTGAGGGGAGCACTGTCGCCTTCGTGGGCACCGGCATCGACCGCATCTATCCGGCAGCGAATCGACAACTCGCGTTTGAAATCGCTGACAAAGGCGCAATCGTTTCCGAGTTTCCGCTCGGAACGCCGCCCGCCGCCGCCAACTTTCCGCGCCGGAACCGGTTGATCGCCGGCTTTTCCCGCGGTACGCTGGTCGTGGAGGCAACGATCGAGAGCGGTTCGCTGATTACCGCACGCTTCTCTGCCGAACAGGGACGCGAAGTTTTTGCCATCCCCGGCTCGATACATTCACCGCAGTCGCGCGGCTGCCATCGCTTGATCAAGCAAGGTGCCAAACTGGTCGAAACCGTCGAAGACGTTCTCGAGGAACTGAGCTGGGCGACGCGCCCCTCAGTACCTGCAGCGGACGCGCACGGTACCCCCGAAAGTCATGCTCTCCTCCGGAGCATCGGCTACGACCCCTGTGCCATCGACGAGATCGCCAGTCGCAGCGGCCTGACCGCTGACGTCGTCTCGGCGACACTGCTGCAACTGGAGTTGGCCGGTCTCGTCGCGAGCCTGCCGGGCGGCCGCTATCAACGCATTCCGCCCATCTGACCGACTCGACCCGAGGCGAGGGTGCCGCTCGTCGCCCGTCGCTGACTCTCGCACACTCGCGAAAGCGATTGCTCGCGTCGCCAGGAAGAGTTTCCTTGCTCTCACGAGTCCGCAAAGCTTTCCGCGGCGACGACTCGCGCTTGTCGTAGCCACATTTCTGAACCCTCGATGTCGCGCCGGCTTGCTTGCCAAGCGCAGCATAGAGCTCTTATCATGAGCTGCAGCACTTACTCGAGCGGTGGTTCGCCGATCGATTTCCGCCACTTTCCCCGTCTGCCGAAGATCGCATGAGCAAGAAACTGATCATTACCGAAAAGCCGTCCGTCGCTGCCGACCTGGCACGCGCCCTCGGTGGATTCGTTCGTCACGACGACTACTATGAGAGTGACGACTACGTCCTCTCCTCGGCGATCGGTCACCTCCTGGAACTCGCCTGTCCCGAGGAATACGAAGTGAAGCGCGGCAAATGGTCGTTTGCCAACCTGCCGGTGATTCCTCCACACTTCTCCTTGCAACCGATTGCCAAGACCGAATCTCGCCTCAAGCTCCTCGTCCGTCTGATCAAGCGCAAGGACGTCGACGGTCTGGTGAACGCCTGCGACGCCGGTCGCGAGGGCGAACTGATTTTTCACTACATTACCCAACATGCGGCCAACCGCAAGCCTGTGCAGCGCCTGTGGCTCCAGTCGATGACTCCGCAAGCGATCAAGGAAGGCTTTACCCGCTTGCGCAGTGGCAGCGACATGCGAGGACTCAGTGACGCTGCGGTCTGCCGCTCGGAGTCCGACTGGCTGGTCGGCATCAACGGCACACGTGCGATGACTGCGTTCAACTCGAAGACCGGCGGCTTCCACCTGACCACGGTCGGCCGTGTGCAGACGCCAACGCTGGCGCTGATCGTCGAGCGCGAAGACCGGATACGCAGCTTCAAGGCCCGTGCGTACTGGGAGCTGGAAGGCATATTCCATTGCCGCGCCGGCGAATATCGCGGCAAGTGGTTCGACGAGAAATTCAAGGGAAAGGAGGAGGACGAGCATGCGCGGGCCGACCGCCTGTGGGAGGAAGCGCGCGGTCGGATGCTGCAGCAGAAATGCCAGGGGAAGCCCGGGGAAGTCAGCGAGGAATCGAAGGCATCCAGCCAACTGTCTCCCCTGCTCTACGACCTCACCAGTCTGCAGCGGGAAGCCAATGCTCGCTTCGGCTTTTCGGCCAAGGCAACGCTCGGCCTGGCACAGGCGCTCTACGAGAAACACAAGCTGCTCACTTATCCGCGTACCGACTCGCGCGCGCTGCCCGAGGACTATCTGGCGACGGTTCGTACCACCCTCGCCATGTTGACTGGCGAAGGCGTCGGCAAAGGACACGACGAAGCCTTGCTGGCTCGTTACGCACCGTTCGCGACGCGTATTCTGGAGAGTAACTGGCTTGTACCAAACCGGCGGGTATTCAACGACAGCAAGGTTTCCGATCACTTCGCGATCATTCCGACGCTGCAGGCGCCCAAACACCTTTCCGAGCCTGAATCCAAGCTGTACGACATGGTCGTCAAACGTTTCCTCGCCATCTTCCATCCCGCCGCAGAGTTCCTGGTCACCACCCGCATCACCCGCGTCGATGGAGAGCCCTTCAAGACCGAGGGCAAGGTGCTGGTCAACCCCGGATGGCTAGCCGTCTATGGCCGCGATGCGCAGCAGGGAGATGAAGCAAATCTGGTCGCCGTGGCTCCCGGGGAGAAAGTGCGGACCGAGAGAGTGGTGCTCAGTGCGCATCAGACCAAGCCCCCTGCTCGTTACTCGGAAGCCAGCCTGCTGACCGCCATGGAGAGTGCGGGAAAGGCGATAGACGATGAGGAATTGCGTGCGGCGATGGCGGGACGGGGCCTTGGCACCCCCGCAACACGTGCCCAGATCATCGAAAATCTCCTCGGCGAGCAGTACCTGCTGCGCGAAGGACGCGAACTGCTGCCGACGGCCAAGGCTTTCTCGCTGATGACCTTGCTCAACGGATTGGGAATTCCAGAACTCACCGCACCCGAACTTACGGGTGAATGGGAATGGAAACTCGCACGCCTGGAGCGAGGAGAAATGTCGCGCGAGGAATTCATGAAAGAGATCGCGGCGATGACGCAACACATCGTCGACCGCGCGAAGAGTTACGACAGCGACAGCATCCCTGGTGACTTTGGCGAGCTATCGACACCCTGCCCGAAGTGTGGTGGACGGATCAAGGAAACCTACAAGAAATTTCAGTGCCAGGGTTGCGAATTTTCGTTGTGGAAAATCGTTGCCGGGCGCCAGTTCGAAGCGAGCGAAATCGAAGAGCTACTCGCGCAACGCAAAGTGGGCCCTTTGAGCGGCTTCCGCAACAAGCAAGGGCGCCCCTTCAGCGCAATCATCCAGCTCAACGCGGCAGATGCTCCGGAGTTCGACTTTGGACAAAGCAGCACCGGCAGCGACGGAGCGGCCGAGGAAGTCGATTTTTCGCAGAGTGAGGTGCTCGGTTCCTGTCCGAAGTGCGCGGCACGCGTCTTCGCGCATGGGATGGCGTACGTTTGCGAGAAGTCGGTGGGACCGGTCAGGAGCTGTGACTTCCGCTCGGGAACGGTAATTCTGCAACAGGCCATCGAACCGGAGCAAATGCGCAAACTCCTTAGTACCGGTCGTACCGACCTCCTGAAGAATTTCGTATCGGCGCGCACGCGGCGAAAGTTTTCCGCCTTTCTGGTGCGCGCAGCCGACGGCAAGGTTGCTTTCGAGTTTGAGAAGCGCGAGCCGAAAGGGACCGCAAAACCCCGACGCAGCGGGGATGCAGCAGCAGGCCCGGCAGCGGAAGCTGCTGCGCCGGTGCGTCGCAAGAAGGCAGTCGTCTAGGCCAAGCGTGAGGAGGATTGGCGAAACGCCAGCCGTTTCACGTGGAACAACCCGCTGCTACCCGCCTGCGACAACTCCGGGCGGGGGTGCGTCGAGGATTGCCGCCCGCAAGACATCAATCGCCTGTGGTCTCGGGAAAGTCACCCGCCAGGCGATGACCACCCTGCGTACCGGGACCGGCTCACTGAAACGGCGGAAGCGCAAAAGTGAATCATCCTGTGGCCAGGAAGCCGCGGCGGACGCAGGAACCACGGATATTCCCGCACCACTCGCCACCATGTAGCGAATCGTCTCCAACGAGCTTCCTTCGAGCGTTCCGGCAGTACCTCCGGGTTCGGCGAGCTGCGGACAGGCTTGCACGACCTGATCGCGAAAACAGTTTCCGTTGCCCAGAAGGAGCAGATTCTCCGCTGCCACCTGGCCAGGATCGATCACCTCGGTCCCCGCCAGCGGATGTTCGCTCGGCATCACGACGCAAAACGGCTCCTCGTACACCACTTGTGAGACGACACCTGGTTCCGCGAAGGGCAACGCGACGACGATCGCATCGAGTTCACCCCGCCGCAACTGGGCCGCAAGGTTAACCGTGAAATTTTCGTGCAGATAGAGTGGCATGTGCGGGGCGCGTGAATGCAGGGCAGGAATCAGGCGAGGCAGCAGATACGGTGCAATCGTATAGATCACGCCCAGGCGCAGAGGCCCCAGCAAAGGGTCCTTGCCCTGCTCGACGATCTCCCGCAGTTTGGCGGCTTCGTCGAGCACTCGCTCGGCCTGCAGCGCAATCTGCTCGCCGACGCCGGTCAGCCGCACCTCCGCTGACGATCGTTCAAAGAGAATCACGCCATGGCGTTGCTCGACCTTCTTCAAGGCAACCGAAAGCGTCGGCTGGCTGACGTGACACTTGTCCGCGGCGTGTCCGAAATGCCTTTCGCGCGCGAGCGCCACGATATAGCGCAACTCCGTCAGCGTCATCATGATCGATTTCCTCTCACCAGCCGAACAGCGGAACCCCTCCTCGCATCACTCGCTTCGCGCCAGCGATTCGAGCTGCGCTGTTTCCAGCCAGGTCCACTCCCCTGGATTCAGCGTCGGTGGCAAGGCAAGGCCCCCGATCGCGATGCGGTGCAGTCGCTCAACGCGATTGCCCGCGGCCGCGACCATTCGCTTGACCAGATGATAGCTGCCAGCCGTCACGGTCACATGCAGCAGCCGCTCTTCGCGCCGGACGCAGTTGGCAGCCACTACCGGCTTAGCTTCATCATGCAACTCCACTCCACTCAACAGTGCCGCGAGCTGCCGATCATCGACCAAGTGTCGTGTCGCCACCTCGTACACTTTGGGAACGAGCTTGCGTGGCGAGGTATAGCGGTGAATGAATTGGCCATCATCCGTCAGCAGCAGCAGGCCGGTCGTATCCTGATCGAGGCGGCCGACCGCCTGTACACCGCGCGTCACCAACACCCGCGGCAACAGCGAATAGACGCTCGGATGATGGCTTGGCCGATGCGAGCACTCGTACCCCGCAGGCTTGTTGAGGGCCAGATAAGCCTGTCGACGGTATTCCCACTCGACATCATCTACCGAAAACCGCAACCCCTCCGAATCGAGTTGCGCATCCGCATCGCCACAAATCGCCCCTGCAATGCCCACACGACCGGCGGCAACCAGCGCGCGGCATTCGGCACGGCTGCCAAATCCTTGCGACCGGAGCAATCTTTCCAGCGTGATCAGCGAACGCCTCCCCAGTTGAAGACCAGCTCTCCGGCTATTGTGGTCGCAGGGCCGACCTGCAACAATGGACAAACGTCAATTTCGCGGAGACCCAGATGCTGGTGAAGTTCACTTCGAGCACGTCCGGCCAGATCATGATGTTCGCCCAGGTCGCCAGGCAAATGCTCGAGATCCTCGGCAAGGACTGCAACGCACGCGGCGTGATCACTTCCGAGCAGTTACCCGATGCCATCGCCAGACTGCGTGGCGCCGTCGCCGACGCGCATCGTCCTCCCCCGGCGAACAGCGAGCCCGAAGACGGCATCGACGAAGCGGAAGGCGGTTCCCGAGTCGGCCTCGCCCAGCGCGCCTATCCGCTGATCGAATTGCTCGACTGGACACGCAAGGAAGACGGCTTCGTGCTCTGGGAAGCGGCTCACGACTTCTGAAACGCTCCCGTCACCAGGAGCAGGTCACCGCATTCGCGGCAATTCCGCGCCACACGCTCAGAGTTTTCGGTATACCTCGGCCCCCGTCTTCACGAACTCGATCGCCTTGCCTTCCATTCCTCGGGCGAGCGCTTCGCTCTCGCCCAGACCTTCTTTGAGGGCGAAGTCGCGTACTTCCTGAGTGATCTTCATCGAGCAGAAGTGCGGACCACACATCGAACAAAAATGCGCCACTTTGGCCGAATCCTTCGGTAGCGTTTCGTCGTGGAATTCGCGTGCCTTGTCCGGGTCGAGGCCAAGGTTGAACTGATCCTCCCAGCGAAACTCGAAGCGCGCCTTGGACAAGGCATTGTCCCGAATTTGCGCGCCAGGATGACCCTTGGCCAGGTCCGCCGCGTGTGCAGCCAGTTTGTAGGTGATGATGCCGGTTTTTACATCGTCCTTGTCCGGCAGCCCGAGGTGCTCCTTGGGCGTCACGTAGCAAAGCATCGCCGTACCGAACCAGCCGATCATCGCCGCCCCGATCCCGCTGGTAATATGGTCATAACCGGGAGCAATGTCGGTGGTCAAGGGGCCAAGAGTGTAAAACGGAGCTTCTTTGCAGTACGCCAGTTGCAGGTCCATGTTCTCCTTGATCATCTGCATCGGCACGTGCCCCGGGCCTTCGATCATCACCTGCACCTCATGCTTCCAGGCGATGTCGGTCAGCTCGCCGAGAGTCTTCAACTCACCCAGTTGGGCTTCGTCGTTGGCATCGTATATCGACCCGGGACGCAGGCCATCGCCAAGACTGAAAGCCACGTCATAGGCCTTCATGATTTCGCAGATTTCCTCGAAATGCTTGTACAGGAAGCTTTCCTGATGGTGCGCGAGACACCACTTGGCCATGATCGAGCCACCCCGAGAAACAATCCCGGTCAAGCGGCCGGCGGTCAACGGCACGTAACGCAGCAACACCCCGGCGTGAATGGTGAAGTAATCGACACCCTGCTCGGCCTGCTCGACGAGGGTATCGCGGAAAATTTCCCAGCTCAGTTCTTCGGCCTTGCCGTCAACCTTCTCCAGCGCCTGATAGATCGGCACCGTGCCGATGGGTACCGGGCTATTGCGAATGATCCACTCGCGTGTTTCATGAATGTTCCTGCCGGTCGACAGATCCATCACCGTGTCGCCACCCCAACGAATGGCCCAGGTCATCTTTTCGACTTCTTCCTGGATGCTCGAGCCGAGAGCCGAATTGCCAATATTGGCGTTGATCTTGGTCAGGAAATTACGACCTATGATCATCGGCTCGCTTTCCGGATGATTGATGTTGCAAGGAATGATCGCACGACCGCGCGCGACTTCCGATCGGACGAACTCGGGGCTGATCTCGTCCGGGATAGCGGCGCCGTAGCTGTTCCCACGGTGCTGGCGACAGAGAATTTCTGCAAGCCGCTTGCCCTGCGGCCCCGCAGCCTGCAACTGCTCTATGTACGCACGGCGGTTGTTGTTTTCGCGGATGGCGACAAATTCCATTTCCGGCGTGATCATCCCGCGCCGCGCATAGTGCATCTGGCTCACATTGGCGCCCGCTCTGGCGCGCCTGGGCCGGCGATGCAGACCCGGAAAACGCAATTCATCGAGCGTCGCATCACCCGCGCGCTGGCGACCAAAGTCGGAGCTCAGTGTCGGCAGTGGCTCGCTGTCTCCCCTCGCGGCGATCCAGGCGGCGCGCAGTGCCGGCAGGCCAGCACGAATATCGATCGTCACCTGTGGATCCGAATACGGTCCCGAGCAGTCGTACACGTAAATCGGCGGATTCCTTTCGGCGCCGAGTGCAGTGGCAGTATCGGCCTGTGTGATCTCGCGCATCGGGACGCGAACATCCGGCCGGCTTCCGATCACGTAGATCTTGCGCGAACTGGGCAAGGGTTTGATCGCCGCGTCGTCTACACGAGCGTCGGCGGCGATGAATTTGTCGTTAGCGTTCATGATG
>ERZ724526.1532-NODE-1532-length-11908-cov-3.675188_pt1 | contig 11908 bp, 12 predicted proteins | sample MGYA00376059_ERZ724526 | MGnify/ENA primary metagenome ERZ724526 (study PRJEB28724, sample SAMN07190883) | activated sludge metagenome | isolation source: activated sludge of sewage treatment plant in Hong Hong | place: Hong Kong | collected 2016-03-17 ... | reverse complement strand
AGCTGCCATTCAGTAGTCTGTTTATTGAAGGCCACATCCAGAGCAAACTTCGTTAGCCTGGCCTCAATATATCTTGGTGCCGCGGCAGAATCTCCTGTTCGGTAATCCCCCCAGTTACCCTGGGTATCGATTAGAAGGTTCTTTTGTCCAAGATTGACGAGTGCCTCGCTAATGGCGGCATCACCATGTGGGTGATATTGCATGGTATGCCCTATCAGGTTAGCAACCTTATGGTATCGTCCATCTTCTTTTTCAAACATGCTGTGAAGAATACGGCGTTGCACAGGCTTAAGACCGTCTTCAATGGCCGGCACCGCACGCTCAAGTATCACATACGAAGCATAGTCCAGAAAATAGTCCTGATACATGCCGTGTAGCGTGATAATGTGATCTTCAAGGTGGTCATCCCCGGGTATCGTGGGCTTCATTCAAATTTCTTAAGCTGCAAATTTAGGCCCTACATATCATATTAAAAAAATATTTCAAGTGAATTTGACTCCATGTCATATCTTAATTACCTGATTGTATTGTTAACGGTTATTGTTGGTCAACAATCATTGACCCAATAAAAAATGTGTATTCGTAGAATAAAAGATAAAAAATTACATAATCCGATTTGAAAGTAACATCAACGGTAGTACATTTCAGTCTCTGGTATATTGTCACCATTCGCATCCTGGCCGGTGACTTTAATTTTAATTCGAAGATAACCGCTTTCTCCAGTAGTGCCATAATGACTAACGATGTAAATTAAGCCATATACCGTTCTTTGGTCCATCTCGGTCTTGAGCGCTATTACCTTGCCGTCGAGCTTGGTCCTGCTCTCAACTTTTTGAGAAAAACCCCTGAGCTGACGCACTGCCGCCATGAGCTGATCATTGTTTTTTATCTTCTCAAATTGCATCCCGGTAAGCGAAGTCATTGCCACTTCAGATTCATTCACTTCTTCCCAGGTTGCCGGCGGTATATTGCGATCTTTATACTTGGTTCCTTTGAAGTAATTATAAGCAAATGGGTCATGCTTCGCATAGGAAGCTGTAAGAAATGCGTACATGGGCAATTGTTCATTAAAGGCACTGGTTGAGGTAAAGATTAAATCCACCGCTTTTGAGTTGCCTGCGACATCAATCTCGTCCATGATTTCGGCTTTTAGGACATTGAGAAAGCACCCATATTTTTGATTATTTTGACTTCCCAAATTCGCAGTCCCATCACCATTATAATAAGCATTCACATTGAGTTGATCTTCCTCCTTTATCTTGTTGGATCCTGCTACTTCTCCCGCTGCAACGGTATCAAGATTTGCACTAGATTGATCTATAGTCTCTTTGACTTGTACATCTGCTTCAGTCGTTTGTTTGTTTTGAACCGCTGTGTTAGTTAGGCCTGACCCTGTTGCAGATGATCCTGTCTTACGATTTGTATGCAGGCGCCATATAGGCTCGAAGATTCTGACAACACCCTTCATATTATTATAAGCATCTGTGATTTGATGAGAAGCATCTTCCATATTGTTTTTAATATCCTGTGTTGCAGATGAAACCTTATGACTTTCACTACTCACTTTTTGGGCAATCGTAGACTTTTCCCTTGTTCCAGTTTGAGCAAAGGCCATTTGAGTATTCATGTATCCTATATGAAGAATACAAATCAGACTTATATTTAATTTTTTCATGGCTAGCTATTTATATTAAGTTTACTTTTGATCGGGACGATGATATTGAACTTATTGCAGAATGTTGATTCAACAAAATATTAGAGCCGGGTTTTATACGTTTCAATCGTGACTGGAAAAAACTCCAATTTGTTGATACGGGTATCATCATTGCAATTATCGTCCGAACTGATGTCATCCCCGCCGGTATCACCAACAATGTAAAAGAATTTGACCAGCCCTCCTTCTACTGAAGGGACCTTAACGACTGTGTTGCCTTTGTCAACATACTGAGCGATTAAGTTGGATAAGGCAGATCGGTCCCCAGGCTTAAATCCATATGCTTTTAATACGGCTGACTTTATATCAGTAAATCCCAAAAATTCATAAGCCGCCTGGGCTACATCAGCTCCGGGAACAAAGATTTGATATCCTGCTTTTGGACTGATGAATTGCGTTCTTGAAGTATTGTCGGATAATATTTTAGTGATTTTACTCCCTAATGGCGCTTGGTATATTTGCCGCGTCCAGGTTCCTTCTGTGGTACTCCAGTCCTGCACTGTTTCCTGCGCCCAAAGCTTAACCGTCAAATTAAGAGAAGTACTATCCCTGCCAATCTGTATGTGGGCCTCACATTTGATTTTCGGTCCGTTACCACCAAATTCCCTGTCACCGCGAAGTAACTGGCTGGGACATAACCATTCAGTTAAGGGCTCAATATCCAGTTTTTCAACCGCCCGAAACATTTTTTGCTGTGCCGTGGGAGTTGGCTTTAAATTTTTGTATGAAACAGTTCCCTGAGCAAACAAAAAATTAGAGAACAATACAAACGAAATAATAATTGATTTCATGATATTTAAATTATATTTTTTGACAATTAATTACATATTTGATTGGCCACAGGCATTTTGAATTCTGTCTTTTCAGCAGTAAATCTGCAAAGGGGGTTTCCCTTGCCTTTATAAATTATAATTGGATCTGTAATGGTATTACTAGAATAAGTTATTATAACATTGTTAATATTCCAATTATCTGTAGTCTCAAATGGTACACCTGAGCTTCCGCTTCTGTATTTTAAAGTACAATCCAGAACCTGTCCTGGGTGCGTTCCCGGGATATTTAATCTAAGTGATCTGCTCCCTCCATTTGGAATTCCAGGATCTGATCCAATAGGCCCAGTTCTGGTTGAACGGGTACCCACACCATTGACCAAACATTGAAAAATTACTGAGCTTCCTTTGCGTAGATCATCATCACCAGTGATAAGCTTACATTCCAATCTCGCATTCGTTGCGTCATTGCGTAGAATTTTAATGCTGCATCCTCTGGCACCTAATATACCCCTTTCTGATCCACTTTCATTTCTGATATATGTACAAATTCCTGTGCAACCGCCTTCATTGGCCATCTGAACGATATATCCATTCTGGATTGCAATGGACTTGACATCCCAGTCCGTGAGCGTGTAATCTCCTGCTGTTGTAAAATTTCTCGAAGTCCCTCCACGGTTTGCTCCTGAATAAACTGTAACAACCTGGGCTTCCACCTGCAGGTTTACTAAAATGGCAACAAACATTGCCCTGTTAAGATTTTGAATTAAATTTTTCATTGCTAATTTTTTTTTGTGAATGAATAGGACAAAGGTATGTCGACCCATAAGCAGCCTGACAATTTCGCCCTTCACATGAAGGTGTTACTTTATCCATTTTGCCATCACATTTCCATGTGATGGCTCAAATTAGAAATAATAAGTTGAAGATTAATTATGAGAATACTTCTTGCCGTAACAAGGTCATGGTAGTATGATACTTTTCCCATGAAAAATAAAAATGTAACACCTGCAATACTTTTCAGTCTGGTCTCGCTAATTCAGTAATGATGTAAATAAGAGTTCAACGCAATTTGTAAATTGCTTCAGTAGCGCTGTTGACCTGAAGTTTTTTATAAATTTTTTTAATGTGTGTTCTTATTGTGTCAATACTGAGATTGCACTCTTCTGCAATCATTTTGTAACTTAATCCTTTCTTTAGGAAGTTTAAAATCTCAATTTCTCTTTCAGTCAAGTTTTCCGGCAAACTTTTTTGCTCAACAGGCATTCCAGAGAAGTAAGAGAGTACCTTTTTGGCAATTGGACCCGACATGGGCGCGCCTCCTCCCAGCACATCCTGAATTGCAGGGCCAATATTTTCAAGGTCATGTTTAAGAATATATCCGCTTGCACCTGCGCATATGGCCTTATAAATATTGTCCTGATCGTCAAAAATTGTTAACATGATAACCGGAATCTCAATTCCAGCCTTCCTGATGGTCGATAGTGCTGTAATTCCATCCATATAGGGCATGTCAATATCCATCAATATTACTTCCGGTTGAAACTGAGAGATATCGGTGAGAACATCCACCGGGTTACTTTTGCATTCTACCAATTGATAAGACGGATTCAGACTAAATAAAGCATTCATGCTTTGCCTTAGATTCTCATTGTCTTCGTATATTAATAGTCTAAAGCTCATTTTTTCTATTGTTGGACAAAAGTAACTATTTCACACCTTAACCAAATGACATGATTATGTGAGGGGGATTGTTACCAATGCCTCGGTGCCTGGATGCGTGTTCTTCATTACAAATTGCCCTCCAAGCTGTTGACATCTCTTTTGAATATTTTGTATTCCCGAACCAGTCCATGCCTTCTCCGAAATGCCAATTCCATCGTCTTCGATTTTTAGAAGCAGATGGTTTTGGCTATGACTAAAGCTGATAGCAACGTTTTTCGCAAATGCATGCTTACTAATATTGTTTAATAGTTCCTTACCGATTAAGACCAGTTCCTTTCTGATGTTGATTGGTAGAACAATCTTTGTGGTATTTTCCGATAAGTCAAAACGCACATTAATTTGCTCCAGCTCAAGCGTTTTAGAAGAAAACTCACGAAGTCTATACTCAAAGGCCTGAATGGAGTCATGATCAGGCTTAAGCGCCCATACGATATCGCTCATATTTTGCTGAATAATTTTACTTTGGTCTGTAATATCTTTTAATAATTTTTTAGAATATTCGACATTATTGTCAACTTGCTGATATGATACTTTACTAAGAATATTTATACTGGTTAATGTACTTCCAATATCATCATGCAAATCCTTAGCTATATTATCTCTCATTTCTTCGATATGTTTTTGCTCCTCTAAATTTTTCTTCCACTGGTATCTCCTGAACTGTTGTAAAAATATTATTCCAGTCAGTACCAAAACAAGAATACCTGTGGCCATTAAGGTGTTCTTCCGCCTGATTACTTGCTGACTTAATAACTTCTCCTTTTCAAGTAATTGTATATTTTTTTCCTGATTATCATTGATAACTTCCTGCTTTTGCTGTTCTGTATGAAGCGTATTCATCATAATACTATCGAGTTGCTTATTCTTTACTAACAATTGTATTTCCTGCTTATTCCGGATATTAATAAGATTGGCAATTTTGTTCAAGCCTCGCTGCCTTTCTATTTCTGTCTGGGTTTGTTTTTGTTCATACTCAAGTTTAGCCAACAACCATTGCTTTTTTTCAGTCTCATACTTTAAATTGAGTTCCGCTACGTTGGTTTTAGTCTTTTCATCCACCAGGGAGTCCTTATAAATCTGTGACTTTTTTAAATGTTCTATTGCTAGCTCATAGTTCCTTCTTTCTGAATAAAAATTTGCTTTAGATTCGTGAAACTGTTTAATTACATTTTTAGTCAAAGCGCTTTGGTTTAATGATATGGTTTTTGAATAAAATGATTCAGCCATGGTAGAATCACCCATCCTGTTTGCAATGTCGGCCAATGAAATTAGTGTTGAAGCCTGCTTGGTTTTATCTTTTATTTCTTCGTAAAGGTTTTCTGCAATTACGTATTGATCAAAAGAATTTTTATAATCTTTTTTAACATAGTATAGTTTCCCAGCATTACTGATAGTTTGGGCTAAAAGATTTTTCAGTCCTGTCTTGCGTGCTATTTCAACTGCTTTGTCTTGATAAAGAATGGCTGAGTCGATGTCAGTACTGGTATATACGGTGGCCAGATTGCCCAGTGTTGATGCTATTCTTTTCTGGTCACCAATTTCTGCCTGTATTATAAGCGCCTGCTTGATGAATTGAATGGCCTTCGTTTTGTCACCCATCCTGTAATAAGTTATTCCAATATTACCCAGCGTGTTGGACATTTCTTTTTTGTCTTCAAGCTGATCAAATATTCTGAGTGCCTTCAGGTTATAATCTATTGAGAGGTCATATCTCCCAAGCTTGTCTTCGAGGTATCCCAGGTCATTAAACACAATTCCCAGATAGGAAGAATCGCCCAGTTTGGGGTAGTTTTTTTCCGCCAATTTCAGCGCTTCAACAGCTTTTTCAAAATTAGTTTGATTCCGGTAAAATTGTGACATTTGATGATAAGATAGTCCAACGATCAGACTATCTCCAATCTTTAATCCATTCTCTCTGCCCTTTGCTAAGAGCAGCTCTATTTCATTGTACTGGGCTTTTTTTAACAAAAGATCTGCTTTCTTTAGTTGCGCAAATCCAAGACCTCGTGTAAATTTCTTTTTTGTGCAATAGGTATTCATCTCATCAATCAACTGAATGGCTTCTTCTACTTTTCCTTCAAAGTCGAGTTGATCAGTCTTCTCCAAATTTGCATATACATATGTGCTATCTGCATTAGTATATCGCTGTTGCCCAATTAACTGAGGTCCGATGATTAATAACAAAACAGCAATGAATTGAATTCTGCCAGTTGGAGTTATCATACTTAAATGCGTTGAATAGTAAAATTAATACCCGGTTTTTCAATTTCAAAATTATTTTTTATATAGATTATTACCTTACCACTAGCGGTCATTTTAGCTTTGGGCATTAAGTACTTTAATTCTGTTGATATAGATCAATATCTAACAAACAATACTATTTGAGGGCAGCCATAAAAATACTATCTAGGTTATGGCTATTTACACGTGTATCTGAATTCACTCGACTTTAGTTAAATCAAACTTAAAATGCGTTTCATAATTAATCCTTATCTCATCATGATAATCCAAACAGTAATAAAATTTTTGAAACATGAACATTAATAATTTGGTTTTGACAATGTTAGCTGGTCTGATACTTGGGACAGCATCGGCACAATCAGGACGTGACAATGATTACGGTTACCGTGACAGGAACTACGATCAAAGGACATATACTAACGCTTGCAGCGACTACGGAAGACCTGAACGGAACAACTACGTGCAAATGCTGCGGGCCGCAAAATACCGTGCTTTGGAAGATGGCTACGTCAGTCGTAAGGAACGAAGGGAGATTGAACTTCTGGAGGAATTGGCATACGATCAGTCGCGCGGTTATCGCGGATGGAGAAACAGGTAATCCCTACATATCAAGGAGTATCAGAATCCCGTTCTGTTGAGCGGGATTTTTATTTATGCTGACGCCTTCCCCAGCGGATAAGGGGTTTAATGCCACAACCTATTACTCCAATCCTTACTAATTACCCAATTGGTCAGATCATTATTGATTTTGACATATTGTGTTCTGCGTCTCTAAAAATAAAGTTTTGGGAACCAAGTGTTATTTTGCGCTGTTATCATTGCTTTATAATCATCGTAAAACCAATTTAATCAGTATGTCTAGCAATCTTTCAAGACTAATCTGGGGGCTGGTGCTCCTACTTCTGTTTTTTGTCGGCTGTAGCAAATACAATGGTTTTGTCTCCAAAAGCCAGGATGTCAACGGAGCCTGGGCCAATGTACAATCTGCATATCAACGTCGCGCCGATTTGATCCCTAACCTTGTTAACACGGTCAAGGGATATGCGGATTTTGAACAAAGCACCATCGTGGCAGTCACTGAAGCGAGGGCAAAAGCGACCAGCATGACCATTGATCCTTCCAAGGCCACGACCCAACAGCTCACCGATTTTCAAAATAATCAGTCCGTACTTGGACAGGCGATAGGACGTTTGCTTGCCGTCTCTGAGCGTTATCCTGATCTGAAGGCTAATCAGAACTTCCTGGAACTCCAGTCTCAACTGGAAGGTACTGAAAACAGGATTAAGACAGAACGGGACAAATACAATGCCGCAGTCAAAGATTATAATATCTCAGTTCAACAATTTCCAGGTGTGATATTTGCAAAGACTTTTGGCTTTCCTTCAAGGCCAATGTTTGAAGCTGACAAGGGATCTGAAAAGGCACCTAAAGTTGAATTCTAATTTGTGCAGATATGAAAAAGTTCTTCAGCTGGGCTGAGGAAGAGATCATCATCTCTGCGATCCGTGAGGCGGAGCGTTCCTGCGATTGTGAAATCCGGGTACACGTGGAATTCATGATGCCACCAATTCCTGTAATAGAGGCCGCCATAAAAATTTTTGAAAAACTCAAGATGCACCGAACTGCACGTCGTAATGGTGTTCTAATTTTTCTGGTACCGGAACGAAATGAATTTGCAATAATCGGCGATACAGGCATCCATGAGAAGGTGCCTACAGGGTATTGGGATGAAGTCTACCGTGTCATGAAAAATTACTTTCAGGACAGCCGTTTTGTAGCCGGTACCTGTGAAGCCATCCGGATGTGTGGCGACGAATTAAAGAAACATTTTTATAACGGAGCCAATGAGAATCAGCTGCCGGACAAGATTTCGTATGCATAGATTATTATTCTTTCTGGCTGGAATCATACTGCCTTTGGTGATATGGGGACAGTCCGGAATTCCTGCAAAGCCATCAACCCTCGTCAATGACTTTGCAGGCATTCTGAGTGCTTCAGAGCGCAGCGCGCTGGAGTCCAAACTTGTGGAATTCAATGATTCAACTTCAACCCAGCTTGCAGTAGTGACTGAAAAAAGTCTTAACGGAGAAGACGACTTTGACAGGGCAATGTCCATTGCCAATTCATGGGGAATCGGACAAAAGAATAAAAACAATGGCGTACTGATCTATATTGCCCTCAACGACCGTAAGATCAGGATTCTCACTGGCTATGGTGCTGAAGGATTTCTGACAGACGCGATGTCGCGCCGTATTATTGAACAGATCATTAAGCCTTCTTTTCGTTCGGCTAATTATTACACGGGTTTGGATCGGGCTACCAGTGCCATCATTTCACTTCATGGCGGAGAATATCAATCCGAACAACCAGTATCTGTATCGCCGCTGTTGATTATTTTTCTCATTTTCATTTTCATCATCCTGTTTTTAATTCTGACCATATTTATTCGTCGTCACAGCAACCAGGGTTATTTTCGTGGAGGTAGGTACTTCCGCGATGATAACTGGACTTCCGGTGGAGGTTGGTCCTCAGGAGGTTGGTCTTCTGGAGGTGGTTCGTCCTCAAGCGGTGGGGGATTTGGAGGATTCGGAGGCGGAGGATTCGGAGGCGGAGGTGCCGGCGGCAGCTGGTAAAAAATGAAATATCAACCAGCTCCCTTTGTTGGCGCAAGTTTTTAAACTTGTGCCATGATCTGCTCCATGCAAATTTTTACCTGTTCCCTTTGTTGGCGCAAGTTTTTAAACTTGTGCCATGATATGTATACTTCTGCCATGTTATTAAAAAAAGTCGCTAACCCTAATCAATCTTCCACTCAACAGGGTCAATGCCATATTCCACCAGGTAAGCGTTAGCCTTACTAAAATGTCGACAGCCAAAAAACGCGCCACCAGCCAAAGGGCTTGGGTGCGCTGCTTCCAGGACCAGATGCCTCGAGGCGTCAATTAGTTCTTTTTTTTGCTTAGCAAAATTACCCCAGAGCATGAACACCAAATGATTGCGGTGTTCTGATAGTAGCCGAATAACAGTATCGGTAAATGTGTACCAACCGATACCCTTGTGCGAATTGGCCTGATTGCGTTCAACCGTTAGACTTGCATTCAATAGCAGAACACCCTGCGCCGCCCAGGCGCTGAGATCACCGTGAGCGGGTGGCTCGAGACCGAGATCCGCTTTGAGTTCTTTGTAAATATTTTGCAGTGAAGGAGGAACTTTGATTTTTTTTGGAACGGAGAAGCACAGGCCCATGGCTTCACCGTCTCCATGGTAGGGATCCTGACCAAGGATAACGACTTTGACCTTGTCGAACGGCGTTGAATTGAATGCATTGAATATTTGTTGGCCTGGCGGATAAATAATTTTGCCGGCGTTGCGTGCGCTGATCAACGACGCTCTGATGTTGGCAAAATACGGCTTGTCAAACTCCGCCTGCAAAACTTTTCTCCAGCTTGTTTCGATCGAAACGTTCACTCCTGTATATCTTCTGTTGCTGGAATCTTCAATTCATTCTCCCACTTGCCAATCACTACCGTGGCAAGACAATTACCAAGCGTATTGACGGCTGTCCTGGCCATATCCATTAATGCATCGATGCCGAGTATCGCAGCAATGGGCCATTCCGGCAATCCGAAAGAACTGGCCGTGGCCGCCAGAATCACCAGGGAAGCGCGTGCAACCCCTGCGACGCCCTTGGAAGTCAGCATCAGTGTCAACATCATTACCAGTTGCTGGCCGAGACTCATCTCAATACCCGCTGCCTGCGCGACGAAGACAGAGGCCAGCGCGAGATAAAGGGTTGTACCATCCAAATTAAACGTCAGTCCTGTTGGCAGAACAAAACTGACAACCTCGCGGGTCACGCCAAACCTTTCCATGTTTTCCATGGCCAGCGGAAGTGCTGCTTCACTGCTGGCTGTACCAAAAGCAATGCTGACTGGTTCGGCGACATGCGCAACAAACCTTTTCACTGGAATTCGCAGAAAAAGAATGATTGGAACAAAAACCAGGAGCACAAATACAATCAGTGCAATGTACAGCGTCACTAGCAATAGCATCAAATTACGCATGACTTCCACCCCAAGATGTGAGACCGTGTAGGCGATGGCTCCGCCAACAGCCAAAGGCGCCAACTTCATGATGATGTCAGTAAAACGAAACATGATGGCGGACAGACTTTCGGCAAAGGTAAGAAACGGTCTCCTCTGCTCTTTGCTCACAAACATCATGGCGATCGCAAAGATTAAGGTAAAAACCACAATCTGCAAAACCTGTCCTTCCGAAATGGATTTAATCAGATTGTCCGGAAAAACATGTAGTACCAGATCCTTCCATCCTTCCTGTTTGATTCCTGTAGGCAGCGATTCTCCATTGTTTACCTGCATGATTCCTGCGCCGGCACGACTGATATTAATCGCGAGTAAACCAATGCCCAAAGCAACCGTTGTCACCACTTCAAAATACAACAATGATTTCCATCCCATTCTTCCTACCTGGCGAATATTGGAATGTCCTGCGATGCCAACAATCAACGTACCGAAAATGAGTGGTGCGATAACACATTTGATCAGCTTTATAAAAATTTTACTGAAGACATTGAGTTGATCTCCAATTGCAGGAAAATCATAACCTATTTCAGCACCAATAAACATACTGATGATAATCCATACTGTGATCTTGTGATAATGCAATCCAATCAGTGCCATCGTCAGAAGTGCGGTCCAGCGTGTGATACCTTTGAGTTGGTCTGTTATACCTTCTGGTACAAACATCATCACAGAAGATACAGCTGTCAAAATAAAAAGTACCGCAAAAATTAGCTTGAGGTTCTTTTGAATGATTTGTTTTAACATGGGGCGATTATTCCATTTCCCTGACTTTTTTGAACAGTTTTTTTCTGTTCCACAGGCCGATGTACAATGGCATGGCGCTAATGACAATGATTATCAATATAACCATGGTAAAATTGTTTTTTACAAATGGTATGTTGCCAAATAAATAGCCCAGTAAAGTAAGTGGGATTATCCACAATACTGCACCAATAATATTATAAAAAACAAATCTGCCGGCATTCATATTACCAATTCCAGCGACCAGTGGAACGAAGGTCCTGATGATCGGAAGGAATCTTCCGATGACAAGGGCCTTTCCGCCGTGCTTATCGTAAAATCTTTGTGTCCGTTCAATATATTCTTTATTGATCCATTTGGTGTGAAGGTTCTGAAGCCGAGGGCCAACCCATCGTCCGATGTAAAAATTCAATTGATTGCCCAGAATTGCCCCTATCATCATAAACAACATGGTATTGATTAGATTCAGGTTGCCACTGGAACAGAGTGCGCCGGCTGCAAATAAAAGACTGTCTCCGGGAAGAATAGCCGTTACGACCAGTCCGGTCTCGGTAAATAATATGATGAAAAGAATCCCGTAGATATAACCACCGTACTGTGTGGTCAACTCTACC
>ERZ724526.1526-NODE-1526-length-11919-cov-4.627360_pt1 | contig 11919 bp, 12 predicted proteins | sample MGYA00376059_ERZ724526 | MGnify/ENA primary metagenome ERZ724526 (study PRJEB28724, sample SAMN07190883) | activated sludge metagenome | isolation source: activated sludge of sewage treatment plant in Hong Hong | place: Hong Kong | collected 2016-03-17 ... | reverse complement strand
TTTGTTTAGGTTTAATACCTTAAAGCTACGCCGATTTAAAATGATTCCATTAATGATATAAATATTATTCCTATAATTTATATTATGTTAAATAGAATAAATATAAAATAAGGCTACACAAATGATAGCCTTATTTAAATTCATTAAAGTGTCTCCCACAGGTCGTTCCACTTCTTCTCTTCTGCCGCATATTTAGCTGCCTCAGTTGTATTCTTTACTTTATTGGCCATTGCCTTTTTAAAAGCTGCAATATCTGCCAGGTAGCCAACGGCTTTCTTGTATTGTTGTTTGTCTTTTAAATCAAGTGTTGCTTTTTTGGCATACAAAGCAGCAACTTTCTCGTAAGGTGATTTTGCCTGTTCCAAAATATCTCCATATTTTTTGTCAAGTGCATCACGTTTGGCTACATCTTCCTTAGAATCGGGTTTACCGGGCTTTGCACGAGATTTCATGTCAGCCTGATGTGTTTCTCTTTCTTTACCGGCTTTGGCAGCTTTGCTGATATAATGGTCGCCCATATATAAATATGGTAACTCATTATCAGGATTAGCTGCAGATGATTTTTGAAAAGCGGTAATCATTTTTTGCTCCAATACATCAGCATTGGATGGTAATGGGGCTGTTTCATCACGAGGATTGAGTGTATCATAAATAATTTCGCCCAGTACCTGGTTTGCCTTAAAATTGTTTGGCTCAGTTGCCAATACTTTTTCTATTGCGTTTAATTTTCCTTCAAAATTATCTTGAAGCCCTACAGCAAAATCCACTTTATCATAATTAAAAAACTCGCTTTTGGGATATAATTGTCCGCCCAGTGTTTTAAATTTTTCAAATGCTGCGTAATCGTTTTTCGTAAAATAATAATTTACCAGAAAACGATAGACACTTTCAAAGCCATCACCTCCTATTTTATTATCTGCCAGTTTTCCATAGTACTGCGCTGCATCATCTTTTTGCTTTGCGTTTTCCGCTGTTATACCAGCCAATATCAATAGATTGGTATCAATGGGTGATGAAAGTAATTTTTTATCAATCAACAAGTCGGAATAAGACATTGCTTTTTTAAGATAATCATAACCCTCGCTCCACTTCTTATTTTTATAATCATTGTATCCAAGTGTATAAAATCCTGAATAAAGATTAACGGCGCCATTTTGATACACCTGGTCTGTTACCAATGCTAACGAAGCGTCCATTGTTTTATATTTATTAAAAGCAGCATCGGCTTCATTCAATAAAGTACTTGCTTCGGGAGTGTCTTTTTTTGACTGGTCCATTGCAAGGCTGGCATATACGTAAGCTTTTAAAATGAAAGCTTCGGCTTTAGAAGTAAATTTTTCATTTGTCATTGCTTTATCTAAATCGTCTTTTGCCTTTTGAAACTGTTGCAAAAGTGCTGTGTTGCGGATGGCTTCATACTTTTGGGCAAACAGAGTTGTTGCCACGAATGATGTAGCAATAATGAGCATAATTTTTTTCATCAGATTTTATTGTTTTAGTGACCAAAAAGATACATGCGTTCAGTTTCTTAAGATTCGGTTTCGCTTTCTGAAGATGAAGATGAATCATCAGAGGTTGCGTTACCACTACCGGAATCAGGTTGTTGATTTCCTTCGGCTTCAATTTCTTCCTTTCCATTATTATCCTGATCGGTTAATTGGGTTATTGCCGCTATTTCATCTCCTTCATCCAGTCTTATCAGTTTTACGCCTTGCGTAGCCCTTCCCTGCTCGCTGATGCCACTTACCGGCATACGAATCGTAACACCACTCTTACAGGTTATCATCAAATCTTCTGATGCAGCTACAGCTAATATCCCTACCAGGCTTCCTGTTTTTTCTGTTACATTAATAGTCTTTACACCTTTACCTCCCCGATTGGTAAAGCGGTATTCATCAATAGGTGTTCGCTTGCCAAATCCTTGTTCACTTACTACCAGCACGGTTCTGTTTGCTTTGTCGTCCTCATTTACACAAATCATGCCTACCACTTCATCACCCTCAGCATCTGCTTCAATTCCGGCAACGCCAATGGCTCCACGTCCGGTTGCTCTTACTTTTTCTTCAGAAAAACGAATAGCCCGGCCACTTCTTACGGCCATCATAATTTCGGAATTGCCATCAGTTAATTTTGCATCCAACAATTCATCTCCTTCTACAATGGTAATTGCATTGATTCCATTTTGGCGTGGCCGGCTAAAGTCTTCTAATGCAGTTTTTTTAATAATGCCTTTGCGTGTACACAATACAATATTATGTGCTTTTACAAATGCTTCATCTTTAAGATCCCGCACATCTATTATCGCTTTTACCTTATCGTCTGGTGGCAGTTGTATTAAGTTTTGGATGGCTCTGCCCTTGCCGGTCTTCTCTCCTTCCGGAATTTCCCAGATATTCAACCAGAAACATCTGCCCTTTTCAGTAAAGAATAACATCGTATGGTGGGTAGATGCTACAAAAAGATGTTCTATATAATCTTCTTCTCTTGTTTTGCCTCCCATCACGCCCCTACCGCCTCTGCGTTGCGCTCTGTATTCATCTGCAGGTGTTCTTTTAATATAACCTAAATGTGAAATCGTAATTACCACATCTTCTTCTTTGATGAGGTCTTTCATTTTTACTTCATCATCCAGATAAGTAATTTCTGTTTTCCGGGCATCTCCAAATTTTTCTTTGATTTCAATCAGTTCTGTTTTAATCAAATCAAACCTCATGTCTTCATTGCTCAACAATTCATTCAAGTGTGCTATCAGTTTTTGCAATTCATCATACTCTTCTTTAATCTTATCTCGCTCCATTCCGGTTAATCGCTGAAGCCTGAGTTCCAAAATGGCTTTTGCCTGTATTTCATCTAATCCCCATCCGGCATTTATCAAATTTTCTTTTGCAATATCCGGTGTTGCAGAATTTCTGATGAGAGCGATTACTTCATCCAGATGATCTAGTGCAATAAGATAACCATTCAGTATATGTGCTCTTTCTTCTGCCTTGCGCAGTTCGTATTTTGCTCTTCTTACGACAACTTCGTGTCTGAATTCTACAAACTCACTTATGAGGTCTTTTAGGTTCAGTGTTTTGGGTCTGCCTTTTACAATGGCTACATTATTAATTCCATAAGAGGTTTGTAAATCGGTATGCTTGTATAACAGATTGACAACGACATTTGCAATAGCATCTCGCTTTAAATCTATAACAACCCTTGTACCTTCTTTGTTGTTTGATTCGTTATTGACATGGGCTATGCCCTCAATTATTTTTTCATTTACCAGTTCGCCAATTTTATTGGTAAGTGCATCGCGGTTTACCTGATAAGGTACTTCGGTAATGATGATTTGCTCTCTGCCACTGGGTTTGGTATCTATTGTTACTTTTCCACGCAGTACTACTCTTCCCCTGCCCAGATGCATTCCTGCTTTTACACCTTCCATACCATAGATAATGCCGCCTGTTGGAAAATCGGGGGCCTTTACATATTGCATCAGTTCATCTATACCGATTTCTTTATTGTCGATATAGGCAATACATCCGTCAATTACTTCCGATAAGTTATGTGGAAGCATATTGGTAGCCATACCTACGGCAATACCGCTGGATCCATTTACCAATAATTGTGGAATACGAGTGGGCAATACAGTGGGCTCTTCCAAAGAGTCGTCAAAGTTCAATTGCATGTCCACCGTTTCCTTATCCAAATCTTCCAGCATAAATTCGGATAACTGTTTCAATCTTGCTTCTGTATAACGCATGGCTGCCGGCCCGTCGCCATCCTGGTTACCAAAGTTTCCCTGCTTGTCAATCAACTCGTATCGCATATTCCATTCCTGCGCCATACGCACAAGCGAATCATAAACAGCCGTATCGCCATGCGGATGGTATTTACCCAATACTTCACCCACAATGGTTGCCGATTTTTTAAAGGGTCGATTGTGACGAAGCCCCAGATTATCCATGGCAAATAGAATACGCCTGTGTACGGGTTTTAGCCCATCTCTTACATCAGGCAATGCCCTGCCCACAATTACCGACATGGAATAGTCGATATAGGCAGTCTTCATTTGCTCTTCAATATTAACGGGAATGATCCTGTTATTGTCTTGTGTTTCCTGCGGTTCTTGATTCTCTTCCATCGTTGATTGTAGTCGTTCTGAAATTTAAATTTTAGTTTTATAGTGGTGTTGTTTTACCCCCAATTACAAAGCCTGCAAATCTACTTTTTTATAGCCTGAAAACCTGATAAAAATGTTTGTTTTTTGACTTGATTTTTCCACCGTTGTGGATACAAATAAGGGCTTTTACCAGGGTTTTATTTCCTTGATTTTTTTGAGAATTTCGTACTAATTTTCAGGCCTTATGGAGAGAACAATACTTCTATTTGGCGCAGGAAAATCAACAACGGTTTTAATTGACTATTTGCTAAAAAATGCCCAAGCTGAAAACTGGAAATTAATAGTGGCTGATGCTGATCAGAATCTGGCAGCATCAAAAATTGGCAACTCGCCTCATGGTGAAGCGGTTTCAATTGATATCAACAATGAAGTGCTTCGCAAAACACTTATTAAAAAATCAAGTCTGGTAATCTCTATGCTGCCACCGGCTCTGCATATCAATGTGGCAATGGATTGTATCACTTTAAAGAAACATCTGCTTACGGCTTCTTATACGGATGCGGTTATACAGGATTTAAAAAAGGAAATAGAAGATCAAAAGATTTTATTTCTATACGAGATGGGGCTTGACCCGGGCATTGACCACATGAGTGCCATGAAATTGATAGACGACATAAGAAATAATGGAGGCTATATCACTTCTTTTAAATCGCACTGCGGCGGATTGGTAGCACCCGAAAGTGATGATAATCCCTGGCATTATAAAATAAGTTGGAACCCGAGAAATGTAGTATTGGCAGGTAAAGCGGGTGCGCATTACAAACTTAATGGAACGGAAGTAAAAGAACGCTATGAAGATTTGTTTAATACCGACCGGTTGGTAACTGTTCCCGAACTGGGTGTATTGGGATGGTATCCAAACAGAGATTCGCTGAGCTATGCGCCGCTTTATGGATTGGAAAACAGCCAAACTTTTTTACGAACTACGCTGCGGCATTCCGAATTTATGTATGGCTGGAAAAATATTCTTGCACTTAAACTGACAGATGAAGAGCCTCGATATGAAACAGATGGAAAAACATTGTCAGCAGTTTTTAAAGAACACATGGATCAAAATAATTTTGGAGATTGGTTGGGTAAGCAACTTAATAATCAATTAGCAGTTACCCGTGCTATGTTGGACAATCTGATAAAACTGGCAGAAACTGAAAAAGATGCAAATGAAGCAGGAGAAGAAATGCCGCAGACATTTCTGGCGGCTGATGAAACCGGCACTTTAAAAGAAATTGAAATAGATACAGTTAAAAATGATGCAGCTGCATACCTGGCTGCAAAAATGCATGAAGCAAACCTTACCCTCAAACAGCTGTTTTATTTAGGTATGGATGATACAGATACACTGGTGAATCAGGGCTTTTGCAGTGCGTCCACATTGCTACAATTTGCCATGGAGAAAAAACTTGCGCTACGACCTTACGATAAAGATATGATTGTAATGCTGCATGAAATTGGTTTTGAAAAAGAGGGCAAGCATGCAGAAATAAAAAGTTCACTCATCGTAAAAGGTGAAAACCATCTGCGTACAGCCATGGCTAAAACTGTTGGCTTACCCTTAGGCATTGCAGCCAAACTTATTTTAAACGGGAAAATTAAAATGACAGGATTGCATATACCTACACAAAAAGAGATTTATGAGCCGGTACTTGCAGAACTGGAAACACTGGGCGTGAAATTTGCAGAGCAAACCTTGTAACTTCAATCTATACGTATAATTTTTTTATTTTGTACGTAACTTATACTACTTTTGTAAAAAACCAGATTATGGATACAAAAATCACATTGAGCTTTGAGGAATCGGTAATTGAAAAAGCAAAACGATTTGCCGAGTCACATAATATGAGCTTGAGCCGCCTTACGGAGTTTTTGTATCAAAAAATCACTTCCGGCAACTATTCCAGTCTGGAAGATTTTGAAATATCCGATTGGGTTAATTCAGTAGCAGAAGGGTCAGCCACTTACCAAACTGCAAAAAGGAAATCAAAAAAAAAAGATTAAGAAAGAATTCTTTGAATCGCGGAAATGAGAATATTTTTAGATGCGAATATATTAGTAGCTGTATTGAATAAAGAGTACCCGGTATTTACATTTGCAGCCCGTATAATGAGTCTGGCTGATAAACCAGGGTATAAAATTTACACTTCTCCTGTCTGCTTAGCCATTGCCTTTTATTTTTCGGAGAAAAAGAGTGGAAGAAAAACCGCTAAAGAAAAAATAAAAACATTGGTATCACATATTGGAATTGTAGAAACGGGAGCAGATGAAGTACTACAAACCATCGCCAATAAAAAAATTACTGATTTTGAATACGGACTGGAATTCTATGCGGCCCGGGCTTCAAAATGCGAAGTCATTATTACAGAAGATGTAACTGATTATTTTTTTGCGGAGATAGATGTACAAACCAGTGCCGGCTTTTTTGAAAAATATCTTAAGCCATCATCAGCAGCAATTCGCTAAGTTCCGCTACTCCTTCAGTTGCAGGTTTTTCAATCAGTGTAAGATTTTTCATTGCCGGTAAAGACGGAATCGATTTATCAATAACATATTTGGGCACTTCCATAGCAACATAATTGATAAGACCTGCTGCAGGATACACGACCAGCGAAGTGCCTACTACGACAAAAATTTCAGCATGATAAGCTACTTTAGTTGCTGTTTCCATCATGGGTACTTCTTCTCCAAACCATACAATGTGAGGACGAAACTGGTGCCCGTCTGCTGCCCTGTCTCCCACTTGAATATCGTCTTTAATTTCCTTTATAATGGACGCATCATATTCGCTGCGCATCTTGAAAATTTCTCCATGCAGGTGGATGATGTTTGTAGAGCCTGCCCTTTCGTGCAGGTCATCTACATTTTGTGTGATGATGGTAACATCAAAATATTTTTCAAGCGCAGCTAATCCAATATGAGCCGCATTGGGTACAGCAGCAGCTACATTTTTTCTTCTTTCGTTGTAAAATCGAAGTACCAGCTCAGGATTTTTTATCCATGCTTCCGGTGTTGCTACATCGTTTACATCATATCCTTCCCAAAGTCCACCACTATCACGAAAAGTACGAATACCGCTCTCGGCGCTAATGCCGGCACCAGTAAGCACAACCAGCTTTTTTTTAGTTTGTTGATGCATGAAAGATTTGAAATGCTTAGTGTTTGTTATGATAATTTTTCACCGGCCATTTGCAATATTATTTTCCATTCATCATCCGTCACGGGCTGGCATGAAAGCCTCCCGATTCTTACCAAAGCCATATTAGCCAAGCTGCTTACTTTTTTAATTTCAGCGAGTGAAACAGGTTGTTTCAGTTTTTTTATCGGTTTGATGTCAATGGCTACCCAACGATCATCAGTAGTGGTAGGATCCTGATAAGCTTCTTTTGAAATTTTTGCAATGCCAACAATGTCAGTTCCTTCATTACTGTGATAAAAAAATGCTTCATCCCCTTTCTTCATGTTTCTTAAATGCAATCTTGCTGCATAGTTTCGAACACCGCTCCAGCAGGTTTGTTTTTCCTTCACCAAATCATCAAAACTATAAACCGCCGGTTCTGATTTTAAAAGCCAATAAGCCATCACTATTCAGTTATAAGTTTATCAATATCCTAATTCGTATTTCCCGATAAAACATCAGCCAGATGCAATGTTTTTAATTTATATCCTTTTTGATTGATATAACCTTGCAGGTGCATAAGACAGGATAGATCGGTAGAAATGATATAATCGGCTCCGGTGGCTAATGCGTTTTCAACCTTCTGTTCTCCCATTGCAATAGAAATGGGCTCATACTTTACGGCAAAAGTGCCGCCAAATCCACAACAGGTTTCTACGTCATTCATTTCTATAAGCTCCAATCCTTTTACATGTGCCAACAGTTTTCTGGGCTCAGTTTTAATATGACACTCACGCAAACCGGCACAGGAGTCATGGTAAGTAGCTTTTGCATTCAATGTAGCTCCTACATCCTCTACCTTTAAAACCTGCACCATAAACTCAGAGAATTCAAAAATTCGTTTTCCTATTTCTTTTACCTCATTGTGAAGGGATGAATTATCGAATAGCTTTGTATAATAGTTTCTTACAAAACCTACACAACTGGCACTGGGTGCTACAATGTAAGCACTGTCTTTAAAATCTTTAATGAATTTAGTACTTACACTTTTAGCTTCGTCCCAAAAACCTGCATTGAAAGCGGGTTGACCGCAACAAGTTTGATTGGGATTGTAGCCAACGGTACACCCTGCTTTCTCAAACACCTGTTTCATATTGAAACCGGTTTGAGGATAGAGTTGGTCCACAAAACAAGGGATAAACAATTGTACGTTCAATCTAAAGTGTTTTAGCAATATTAAAACAAAACAGGCATCCGATAAAGAATGCCTGTTGAAAAAATAATCTGAAACAAATTTATTTGCCGGAATCTGTAACGCCTAACTGTGCTAAATAATTATCTGCATTTCGGCCGGCAGTAGTTTCCGGGAATTTAGATTTTAATTCTTTGTATAATTCTATGGCTTGTTTGGAATCCTTCATCACTCTGTCGGCTAGATAAGCGGCATCAAACAAAGCATCAGCCGAAGCATCTTTATCTTCTTCAAAATGGTGTGCGGCTTTTTTGTAATAACTCAAAGCTTCTGCACTTTTTCCTAAATCGCCATAAGCATCACCCAATAGCTTATAAGCACGGGCTTGAACGGGTTTAGAATCAGTACTGAACTTTTTCAATCTTTCAACAGCCTTATCATTTTCATTGAGCTTGATGTAGCAAACACCTGCATAATAGTTGGCAAGGTTGGCTGCTTTCGTACCGCCGTAATTCTTTATAATTTTTAAAAATCCGGCATTGGGGCCATCGCCGTTTAACGCAAGGTTGAGTGAGTCTTTGCGAAAATAATTTTCGGCCATAAACATAGCATCTATGGCTTTCTGCTCTTTAGGGTCTTTAAAAAAGTTTTTATAGATATAAAAACCGCCTACTAAAACAATGATAGCAGCAGAAATGCCCGTGATATACTTGCTGTATTTTGACCAAAAATCTTTTGCTTTTTCAATGACAGCATCATTTGCTCCGGTCTTTGTTGTTGTTTCTTTTTTGTCAGCCATTTTATTTATTCTTAATTGGTAATAATATTAATCGGTAATAAAAGGATAATTTTTGTCCATATAGATATCGCCCAAAACTTCGCTATCGTCAGGCAACGGACTTTCTTCAGCAAACTTTACAGATTCTGCAACAATTTCATCCACTCGTTTATTGATATTTTCTATTTCAGCTTCCGTAGCAAAATTATTCTCCAAAATGGTTTTCAAAACCTGTTGAATAGGATCTTTTGCCTTATATTCATCTACTTCATCTTTAGACCGATATTTTTGTGGATCGCTGATTGAGTGTCCTTTATAGCGATATGTTTTAATTTCTAATAAAGTAGGGCCGCCCTTTTCTCTTGCTCTTTTTACAGCTCGGCTCAATCCTTCATGTACGGCTTCGGGCTGCATACCATCAATGGTATCAGCGGGCATTTCATAACCATCAGCCAGTTTGTAAATATCTATTACATTGGAAGTACGCTCAATTGAGGTTCCCATTGCGTAATTATTGTTTTCGCAAATGAAAATTACAGGTAACTTCCATAGCATTGCTAAGTTGAAGGTTTCATGTAAAATTCCCTGACGTGCAGCACCATCGCCAAAATAGCAAAGCACCACATTGTCTGTACCACGATACTGTTCGGCAAATGCAAGTCCTGCTCCGGTTCCTATTTGTGCTCCTACAATGCCATGCCCTCCATAAAAATTTACATCTTTTCCAAAGAAGTGCATACTTCCACCCTTTCCTTTAGCGCATCCTGTAGCTTTACCATACAGTTCGGCCATACAGCTGTTTACACTTACACCTTTTGCTATGGCCAATCCATGATCTCTGTAAGCGGTAATAAAAAGGTCTTCGGGGCGAGTGGCTGTTATACATCCGGCAGCTATGGCTTCCTGTCCTACATAGGCATGAAAAAAGCCGCGGATTTTTCCTTCCATTTTATACTTTTCTTCAGCCATGAGTTCAAACTGACGAATCAGTTGCATCAACTCGTACCAATACAAGTAAGTTTCTTTTGAAAATTTTGTAGTCAAGGCAAAAAGTTTTTCCCATAGAAATTACTCCAAACGGATTCCTTTGGGGAGCGCAAAAATAAGGGTAAAAATACAAATTTTCGAGACTAGTTTTTGAAGTGTAGATTTTTGATTATTATAGTTTTAGCAAAGGTTTCAAGGAAAGGCTGTGGCAAAATTTGCCCACTTTTGTTAGTACATTGCAGGCCGTGTTGCAACTTCAACAAATTCAAATACTACAATTTAAGAATTACGGGGAGCAAATTTTTGACTTTTCCGAAAGAATAACCGGCATTTGTGGCAATAATGGTGTTGGTAAAACTAATTTATTAGATGCCATTTATTATCTCTGCTTTACCAAAAGCTATTTCAGCCGTGCAGAGGGGCAAAATGTAAGATACGGAAGTACGGGGTTTAGAATTGAAGGAAAATTTCAAATTCTGAATCATGAAGAAATTCCTGTTTGCATATTAAGGGAAACGGGTAAAAAAGAATTTGCCATAAATGGAGAAAACTATGCCCGGTTCTCGCAACATATTGGCAGGTATCCATGTGTATTTATAGCTCCTGATGATTCCATTTTAATAACAGGCGATAGCCGTGAACGCAGAAATTTTTTAGATACACTCATCTCGCAGTTCGACAAAGATTATCTGCAACAATTGATTGCCTATCAAAAGATTTTGCAACAACGTAATGCATGCTTAAAAGCATTGGCAGAAAAAGGGAATACTTCATTTGAGTTGCTGGATATTTTGGATCAGCAGTTGGCAATTCCCGGAAATGAAATTTATGAGAAAAGAAATTCATTTCTGCTTTCATTTAGCCCAAAAATTATTTCATGTTATCATGAAATAAGTGATTCAAAAGAGGAAATCACTATCAGCTATGAAAGTGAAATGCATTATCATACGATGCAGGAATTATTAAAATCAGGCAGGCCAAAAGATTTGATACTGCAAAGAACCGGTTCGGGTATTCATCGTGATGAACTTGTTTTTCAAATGGACAATCAACCCTTTAAACAAGTGGCATCGCAAGGGCAAAGAAAAAGCCTTTTGTTTGCACTGAAACTTGCCGAACTGGAAGTGTTGAAAGCAAAAAAAAAATTTGCCCCACTCCTGCTTTTAGATGATGTTTTTGAAAAATTAGATGAATCAAGAATTCAAAATTTATTGAAACGGGTATGTATTACAAATGAAGGTCAGGTTTTTATTACGGATACCAATGAAGAAAGACTGGCCGAACATTTAAATCAATTAAAACTGAAGTTTCATTTAATCAGATTATAAAACCATTCCGTTGGCTTAACTTTGTTTTTATGTCCTCCTATTCCCTTGGTGAAGCATTGCAATCTTTTTTGAAAAGCAGCCGGCTGCGTGGCGGCATACAAGCTTTGCAGATTGAAGAAATATGGGAAACCATTATGGGAAAAACAATTGCCCGCTATACCGATAAACTTCAGATAATAGGTGACAAACTCATCATTACTACCCATGTGGCTCCTTTAAAACAAGAGTTGCTTTATCAAAAAGAAAAAATAAAGCAAAGAGTAAACGAAGCTTTAAAAGAAAAAGTTATTGCGGATGTTGTTATACTATAGCATCTATCCTTATTCAATCCTCACTCGAGGGTCAACCCATCCATACAAA
>ERZ724526.1525-NODE-1525-length-11921-cov-3.302714_pt1 | contig 11921 bp, 22 predicted proteins | sample MGYA00376059_ERZ724526 | MGnify/ENA primary metagenome ERZ724526 (study PRJEB28724, sample SAMN07190883) | activated sludge metagenome | isolation source: activated sludge of sewage treatment plant in Hong Hong | place: Hong Kong | collected 2016-03-17 ... | reverse complement strand
GACTCTAGCTTGAAGTGCAGGATAGTCTCCATCGTAGATAAAGGGAGGTTCCAGTACCGGTACAGTGTTAAGACCAAGTTCCCGACATCTAGCCACAACCTGCGGCCAAGAGTAATTGACGATCTGACCGTCCTCGTTAACCGTTGCAATATTGTAGACATAGACCGAGCACTCCCCTTCAGGATTACCGTACTTGTAAACCATAGTATCGCCGTACTTCTTGGTAAAAGCCTTGCTCTTCAGCACGGACGTGTCCTGAGTTGCCATGATCGGAGCCCCGCCCTCAGTGTAACCAACGATCTCATAGAAGAAGATTTCGCCCTTGCGAGGAGTAAACATGTTACCACAGGTAAGACGGAAGCCCTCTTCGCCGTGGAAGCCGGGGTAGATCCTCTTCTCAACCACCGTGTTACGGGTGCCATTGAGCTTGACCCACTCCTTCTCTTCCATAAACTTGACGTTAAACCAGCCGAGAACCTTCTCAGCAACCTTACGCCAACCGGTATTCGGAACCGGGTCGAGAACCATAGCCGTGCGCTGAGACGTGCCATGGACCTTCTCCGAGAGCATGATATAAGACCCGGCAGGAATATTCCCACCGAACTTCTTAAAAGCTTCGGTTTCGATCCAGCGCGGGAACATAGGATTGTTCTTGCGAACCTTAATGCCTACGCTCTGATTCCCGCCACCCTTACGCTGCGAAGGAGTCTCGTACTTGCAGCAGATAGGAACGTCGCCAAACATATTGAAGGAGTCGCCCTCCTTCAGACCGTCGATAGGATGACCAGTAAAAGCAAGAGACTGGATAGGAATCCAGAAGCCCTCAGACTTAACGCCACGTAGCTTGATGCACTTAACACGGCGGTTCTCCTCGAACATGCCGCCAATGTCCTTGCCATCGGCATCCTTAACACGATACAGATTGTTGGCCTTGCAGAACTCGTCAGAAAGCTGACCCCCACTCTCAAAATAACAGCCCAAATCCCCATCTTTTGTGCTTTTAGACACTAGGACGTTGTAACCTAAACAAGAACCTAGTACAAGATTATCCAAACCGGGTACTGGCCTAACAAAAATCTTACAAACAATAGCACTATACGACATTGATGCGCTCCAAATTCTTGTATAATCTTGTAACCCACGCTATAAACTCTTCTTTTGTCTGGGCTCGCTTTGCGTAATTACATTGCTTACAACAAGGTACACAATTGTCCAAAGTATAACCGCAGCCGTTATTAACCCTATCTATACCATTATACTGAAGAAACATGCTACCATTATTAGAGTAAAACAACGGTCCGCTGTTGCAGTAGTGGCAGTTTTGTTTTATTAGCTGTGTAACTTCCTCCAAAGATAGTTCGAATTCTCTTTGTTTTCGTCTACAACCAGCCTTATAATAATTGTAAACCTTCTTTACAGCGGATGCTTCTGTAGCAGAACCCCATCTTCCATGGTTTATACCTAAAAGACGAGCCTTTTTTATGCAACCGCAACTATTTGTAGAAGTTCCTAAGTTGGCTCTCCTCACACTAACCTCATTACCACAGTCACACCTACACAACCATTCTACTACTTTTCTCTTCTTTCTAGGTAACTGCTTAACAACGAGGAGTTTACCAAATCTTGCGCCCGTGATGTCTATAAAATTATGTGCCTTACGAACCTCACTTTCTGTAGCACTACTATCCATATCCAACCTCTACATTGCTTGCATTTGTGCTTGCCAGATACCAACCAGATCCATGTCAGACAAAGAGTCTACCATGATTTCGGGTGAGGAGTCAAACGAGTCTACAAAGTATTTTGGCTTGTAGTCGTTCATCCCGTCGTCGAACTCTGACGGTCGCTCCTCGTGGATGTTCTCGTTCATCTCGTACTCTTCGATTGTAACATACTCGTCTGAGCAATGCCACCGGTTACGAGCCACTTCTTTCCAGTTGGATTTGTGGGAGGACTTCGGTACGGTAACTGCGGCTTCCCTAGCCAGAGCAATGTCGTTAAAAACGCCTCGTACCGAGAACCCGTTGTTAATCACACCCGCGATTAGAACATATGCTGTACTCAAGAATTATCCAGCCTTTCTATTGAGTCAAGAAGCAAATTACAAGCGGTACGCTCCGCAAAAGTCAAGCCGATACCCTTGCTCTTCATCTGCTCAAGGAATTTTCTACATGATGTCAATACCATTCGCTGCCTCATTATTAGCAGCATCTTGGGGTCCGCAGTAGTACTACTTTGCGACATCGCTTTCAGCGTCAGCGTCATCGTCAAACCAACGCTTCGACACGTAGCTAATGAGCGGAGCAGCAACAACAGCGCCGACAGTATAGCTAACCCAGATTGGAATCTTAATGCCTGTTAGAACCTGAGCCGCGCCTATGCCGACGCAAACAAATACTGTGAGCAAAAAGAAGATAACTACTCGCATTTTCTTACCCCCTTAAAGGCTTTAGTTACATATGTACGAAATTTCTTGTACTTTCGCACAAACCATTGACGTTTTAACAACACTAAGGAGGTAAGGCCACCGGTCAGCGTAACAAGAGACGCTTCTAATGCCTGAATTTCCTCTGGTGTTGGACTCATTCAGGGAACATCTCCCGCTCTAGATCCCGCAAAGCACGACCCGCATCAATATAGCCTTCCTTTCGCTCCACGTTAGAGAGATACTTTCCGGCTTTATTGCGGAAAGACAGCGTAGAGTCCATTCTGGCATTCTTCCACTCCTTGTCGATAAGGACGGGCCATAGAATAGTGATCTGTCGGTTAGGCTGGCTGCTTTCTTCTGAGCAGGTATAGCCCTTGGCCTTAAGCGCTTCGATTACTTCTGTTCTTGTCATATAACTCCTCAACGGAACATGGTACTACTGTACCTGTCCCATGTCAATGGGATTTTTGCTAAGGGAATTGAACACTATGGTGGCGGGGCACGTAGGCGAATGAACTATCTTGTTCTTTACAGGAGACTTAACGCCACAACCAGTACAGATGTACTTACCGTCTTCCAACTCTACTGCGGCATCTTCCACTAAATACTTGAACCTAGAAAAATCTATTACTTCTTTGTTGTCCACAAGGTCTCCTAATTGAAATATCAATATTGGTGTTCGTATTTACGCGGTCGGTATACAGTACAGTTAGGAGATAGCGTATGAAATATTGTTACAAGTGCAAAGAGACTGTAGAAACAACTAATTTCTACAAAAATAAGTCCAACAAAGACGGTCTAGATAAACTATGTAAAACTTGTCGAACTGTAGTTAAAAAAGAGTATCGGTTAAAACCGGAGGCTAAAGAAAAAGAGAGACAAAACCACAAACTTTGGGTAAAAAATAACACGGCACTAGTAACAGAATCTGCTAGACTATACAGAGAACGAAACAAAGAGCATATAAGAAAGCAAAGAAAAGAATATAGAGCTTGCGAAAAACACAAACAAAGAGACTACAATAAGAACAAAGAATGGCGAAAAAAGAATAGATTAAAACTAAGAGCACAAGAAACAGAAAGAATACGCAACAACCCAGAATTACGGATGAGAAGAAGCATTCGTTCCAGAGCCAATCGTGCAATTAAACGTCATATAAAGTACCAAAACACTCCGGCAAAATTAGCTGGTTCTGCTTGGACAGACAAAGGATGCACTAATTCAGAATACGTGCATCACATACAGTCGTTGTGGGAACCATGGATGAACTGGAACAACTACGGAAACGGTGAACACCAGTGGAATGTCGATCACATAATCCCCTTAAAAGCATTCGATCTTTCTAAGAAGGAGGATTTTCGTGCGGCAAACCATTTTTCTAACACTCGTCCAATTCACGCAAGAAAAAACTTCAAAAAAGGAAGCAAAATAGAACAGGAGGAGACTGATCAACAATCTCCTCCTGCGTAAAACCTGCCGACCACCTAACTTAACGTAACGAAGCGCAGAGCTTCCTCTTAACTAATCGGCAGAACAACCGACTAAACTTCTACAGCAGAGTCTGAACTGACCGCAGTTGAATCAACAGTAGGAGCAGCCTTTACACGATTCTTGCTGCCCTTCGGGCGTCCTCTCTTGGGGCGGATATCATTGCCATTTTCATCTTTGGGATAGACCTTAACGGCCTTCAGCGCCTTTGCAACGGCCTTGATCTCCGCGACCTTGCCGACCTCGGCAAACTCCGGAGAGTTGCCGTACTGCTCGGTAACAGCCTCGACGAGGTCGAAGAAATCGCACTCGACGTTGCCCTTGTCGATGGAAGCACGGCGGAGGAGAGAGATGAGGTTGTTCGTGTGAGTCCTGAGAGTATTCATTTTTTCCTACTTTCTTTGTTAGTTAGGGTTCTTTTTATTCTACGGTTAAGGTCGCTTCGTTCTGACTCGTAAAGTGTAACTTAGATTCGTGATCGTGTCAAGAGCTTTCTTCGCCTCCGCGTCTGTGGTCTGTCATTTCCCACTTCCGGTATTCTACTCTCGCGGTAGAAGCGTGTCAAGATGTTTCTTTACGGTTCCATGTCCTTTATGGCCTGAGCCACGATGTTGCAAAGCTGCTTGTTGTGTGTAACTAGTTCCACAGCCTTGTCATCAATCTTAGACTGGATGAAATCGAATAGCTCATCCAGTTTGGCTTCCCTAGTGTTGCCGTTTCGCCCGGAGTACGGTTCGTTAAGTCCGATATTGATCTTCAGGGACTGGTAGTTGTTGAGATTTATAGTGAGACCAACGTCAACGTTAACGGCTCCTGCGATAGCAAGCGCAGGTTCATCATCGAACTCTTGCTCTACATCTTCATCAAGCTTCATCTTCACTCCAATCCTTCTCAGTAATCACTTCGATTAGCCTGAAGGCTAGTCGGGTGCTATTTACGGTCTCCAGTTCTTCCCACTTGTTAGCTGCGTCTTCAGGACTGTCGGCGTTCATTCGTACCTGATACAGGAGACCGTCCGTGTCACAAGCGTAAACCACCTTGTAACGGTTTTTATAGTAGTCCAAACCGCCGTTCAAGTCAACAGTAATCATAGGAACATCTCCGCGAACAGACCATCTCCTACAGAGAACACGATACGACTAATGCTGGTCTTAGCAATTACAGACAAGCACTGACTGCACGGTTTAGCCATACCACCGCCAGCCCTTACGGAGTAGAGCGTACACGACTCGTTGAATCCGTACGGTAAACGCCGTATAGAGTCCAACTCAGCATGAAGGCTAAAGTAAACGCCGTATCGAGATAGCTTAGTATCAATTCCGATATTCCTATTAAAGCCCTTGGTTATGATGTCCTTATTCCTAGCAATAACGACACCATGCTTGTACCTGAATTCTCCGCGCAGTGCTTCTTGGGCTGCTACGCGGAGAAACTTGTCATCAATCTTCCTCATGCCATCATTGTGGCACAAGACCCACTAGGTGTCAATGCGATTTCCTAGTCCAGAAGAAGCTGAGGACGACCAAAGTCCTCGTTGATCTCAGTCTTAGTGACAGTAGCTAGGCTATCGTCGTTCTTGTCGTACTTAACAGTCCACCCTTCGGAGAGTAGACGGTCCAGCATAACGGCTCGTTCGAACTTGTCAGCAGGTAGGATAATGGTCTTTTCCACAATAACTCCTTTTCGCTCATACGTTTCCGCAGCACCAAGCCACCTGAACGTGAAAGCGTGCTTACCTCGTGAGGTATAGAATGCTATGGTCGGCTTACACATACCGACTGCGTTGCTTTGTCCCCTGTAGGTCTGTAGAACGGTATCGCCTCGCATGCTAAGACAGCAATTGATTAGAGTAGCGTTCTCGATAGTGGAATTGTTCTCGCTGAGCTTTAGTCGAATACAGTTAGCAGTAGACGTTATTCTGCTGATACTGGTCTTACAGCGAGTAACTTCCAGAGTCCTAAGCACTTGGTTTCTTTACCTCCGGCATGAACGTCTTCTTCTTAAAGGGAAGAACATTATCCGGCAAAGGAGCGGGTTCGTCAAGAGCTTCCTCTACGTCCTGTTTGGTTTCCGGGGCAACCTCGGGCGTTGCTGCCTTCATGGCTTCGCCAACACCCATAAAGAAGTTTGCCATAACGTCCGCAAACGAGTGCGTAATTGCACTAAGGAACGCAGGATCGCGCATTAGAACCTTGGACGTAATCCTAGTGAGATCAAGTATGGTTTCTGGCCTGCGAAGGAATCTGACTTCCTTGATATCACCCGGAGGCGCGTCGTTAAGAACGGCATTGAAATAGAGCAGGGGGACACAAACGACCCCCTGCTCAGATGTACCAATATTCTTAGTTACAGACTTTTCCAAGTCCTCAAATACGTTAGCGATGCTACGATGTAGCTCCGTTTGATTCGGGAACGTCGGAAGCTTCGGCGGTTCCGGAGGGAGCATTGGCGGTTGGGCTGACATTGATAGTCTCTCCTACTTCAATCGTGTCGAGCACAGGCTTGTAAGCAACGAAGTTGAATTCCTTTTCGAGTTCCGCAACCTCTTCGGCTGTAAACTCGTCAGGGTTCTCCTGAATGTACCGCTGCAACTGCAAGCCATCGAAGTTGCACTGTACCACATCCGGGAGGGAATTCCAACCACGAAGTTTCTCCAGCTTGGTCCTAATAGGATCATTGAAGAACTGTCCCTTATTGGACATTAGAGAATCCAAGAAGTCAGCGAACGCAATCGTCTTACGAAGCTCCGCAAAGAACTTCTGACGCTCCTCGTAGTCACCATTAGACTGTAGCCGAAGTAGCGTGTCAATCTGGTGATTCATTAGACGCATAGCGGCCATGATCTGATTGGTCTTGCCACCAAGCTGTTCCATGGTGGAGACAATGGCAGTATTCATGGCTGTTAGTTGCTCCTGAATGATAGCCACGTACTCGAATACGTCGCCGCGAGTAGGCTTTCCGGTGATCCACTGAAAGGAGTCTACACCAGAAGGCATGAACTTGTCGATTAGAACTTCACGTACACCCATTACTTTACCTCATTTCCTGCTGCGAGTAGCAGCTTCTGCTTACGTATTTCCTCTAAGAGTTTCGGAGATTCCGGAGACGCCAAAATATCAATGGTCGGGTCTGCGGCGCGTCTGGTGATGTCCAGTGCGAAGATATCCAGCTTTGGAAGTGTTCCCTTAAAGTGCTTCGTTATGAACTCAACATTAGACATCTTGAGTTCCAGTACTGACATTATATCAGAAAGGAACGACTGAAGTCTACTAGGTTCGATGGTCCTAAGCTGTACCTGCTGGGCTTCCTCGGTTAGATGCTCAAAATTGTCAGGCATACCGGGCCACACAGGACGCATGTTCTGATAATGAAGATGCCCGAATTGGTCCCGTACAATTATGATCCGATAGGAATTCTGAAGAGCCTCGATCATAGCCAAAGCGTGCTCATTGATGTCAGTAACCTGACCAGTAATGTCACGGACGATGTCTACAAGTCTGTCAGCGGCGCGGTTATTGTCGTTTAGATCCCTAGCATTAAGCCACCGCTTCGACTTTGCCTTTGTGTACAGAGCATGGTACTTGATATTGGTACGCTCAGCTATCTCTGTGATAGGAAGCGTTGTGTTCAGGATTAGATCCTGAGCCTGATCCCACTGTTCCTGCGTGTACATTAGACTTTTCCGCCGACTACAGGAGCGGGAACCTTCTTGTATAGGTGCTCATCGTACAAGAAATTCTGATCCAAGAAAATGTAGTCATCCGCCCCAGACTTAGTGTGCTCCGGAGGTAGGGACGTCCGGAACGACATTACAGTACACTTCTTACCTACCGCGTGAATAGCCTTGATAGCGCCAGTGAATTGGTTGCTGCCACTAACGATATAGAAGTGGTCGTAAGTATTGCCAACAGCCCACGCCATTAGTTCTTTGGTCATTCGATAAGTCCAGTTACGAGGAATGATCCGAACATTGCCGCTATCGTACGGCTGATCTAGACCAGCATACATGCGGAAGGTGCGGTATCCTTGCTTCTTTAAGAAGCGAAGGAACTTAGCGTCCTCGTGCTTGGGGGAAACAACAACGTACGCCACAGCATCCACTACATCACCGGGTTCAGTGATAAACGACTGATACAACTTAGCGTAATCTACACGGGCCAACGGCCCGAACTCATCCCTACACGAAAGAAATAATTGCTGCACGTCTACTACTGCGAGTATTCTTCGCATACTATCCCTCTTTTTCGAAGCGGTCTCTACAATTAGGACATACGTCTGATCCGCCGTCTAGGTAGCGTCCCCACCCTAGTTTATGCATTATATCGTGCTGTGGACGTATGTGTTCGTCCTGAGAATAAACGTTTACTCCCGGAGGCATCCTAAACACAGGTCCAAAGCCAACACAGCCATTATAGTGGGCATCGCATAGCCAGACAAGGACGTTTCGTCCGTCTCCAATCTTGTCTATGGTTCCCCTAAGATGAGCCATTAGACCTTATTCTCGTCTAGTCGGTGGTCGCCACACCAGTCCTGCGAAAAGACAACAGGGAACCCACCCATTGTTGGGCAATGCCGCCTACAACGACCTATAGATCCTCGGCCATCGTCCTTACGGATACCTATCTCCTTGCAGACAAACCAAATGCAGGTAGAGCACTTCATCCCGGTAGCGCGACCACGCCACGGATCATCAGTGCACGCGGCTTTTGCCTCACCCGAACAACAAGATGTAGCTGCCTCGTAACCTACTGCACTACCGTAATACTTACCATCGCTCATATCTACTTCCTTTTCGAAGACTTCCGCGTCTTCTTGCGTTTATTGGTTATTCGTCCTATTCTACCAAATACGTCACGTCCTAAAGCCAAACTAGCGGGGGGGTTACTAATGTATTCCGCAGCTTTCTGTAAGCGCTGCTTGTCGTCCTTAAACTTCCCGATAGCCGAATTGCATTGCCAGTCGAGCAATCCACGAGTTTGACCTGTCTTGTGGTCGTGGTCTACGTGTAGGTTCTTACCCTCTTTAGGGGGCTTGCCGCAAATATAGCACAAACCATCTTGAAAAGCAAGAATTTTCTCGTACTCTCCGGGTTCTAGCCCGTAGAGGCGCTTAAGACGGGCGTCTCTGGCTGACACCTTAGCTCTGGTTGCGGCCATGTTTTCTTCTCCATCAAACAAAAATCGACACTCTGAATTTCGAAGTCCGGCTGAACTACCATGTGTCCGGTCTCCTCGTCCTTCACAATACTGCCGATTCCGCGCGTAAAAAGACCCACGGATTTCGATGCAAGTAGAGAAGCAACTACAATACCGTCTTTCGTGTTCAGAATGTCCACAGCCGCAATTACATCACCGTTCTCATCCAAGTGCAAATTTGTTACAACATGGCTCAGATTACCCAAACTAGCGCCAGTCGTGGTCCACCCTTCTTCTCCTTTCTCGGTAAGGAGACCACCGTATAGAGTACGGTTAGAAATACGTTCTTGTACTTTCTTTACAGCAGACTCGACAACGGCTCTAGGGTATACACGGCCAATGTAGTTAGGGAGATCTGTGCGCAGACAAACGTCTTGAAATGTGCCTAGATTACAGGCGTCTAATGCCCTTGCATATAACATACTTCACACATCGTCTTTACCCATCCAGTATCTCGCGGCTGACCGGGGTTGCCACAAGCCTCACAAATGCTAAAGGACTCCTCCTCTACTTCGTCAATTAGTTCACTGAATTCCTTCCAATCAGCCTCAGAGAACTCATCATCTCTTTGGCTATCCGCATACCAAGCTAAGCGAAGTCCTCCCCACTTTTCCTTGCAGTCCACAAAATAGATTGGCATTGGAGACGACTCAGCTAGCTCAAAAACCTTGTCCAACAGGCTATGCCAACCCTCGCCAACGGAACCATAGCAATCCTCTTTAGTGTATGAATGACCGTATTCTGGTTCGATCAGCATTACCCTAAGCGGCTCACACCGCCCTCCTTGACCAAAGAATGCGCTATTAAATAAGAAATCATCTTGTATAAAACGCCAATGTTATCGTCCACATGACCCAAGGCAACATTACACTTTCCACACAAAATAGATCTAATGGCACCTGTCTTATGATCATGGTCTAAATGTATGTTTTTTATATTCGTTATTAAAGCGAAATCTTTTCCACATATAGCGCAACAATTGTTCTGAATCCGCAGTAGCTCATTGTATTGCTCTGTTGTAATACCGTGGCGGTATTTTATTCCTTGTTCTCTGCGCTTTTTGCTATTAGACGCAGCGTATCTCTTGTTCCTTGCCGTCTTCTTTTCAGGATTGTCCCTGTCATATTGTTTGTTACGAAGTAGCTTGGTCTCTTTATTTGATCTGTAATTTACCGCGTCTTTTCTCTTAACACAGGACTTACACCATGGATATAATCCATCTTTAGTAGACCTATCCCGATTAAAATTTTGAATGTCTAAAATTAGCTTGCATTTTGGGCAGCGTTTTTCCATTGATTATTCTCCCACTAAAGAAGACACTCCGTCGCGTTTTTGAACCAAAATAGACGAATCAAAGTAGCTTTTTAACTCAGAATTATGCGACACAAGAAAAATAGCCTTGCTATCCGAAACTGACTTCAAATACTCTATCAAAAGTTGGATGCCGGTATTGTCTAAAGTATCCATTACCTCGTCCAAAATCATCAGATTCCACTCTTTCGAGGCCCGAGAGGAAATAAGATCTATTAGAGCAAATATAATGCACAGATCCACACGAAGTCTTTCTCCAGACGAATTAGAACCGTATACTTCTGATCCAATAGAGTTTGTAGCAGTAACGGCAATCTTTTCCTTGACGCTTCCCGTAGTCTTTGTGGTAGTAGTTGGACTGATATCAATTTGAATTGTCCCTCCGGTTAGATAAGTGCTGTAGTAGTTGGCCCGCTCAGTGATAAAGGGTAGTGAGTTCTCAAAGATGAACGACCGAATACCCTTGGTGCTGAACGCCTCTACACAGAACTCAAGCATAGGAATTTCTTGTCCTAGTGCGGCCTTTTCTGCCTCTAGAGCCTTCAACTCCTCTTCGTACCCTGCAATGATAGACTCAGACTTCTTGACAGCCGCAGTGAGCGTTGTTTGTGCCAAATCCGCAGCCACTAGCTCGTCGGATAGAACCTTGATACGATTGGATACCTCGGTATGGCGCGTGTTGGCATCAGCCAGAAGTACCGCCGTCTTGTTAAGCTCGGCATTGGCTTCATTGGACTTTTGTCGCTCTAGCTTAGCGCACTTATCGTCCAGCTTGCGCTTCTCCGCAGCAACCCATTCGGTTGTATCGGCATTGAGTTTAGCTATGGCCGCATTCAAATAAGCAAGCTTTGTGCCTTTGTTTCCGTCCAAGGCGTTTCGGTCTTTCGTGTTGTTAGCAAGCGCCTTATTCAAAGGATCTAGAACGTCTGTCTCAAGGGCGCGCTTAACTTCTTCCTTCTGCCTAAGCGCCTCCGTTAGATCCTCTTTCTGCTTGGTTAGACGGGATACAACGCTAGCGACATGATCCTCAGACACATTGGAGTGGCATGTAGGACACGTCTGATTGGCATGTACATTAGAGAAACTGCTTAGCTGACTTACAACAGCCTGTAGCCTGCCATTAAAGGTATGCCATTCCGTGCCATAAGAAGCCCACAATTCCTGCTGAGGAATTAGGACGCTATTGATCTCCTCTAGCTCCGTCTCCAATTCAGCCAGATCGGCATTATACTCAGCCTCAATAGCAGTCTTCTTGTCCGTGTATTCCTTTGCGGCATCGCCACGCTTCTTTGTAGCGTCAGCAGCAATTAGCGCGTCACCAGTATTGCGCATCTGACGGACTTCCGTAGCCACGGCGTCAAGAATGCGCTGATACCTGCCTTTGTACTCCTCAAAGGCATCTATATCCATTTGGATTAGAGCCTTCTGATTGATTAGCTTCGTTACTTCGACAGTCTTGTCTGTCTTTACTTCGATTACCTTTGCGATGACCTCGTCTT